>JAABUP010006117.1_pt1 | contig 17514 bp, 11 predicted proteins | sample 5559201 | NCBI WGS metagenome assembly JAABUP01 (sample SAMN10711887, study PRJNA513373) | rock metagenome | isolation source: Antarctica rocks | place: Antarctica
CTCAGAACCTTCAGCCCTTCACTGGGTGAGGGAATGACGTCATTGCCGTTCTTAAATAAGCTCGGTAAAGTTAAGATCCTTATTGTAGTACATAATAGATTAGTCAAGCTTATCTAAGAATGACAATGACATCATTTATCACTTACTGAGGCCCATTTACGAAGGTGGGCCACTTTCTTGAGGTCCATTTATGGGGGTGGGTCACTCACTGAGAACCCAGCTATGGGGGTGGGCCACTTACTTGAGGCCCATTTATGGGGGTGGGCCACTTACTGTCCTTGCGAAAGCAAAGAGGCCTTTTACCTTTATGCTACGTCCTTGCCTAAGCGAGTTGGCCATTTACTAGTTAGGGTAGTACAAAGTTTGGTCAATGCAGAAGTAGTTCGGTCTAAAGGGCCCTTCAGGTTCAAGTATCAGGCTTTCATGGTGACTGTTCAAATCGCATTACGGTTAAGCCATGTGAGCCAGGAGGTTCTACGGTACTCTTTGAAAACCAATAACAATATCCTCTTACTCAGAAGGTGGTGCACATTCAAGCACCGCTTCTGAATGTGATGTGAAGCCTGGTGTCCCCAAGAGACATAACTTAGGGAAGGGGCAGGGTTGCACTATAACGTCATTTCAGCATTGTTCGCTCTCATTTCTTTGCGGCCTTACTATGTCTTGTGCATTGGGCTTCAAACCTCCCTTAACGACCAAGTTAAACCCAAGCCTTCATATATCAAGGCAAACGGCGCCATTTAGTCCACCGTTGTTTGTTTTTAGAGAACTGTTCGACTTACAACCTCTGCCATGGTCATTATGGCTTCTCCCCCTGTGAATGTGCCAAACCAGCATTGATATCTATCGCCAAGTAAAGTGTTAGTCCTTATGCCCATAAGTGGAAATGGGGGACTTAGACCCTGAATTCCGAGTAATGCCAAATAGGAAAGCCTGACACTGCTAGCCCCCACAGCTAAGAGAGACATCATCTTGAGCAATAACAACATCGCTGATAGCAATAGCATCACAGCGAGTGCAATTAGGACTTTGACTGTGAAGGAGTGAAACAACAAATTGCACTTATGATTGTGAAGAACATCAGTCATGGATGATGTGTGTTATTTGACACCAATTTAACTACTATAGTCATGTATGGTGCCTTAAAAACATAGAGATATGATAGAACAAGATCAACATATCAGGTGACTTGACTGCCTAGAAAGCTTTATAGAGAGCTGGAGCTGTTGAGAATTCTGGTCATAACGCCGCCTTGATGACTTTGGTTGAGATGATGATCTCAGGACTCTTGTTGATGCAGCTGTGGATAGCTTTCTATGTCTTGATTCACTGTGAGCTACAACCACTATGTGGCCGGCGTCAACAGGAGGATTGATGGCGTTAAGTTCTCTTTCCCTAGCCATTAAATGCTTGAGAATCTCGTTCATTGCCGATAGTTCTTTTCTAAGATAGCTCTCTATGTCCTGAGATTTGAGCTCAGTGTCCCGCTTTAGTTGTGAGAACTTCCCATTGTAATGTGTCATTAGAGCTGAGTTTTCAGTGCTGATCTCCTCTCTCAGATGTTTCAAATCAGACCACTTTCCCACTTTCAATTGCTTCTTCATAAAGTCCAGTTGTGCACAAACCCAGTCTGTAAGAGTACTGGTGTTCTGATACATCTGATTGTGAAATTGTTGTAATTGCTGTGTGTGCTGTTCGTGGCATTTCTGCATACACTGCTGAACAGATTCTTTAATCAACTCTATCCAATTGTCATTGTTGTACACCGAGTCTTGTCCACTAATGAGTCGGTTGGCAGGAGCAGCACGCCTAGCAAAATGATCTAGTGAGTATTTGATGTTTCAAGAAGAGTAGAACCTACGAGCTGTTATTTGAGTTTTGCCACTGTGAAAGCGCAGCCATTTCTGTGATTTGCCTAATGAATAAGAGTAGTGAAGGTGAGAGATGGTTTAAGAGAGAGAATGAAGGCATTCAGCTTAGTACTGATAGACAACAGAGTATCTTTTACACATGAGCAAAAGGGTGACAATATCAATAGTTTATCTGAAGGTCATCTTTTAAAGTATTGAAGTCAGAATGCTTGTTTGTGGCTTATTCTTTCTGCTTACCCACGTTCATAACTTTAACAGATCAATTTGACAGGTTGAGTAAAGCTTATAGTTATACTGTCTACCTTCTATTGTTTATTGTATTAATAGAAGAAGGTCTGATGACCTGTAAACATCACAACTCTGATTACTGAACAGAGATAGAAGACTTGTGAGAACACCCCTTAGATCTTTGATAGAAGTTGAAAACACCTCTTTTCTAAGATGTGGTTGTATTTGACAGGCCCTCTCCTGAGAGACACGCTATGGTGCTGTCATCATATCTACCTCTGTCAACTAATCTAATGACAGGGTATTAGCTGATGGAAAACTCCGGAAAGGAGTTGTTCTATGTCCAAGAGTATATGAAATGACTTTCGTTGACTGTTGACCATCTTTTTCTACTTATTGTCAGGCATCTGGCCACTACAGTACAAACTACCTGTAAGAAGAATAGGATTGTCATGTGACTCAAAGTTATGTCATGCATTCAATCATATAGGATTGTCTACATCGCTTTATCTATGAATTACTTAGATGGTGAAGCTTCATTCTCTCTGAGACTTTCATGTCAGCCTCAAGTTTCTAGGTACAAGGGGAACCAGTAAATAAAGTAAATGTACAGTTTTGTGATCAGAACAGAGAGGTATCTTCACTTTCGATGGAATTCACGCTTTCCGGTGCTGTGTTGCCACTCTCAGCTCCTTGACATTTAATTTCTAGATCAAAGTTATTATGTGACTCAGAGGTGCGCCTACTCTGCGTGCTTGTCGACTGCTGCCTTCTCATATGCCGTCTGATTTCGTAGAGGTCTTGGCACAAATTGCTTATGGTTTCTTGGCATGAGTCGAAGTCTTCCCTCAACCGCTGCAGTTTCTTTGCTAATACATCATTTCTCTTGTATTCCTTGTTCAGCTTCTTGTGAAGTATGTTGACCGTGGTGATAAACTTCCTGAGGTCTGCTTGGCAGGCTTCATGTTTGCTGCGTTCAAGTTCAAGTTCCATTTGAGTTCTAGAGACACTCTTTGCCTGGATCAAAAGCTTGTTGAGCTCGGTCAGATGATAGAAAACCATTGCTTCATTGTCGGCCTCGTGCTGTGATGCAGCTGGTTGAATGGGTTCATTGTTGGATTCGTCCGCCTATAATATCAGTCAGTCAGCTGATATACAGAAGAGATGGGATCTGAGGACCACATTTCTGTGACGTGAAGGCAGCCCTAATGGACATTCGGTAGGTAAACGCTTCAATGAACTATACAATATCAAAGTTCAGGTCGTGCAAACAAAAAATTGCAAGTCTGTAAAGTCATTAACACAGCAAGGTACGCTTTGAAAACCCTCATTTATATCAATCAGTACACAGAACATTAGACCAGCGTTAGAACATGAACCTTAGAGACACTCAGATGTGCTCTGGCATGCCTCTTAGCTTCTTGGTAGTCTTATCTGACAGTCATCATGAAAGCAGCATACTAGCTCAAACCTTGACTTTTCTCCACAACCATTTCAATGAGCTTCACCGTCAGCAAAAGCTTTAGCAATGACCGAATCCTATAGACCGAATCCTATAGCTCTTCTACATATGTACATGTGAAAGACAAAATGTCAGGGTGGTGAAGCTGTGGGCTTACTATTTCTTCCTGCTCTTCTTCTGCACAGCATTGTGTGTCATGTAGATCTCTTGTTTTCTCTGAAACATTCATGTTCAGTCAGTCTGACATGATTTATAAAAGAGAGCCTTGAGAGAAAATCTGTAAAACTTTACTGTCAGACAATGCTTCATCTGAGAAGATGACTCTGACGATTGAAATGCTTGCTCAAAGATAGTTCTTAATTGATTAACAATTTTTCGTCTATTAGCAGAATCAAGACTCAATATTGGAATTGATGACAGATGTCATGAAATGTGAACATCAGAAAAGTGCAAGGATTCTGTGTATTGTGTTTCTTAAGTTGTTCATTGATTTTACGTTCTAACGCCTTGTGTTAGGGCTAAGGGCTGGGCTTATATACATGGTTGAGGGTTTTCTTAAATGGTAACTTGAATTTGAACACGATCCTTCCCCAAAGGAAATGATCCTATCTACATAGTATGAACACAACGTTCATATGCGTTGGGGTCGACCGCTCAATGGGTTGAGTTGTTGAGTCCTAAAGCTGGTTTGGCACGGTGTTCTGCCAAACGCTAGGCTCCCTCAAGGGCATGGCTGTGACAATTGAGTTCTGAGAAGGCTTTGCAACATATACTGTGGCCCTCAACTTGCAGGTTGGCCACGGAATAGTCCTTACTCGTGCTACATTACTCTTTCACATCTTTGCTGAGTCACCAGTTTGTCAGAGTAAATTCTTACATGACCCGAGTCTTGAGTCCCGTCCCGCTTGAAATGTTTACCAGCTGCCGTTTCAGATATCATGATTGGCTGCCTCACTGAGGAGGCGGTAAGATACACAAGCCCTTCGAGAGGTTGAGAAAGCCGACATTCATACTATCTACCTAATATTCAGAACTAGATGGGTGAGGTGCTGCTAGCAATTTCTTTACTGGGGCATCTCAATTATTACTCATGACTATAATGTGCTTGGGTTGAGCATAGCTTTTGTGAAAGGATTTCTGCCATTGACATAAACTCTAGGACAGTTCTTTGCGCAAATGAAACGTCTCATGTTCTAAGTGGCCAACTGATGTTTTCATGATAGCACAAGTCCAAGGAACACTCACCCTGATTCCCGCCCAATACTCATATACAGTACACAGAAATATACTGTACAACTCGTATCATGTGGCAGGCACCCACTGTATCTTTGACATCTAGCTTCAGGCTGCTGATCTCATAAAGCTTCGCCATCTCAGTGTGCATCTGCCATCATGGATTGATGATGACGAAGAGATAAGATGAACTTGCCGGCAAAGAATGAAGTTGAGGGTTATCTATTACTGTCTCACTATAAGCAGAACTTCCATATATGAAGGATCACTGCATCTTGTTCAGCTGACCAGAATACAACGTTGCATATTATGTAGTTTTATAAAAAGATCATGGTGTGTCAAATACAAGCACCAGCGTTTCAGGGTGGAAGTCATTTTGAATTCGTGGGGTGGTGGCTGAGACTTACTTTAGCCCTTTGGGCTCAGGCATGACTAAGGTACCATATGTGGGAATGATGTGAACAACACCACGATACAAACTAGCGTCACTAGATTTAGCATTTTGCGTATTTTACTCGTATCAGCAAGGTCATTTGATACACCTAAATTTCAGAAACAGGCTTAGTAAGTGGCGCTAGTTCGTATCGTGGTGTTGTTCACATCACCCTGGCGTACATTAATTACAATGTTTATTTATTTATTTATTTATTCTTCATTCTATGCGTGCAGCTATATAAGCTATGGCAGTTAAAGACATTTGAGTACAAGAAACCTGGCAACCCAGGGAAAAACTTGCTTAGTCAACATATTGGTCTAACAGACTTAACAGCGCAGGTCTTGCCACACCCAGGTGCCCCTTTTGGTTACAGGGGTTTTCTTAGACAGTGGGCCTTCATACTTTGCTATGTCTATTCTGCAAACTCAATCAACCTGATGCTGATGCTCAACACACAAGGAGAGGGGGGAGGTTGTCTAAACAGGCTCTGTTTTTCTGTCTACAGCCGCCTGCTCTAATTGGCCTGTCACAACGTGGAAAAACCAATTTGGAAGTGGTGGGATTTGAACCCACAACCCTCGCTTAGCTACTCCTACGCCGTATGGCCTGTACAAGTACAGAAAGTAGGTATTGTCACCTTGCGAAGGATACCAGGTTGACGCTATTCCACTACGCCAGCCCACCTTCTTTAATTACAATGTTGGTGGTAGCAGCGCATCTATGTATATTTTCAATGCTGATTAACTGCTGAGCATGTACTTCAGCATGATGAGATTACATGTTAATTCACTGCTGTCACTAACATTGTGATTATACCGTTTCCTGAAACCGGCGAGTTTCTCTACCTAAGGTAAGGCATCTTGTGCGCTCACATGTTGCTGAGTCAGGTGAGGTTGATGGGTCCCAGATTTAGCATGCTTATCCTTGGGAGGATTATTGTAATGCTAAAACCAAAACATAGAGGCCAGACGTCCCGGCAGAGCCAAACTGGGGCTTCATATATTAGAAAAGGTCTACACAATTTAAAATGCAGTTCTTCGAATGCTTCCAGCATTTGTACTTTACTACTTTACAGCCGAACATCAATCTGCACATATTGTTGCCACTCGCCATCATTTCTGTCCATATCATCAAGCTTAGATGCTTCTTTCGCACATTTGGTGATATTTAATTCACTTATTACCCGTTCAGGGCAGGGTAGCCCATCACGACTGGTTGATTCTCCATGTCCCATATTCCGTGTCCGCCCGGTATTCCAGAATTCGACACGGAGTGGAAGAATAAAGGAGACGAAAGGATTACCTGCCCCAGTTTATGGCCCCCCGGCTCACCGATAAGGGTACCATCAAATCACCTGGCACCCGACCAAAGATGCCGTTTGAGGCGTTGGTGAGGGAAGGTAGCAAAGCAAGAGCAGTCAGAAACGTAAAACTACCTTACTCATTCTTGATGTATGCACCAACACTAACGTATCCCGACATCAAGCTATGAAATAGCTAAATCCCGTCATTGGTCCGAGTTATGACGTTTGGATCCAGCGGAGAACCTGTCACCTTTCCCGAAGGTCAACTCCGACATGCTCCAGAGGGTGGACTCATGAATGAGTCACGAACAACCAGCATCAATCAATGCACTACTAGCAGAAGAACGTTTCATCTTATGAGCAATATCAAAGAACCCGCTTCCGGCAATAGAGAGTCGTCCAATCGCAGTGCAGTTGAATATGGTTTGCTGTGCTTCCTTAGGAGTTTCAATCTCTTACCATTGGCCTGGTGTCATCTCATCGCTTTCACTTCGTACATGACCACATCTTGTTGTATATTGCAATAACTTGTGTTGGAGGTGAATATTTTCTTTGCTGGTTCCGGCGTATATTGTTCAGAGATCATGAGCATGTTACGTAATCTTTAGAATAATATTCAGCAGCTAAGGGAAAGAGTCATGCATAACCCAAGAAAGGCTGACCAGTATAAGCCCGATGCATCAAATCCTAACAGCTATAGCCACCTAGCCTGGACTGCAACATAGAGGCAATAAGAGGTGACGAAGAGCGGCCACCTCAGGAGAAATTTCGCTCCTCTAAGACACGGAGGCACCCGTGAGACTTGAATGCGTGATGGTATAAGAGTTGACGGGGCAATGAATGCTTTGGCCAGTGGATTAGGAATCTAACTGACATATGTTCCTGCTGATAGCACCCAGGCTGATACAGGTCAAAGATCCGTCAGAGCTTCCCTCTTCACATGTGTATGGTCATCACATGGCTTCATTGTGCTTGAAGAACCAGAACGGCCAAGAGTAGTAGGTTTCAGTGCCGTACGTCTGGTCGCCACCATCAACACTGGATAAATCCACTCAGTTGACCATGGCCCATATTTGGCCTTGCCAGTGATACTCTTACCTAATGACGAATCACTTATGGTACAGATACACGATGAGGCCACTGATCAGTTCAGACTGACTTCATCTCCACTCGCTCTGTCTGTCTGTCTGCCTACATTCTTGTGAGTTGTTCGCCATTGAATAAGCCCGACGGTTAGTTCTTGATTCCTGTGTTTAACTTCTGGGAGTCTCGCCCGGTTGGGCTGGGGAAATATTCTGCTGAGACATGATTCTGGTTTGTCCAGTTTTATCCCGGGTATAGCTTGTGGAAGCTTCGGCGTACTGCTGTCAAGATGGCCCCTCTTGATCTCTGCTTTTCTTCCTTCCTTCACCAGTGTCATTTCTCATCCTTCTCAGCCTTGAGACTCAGTTGCCCAACCCAACTCGAAGATAATTTACGGTGATGGCGAAGGAGCCGCGCGGTGAAATTCGCACGGTCGTGCCCGAGTGCCCGGACGCGCGCGTATAATCATTCATCGTACATCACTGTTATGGTCAGCAGTTAAGGTGAGAGCGGAAAACCTAGGGTGGGAAGACGCACTACACCGATAGCTGAAAAGGGCCTGCCCCGAGACCTTTCGCGGATCGATGACCGTTGCCTCCGGCGCCAAGCGGAATCGCCGTTGGTGACTCGACCCATGCATTGCGCAGCAAGGGCGCAAAAGAGTTAGTGGATTGCAGGGAAGTCGGCGGTATTTAAATACGTAGAGAGTTGTGGCGGCGTAACTCCCCAGAATTGAGCACACAGGTGCTGGCGGCTACATTAGCGGAGGGAGATACGAAGCACAAACACCGGATCACACGGGCAATCATGTGCGCGATGATATTTACCTAGGTAGCTTGCTCCAGTCGAGGAGGTTCTTCTTACTACAGACGTCACTGCCGCCCCGCCTCTAATAATAACTGCGAAGCACACTCTAGCTTTATGAATACAATATTCCAAAATATTAAAACTGACGGACGTCGGGTTAGTTATATGAGGCTATACTCGAGGTACTTCGTAGTCACCACAGCCTTGTTGACAGATTGAAGTGATCAGTACCCTAATTGCAGCCATTGACTGCTCATTTGCAGCCACGTACCAGGTTTCGACCGTCAATGGAGGACTGTCACATAGCAATACTGTGTAGATGGGCCGCTTTGCACAACTGCCCCCATCTTAACTCCTTTTGTCACGGTGCAAGTGTGGAGGGTCATTCTCTCCTTCTTCTCCAGCTTCTTCTTTTCTTCACCCATGTCCTACTTCATGTGCTCTTTCTTCTCTCCTTTCATACCTTATTATTAAGCTGGTGGTCAGTTTCGTCATCTCCTCTTCTCAAACCTCAGCTTCACAAACGGTGTTCAGAGGCTTCCGGTTATCTAGTAATAGGCATTCGTCGTGGTTGTATGATTATTTGATGTTGGTTTAGGCTGCTATTGTAGTAGTATCAAACTTCTAAAGACTCTGTTTCATTCATAGTCTCTGAGACTAATTTCAACTTCAGGATATTCATAATGATCAGCTAACAACCACAGCTGAGTAGAACTCCTGAAGAGACTGAGCCATTTAAAGAGTGCACAAGCAAGATTGGTTTGGGGAGTAACTTTGACTGCATTTGTACATCCAGAGCTTATCTTCTGTATAGATTGCTAAGGGAGGTCATTGTCAATGCATGATTATTTTCTATATATGACTGAGCACATTCTATATATCATGTCTTCTATCTTCTCATGCAGCCTTTACATCACAGAACATGATGATGTTCTATGCTAAATTTAGACCTCTTGTGTACATTGTCAATGTCTACTTTCTTAGTCTATCACTTGCTGCAGATCTCAGCAGTTATACCGTGCCTTTGTCAAATGATAAGTGGCTTGCCTTGAAATGTTACATTCTTATCACTGAAAGCTCTTTGATATCAGGCATGAAAACTCTTCGTAGCCCCAGCAGCAATCTTACCCTCAAACTTATCACCTATGCCCTAGGAACACAGAATTATGCATGTCCACGCAATTCAACCTTACCTTCAGTCCTCAGGGGCGCAAATGCTACACTCATAGACGCCACACCATATCTCAATAGCACTATCTTCAATACAATACCTAAGATACTCCTTTCAATCCCTTCAACCTCACTTCAAGAGCATTTTGGCTCAGAGATCAGCAACCAGCCCTTTGATGCGTCCTTGACTTCAACAATTTACTTCAGCGACTCCAGAACTTTTCAGGGGAGGGTGTTTGATACTGTGAGGGCTTCCTCGAACTATAGCGTCGGGAATGACGCTATAGATTGGGTTGCTCTCACCACAACAGTTGAGAATGCGACACTGAAAGAGGTCTACTGTGTTCGAACAGCAGGTGGGAAGTCACCACTACAGTGTGATGAAAAGTGGTATGAGGTGTTATTTGTGGTTCCATATGCAGCACAATGTTGGTTTTATGGATAAATCAGTTGAACAGAACGAAAATATTGTTGTCTTGAATAGTCTTAGTTTGTAGCAGCATTTCATAGAGTACAGTTGTCACAAATAGGAGGTATCGCATATGGTTGATTCATTATCATTAGTGTCTAGCTACTCTATAGGAAAAGTGAAATCTATTAATACTAAACTTTTCGGCATAAGAAAGAACTTTTGTCCTAGTAGCAAACAGTTTGCCTAGCAAACCCCGCATTCTTTCAAAACCTCCATAGGGCTTTGATATCCTCCCAAAATCTACCCGATTAAGGCCTGAATTCCTGACACACCCCCTCAGGCTGTTTCAGCAACAGCGAGACTGATAAGTCAATGAAGTGAGTGAACTTGAGGGTTGAAAGTGACTTAGTAAGTCTGTTGACTGCCATGTTGTTTGTAGAGATGTAATTGAGTCAAATAAGGTCTGTTGATTTGACTTCTCTTATGTAGTGATGATGAATGTAAATTCTGAGTTCTTAGTCAATGATATGACTTTTTGATTGTTCATACTGATCATCATCAAGTTAAATTCTTAAGTTTTAGCTCTTTTAATAATCTCTGCATTCAGACAGCTTTCTTTGTGATCTCTATAAGAATCATATACTCAGCTTTGCAGAAGAATAAGGTGACAGTCTTTTGACATTTTAAACTTCAAGAAACTGACCCATTAATCAGCTGAAAAATGTACTCTGATGTTGACTTTCTTGAGTTGAGATCTTCACCTCAGTCAGAGTTCAAAAACCCTAGCAATTTGAGTCATTCACAGATCAATTTATATTCAATATTGATGTCTAAGGTTCTGCATACATAGTGAATCACTCATTTAAGGACTTTTCAGCGCATCTTGTTAGAGTTGTGAGCAAATTGACTGAGTGTTGACACTGCATAAGCAATGTTAAGATATGTTTGTGTCATTGTATACATTAAAGACTCTATGACTGACTGATATTGCTTTATTAATTGTGAACTAGCTGTTTCTGCAGTCTTTATCAGGTATACTCTGAGTTTTATGAGTGTAGCAACTACTTTGATCTCTTCAAGTCTGAAATTCTTGAGCACTCTCTTAAGATAGATCTTCTGCAAAAGAGTAAGAATCTGTAGAATTCTATTGTGCATGATATGCATTTTAAGTAATGCTTGCATGATCTGCAGTCAGTCATTTTGAACTGACTACTCAATTTTGTGTTGAGGTCTTAGATTTTGTCTGTTTTCAGTCTGCAGAGTAGAATGTTGTCAATGTAAATGATGACAATGACAATATCATTTTTAAAACACACTGTTATCTGTGTGAAGACTTGTATATCTGAATTCAGTGAGAAAACAGTGTATCATCTCATATCATTGTCAAGAAGACTGTTTTAATTCATATAGAACTTTCTTTAGTCTATACATCTTTTCTTTCTTCTTTTCATATTTAGTGAGTTGTACAACATAGATAATCTCTTTTAAAGTACTGTTCAAAAAGATCATTTTGATGTTCATTTGTTTCAGTTCATAGTTATAGTACATGACAATGACAAATATGATCTTGTAAATCATAAATTTGACAATGATCATAAAGATCTCTTTATAGTCAATTTCAAACTGTTGTTCAAACTCTTTAACAACTCATCAAGCCTTATGCTGTACAATCAATCTGTTAGAATCTCATTTGTAATAAAAGATTCATTTATTTCTTAAAGCACAGTGATCAGAAAGTAGCTTAACTAGATTTTATGTGAAGTTAGTCTCTAAGAACTTATACTCACTGTTCATTATCTTCTTTTATTTCTTTAAATTGTTACTCATAATCACTTCTTTATATGTTTCAGGTTCACTCTCTAAACATAGTTTTAGATTATTTTCAGTGATTTTTCAAATCTCTGCACTTGTTCTGACATCAAGAAACACATTATAAACAGTCAGTAAAGCAATAGCTTGAATATTAGAGTCAACAAACTTTGAGAATGAGTTTCACTGTCTTTCTGAGTGTCTAGAATTAAGGTTCAGAGATATGTCAATTGTAGAGAATAGTTCAGTGATGTTCTTCTCTTCATCTTCATTCTTCACTTCTTTCTCAAATACCTCATCATATTTCTTCATTCTGAAGGTGTCTGTTATCAGTGTGTATGATGATTTGTAGACTGGTGACAATAGTTTATTTGTGTATGACAATTTGTACAGTGATTTGTACAGTGATTTGTACAGTGATGTTAATGTAAGTAAACATGATGATGATGAGTGCAGAGTACAATTACTCACACTTTCTTACTTCATGCTCTGTCTTTGTTTAACAGTGTTTCTGATGATGTTCTGTATTTGATTTGTTGTCAAGTCATAGATATTGAGTTTCTCATTAAATTTGACATCACAGACTTTAACAACTCTTTCATTCTTTTTCTTGTTTAGTAGTCAGATTCTATACTGATTACAGTCTTCATAGTCTACCAGTATGCTCTTGTTGCTTTAAATGTCAAATTTGATTCTCTGTTGATGTATTTTCTTAGAAATATGCATGTATGCTGTGTATCTGAAAGATTGAAGATGACTGAAGTCAATTGAATTCACTGTTCTGTCTTGATTTAATGATTTATACAGCAGTTACATGAGAACCTTGTTGTTTTTAAGTGCTGAGATCAGAAAATAGTTTAACAGATAGCATGCAGTCTTTACTGTCTCTGACCATAGAGTCTTCTGTACTTCACTGTTTAGTATCATTGCTTTTACCTTTGCAGTCAGAAGTTCATTACTTCTCTTTGTCACATCATTTTGTTTCTATCTGTACAGAACAATTGATTCATATTTTATTCTGTGATCTTGTAGTCAGTCAATAAAGAATTATTCTTTGAATATATTTCTGTTATTGATTTGTACACACTTGAGTGTGCAGTTCATTTGAGTGTAAATCATATTAATAAATCATTTAACTTGATCTTAAGTCTGATCTTTCATTTTCATATTGCAAATGTATCATCAGCAAGTATAGTCATCTGTGAAGACAATATATCACAGTGATTTATTGAACCCTTTAAGGTGTACAGAGCTGATGATGTTGATGTGAACAAGTTCAGTCATATCTTTGACACAATGCTGAGACTGTTTGAATGGCTGTTTCTTCTGATTAGTCATCTGACCTGTTATACTTCATCAATTATCATTATACAATCAGAGAAATCAGTAACAGTAGTCATTAAAACTACCTGATCACATTAAACAGCCTGAAAACTTCACTGTACAATAATGACACATTATCTTGCTGTCACCAACTCTTCATAGGCTTTCACTAGCTGAATTGAAAAATCATAGTATTTAAGTCAACACTCATACTAATATAAAGATATCACAGACAAGCTGACTAAACCCACTAAAGAAAAGACTTTATTACTCTTCTTACTAAATACCTCTAGACTTTAAAACTGTATCATAATTGTAGCTTATCAGCTAAAAGAATACAAATTGTCAAATCTCACATTTATCTTAAGTATATCAGACAATCTCATCACACTTATTCACAATGTTATCACACTATACAATCAACCTGGCATTAAAGAGACTCAATAAGATTCACAGTCTGATAAAGCTTTTCTCTTTACCTGAATCACAAATTAATTCAATTTAACACAGTCTTAAGAGTCTTTTCTTGTAACACATTAATTCTATAAAATAATTCAACATACCTATACTAAACAACTAAAACAGCTAGTCAACTGTCTGATAATGAAAGCAACTTCAAATTCATATTATTAAACTCATTTACAGTCAGACAACAACTACATCATTCTGTAGTAACATCATCAAAATTCAATCTCAACTCATTGAGTTATTTAATCACTTCACTCAAATCAGTTCAATTCAGCTTCAAAATTACTGAAGTCATAACTCAAAGTTAACTGAAAAGACATTATGCATCATTAACAAAGCAATAACAGTGAGACACCTAGGTGAGAATTCACTAAAGTGAATAAACAAGAGCTTCAGAATATGATTGTTGAAGAAATTGCAGTCACTGTAGTAGTATCTACAAATGTTTCTTGTTGTTCTGAAACTTTAGATCAGTATAAATCATAGTCTTGAAATCATTATCATTGAGATTCACTGAACTCAGACAACTCAGATAACAATAGTGATGAATTTAGTTAAGAATTCACATATTGTGCACAAAATGACAGACACTTTTGATCAATTTACATCTCAACATTAAGAACTATGAATCTGGCAACATAGTCAATGTTAGTGAAAAGATTTATTTTCAAAACATTTATCTCTTTATTAACTCTTCAAAGACATTGCTTGTATTCAAGCTGAAGAAGTAGTACAATGAAATCTTAACAAATGTCTTTAAAATGCAGCACAAGACTGATACATGACTTAGCTAATGTCAATGAAATGTAATTACATCTGTGAAGAAGACAGAGTAAAACAATAAGAGAAACACTTATTCAAACAATTTAAACATACTCAATTAACCATCTTAAAAGCACTGAAATCAAAGCAATACATTATTTAAGACACATGATTAAATCATGAAACATTCACTTTCATTCTCAATGTCATTTAATATACTAAAGATACTAACATAAACAGAACCTCAGCTCAGCATATATGACATAAAATATATTAAATTTTAGTCTTTATGAGTATATATCTCAAACTACTAGCTGCATGATGATCAGTATGTTTATTAAGCAGTTAAAAAATATGAAAGAAGTGTGATCTAACAAATACAATTAATGAATCAAAAAAACACAATCACAATCACCTTCTCTGCAGTCAATTCATTGTTAAAACAATGATTACAACAACAATTATCAGTTTCATTTATACAGTCAATTATAAGAACAGTATCAATCTTCTTATTTCTCAAGACAATTTATATTGAACAACTAAGACTTTGTATTAAATAATCAGAACACATAAATCAACTTATCATTAATTATATTAAAACTATCAGAGAAATTAGTTACCTTTTTATTCATATGCATTAAATGTGTAAAATGCACTATCATAACTATCATATCATCAATTTCTTCAGATCATCACTAAAACTCAGTCTTAGACAAATGTAAATGTCAATGACTATTAAGCTTTATATCAGTCTGAAACTTAACCACCTCAACAGTCTTATCAGTCTCAGCAATCTCAGTCAGTCTATCACAGTGACTATTAAAACAAAGCTGAATATGATTTAAAGAACTGAATGAAATAAACTGAAGACAATAATCATGAGAAAGAAGATATTTATCATGACAATAAGAATATCTTTATGAACAGAGAAAGTTAAGAAGACATCAATGACACATTTAACACACAAGACAAAATTCTGACAAACTACTACAATGTTAATGTACATTATGTAATTAAATGTACAACACTCTTCAATTTAGCTGTTAATTTTGTCAGAATTTCTTTCTATTCAATAACAAGCTTCATAAACATATTCATAAGAATTATAGAAAACCTCAATTATCAACATTGTTGTTAATGATTTGAAACCTGAAATCTATCATAACATCATTAAATTGAATGTGAATCATAAGATCAACAACATGAAACCTGAATTCAGATTTCAACAATAACACTACATGACAATATCATTTTAATTTGTTACAACAGAACTTAACCACATAGCCTGTCTTAACATGAACTGTACAATGTCATTAATTGATTAAACTTCAACACAAACACCTTTTTGACTCTCACATCTAGAAAGCACTTAAGCAAATCACAGTATAAGAAATTAATGACAAAACACATAAGTGTCAAGAGTTTGTCATCATGAGCATATATCTTTCTGATATCACTGTTAATAACTCAGTACTAGGTTGTATTCTCACTGAAATACATCTTGTGAACAATCTTTAAGTCAAACTACTACTAGAAATAGACATCATCAAATCAGAATGAATAAGTATGAACATTTCAGCTCAAAAACCAGAACTCAGTAGTTGTCAGAATGCTTTAATAAATCTACAAATCACATTTAAGAATAATAACTGTATCAATCAGACTGTGTACATCTTCAGCAAGATGACTGTATCATTATACAGTGTCATCAAGATCTCAGTTATAGTAGAAAAAGTCTTTACTCTATTTACTAATTAAGATCTTATGTTTCACTCATTTTACAATGAAGCATATGATCACATCACAGACACAAATCTTACCTTCATACTGATACAAAATCAGAAAGATAAAAACCTTTGCTGTTTCATGTCACACTTACCTCAATATGATCACTAAATATAATGAAAAAGAATGCTACAATATTACTGTGAATGATTTCAAAATTATATTGCTTTGAGAAAACAAACTGTACAACAAGATATAACTAGTTAACAGAACAACCATCTATGATAACAATAAAGACATCATCAAATAGTTAGTTACTTGTAAACATCTATTCAGATGTATGACATGACACTGAAAAGATTATAAACATACTGAAATTAAACTACTTACAGATCTCATTACACAAAAATGCTGATGTCAAAAAGCTTTTAAAGAAAGTATACCCAGTAGGTGAATCAGCTTAAAAGGTAGTTAATAAAGCTTTTAACAAGTTACACTATCAAGACAAGATAAACTAATTTACTAAGTCTATTTCATTTAATTTTTCTGTCTTTATAGTATGAAAAACTGTCACTAACAAAGAAACTAACTTACTCAGAAGAAAGAGATAATTCATAGTTGACATTTGTGATTTAAATCAACTCACACAATCAGATTTATACTCATTATATCACAGATTCACAATGAGACTGTTGCTTGATTGATAATTTCTAAATACAAGAAGAATACTATGAAGAGAAAAGAAGAAAAGAAGAGCTTTATATGAAAGTAAAAAGATAAAGTGCTTTAGTCTTAGAATCTTAGTCAGCAACTAGATCATAGAACCTTAGTATGAGTTCAACTCATGACACATTATCTCTGTAAAGTGATTATTTATTGTGTTAGCAAACTAGCTTATGAGTTGAATCTATCTTTTACAATGTGAATTCACCTCATTGTATCAATTACTCACTTAAAGCTATCACTCAATTCTGATAATGATTCATACAGTTGTAATGTTACAAATAATTCATCACTTATTACAAACAAAAATGATGACTACAACATGTCATTCTATAAGATAGAGAAACTACTCAACAAACAAACAATAAAATAAGACAAGACACAATACTTCATTAAGTAAAAGAGATATCATTACAGCCATAACACATAATACAATACAAAAGACTTAAAAGACACATTTAAGTTAGTTAAGAAATACAACTGTATTCATCTGATCATGCATTATTGTCACTGAGGATGTAAGATGAAGAAATAGAATAAAAACACTTTATATCAGTATGAAGTAGAATAACAATCAATGAGGGCATTGACATTTTTCTATGAAGAACATATTGTCATAAAACTGAACTTGCAAGCATAAGACTCTAAGTTTAAGGTTCACTTACTCAGCAGTGATTTTACATAATCAATTACATGCTT
>JAABUP010006119.1_pt1 | contig 17510 bp, 19 predicted proteins | sample 5559201 | NCBI WGS metagenome assembly JAABUP01 (sample SAMN10711887, study PRJNA513373) | rock metagenome | isolation source: Antarctica rocks | place: Antarctica
CCTTGACAGTAGTAATACGAATACTCATTTCACAAGGAATAACGAATGATATCTTGCGGAGTTCGGACTCGTTGCATGGCCAGCCGTTCTACCTTATCGATTATCCCTCCCGATAATCGACGTATTGTTATTCCGTATCGTTATTGTTATTATTATTATTATTATTGACTAACAAAATAAATTGGAGAAACAACAATAATCCCCGTAGAAATCCATTTCGCCTTGAAATCCCATTCGCTGCCGACTCGCATTTTTGCAGGGGCTTTTCTGTCCACTGCAATGTCCCCAGCCCAACCCCAACTAGAGCGTCTCCCAGTTTTCGCTAGATTCCTTCCTCTTTGACTTTTGGTCTAGCAAGTAGGGAGAAACGTACCGCCTTTCCTCCCGCACTTCATATCGACTACACAGTGCTACTCACGAGTACCGTAGTCGACTCCCTTTGGCCTGACTCTGCAACCATGGCTCGGAGGGGATGGTCAAGATCGGACGTGCCCTCTAGCCCGGCTGTCAACCATCCAAGTACAAGTACTACTCTTATAGCCGCCGTAGCTCGATTGCCACCTCCACCCCCCCCCACAGACACTTTGTTGCACCGCGTCCTTTACTTTACTTTACCACTGCAAAGCTACCTAACCCATGGCTCTCTACTCTACGCCTGCTAGGCAATAATAGGGATACCCGCACTCTGGTGCCGCATTGAACCCACTGCACCTATTACTAATACTGCTTATTTTGTGAGTTCCCAGGTGCACTCTCGATTGTCCACCCAGGTATGTAAAAGTACGGTGCAGTCCTCCCACCTACACAGATGCTGTACTACTATCTGGTTCCCTATCGTCCTGCACGCTTGCTAACATAGCCAAGGGGACCCTTTCTGCCATGACAGGTCGCATGCAGATTGCCGCAGAAAACCTTACAGGGTACTAAGCCAGGAACGTACGGCGCCCTTTTGAGGAGGGGAATATTGGTTGTATGCATACGTCCACAGAACATTGATATTTTGCGATAGCTTTGCAATAGAAGCACTCTTGCTCACGCAGAGCTTCTACGGACTATAAACAAGACGCGGTGATGGATCCATTAGTCATGAAGATGGAGCAACATCACGGAGCTCACCATGAAGAAGAGTTTGGGTCTGCTCCGTGGGTTGAGATCGCCGGCGATCACTCGTCACATAATTCACCTTTGCAAGAATACAATGGCTTTGCCTTTATGTCGAATACACAAGTCCCGCTGGAACCTCTCTATAACCGGCCACTGCATCCGTCATACTCGACAGCGCAACCTCTACAGCCTTTAATTATGCCGCAATGGCCCAGCCAGTTGACTAACCCTTCAATAGACAATGGGGTTTCAGCAGGCTTCCCGCCACCTCGACCTCTTGCTCCAATCTCGACTATGCCGACAAAGCCCCCACTACCCAGATCCGCAAGCACACCTGCTCCGGTTTTGGCACCGTCGACTGCAAGAAGAACTCTCACAGATCAAGATAGACGGCGAATGTGCCAATACCATGAAGATCATCCGACGGTCAAACAGACGGAGATTGGAGGTAAGTTCAAACAGTACCCCCACGTCATTTGAGTAATTGATACTGATGTACATCTCAGCAATGTTTGGAGTAGAGAGAAGGTACGACTTGGTTTTGGCATGCCGCTGCGGCTTATTGTTATCGGCCTTGAGCTGACATTGGCTCTAGTACCGTCTCTAAAGTCCTTCGACAAAAAGAAAAATATCTCTATCCAGATGATGGCAGTCGATCGCCTATCAAACGGTCGAAAGGCAAGTTTCCTGATATAGAACGGGCTTTGTCAAATTGGGCGAAGAACCACCAGCACCAAGGTCTACCTTTGAGCGACAACATCATCCGTGACAAAGCAAGGTTTTTTGCGACTACCGTTGGTACCTCCGATTGTCATGTTAAAGTAAACAGTCCTACTTGGCTGGAGAAATTTAAACAGAAAAACTCGCTACTTGGCGCTAAATCGCGCAAGACTGCGAACGGACAAGAAGCAGATGGCAGCTTGAATCCAGCATTGAAATCTGGCTCCCAAACGCCAGGTGGCATCTCTCCGATCTCGCCTGACAGCTTACCCCCAGGCTCACCACCAGATCAGGGCCAGGACGAAATGAAGACCGAGAGCCCCATCAGTTACATGGATCTCTCGGCCATGTACAGACACCACCATTCCCAAAGCGCAACTTCCCTTGGAAGCTCCTACAATGAGCAGACCGGCTTCTCGGACGAAATGAAGAGCCCCACGTCCCCTTTCTTCTCGCCAATGTCCAGCGCGGGGCCGAGTCCCTCCTTGCGAGCCCAGCAAGCACGGCTCCCGACCATCGCCAGCGCTAATTCCCGTCCGCGCCGTCAAACATTCCCTGCTGTCTGTACGGATCCTGCCTTCGGCACTACCCCAGGTACTTCGGAGCCCGCGAGTCCAAGAAACTACCAGCAATCCATGGCAACACCAGCTCTAGAGTCCCCCATAGAAGAGATGGAAGAGCCACGATTGGTCATCGACTCGGCAATGCAACAGCAGGCTTCGCAGCAAACGAATTCTCCAGCACAAAGTAACAGCCCCAAAACCATGGCCCCCCCACCCAACCCTACTTCCAGCTCCAGCGTATCCCCTCGCATAGGCACCTCCAGCAACGCATCCTCGCCCGCAGCGCCTCCCTCGCAAGATGAAGCTCGCCGCGCCTTGGAGGTCTTGATGAATTTCTTCCACCATCAACCGAATGGCGCTGTAGATCCACAAGAGTATATTACAATGGGAAAACTCATGGAGAAGCTGAAGCTGCAAGGGACCGGGTTGCCCGGCGGAATGCACAGTCTGGAGAGGGGGGACGGGACGACGCCGATGGGGAGGAAGAGGAGCATTCATTCCTTGTAACACACTTGATCGACGCAGCCAGTCCTCTCTTGCTTCTCTACACTGCTTCGATAAAGTTCTCGGCCGAGTCCTCGGCTTACCGTCCATCCTTCCCACCTCGGTTCTATTCCACGCTAGGTATCTACACGCTCGAGCACCAGGATCGCGCACAGATACGGATTGCAGTTTGTCTGATTTTCCTACTCACCAGTCCCTTGCACATAAGCACAAAGACACGACCACCACCCGGCGTTTACACCAATCTCGTTACCAATTTTTTCACATCGTTTTCGGAACGGCAAGGGAACCAGAAAGGACGGACCCCGGGATTTTTATAAGGGTTCCAGCAAAGAATGCATCAAATAAGACATACCCCAGCCTCGCGGCTCTCTATTAACGAATTTTTGTTTTGGCGAGTTTGATATTGCGTTACTTTGTTGATGATGGCATCCTTCTTTCTCGGTGGGCATGGGAAGAGGCTCGGAGGGGAGATTGGTGGTGCGTGTATCTACTTGTACCTACTTGTATTTGATTGACAGACGGACGGACAGACAGGCGAGGAAGGCAATTTGTTACGGCCATTAATCAAACGTATTTTCATTCCTTTTACTCTTCTCCATTTCCGTCTCGTCTATACAACGCCCTCCGAAGCCCCCACCCTCCCCTCCATCAACCCTCGAACCCCCCTCTCGCCCATCTCCGGCAGCACCCTCACAAGCACCAGCTCCAGGACCTGGTATGCCAGATGCCGGTTCAGATACCCGTCATCCCAGACCTCCAGTTCCGTTTCCACCTCCGCAACCATCTCGTCCACGCTCCCGAAAGCGCGTCGAGCGACCAGGGGAGGAACGAGCGATGCGATGGCCGAGGCGGTGGTGTGCTTGATGGTGAGGATCTCGGCTGGCGGGGGTGAGGGAGGCGGGAGGGCGTTGTTGGGGAAGAGGTTTCGACGGGCTTGCTGGAGTAAGGGCGCGACGAGGGTTGCGGGGAGGACGTGGGTGGTTAGGAGGCGGTGGATGAATCTGGTTAGCACGGATTGTGGTCAGCCTTGTTCCTAAGCCATAGGGCTTGAAAGTGTGAATAATGCGGCGAGGACGGATTGGGGGAAATGAGAAGAGCCAGGGTGGAGGGCTTGGAGGCTGGCAGGTTGACACGACATGCGCGTCATGGATTATCAGGCAGAGAAAGCATAAAAAGGAAATGAAGCAGAAATGGCATGATATCTGGAACCGGAAAAGGCGTTGCCTAGGTCGCCGGATTAGGCACAGGGTCCGGAGAATTAATGCGGTGAGCGGCCGAGTAGGACCCAGTTGATAGTGGGGGGGAACGATGACAGAAATTGGGGTGGAGTGAATGAGTGATGACTGATGAGGGCCGATCCCGTAGATCGGACGGTCGGACGGTCAGACGGGCCATTGAATGATGTCATGTCAGAAGAGTGGTGTCCCACTCGATGGCCGGGATTGCGGGCGCTTAAGGGATGGAATATGAAAAGAGCTTAGAGGGAGGGGATTACTGCAAAATTGACAAATGCCCAAAAACCCATGTTAGAGTTTTAAACGAAGAGAAGAGATTCGACGATACGGTACTACGGTACTACGGTGGTACTACGGTACTTTGAAAATATTGAATGTAGTCAAGAAATCGCAAATCTTAAAATGAGCCCTGTAGACGATTTAAGTGGTGGAGGGAATTCCGCGATCGGTCGAAACACGACGGAAAATCAAGGAAACACGAAATAAGGATGGGATGCACGAGAAAGGTAACAGAGACAAGTCAGGGTAGCACCAGGCTCGAGGTCAACCGCTCGCATGTGGCGCCCATTCGAACGTGGACGCATGCATATCGGCACCCTGCACAACGATAACGGGGAAGTGAGGGCCATCCAGCGGCCCGAGACTATGTCCCATGGATGCGTGCATGCAGACACAACACGGTCATATGACTAGAATCTCATGCGAGGACGGCATGTCGGGGTCAGGGGGGGGGCAGCCAATTGTTGGGCAGAAATGACACGTCGCAACACTTACTGGTCAAGCAAGCCATGCGTGGCACCCACTGGTCTGAACGCCCCGGTCAGCAGGTGGTGTTGAACGAGGGACAGCGATCCCGATAGCCAGGGCATACGGAGGGGCAGATCGAGGAGGGTGGAAACAAGACTGAAGGCCTTGAATGCGAGGATGGGTCTGGGCGGTTCCATGGTCTTTGCCATTGGCGCAGCGTTTACACCGCTGGAATTGGTGGACGAAGAGGAATTTCGCGGGGGCGCGGAGGATGCTGCGACAAGTCCGAGAATGACAAAGCGTATTGCCACAAACGTCAGATAGCCACACTGAAGGATCCTCCAAAGGATTGCGGAGACCGCGGATCCTTTGGCCGACCTGCCCCCGGGACTCGTATTTTCAGCCCTTCCAGACGACAGTAACCCAAACTGCTCCAGTCGGCTCCTGCTGCCAATCTCAATGTCCCCGGTGGTATCTTCGGGTTCCATTCGTGCTTTGACCGCTTCGATGATCTTGGTGATACTGGTCCAGATAAACCACCCCTCACATACCTTGCCGCCAACCGCATCGCCAAGTATGGTCTCGCCGATAACGTCTGCGACAAGCGTTCGCAGACACGCGTTCTCTAAGTCTTCTGTGGGGAGGAGTACTGCTAGGGCGCCCTGCACTAACAGCTGCCGATACTCGGCCTCGTGCCTCAATTGCTCCTCGGTCGTTGCTGGCTGACTTGGGTCTGGTACTGGCGATAAAGCGGGGTGCGGATGGATGTTATGATAGATGAGTCGCGGATCTGTGGCCAGAGACGGCTGCATTGGCTGGTGACTTATTCGATGCGCTGTTACCTTCTTCATCAGCTGCCCCTCTGGCGGAAGATATCCATCATGGCTAAGACTGACCAACTACATGGCTCTCTACCAGCTCCGAAATCTCGTCGAACACCAGCCCTTCTAGATCCACTGTCCTCAAACGTCCCTCCAGTGCTCTCGTACAATGGGCTATAATTTTGACAACCTCCTCCACGAACCCTTGGTCTGGAGTGATCTTCCCATACCAGCTGTAGACAAGCTCCTTCACGATGATGGCAATGATGGCATAGAGTTGCAGGTCCACCTCGTTACTGCTCGTCAGTGGTGGCAGAAGCTCATCGATAGGTCGACTATCTGCGGCACCTCCATGGCTGTGCGGGCATAACACTCGTCTCACGAATGCTACCGTCGCTCTGTTCGAATGGTCAGCAGTAGCTGTAGACTGTGCCGGAGTCGACTGGCGGCTCCGGGAGGGCGGTCTTGAGATCTGAGATGAGGTTGAGGTGTTGCTTGATGTGTGAGAGGTGCTGCTGAAAGTTGAGACAGCTTTAGGAGGAGGTTGCAAGCCTGAAGGAGGTCGTAGCAGAGGCTGTGTCATCATCAACTGTCATCCAATTGTATACACAGCATCGTTCACCCCTCCGGTCCAGATATTTGGTTTGATAATTCCGTAATCAAGTCGTCGAAAAGCACCGTTGTTTGTCAAAAAGTCGTGGCAGCATAACCGGTCTCCGTAGTGCGAAATTACCGCTTATGCTGCCACGAGCAGGTTCAGATCACGTGCTCTCTCGATCTTCTTCGAGGGTTAGCCCTACTACGTACTAAATACCCGAAGAGCCGTGGTTGTACAGGCTACCAGCGACATCGAGGAAACCATAGAAAGCACCCTCATAGGCAAGCTTGCGTTCTGTAGCTTAGAGTGGCACTTTTCGTTTCAACTTGAGTGGAGTAGATGCGTCACAAATCACGATGGTGTTCATCTGTATTCCACATCTTGACGCAGCAAAGCCCCCTTGAATCCTCTAAGAAGCATTTATAAACAGACTAATTATGGGTATCTGATACTAGACGCGGACAATATAAATTCGTCAGACGAAGAGAGAAGGTTCGATTGCCAACAATATCGAAGGGTATACCATGAAAGCTCTCGAAGCGGCGAAGATTAAATGATCCAAGGTGTGCCATGCCACATAATGCGAGAAAAGGTTACCTTATGCGAGAACAGAGATAGGTATTAACAATATCAACAAAGGGGTACCATTCTTCCCTCAAACCTAAGTATCTGCAAGTACCTCACCTTTCAGATCATGACTCAGTAGGGCTGAAGACCCCCTCATCCAGTCCACTTCTTGCAGAGTTGCTTTCCTCGAAATCCAGTGCTCCAAACACGGGCGCAGATGGCGGCGCAGATTCTTCCGCTATAGGTATGGCAGCCGCAGAAGCAGGAAGTTGGCGGTCCGGTATGTGGCGCGTAGGGCCCGTGGGACCTTGGGCTAGAACTTCTGACTGTCGTCGCTGGAGCTCTGCCAGTTTGGCCGTTGGATCCCAGTCCGCCTGTTCTGGCACTCCCTCGGCGCCTGGCAGCTCGCCAGATGCATCTCTTCTCTGGCCCCAGAAGCTAGGTCGGCGAACGGGAGCGGGGGTTACGGGAAGGCTCGGCCGTTCAATTTCAGTGGGGAAATCGGTAAGTTTCATACTGGGCCGTCTTTGTGATTGCGCGGGATTTGATCCTCCAGGCGAGGACCCACTCTCATTCGTGGCTGTCGTACTCACAAGGACTTGAATCTTGCCTCGACGGTTCTGGGGGAGATTGGCAATGAATCGCTCAATTTCGGGAACTTCGTCCCAGGCATTAGTGCGAGAGTACGAGGCGAACGGTTCAGTCGTAACCTGAATGGTTGGGGTCGTGGGTGTCAATGTGTCGTCATCCTGGGAGCCGTCGTCAGTGGTCACAGATGGAGCTGCTTCCAACGGTGGGGAGATAGCATCTTCTGCAAAGACACGGGCAGGTATTGGTTGGTGCTCTTCCCATGGGAAAATAGGTTTCGGACGTTCAACAGTAGGTGGTTTCGGTGGTACTTGGTAGTACATGTCCTTTGGTGCTTCAGGATATCTCTCAGGTGCCTTGAAGAGCTTTGTGTCATTGGACATGTCGTATGTCTGACTTGGGAAATTGGAAGCTTCTGGGCGAGAGTTGACGGGTGGAGGTTGGCTTGAATTTGCTTAGCGCTGGCCAGTGGGTTTTGCAAAGCAACCTCAACACTTACTGTATAGGATCCCAGTCCACGGAGAACCGGCGCTGTTGGACTGTGGGAATTGGCGTGAGTTCACCCTGTTGTATTTCCTCAACTAGTTCAGTCTTCTCTGTCAAAGGCCGCTCGGTAGTATCAACTAGAGCTTCAGGCTCTTTAATCGTGGGAACAACTGAAGAAAATCCGTAGTCCGTGGTCGATGCCTCGCCCTTCACATGTTGTTGCACGGTTCCGGCTTCGGGCCCCGATTGCCCGGATATAAAGACTGTTGTCTGTTTACTTGGTCAGCAGTTAAAGGTCAACCCAATGAAGATAGTATTACCGGTATCCGGTAGTGTTTGTCATAGACAGACCACCACCTACCCAGTAATTCTTCATATACCCCAGTTGCTCCTTTTGCTTCTCTTCCCACAATCCACGGCTTGTTATGGCCAATATAGTGTACCAAGTTTATGGTACTCTGGAAGTGCCTGTACGCTGGTACATACTGGTAATGCCCACTAGGTGTGCAATTGTACGTGAAGCTCAACCGTTGCCAATCGCGGAAGTGCATGTTTAAAAGCCCTTGGTCTGCCCCATCGAAGCTTATTCCTCGTTGTGCTAACGCCAGCAATGCATAGTAATCACCCATATTCGGCTTCAACAAAAAGACCCCACTGTTAAAGCAATCCGGCCAACCAATGTCGGGCACAGCTGCGAAGCTGGTGTTTTGGGTGAAAAGCTCGTCTGGTGCTCGCAGAGCGACCACATCCGCATCTAGGTATACGACTTGGTCAAACTGGGTTTGTCGCCACAAAGCTATCTTGGTAAATGTAGAAGCCAAATCCGGTCGTTGCATAAGGTATAGGTTTGCGGGAGATTTATTGATCATTAGATCAACAGGAATGATGTGATCGTACACCGTCTACCCGTAGCCGTCAGCAATGTAAGTTTTCCCCAAGGATAACACCAAGCATACTTTAAGCTCCTCAACGGTGGAGGCCGCCAATGTGTCCAATGTCACAAGGACGGCAAGTCGCTTTTCTGTTCCATTGTCTTTGAGCGAATGAGCCAGTACCATAGCACCTAGTCAAACAATCAGCAGGGAAGCTAACACAGAGTTGGGCATGGAACCACACACCTGGTAGGTAGCCATCGCTCATGAGAAGCTATCACGCAGTCAGACAATACCCCCACAAACCAACAAAAGCCGATCCATGACCAACCGTGCAGTACGCTTCTCGCTTTGACTCTGCCATGATGAAATATCTCACAATACAAGACTCTACGGCAACCTCAGTCTGGAGGCTGTGGAACTTTGTCAGAGTGTTGCAACTGTGTAAGAAGATACAGAGTAGAAATAGAGAAATAGTTCTAGTCGATACTTTAGCATCTGGAATTTCCCCGCCTCTTCCGCCCACGGTCACATGCTTGCCTTGAACTTCCACTTATGATACTTTAGTTTCGATTACAACCGTCATACAGTATCAACAGATCTTGACTACAAGTTCAAATTGAGACTTCATCTGCTCGGGGTAACATTCTCTGCAAAGAACAAAGGGGCCATAACGAATTGTCATGAACAGCTGGAGCTTGAGCGTGAGTTTGGGCATCAAAATGCTAGCTACAGTACATACTGTAACCCCGCACGTCCCAAGCAAGGCAAGGTATGAATGTCATCTTTTCACGTTTGAAAATGCTGCTATTTGACAGGTCATGCAAGATTGCATCATTGTTACATGAAGGTCTGGACTCCAGCTCCAATGCTGCTAGGCTTGGTATCGAGGTCAATATAACGGAAGCTGAAGAACATGAATAGCTGAATTACTTGGTGGCAAGGTCGAGGAGCAAATTCTCTACTTACATCTGCCGTCTTCTGAACAACTCAACATATCAACTCTCGTTTTCTATTGGCTTTACTTCACATTATCTACCGACTACCGAAGAAACAAAGAACCCCCTATCATCTGAAATACAACGTGAGTCATTGTAAATGTTCTTCTAAAATGGATCGAGAATCGAAATCATCAATCGCAACGCTATCTACACAGAGTAATGAATTGTTCTCGCGGATGATCGAAGAGCTGTCAAGCGCAGAAGAAGAGCTTTGCTCATACATACATGTGCCATTATGAAGCTAGAAGTATTGTGCGACTTGTCGATACACATATCTCTTTGTTACGTTTCTAGCGAAGAATATTCTGCCGTTCAGGAAATGCTTCCTTCTGATGATTTTACGACGGGGTCAACGTTCTGATTAAAGCTTATGATAGGAATCGAGCAAGTGCTATCGTGAGGGGTTTCTACCGGAGAAGACATTTATGAACGGGCACTTGCATAGACGAGATCAGAAAAGGACATTCATCTACCTTAGACTACCTAGTATAAACAAAAAGCCATCATGAACTTCATAGGAAGATGAGACGGGCTCAGAGAAGAGGTCGACTAATGTAGGTAGCGCGCCAACGCATGGTAGGATAGCGGGACCGAGTGAAACTCGCACATATTATCCTTTCTAATACGTGGCATCAACTTATCCACTTGTAGAAGTCTTACCAGCATTGTTTACCAAACCCCAATGTCAATCTTCCATCGAATCCTTAACCCCCATTTACCGGTTCCTCACCACCTCCCACTTGCATCCACTTCCGCACAACGGCACTCACACTCTGGCACTGGACATACTTCATGCCCTGCAAACCATTCCTCAGCGTGCGCACCGTGAGACATATGCCAGCAGCCCCGACACACACTAATGAAATCTGCCATTGGGTTCTGTTTATTTCCTGCAATGGCTCCTCCTTTGGTATGCGGGTCTGGCATGCCAAGCCACATCATGCAGATGACACAGCGCGGCATGTGGCGTCCGCACTTGGGGCACACAGTGCCAGACTTGGCATCGCCGAAGATGCTGCCCTGATGGTTCGTGCTGGAAGTGCTTAGGCTCGGCGGCGCAGCGTTGTCCGGATTCCGGTCGAGTGACTGATCACAATTGTTGCAGCGAAGGGAGACCTGGCGAAGGGCTGGGGGAAGTAGCGGTTTGCGGTTGGGTGGGGTGGAAAGTTTGGTGGATTGTACATCAAAGTGAACACGCGGAATGAACATACGGTAGATGTTAAGAGTGGTACGGTAGGACTCGCGCCATACATCGACTCGGTTGTCACTGAAGTAGCGGGGGCATGTGAAGGACACGGCGAGGATGGCCGTTTGAAGATCGGAGAATTTCACGATGTAGTTCTGGAGGAGTTGGACAGCTTTTTGTGTGAGCCCCGTGAGGACGATGCCTTCAATGTCGCCTTGTTCGATACTTTCTGCTGTGGTTTCCTTGATGTATTGCGTGAGTTCCTGATCGTCGAGATACATGAGAGCAACTCCAACCCTCTCTTTGAGGGGCAGTGAGGTCTCCGCAAGGACATTGTGCCAGTCACCATATCTTACAAGAGCAAGGATAGCGCGAGCATAAGGATCATCAAGTCCTTTTGCGATCTCTGATAAAGTCTCGTCCCAATCATCATTTGTCGTCCCTCTGGCATGACCGGCAAGAGCCAGCAAAAGCTCCTTGTGGACTGAAGACGCTGTGCCACTTCTCAGTGCCTCGAAGGCTAGCTTACGTTGGTCATGAATAATTGCAAGAGCAGCAGCTTTGGTATTATGACCTTGGCGTATCAAATCTCTGACTCTGTTCTCTAGTTGTTCGTTTGTTAAGCCTAGCCCGCACGTGTACAGGCATAACTGACGATGCGCAGGGAAAGAAGTCTCCTTCAAAGCAAGCTGAGGTAACTGAAGGCTTCCTGATATTATTTTGACCGCACGAACCATATCTGAATCAGATCCGGCTTTGCTTGATCTCCGGTCAATCTCTCGGGGATCTGATGGACCGTTATCTAACGGAAACAAGGTGTAGAGTTCTGCCCTCCGTACCTAACTCGTTGTTCCAAATACTGAAGATACCGAGATAACTGAGATCTAGTGCTTCTGTCATCATGTCCTTGTCTACAGTATGGCCCCTTACCCCTAAACCGAGTAAGCAAGGGATCCCACAAAGCATGTCAACGACCTACGGTCGATCCATAACCACATCTCCTGAAGCCATGGGTTCTCGGTAACGATAACCGCATTTTTCTTGCAATCAAAAAGATAACCTTCAGCACAACGACGACGAGTGATGTCGAAGAAAGACAAGGCATCTTCCAAAGCAAGATTTACATTCGTTTCTCGGGTATCGTGAAGTCGCTCATGAGCCTCACGACTGGACAAGGAGAGTTCCCGATCCTCATTACCGAGGCGCTTCTTACTAGAATCTCGTAAGCTTACTACTGGCTGGCTTTGGTCGGCTTGTCGGGCCTTGACAATTTGTGCACGAATAGCCTTTAGTGTATCTGAAATCTTCCCGTCGCTGTGAGAGTTGAAGGCCCGGACTATACTGCTCGGAGACACCTTAGCATTGGGAGAGATTGCGGAGCTAAATCCGTTGACTGTTTTACTGGCAATGAGCCCCCCTATTGGTGAGAGAGTCAGAGCTGGAGGGGGACCCTTGAGCTCATAGATATCGATGTTTTGGTCACCTCGAAGCGTGATTGTGCACGGCCTACCACTAGACCCAGCGAGATTAGTGAAATCAAACGAAACAATGCGCTTGTTCTCTTGACGACCTCTTTCAGCATCGTCATATGCGTATTCGATGTGATGTGCGCGTCGAACGTAAATTCCTTGCGCATAAGGAAGAGATCTGTCAACCGCGGAACCTTCTCTGTCTTTCAAGTCCTCATAACTAGACGTATACTCTCTTTCTGTTTCAAAGATCTTGAAGTCCCCAGTGCTTGCTAGGACGCCGAGACAGCCGCGCTTCCCCTTGCAGTAACGCAGGCTCCATATACTTGGCTTTACCAGATTTTTGGGGCTATCGAAGGCTTTTTTGAGTTCTAGGATTGGGCAATGTTGGGCCTGATACACACCACTAGATCCTAAGTGTGTTGCCGTAGAGATGGGACCCCAACGTCGGTCCCAGATCTGAACTGTGGTATCCTTCGGCGGCCCTGCAGAAGCAAAGTAGTTCTCGTCTAGGGAATCAATGGCAATGTTATGCACACAAGAAGTCTGAAACTGTAATGACGCATTCCCTATGCTGTCCCGTAAATCGTATATTCTAACACACGCCCCTTTGACGCCAGAGATCAGCGTTTCTGGCTGCGAGTTGAAAAATTTGATACTTGTGATTGCCTCTGAGCTCGCTAATTTGCGAAGCGGTTCGCCAGGTGGTGTATCAGACTCGAGATTTGGGGAAGCGCTGGTAAGTAAGCGTTGACTGACGTTCCATACATTCAAGCAAAAGTCATTCCTAACTCTCTCCAGACCAGTCGCCAGCAGTCCGGCGGTGTTGAACGCCACAGCGTTGCACAGGCGTTTGTGCTTGATTATCAAATGTAAAGCCTGAGGTCTATCGCCAATCCTTAAGACTGTGGTCTCGCCTGACCATTGTCCAACAGCTACAACGTTTTCGTCTTTGGATGACCAATCGAAAGCACAAAATTGAGGGACCTTGCGGGCAGTGGAAAGGGTTTCATAGCGAAAGTCTTTGCCATTGTAATAGTCTACTTTGCAAAGCTTGATAGTGCGGCTGTTGACATCTGCGAGGAGGAAACGCTGTTCAGAAGTGGTGGAGCTGGGGGACCAGCGAATTGCTGTCTCCATCCCTGACGCTGAATCTAGGAGCCATCAGTATCACATTAATGCTGCTGTGCAGCTCTCTAGGATCCGATCGGTTGCAAAGGCTATGGTGTCTGTCTTTATGCCTTGTTTGGGATTAAAGTGAAGGTGTCTTTATCGTATCTTCTCCGTTCTGAAGTCTACAGGGGAACTCCTACAGAGTCTGGTAGCATTTGATATGGTAGTAGTAGAGTACTGTGGACCAGTCTGTGGTAAGTAAGCACTGTTAATCCGCAATCCCTGCAGCCCGGTTAAACTTCCCGAAAACCCTCCCTGAAGTTCCTCCCTGTGCTCCCATTCTCTCTTCAAAAACGCCAGGAATACTCATCCATACAGCTTAATAACAATATCGAGCGTTTAAACACTCAGTACACTTGGGTCTCAATACTCCAAGCTATATACGCTTGGTCAATCGACATCATAGAGTCATTAATCCTTGGCTTATCTCTCGCCCACTGCCGTTCTCCATTCTCTCTGTAACAATGGGTGCTAAACGTCCTGACGCCTCCGAAGGTGGAGCGGGCGATGCTCGAACTTCTGCTAGACATGCTCAATCCCGGCATGCCAAACGTATACGCCCGAATTCATCAAACCCACATTTAGCGCAATCAGCTGCAGCCGCTGTCAATCCGATAAAGGCAAAGATACGTGATGTAACACGTCTACTCGAGCGCTCCAATAATCTTCCCGCTGGCGTCCGCATAGAGAAAGAAAGGGCGTTGGCTGGCTACAAACAGGATCTTGAGCAGGCAGAGGCGGAGAAGCGAAAGCAGCAATTGATCAGCAAGTACCATATGGTGCGATTCTTTGGTCCGTCACTACATTATGAAGGAATTATACAGAGTATCTTCCATTCTGAAGTCTGTGTACTGATCTGTTGTTGTCGAAGAGCGTCAAAAAGCCACGCGAAACCTCAGAAAGCTCAGAGTACGCATTGCCAAGGCAGACCATGGCAGCACGGAATACCAAAATCTCCAAAACGATATCCATAACGCAGAAGTCGATGTCAATTACGCTTTATACCATCCACTCGACGAAAAGTATCAGAGTCTCTATCCGCGCAATGGCGACGTTATTGGTATGACCGAGGATGGTACTGACCATCAACGAGCAAGGAAAGCAGGTACTACAAAGCCAGCAGTTTGGAAGATGATTGAAAGTTCCATGACAAACGGCACTTTGGAGGCATTGAGGGATGGAAGATTGAGGAGGAGCCTACTTGATGACAGGTTACAGCAACACAGCGAAGCGAAGGGTCGCCACTTTGAATTAGGCAAAACGGCCGAGGACCAAAATGTCAAGGGCCTGTCGACAAAGAAGTCTGTGCTATCAAAACAAGATGCTGATAGTGATGGCGGATTTTTTGAGGAATGAACTTCGATACGCTTGTCTAACCAGGACTTTTGCCAACGTCTTAATCCCGAAATGGTTGCTGAGGGCTCTCGCACCACCATGCATACCCTTCAGGGTCAAAACGCTCCGGTAATCTGGCCTTCATGGAGAAACTATCTGAATATAGGTTCATTAACTTTTTTCTTCTTTGTCTAAAGCTGTGATCTAAAGTCTTGTTTAGCTTTGGATGGACAACCACGATGTTCATCACCTGTCGAGGCTCTACTTTGGCCTTGCTGCCAAGCATGTTTCTGCCTCCACAATGCAGTATCTTACCATGGCGGCTGCCGTTTGCGCGGCAAGAGCCACGAAGAGAATTCTTCCATGCCTGGCGGACCCACATCCATTTCGATCTTGCATGATACACAGGTCTAGTGGAATGGAAGCGGTTTTCAATCTCTTGTGCCGCTCAATATTTCAGGGGTCAGAGACCAGGAACCGTAAAGAACATGCGTCACAGAAGCATAGCAATAATCTACAGTGATAATGGATGTTATGTGAGGTAGATGTGCAGGCTGCGTGAAGCAAGCAATGCCAAAAATCGATGGGACGATAGTTTTCTTGGAAATGCCATCAGCTGACGAAAAGGCATCGTTGCCTGTTGTAAGAGACGGGAAGCTGCGGGCCTCGTGGGGTGTGGTCGTCGTTGCAACTGTGTAAGGAGAGGGTAGAGCAAGTGCTGTGATGAGCAGAGCACTGAAGTAGATAACCAAGCCCAAGATGTGGGACGACCGTCGTGAAGCAAAGCTGTTTTCTGGATGATGAAGCTTGCAAAAAAGACGGTGACGGGAATCAAACCGAAGCTTGATGGTGAAGGCCTCCACCCTGCTCGATAACAAAAGAGAAACTTAGTTGGGTAATCAGCCTCAAGGCAAACAGCGGTTCGTCTGAGTGCACACATTGACTTCTTGGGTATCCATTGAGACACAGTGGGTTTCATATTGCAAGAGCAAGTCGCATGTAGTGTTATAGCCAAGAATCCGAAAGAGGGCACCGAACCTTAGAAGTGGTTCTGATGTTCTAGATAATACCGGTAAAATGACACCGTTTCATATTGAAGCCAGCCTGCAGCTCCGAGGCTGCTCACTAGATGTGGATTCTCAGATGTCAATCGTAAACATAAAACGGAGTGGGCCTTCTCATAAGGGCGTTGGGAAAGGAAACACATAGGCTAGGCAGCTCCTCGACGAGACCCGTCACGACTAATCACAACATATGTCAAAATCTCTCCTCCCACATTTCAAGACCAACCCATCACATCCACTTCAAATCCACTTTCCTATCTTCTCAACTCCATAAAACCCCTATATCCCTAGCAACCATAGCTCTCCGTATCCTGCGTGCCCGCATCTCCAGCACAATGCCTGGTCGACGCGGCGGCGGCGGCTCCTCAAGAGACGGTCCTCCGCCCCAATCAAGAGAGGTAGCCGTCTCAAAGGCAATGAGTTTTGTGCTACGGCATGGTGCCGAAGCTGAGGGGCTGAAGCTGGATAAGAATGGGTATGCTAATGTTGCTGAGCTTGTACGTGGAATTTCTTACGTCCTCGGGAGATGCATATACAACGTGCTCAGAATCTCAGTCTGACGTTTTCTATTCTTTGGAATTTAGAAGACGTCTTACTTATATTAATGTTGTTAAGAATCTATGACTAGAATAATTTGTTTTGGGAATATATCAATACATCTTTACCTAAAAATGTCTTTCAAAACTACTTCCTTTCCTAGAGTTGCCTTGCAAGCCAGAACAACACGCCATAGTGTGTTCGCACTACCGTACTTCATAATGCTCTGTAGAAAATTCTCTTCTAATATCCACTATCCAAAAAAAAACCCTTTCCGAACCACCGATTGACCCAAACCCGTAGCTCTCCTGGAAACGCCTTCGTTCCATGAAAGTCACCTTCCCTGAGCTCCGTGAGATTGTCGCCCAAAACGCCAAGAAACGATTCACGCTCATCCCGCTCGCCTCCATCTCCGCCCCCACATCCTCAACTTCAACCTCCTCAGAGGACCCCGCCCAGTACCTCATCCGCGCTGCCCAAGGCCACTCCCTCACCATCGCCAGCGAGAACCTCCTAACGCCAATCGCAGCCGACGATGCTGACTGTCCGGAGAGAGTCGTTCACGGGACCAACGCTTCGGCGTGGAAGCTTATCCTGAAGAGTGGAGGGTTGAAGAAGATGGAAAGACAGCACATCCATTTCGCCACCGGAATACCCGAGCCACCTAGACGCTCGAAATCTCGGACACCAGAGTCTGATCCCAAAACACCGCCCGCTGAGCCCGAAGAAAGCATCTCCAAAGTCAACAGCACCGAGGTAGCGCAGAAAGTCATATCGGGCATGCGAAGAAACGCCGTGGTCATGATTTGGGTGGACGTGAAACGGAGCATGCAAGAGGGAGGCCTGAAGTGGTGGAAGAGCGACAATGGGGTTGTGCTGACGGAGGGGGACGAGAAGGGGAGGTTGGGGTTGGAATGGGTGGTTAGGGTTGAGGGGA
>JAABUP010006121.1_pt1 | contig 17504 bp, 15 predicted proteins | sample 5559201 | NCBI WGS metagenome assembly JAABUP01 (sample SAMN10711887, study PRJNA513373) | rock metagenome | isolation source: Antarctica rocks | place: Antarctica
CCCTGCCCCAGGCCCACTTGCAAGCGAGCGGCCCTGCACGCCTCTCGCACAGCGGCGCTGCCACAGCGCGAGCACGCCGGGGCAGGACGCGCTGCCACAAAGACTGCACACTGCGCTAGGACACGGGGGCGGAGGCGCGAGCAGGCGCGCGCGCCTTGCGCAGCTCGTCCTGCTGCTGCGCCTCCCAGGCGGCCAGCTTCCGCCGGTTGGCCTTCTTCTGCTGCAGCAGGCTCTCCAGTATTGCCTCGCGGCTGTACAGGTAGCCGTCCGGCGTGCACACAGGGTCCTGCCGCGCGGCTCGACGTGAGCGCCTCTCCCACAGGCTGGCGCGCGCTTGTGCTCAGTGCACCGCTTCAGGGGCCGCACCGCCACGGGCTGCAGGGAAATTCTGCAGTCGTAGTAGTTGCCGACGGCGTCCTGCGCGCCGCGCGTGGCGGATTGCAGCGGGTTCTGGCGGGCGTGCGCACGGATGTTGCTTGAGAGCGGGGATCGCGCACCTTCCCCAGCCTCTGACTGATAGTGCCGTACCCCTGGCCCGCACGCTCGCTGTACGTCTGCGCCTCGCTGCCCATGGTCCCGGCATTCTTGCTGTGCCGCGAGCCGCGCCCCATCTCGACAATGTTGCGGAGCGCTGCCCTGGTCCGGCGCTGCTTGGCAGAGGCAAGCACAGCCTGTGCTGCTGGCAAGGCAAGGAGCCTGATTAAGCCCTGCTGTTCCCTGTTTTTTAAAAGCGCAGCTTTGCAGCTGTACAACCTAGTGGGTTAGGGCGGCCACAGCGGAAAGAGCACTTCACAATTATTCCTGTAGAGAGCCAAGCACAGAGCTACAGATACCTCCTACGTGTGGCATATACACTGTTCACCGGAGCTATTGGGCGTTGTGCGTGGAGCCGGAGGCTGTGCAAGCGCCCCGCGTGCACCCTCCGACGCGTGCAACCTTGCTGCACACGCTTATCCTAAGGTAGGCGCTCCCGTATCGCACACCTGTGTGTGTGGTTGCAGTGCATAATGCTCCAGTCTGCAGGCTGCATGGGCCCAGCTACAGAGCCCGTTCAGCCATTGTGGTCTTGAGTATGCCCGGTAGACCGCAATCGTGATCGCTTACCCACGTCGTGCCGGGGAGACGAAAGGCCGGCGTGCACAGACAGGGTAGTAGCAGCGGGAACTTTGCTTGCGAGTGGGGGCAACAGCACACCGAGATGCTTCAGGCGCCTTGCGCACCGATTCCGGCCTGCTGAGTAGCCCGCCGGGCCGCGCGGGGCTGGCCGCGGTGAGTCTGGGCCGCCCCTGCATTGTCCGTTTGGCCGATGATCTCAGGCACTGGGGTAGTGCGGGGCCCCTGGCGCCTCTCCTGGCCTTATCACTCACCACCTCTCGCACCTGTGTCTGACCTTGCTATGCAGTGGTCTGGCTTGCGCAGGCCACCCCGTCAGGATGTGTATCAGATCGTCAACAGAGCCTGAGCCGCGTGTCTGGAAGCGCATCTGCTTACCCTCGGCGCTGACGCGTGGCGTGCGCGGCGACAGGCACGATGGGCAACATCGGGTCAAAGATGCTGGTCGCTGTAGGTGAGGGGTGTGCTGAGCGCTGCAAGTGCCCGGGTCAAAGATGCTGGCCGCCCTGCGCGGCGGGTTAGTGGACACCTGCGCCACGTGTGCAGCCTTTCCCAGCGGGGTGCAGCACAGCCTGCACCTCCCGTTGCAAGTGGAGATGCAGTGTGGCACCCAGCTGCTCAGGGTGCTTGGCTGCGGACTGAAAGCGCGCACGGCAGGCACTGCTGGGCGCCTGACCGCCGCGGCCGCGCGCGCCGCCGCATCGGCCGCCTGGTGGCCCGCTTCGCGCCTGGCCGCAGCAAGCTCGGCCGGCGGCAGCGCCGCCGCCTGGGCCCTCAGCATGCTCCTGGCCGGGGCTGAGGTCGAGGTCCGCGCGTGGCGCGGCCGCGCCGGTTGCGACGGCCAGCACGCGCTGGCCCTGCGCGGCGCCGCCCACATGGTGCGCTCAGCGCGCGCGCCCCCGCGCCGCGCCGCCGATGAGGCGCAGGCCAACCCCGCCTCGGCGCGCGCGCGCCCTGCCGCTGATGCCCAGCACGAGCCGGAGGTGCGCTCAGCCCCCCGTGCTTCTGCTCGCTTCGGCCTCCTGCGTCGCGCGTACACCTGTAAGCCGCTCAACCTGTCTGTGGGTCTGCTTGGCTAAAACATTCGTAAACTGCAAAGCAAGCGCCTGTGCAGAATCCCCACACGGAGCACAAGCGCAAGTCACTTGCGCCGCATACCCACCGCACGACGTAGCGCCTGCAGGCACGGCAGCTGACGCGCGCGCCGCGCCAGGCCGATCGCCCCATGCGCGACAACCTCCTGCTCCGCCTGCTCGGCCTGGAGGATGAGCATGCGGCGCTGGGCGCGAAGTGCGAGAAGGCGGTTCGCAGGCTCACCATCAAGCTGGAGGACCAGGGCGCCCAGCTGGCCAGCGCGGAGGCGGCCTGGGCGGACGCGGAGGCCGCGCGCATTACGGCGGAGCGCAAGGCGGCCGCCTGGGAGGACGCGGACGTTGCGCGCGTCGCGGCGGAGCGCAAGGCGGAGGCCGCATGCGCCTGGGCGGCGGGCATGCAGCGCGAGCTGCACGCGCAGCTGGCGGCCGCGGAGGTCACGTGCGCCGCAGCGCAGCACGAGGCGGCCGTTGTCAGGGCCTGGGCGGCCGACGGGGAGCGCGAGCTGCTGAACCTGCGCCGGCAGCTGGCCGAGGAGCGCGCCGGCCGCGCCGCCGCGGAGGAGGCCGCGGCCAACACCAGGGCGTACCAGGCCTTCATGCAGGCGCCGGCGTGCGGCGCGGCGACCTACTGATCAGCGCTGTGGCCGTCCGGGCGGCGCGCTCGCGCAGCCTCCCAAGACAAGGCTCGAGTGAGAGCGCGAGCGCGAGCGCCAGCGCGGCAACAGCGCGCGCAACAGCGCCGCGCCCGGCACAGTCCTCTCTGCAATACCAATGCGGCCTACGGTAGAACTGGCTGTCTCAAGTTTGTTATGCTTCTGCGCTACTGTCTGTGCATTTGGGCCTTCTCAGCGCATGCTGCAACTGCCAGGGTCAGGACTTGCTTCTGCGGGGTCCCTTGGGTCCTTGAGTGCGCGCTCGTGCCAACGCCGCCTGGCTGGCACAGAGCGGTTTATGCCTGCATCCGAGAGTTGGGTTCTGGGTGCAGATGCCAGGGTTTGGGGTACACGCGCACCTGCCTGGTGCTGTTTGTGCTTGCTCTGAACATGTGCACCAGTGATGTCGTACTTGCTGTGATATTTGCTTCCTGTACAAAGTAGAGTGCCATGCTTGTGCTGTTACAATGCGATGCTTGTGCTGTTACAATGCGATGCTGCCGCTGTCACTATGCAAAATAAACGCACTGACATGCCCATAAGCAATATGCACATGCATGGCACTCAAAACCTGTGCACTGCCTCAGCAGTGCTTGCTTTCCCCAGTCCAGGAAGCTAATCTTACAGCAAGTACTACCTCAGCAGTGCACAGGTTCAAAGCAAGCAATTGTTACAGTGCGATTGGCTGCATCAGTGACAGTGGCTGCCTGTCACTGTGCAAATCAAATGCATCGACATGCCCATAAGCAACTTGCACATGCATGGCACTCTGAACCTGTTCCCGCTGAGGTGGTGCTTGCTTCACCCAGTCCAGGGGAGATCTCATGCATTCTCACAGCAACAACCACCTCAGCAGAGTGCCATGCAAGAGGTAGTACCTGCTGTGAGACTTGCCTCCTGGCCTGGTAAAGCAAGCACTGCCTCAGCGGTGCAAGGTTCAGATTACCATGCATTTGCTTGAACATGTTGATGCATTTTATTTGCGTATTGACAGCGGCTGTATCGCACTGTAACAGCGCGGTCGCCCCATGAATGCCGGGGCAGCCCCTTGGTGGGGCCTTGTTGCCTGGACAGCCCCAGGTGGCTGGCAGAAGCTGTAACATCCGCATAAACACCCATCGACGCCCAGAAGACGTGGGGGCCTGACCGCCTGGGCAGCCCCAGGTGGCTGGAAGAAGCTGTAACAGTAACACCAACACTCGTCCCCGCTCAGACATAAAGTCTGGGCGAGAGACGAGTGTTGGAGTGGTTATTACAGCTTCTGCCAGCCACCTGGGGCTGCCCAGGCGGTCAGGCCCCCACGTCTTATTTACATTTATCAAGCGCAGCGGCACCGCATGCCTGCACAAGCATGCTACTACTGCCGCCCGCTTCCATGCCACCGCCAGCGTGCACAAGGGAAAGGCCCCGCCTCGCGTGCTTGCTTGGCATCCGCGCCTTGAGCCCTCCCAGGTGCACAGCAGATAGGTCCAACGTTGCACGGGGCGCACCGCCACGCGGTGTTAGGAGGTCCTGCAGTCATGGCAGTTCTAACGGTGAACCTGCGCGCCGCGCGTGGCAGGTTGACAATGGGTTTTGGCGGGCAAGCGCATGGGATTTATGTAAGTGCGCGGACTGCGCACCTTCCCCAGCCTTTGACTGATACTGTCGTACCCCTGCCCCGCACGCTCGGTATATGTCTACGCCTCGCTGCCCAAGGTCCCCGCGCTTTTGCCGTGCCAGGATTTGCGCCTCAACTCGACAATGTTGCAGGGCGCTGCCCTGGTGCTGGCGCTTCTTGACAGAGGCAGCACAGGCTGCTGGCATCTTTCCAAGGCCAAGTTGGCCTACCATGGGCTGGAAATAGCCTGCCTCGACCGTGATTTTATAAACGCAGCTGTTGAACCTAATAGGCTAGGGCGGCCACAGTGGGAAGAGCACTTCACAAAATTTTCTTGTGAAGAGCCAAGCACACAGCTGCAGATACCTGCTACGTGTAGCTCCTGCAGTGTCTAGCAAAGCTATTGGGCGCTGTGAGCGGAGCGGGAGGGGCTGCGCGCGCGCTCCGCGTGCACCCTCCAACGCGTGCATTTTTGCATCCAAGCTTTGGGCGCCTCTTGTGAGGTGAGCGCACTCTTCACGTACACCTGTGCATGTGGGTGCAGTGCACAATTCTCCTTGCTGCAGGCTGCATGGGCCTAGCTACTGGGCCCATCCAGCCCATGTGGTCGTGAGTATGCCCGGTGGACTCGCCTCATGATAGCATGCCCACGTCGTGCCGGGGGAGACGAAGAGCCGGAGTGATGTGTGCAGGGTACTAAGAGCGAGAACTGTGCTTGCGAGTGGGGGCCAACAGCACACCATGATATATTGAGCACATGGCGCAGTGACTCGGGCCTGCTGAGTAGCCCGCCGGGCCGCACGGGGCCGCACGGGGCCGGCCGCGAGGTGCCTGGGCCGCCCCTGCAAAGTCCGTTTGGCCGATGATCTCAGGCCTTGTTATCGTGCGGGGCTGCTGGTCGCCCCTCCTGGCCTTTGTCACGCAACATCGCTCGCACCTGTGTCTGACAGTGCCCTGCGCTGGTCGGGATCGCGCAGGCCACGGCCCAGGTTGGAGACAGAGCCTGGCAGACTTGTCTGGACGCAGATCTGCCTGCACACTGCGTGTGACACGTGGCCTGCGCGGCGCAGGCACGATGAGGTCCTGTGCGTTCAAGCGGCTGCTGGCATCCGCCTGCGCGCTTGCGCTGGTGGCCACGCAGCCCTCCTGCGCCTCAGCACACCTGTGCGCCATCGCTACCAAGGCGACTACACGGCTCCTGCACGACAACGTCACTTCTGGCGCGACGCACGGCTGCGCGCTGGGGCGCGTCGTGTCGCCGTCGGCAGCGGCGTGGGCCGACCGCCGCTGCCCGCACCCTACGCTGGCCGCAGCGGCGGTGGCGCAGGGGGCTGCCATTCCCGCATGCGCCCCGGCCCTGTCGGGCATCCGCCAGCGGCTGGCAGTGGAGGCGGACGCAGCGCAGACGTCGGTGAAGCAGGCCGCTGACCGCACCAGGGACGTGGCCGAGCAGGCGCCGGTGGCTGGCGCCGCTTGGGTGCTGGCCCGGCACGCACAGGCCGGCCACGGGTACGCCGCGGCCTCTGTCGCGGTCGCTGATGCAGCCGCCGCAGCGCTCAAGCGGACCCGCGAGCCACTGCAGCGTGGCCTGGCTAGCGCAGCGACTGCCGTCAAACGCGCACATGTTCTGCTTACGGCCAACACGCAGCAGCTCGCCGGCGCGGCCGCTGCCGCCTTCAACCGCATGCGTGCTGCGGCAGCCGACGCGGCCGCGCTGCTCCACGGACGCTGCCAGCGCGTCACCGATGCGACTGCAGCCATGCATAAGCACATCCGCGCGTCCCTGCAGCGCGGCCTGCCCGCCGCAGCGGCTGCCGTCAACCGCGTGCGCGCTCTGATCGCGCCAAAGATGCGGCAGCTCGCCGGCGCGGCCGCAACCGCCCTCGGCCACGCCTGGCCCGACCCGAAGGTCTACCCGCTGCATGCGACGGCCGAGCTGCTCTTTAGCGCGGCGGCAACCGCGGGCGACGCAGCTGCCTGGGCGTGGCCTGCCGCGCAGGCCGCCGCCGCGCAGTGCCGCGAGCGCGCGCTGCTGGCCGCCCTGCGCGGCCGCCGCCAGGCCATGCACGCCGCAGGTGGCCTCCCTCCCCCAGCCGGGCTCCTGTGCAGTGGCATGGCGCGGTGTGTGCTGCTGCACGCAGTGTGCTCATGCTGTTGAAAACCAAGTATGTACGTTGAGCATCTGTCACCGAGCTCTCCGCGTGAGGGTCACGGGCGCTGACTGGGCCGCGCGATCGGCAGGCGCGGTCCGGCGCCTGGCGCGCGTTGCGCGCGCGCGCCTGGCTGCTGCGGCCGGCCACGCTGCCGCCGCTGCGACGCTGGGCGCCGACCGCGTCGCAGCCTTTGCCGCCCTGGCGGCGGCGCGCGCGGCCGCCGCTGCCGCCTGGCCGGCTGCCTGCCTGGCCGCGACGACGCCGGCTGGCGCATGCGCTCTCTTCTGGGCCCTTGGCATGCTGATGGGCGCCGGAGTGGCCAAGCTCCCGTGGGGCCGCCGCGCCGACGGCGGCCTTCAGCGCGCGCTGGCCTCGCAGCCCTCGCAGCTCATGGGCTGGCTGGCGCGCCAGCCGTGCGTGGCCCAGCACCGCGTCGCCGCGCCGCCGCACTGCAAGCTCGCCATTGTGTGCGCGCCGGCCGCCGCGCACGCCCCGTCCGAGCCTGCGGTGCGTTCACCGCCGGTGTCTGCTGCTTCTCATTGACTGCGTGTCTGTATGTTACATTCAGAAACATGCGCCGTCTGCATTGATAAGGTGGTTGGCCCGGGGAGCGCCATCAGCAGAGCATGTGAGTGCATGCATCGCACACGGCTTTGTTGGGCAGGCAAGCTGTGTGCTTGCCAGCGTCCAAGCCGCGTGATGCATGCGCTGCGCCAGGCCGCGCGCGCCCCGCCGACCAACCTGCTGCTGCGCCTGCTGGCGCTTGAGGACGAGCACGAGGCGCTGGCCCGCGACTACAGCGACGCGCTCGGCGTGATCGCCGACGGCCGCGACATGCCGATGGAGCTGCTCGGCCGGCTGGCGGAGGCGGAGGCCGCGCGCGCCGCGCTGTGGCTCGCGCGCGCCGTGGCGGAGGCCGCCCGCGCCGCGGCGGAGGCCGCCCGCGCCGCTGCCGAGGCCGGCCGCGCCGCCGCCGAGGCCGCGCGCGCCGCGGCGGAGCGCGACGTCGGCGGCCTGCTCGAGCTCGTGGCCGTCCTTGACGGCGCGCCGGCGGACGAGCGCGGCCAGCTGGCGGAGGCGCGCGCCGGCCGCGACGCTGCGCAGCGCGAGGCCGCCGACATGCGCGCCCAGCTCGCGTTTGCGGGCGCCGCGATGCTGGACCTCGGCTTCCAGCTGGCGGAGGCGGAGCGGGCGCGGGCCGCGGCGCAGCGCAGGGCGGGCGCCACCGAGGCCCGCCTGGCGCCGCTGCTGGCCGCCTAGCACCGTGCGGCCCCCGGCCCGCTCTCTGCTGGTGCTGGACCCCTGCCAGCGGTGGCGGCACGCCAGCTGCAGCTGATACCCATCGGCACTTCGCCCCGCACCGGGGGTCGGCTGCTTGCTGGAAATCTTTTTCGCCAAGAACCACACCTCTTCCAGCGACCCTTACACAATGCAAAAACTCTTTGTTTGCCTGCTCACCAAGCAGGCCTCGCGCTTCGGCAGCCCCCGCATATTGCACCTCTGCTCGTAGCATGCCAGCCCGCAGCAAGCTCCTGACATGGCAGCCGAGTGGCGACAGGTCCCCGCGCCCCAAGCAACTGAGCGGCGCTTCAGCCGTCAGGGCGTGCGCTCGCGCAGCTTCCCCTGTGGGCGTGCGGGCGTGCGGGCGCTGGTACCGAGATGAGCACCGCCGCGTGCAAGGCGCCGCGCACGCCGTAAATCACGAGCCTGCGCAACAGAAATGCTGCTATTCATGCTGCATATGGTTTCAATTGCAGCTGACAGCCAAACTCTACTGCTTTATATTCAATTCTGCTCTACATCACTGCTTGTGCGGCAAACTTGCCTCAGCGCTGCTGTGCCTGCCTGTTATGCTGGCTTGGGTTCTGCGGGTCGGGTGTTGGGTGTTTGCAGGCAACGAATCAATGAAATACAACCGTGTATCAGCCAACTTTGGCTGCTGACGCTTGCAATGCTTGTGCCGAGCCGCCTTGGCTGGCACAGACTTTCCTCGTTTGTGGGGTGTCTCCGGGGTTGCATGGGCCAGGTCCAGTATGCAGTGCAGTGAATATGCGAGCTATTGACGCTAGTGATATTGGTTACGCATTCATGTGTGTTTTCATGCCATCTGAGGTGAAGCTAAGTGCCATGCTTGTTTGATGACACCCTACATGTCGATAGCATTAGCGCTTGCAGAATGACAGTGGTAAGTCCCTGGGCATGTCCTGCCTCACCCCTGAGGGCCCTCGCCGCCTGAGCAGCACTGGATGGCTGGCAAGATTTTGTAACAGCATAATCATTACATGCCTGCCACTCTGACACTGAGAATGTAGCAAGCTACAAAAAAGTGCAAAGCTCTCTGCTAGAAACCCGCGGCTATAAAAAAAATGCGAAATGTACGAGCACAATAGTTTCAACATCACAATGGGCAGGCATGCGAGTCCAGCAGGCCGTGGTGCCACCCGTCGGCAGCTTGGTACAACGCTGCAGCCACGCAATGCGTGCCGCGCTGGGCCGCAAGCGCCGGCCCCTCCAACCTCTTGCCAGGCCTGCTCGCGCTCGAGGACCAGCGCGCGGCACTGACTCGCAGAGCATGGGGATGCGCTCGGCCTGCTGCACAGCGGCCGCGGCATGCTGCAGGAGATGGCCAGCCGGGTGGCGGCCGCGGAGGGCGCTTCAGCCGCGGAGCGCGAGGTCAGCGCCGTCCTGGGCGTGGGCGGCCGGCATGCACGGCGAATGTCTGGACCACGCAGGCGGCCGCGGAAGCTTGTCGGGAGTGCGCGAAGGAACAGGCCGCAAACACACGGTCCTATCTGACATGCCTGCACGCCACATTCACTGTGCGGCCCAGGCCCAGGCAGACCCCGGCCACCGGTGGCACCGCCCAGCCAGCACTCAGCGCTCTAGCACGTGTGGACCTGCCACCAGTGACCGGGGCCCTGGACAACCCTCTCGCGGGTCGCCTGGCCGCACAGTGGTAGGGAGCATGCAGGCATGGCACGTAAGCTTAAGCCTTTGCGCTGGCGGCCTGCTCCTCCGTTCTCTCCTGACTGGCTTGCGCGGCTGGCGGCCGCCTGCGCTAGTCCAGCCGCTCGTCATTCACGCGTACCGAACAGGCCTTGGCGGCGGCTGCCTCGCGCTCCGCGGCAGCCCGAGCGGCCTCCGCGGCGGCCAGAGCGGCCTGCGCGGCCAGCCGGCCGCCCACCTCCAGCAGCGGGTCGCAGGCGCCGCTCAGCAGGCCGAGCGATCTCCCTTGCTGCACGGCCAATGCCGCCTGCTCGTCCGCGAGGACGACCAGGCGCAGCGACGGGTTGTCCGGCGCGCCGCGTGCGGCCTGGCGCGGCCCGCATGTCAGTGGGCACGTCTGTAGGCTCTGTATGCATCATATGGGGGCATACGGCAGAGCTGCCGCTAGGCAACTGGCCCTGCATGCTTGCCCAGCGAGCGCAGTGAAGCTTCACGCACTGATGGATGGCTTGCAATCAGTCACATTGTCAAGCCAAGCACTTCCCCTGCACTGACTGCAGCTCATATGGGCATGCATGCCATGAGGCAAAGCCAGCAAAGCCACCACCGGCGAAGCATCCCGCAGGCCTGTGCGTTGCGCGGCAGCACCGTGCTGTTGCGACCTCACAGTGGGGAGCCAGCACGGCGCGGGGAGCCAGCACGGCGCGGGGCCCCACACGGCCTGCGCGCCAGGTTGTTGACGGCGCGCAGGGCCAGCGCGCGCTGGTGGACCCTGCCAGGGCGGTGGCGCCATGCGCCTAGGGCGGCCGCCGCTGCAGCCAGCAGCGTGCCCATGGCCCAGACAACAGTGCCGGCGCCAGCCGCGCTTGACTTGGCCAGGTGCGGGGCCGCCCAGGCGCAGCTGTGACGGTGCATGTCGCCATTGGAGCAGCACAGGCTGCGGCCCGTTGGGCGTCCAGCAGCCAGGCGCGCGCGAATGAGTGCGCGCCAGCGCACGGGGCGCCTAGGCAGACCAGCGAGGTTGGCTGCCCTGGCGGCTGCAGCACCATGACTTGTTTGAGACACTGAGTGCCGTCAGCGCTCAGTGGCGTCAGAATCTGCTACCTGTCAAATAAGTCGCTGCTTTTAGCATTACATAAGCAGGCCTGCGAGTTGCGGGAGTGGCACGATGATGCCGCCAACCTACCTCACTGCTACAGCGCAGCCTGCAGAGAGCACTCGTGTGTACCGATGCAGAGTCGGGCTGTCAGCTGCACAGTCAGTGCCAGGACGCTTCTGCACATAGTCCTGGCGCGCCGCGCTGCCCACGCTTGTGCCCGCTCTCGCCAACGCTCGCGAAATAGCCCTCCTGATGCACGCATGCAGGGCAGATCACCTGCAACCCTGGCGCCAAGCAATGCTACTCGATTACCACAGATGTTGACCGCTAAGAGCCTCGAAGTGTCTGGCGCCTGCCGAGATCCAACGGTGCATACGGCAGGCCTTGGCCGCTTGCAGGCCATGCCCGCGCGGCTGGTCAGTCCAAGACTGTGACGTATGGGTGTAGATGTGTCGTGAGCGTGCACCTCGCGCCTCCTTGGTGGCAGCCTTTGCCGGCGGGGCCCTCGCCATGGAGCTGCTGCACAGGTGCGTGTGCCTTCCGTGACTGTGCAGCTGGCCAGCACACGCGTTTGGCACATGTGTGTACAGTGCGCTTGCAGAGACGTCTGCAGGTGCTACGGTTGTGCTACCACAGCGGACCTCCTGTGTCGCACAGCATGACCGGCTTTGCAGGCGCGTACTAATAAGATCTGGCGCCGCGCCAGGCTCGTGCTGCAGTGGCGCAGCAGGCCGGGAGCCCACGGCGGCGCGGGGCTCGGGCGCCCAGGCGGGGAGGAAGGCTGCGAGCCGGGGAGCGTTGATTCGGCGGGGCGCGGCGCTGCGGAAACGGATGACAGCGCGGACGCGGCCTGCGGCGAGGCGCCCGTGCACTGGGACCTGCCGCGGCACCCGAGCCAGATTCCCACGGCCATAAACCTGCCGGCCCAGGCGCGGCGCCCGTCGCGGCGCCCTCCCGCCGCGCGCGGCCCCGCGCACGCGAGCGGGCACCCGCGTCGCCCTAGCTTGCGCAGGCAGCAGGCAGCGAGCAGCGCGCCGGCGCGTAGGTGTTTGGGGAGCAGGCGGAGAGCGGGTGCGGCTTGGACCGGCCGGACGTGCTGCCCTTCCCGACGTACGCCGCGTGCCGCTTCCTGGACACTACGCCGGAAGACATGGTGAGCCGGGGCGGCCGGGTTGGCGGGGCAGCTGTGGCCAAGCGCAGACGCGCTCGCTCGCTGTTGTCTGTTAGCCTGTTGGCGCAGCAAGCTAGGCCATGGTGTGCACACGTGCAGTGCCCGGCTCGGGCCCGCCCGCTGGTGCACGGGAGCCGGGTGGAGGTGGCAGCCAGGGCGCAAGCTGCGGCGAGGCGCAAATCAGGCCGGGCAAAGGTCCTGAGTGCGTTTGCGCATCTGGCGGCGCTTGAGGAGGGTGCGGCTGGCCGGCGCCTCGGGCGCGCTTGCCCGCCTGGCGCGCGCGGCGGCGGCGGGCCCTGCCGGGGGCTGCGCGCGCCCTGCGCGGCTGCGCCCGGGGCCGCCGCCGACTGCGCGCCGCGCCGCGGCGGCCGGCCGTGCGTCACGTCCGCGCGCACCGGCGCCGCGCAGGAGAACGGCGCGATCTTTGAGGCGCTGCGCACGATGGCCGCGTGCTACCTGCGCGCGGACACGGAGGCCATCTGCGCGTGCATCCAGGCGTTCGGCCTGAACGACCTGCTGTTCAGCATCGCGCGCCTGGAGCGCCTGTACAACAAGCGCGCCTGCAACGGCGCGCGCGCGCTCCCGCTGACGCGCCTGTGCCATGTCCGCGGCTTTCACAGCGCCTCGGCCTGCGCGTGCGAGACAGTTCCTGCGCCGGTGACGTGCAGTTGCCTGACACTGTGCTTGCTCACTGTGTGTGACATGTGCTGTGGAGTGCTCGCCTGGCAGCTCTGGCGGCTCGCGCACGGAGGCCCACCAGCGTGCGCGTGCGCAGGCATGTGCGCGGAGGCCGTCAGCGCGGCGCTGCACGAGACGCCCAGTCGGCCGCTGGACGGCTGCATTTTGAAGCCCGGCGCCGGGTCCGGGGACCACAGCGCCTGCAGAGCGCAAGACGGCCAGGCGCCCGCGTGCAGCGCGCCGCGCGGAGAGCCGTTGACCAATGGCGGCCGCCACGTCGGGCCAACGCCCTTCTCGACGAAGAGCGAGGGCGCGGCGGGCGGCGCGTCTGTCGCGTCCGCCGCCGCGGCCGTGCTGCGGGATGCCGGCCGGCAGCGCGCTGGCGCCGGGCGCCGCGACGCGATCGACGACGGCGAAGATGGGTTGGCGGGCGGCGGCGGGGCCGCGAAGGAGAGCGCCGACTCGACAAAGCCGATCGAGCTCGGCGCCGTGCGGGAGGTGCGGCCCGCCGCGCGCTGGCGCCTCCCTTGCTTTTGCTTGGGCGCTGCATCGTCCTGCGTGCCTTTGGCCTGCAGTTGCGTACACAGGTTCACACATCATCGCCTGAGAGACAGCTGACATGCTGACTGAGCAGTTGCGGTCCATTCGAGTACCACCAAGCTTGCCACTTTGAGTGGGGTCATCCAGCGCCCAGCAGCACATCAAGCGACGTGAGCTCGCAATGGCAACAGGAGCCGCATACTTGCTTGTCCGCGGCCCCACCTTGCGGCACTCGGTCGCGGCCGGCCTGTCAACGCCGGCGGCCGGCCAGCAGCGGACGCGCGGCAGAGCGCTCCACTCAAAGCTGCGACCTCCCGCGCCGAGGCCGGCGATGCGCGCCGCGCAGGTCGTGGGCGCGCTGATGCACGAGATCGAGTGCATCCTGAACGAGTACCTGAGCTTCAATTGGGACCGGCTGGACGGCGTGCTGGCGGCCAACCGGCACCTGCTGCGCGAGGACGGCCTGGCCTGCCCCTGGAAGTCCGCGCCGTCCCTGGAGGTGCCCCGGCCCCCCTGACAGCGCAGCTCGCGCTCGCCTACCCTACCTGCCCTACCCCTAAACCAGGCAGCCCGCTCGGGAGGCGGCAGCTGGCGACGCCGGCGCTGCCGGGCGGGTGTCGCTGGCGATGCCCCGGCGCGGTACTTCAGTAAACATGTGAGTGAGGAGGTCAGGCGCGCGCAAGGTGTGACGGCAAGCGTGCGCGACAGGCGGCTGCTGCCCTGCACGCGCGGGTTTCAGGATACCCTGGGGATCCTTGGGGCTTGCGCTTGCTGCGGGACGGAAGTGGCTGTTTGGGCGCTCACCGCACAGCGCCGCGGCGCCAGCTTGCCAGGCCTCGGGCAGGCAATGCGGCAGCGGCAGACGCTGGGCGCCTTGCCGGCGGCCTGCCTCTGGACGCCAACGCGCGCCGGCAGCTGCCTGCTCGGCCCGTGTGACTGCTCAGGGCAAAGCGCTCACGCACTGTGGGTCGGGCGCGCAGTCGCTGCCGGGGTTGCACGCGTGGGCGCGGCAGCCGGCTGGCACATCGCCGCAGTCCACCGGCGACCTGCCCTCGCTCGGGTCTCTGGGGGACTCGGACGCGCTGGGGCGAAGCCCGGGCAGCCTGCCCGCCAGCGCGGCCGGCAGCGCGCACAGCGGCCGCGCGTTCATTAGCGGCAGCTCGCTCGACAGGCGCGTGTCTTGCATGCAGGCCCAGGAAACAGACCCATTGCGGCTTTGCTCCCGTCATGCTTTGGCACATGCGCCGAGAGAGGCTCACCCTGCACGGCATTGTCTCAGAGCAGTTGCCAGGGAGAGTTACCAGACTACACTGAAGGTATTGTGCTGTGGCTGCTTAGTCCTATTTTGGGCGCATGCATTGCTAGGAGCCTGGTCCTCAAGCAACGCCATGCATGGAGACTTTATGGCTGCCGTGCGCGCGCTGCCCCGCGCTGAGGCCGCGCGGCGCGCCTGCAGCGCCAGCGATGCGCCCGGCGCCGACATCGAGAGCTTCGAGGAGTACGTGGCGCGGCGGCGCGGCCGCGGCTCGCGCTCCGACCGCACCGACGAGGCCAGCACCAGCGCCAGTGCGCCCCCGGGGGCCTGCCAGCTCCTGCCGTTTAAACCTGTTTTTGCTGGCTCGGGCAGCGCGCTGCAGGCAGCACCGTGTCAGCATCCCGCTTGGGGTCGGCCGCGAGCCGCGCCTGCCCAGGCGCCGCCAGACATGCCCGCGCCCTGGCAGCCCGGCCGCACTTTTAGCAAAACTGCGCAGCGCACGAGGCGCAGTGTGAGGGAGGGTTGGCGCACCCTGACCCTGGCACGCCGCGCAGGCAGCGACGCGCGCGCCATCGGCGCGTCGCGCGGCCGCGGTCAGGCGCGCGCGGTGCTCAACTGGCGGCGCGCGCGGATGGCGGTGACGCGCAAGATCACGACCGACATGCTCGGCGTCCAGCGCCGCTTCCAGACGCTGTTCGAGATGTTCGAGGACCTGAGCTCCGGCCGGCGCGACCCGCGCGCGCCCGGTGGCCGCCTGCCCGTGCTGCTGCTGCTGGGCGGCGGCATGGCGGCCGGCAAGAGCACTGTGCGCGAGATCATCGGCTACGACGACTTCTGGAGCAAGGCACGCTGCGCGCAAGACCTGCTTGCGCCACCCGCAAAACCTAAAGCTCTGCGACGGCGTCATGCGCTGATGTCAGCTTGTAGGCTGCGGCTTGTGCGACGTGCAGAGCGCTCGCGCCCACAGAATAGGGTACATAACCCTAACCCTCAGCAGTGCCCGCCGGCGGCGCGCAGGTGGGCAAGGACGCGGTGGTGGTGGAGGCGGACGCCATCAAGAACCGCGACGCGGTGTACCGCGCGCTGACCAGCATGGAGCGCTCCGCCGACAGCCTCAGCGACGTGGAGTCGCTGTCCTCCTACGTGCACGAGTACTCCACCAAGGCCGCCGAGGCGCTGCTGGTGGCCGCCGGTGCGCGGCCCGCCCGCGCCCTGGGCGGCGTGCCCATGACGATGCCGGGAGCTGTGCTGTGAAGGTCACCGTCACAGCTTGACAATAATCCTGATGCTGTTCTGAAGGCTGGCGCCCAAGTAGGTGCACCGCAGCAGGCCAGTAGGGCTGCAGGCAACCACGTGTCGTCGCCAGGCCCGGCACAGGGCGGCCTCGGGTGCACGGTCGCGCGCCGACGCGCCGCGCTGCGGCCGCGCAGTGAACCAGCAGAAGGACATCGTCTTCGACGGCACGATGACCTGGGCGCCGTTCGTGAAGCAGACGCTGGCCATGGTGCGCGACCACCGGCACAACTACCGCCGCGGGCCAGGCTACACCGTGGACGAGTCGGGGCACGCCATCGAGCTGTGCGCCCGGCGCTCCCGCACAGGGCTGCTTAGATACCTGATCAGGCGTGTGCGTGTGTGGAGCTGGTTTGGCTGCTCAGGCCAAGAGCGCCCGGCAGTGGGCGCCCCGGATTAAGCGATTGAGCTGCATATGCCTGCCCTGACCTTGGGAATGACATGAGCCACATCACTTTTGTGACTGCTGTGGCTGCTCGGAAGTGTCAGCGAGTGCAAGAGACGATACCCCTACAGCGCCCGTACTCCTAGCGGCGCATCTTCGTACTGAAGCTGAGTATTGCTTAGTTTGTCGGTGTCGCCGGGCTGCTGCCTTGCGATCGACGCGTGCTTGCGTGCTTGCGGGCACAGCGGGACGGACACCGCTCGGCCGCCTGCATCGCCGCGGCTGCCAGCCCGCAGGCGGCCCGGCGGGCGCTGAGGCCGGGCGGTGACGCATGCGCGGGCGCGGCACAGGTACTGGGAGGTGGACGATGGGCAGCCGATGGTGGCGCCCAAGATGCCGTACCGCATTGAGCTCGTCGGCGTGACCTGCGACCCGGGCCTTGCGGTCGCGCGCGGGATCTGGTGCGCCCGCGCGCGCGGGCGCGGCTCCCGCGCGCCCGCCAGCCCTGCGTGCCTGCAGGCTGCCCCGCCTTCCCCCGCGCGTGAGCGAGCGGCGCTGGGGCTCACGAACCGTCCATGTGGAAGGAGGTTCTCAGCTCTAATCTACCTTGTTTCCTCTCATGGTAATAGCAAAGCGTGACGCCTTGCGCCCTGCGGCCGCGCAGGCGGCGGATACGCACGGGCCGCGGCGTGCCCATCCACCTGCAGCTGCGCTCGCACCGGCTGTTCTCCGAGAACTTTGAGGAGTTTGCGCACCTGGTGGACTGCGCCACGCTGTACCACACCGGTGCGCGCCATGCCTGCGGTCTAAACCCTGTCCCCCTGGCCTGGGGTTCCAGAGGCGAAGGCTGCCTAGTTGGCTGCACACTGCCTGGAGCAGCCGCCGGCTGGACACCTGCGAGGGTTAGCGCTGCCCGGCGAGCGCTCTTCCCTGCAGGCGCGGTGCTCGCACAGTGCAGGCCGGAGTGCGTGGCTGCGGTTGTGCTGGGCATGTACCCAGAGCAGGCCCACTTGACGCGCTTGCTCGAGGCCACACGGCGCGGCGCCGCAGGCTCCGCGCTGACGACCTTCAACAAGGGCAACTGCGACCTGAGCCCGAAGATCATCGCGCACCGCTCGTCCGCCACGCGTCACGAGATGCTGGTCAACCCGCCCGCCTACGCGCAGTTCTGCCACAAGGCGCACATCAACGACCACGTGCGCGCGTGCCCGCGCGGTTTGGCAGCACCTGCGCCCCAACGTGGAGCGGCGCCACATGCAGCCCCTTGGCCAAAATGCACTGCAGGACAGCTTTCCTGTTATGGCTTTCTTCTCCTATTTTTGCGTCGTTCGGACCCGCCTGCATGGCGCTGGACTGCCGGGCTCACAGCTGCCTGCCCGGTCCCAGTGGCATGCCCTAACTCAGGCCGTGGCCAGCGGCGACGGCCCAGGGCGGACTGCGGGCGCTGACGCGCGCGCGCGCGCGGCCGCAGGCGTCCTGCCGGCGCACGCTGTTCACGCGCGAGGGCGCGAGCGAGCAGAGCGT
>JAABUP010006126.1_pt1 | contig 17492 bp, 14 predicted proteins | sample 5559201 | NCBI WGS metagenome assembly JAABUP01 (sample SAMN10711887, study PRJNA513373) | rock metagenome | isolation source: Antarctica rocks | place: Antarctica
GACCGAGGTCCTTTTGCCACACTTGCACCTTCCGTGTCAGGTCATCCTTCCTTTTAGCTTCCAGCTCATCCTTTGGGGAGATGGGGGTCTGCAACAGCTGCTCAGCTCTCTTCATTATCCCTGCCAACATCTTGTCACACGCTCTACGGTCTCTCTATGTAGAGAGTCATTCCCTTGGCCTATTTGTATTCGCCAAGCGATGACTGATGATGTTATTGGAACTTCTACAGAGAAGCATTGCACCGAGGACTTATTCCCCGTACGAGAGGTAACGATAGCTTCTGAGATATCTAAGGCCAGTGAAGGCGCGCGAGGTTTCTTTCCTACCAGGACGAACATTTCGCGAACCTGGTGGATCTCTGGGGAGGACCGACCCTCCAAGGTGTCAAGAGAATTGATCCAGAGAACTATGGTGGATCTCGAACCAGAGAAATCTGTGAGTCTTGATCAATTTCTAGATAGCGGCCACTTTTTCTAGTCACCTTGGTTCAACTTGGTTCAAAAATGGCTTCAAATTGATGGAGCGAATGAAACTTTATATCTAAACCGCTCTATGACAAGATCTCAAACTGTATCCATACGTTCTTACTCATCAACCGACATCGCACCTTTGCAAAATTATACACAGTAGGTAACGGCTTCCTCCTCGCATCTCGTCTCGTTTTGATCGAGAGTCTTGCCTGTCTGTCAATAAGCATTTCTCCTGTTTCCCAGTGGCGTTGACTTTCCTCGGGCGACGTTCGCCCAGCTCATAGTGGGGCGTGCAACTCCCGCGCCCCCAAGTCGAGCCAGCCTATCGACCACCGTTTTTCTATCCCCCCGAATAGCTCCCTTGATACCTTGAGCTACCATTGTGGGAGTCGGTGCGGTCTTAGCCATGGCCTCTAGTTTGAAGGTCGAGCTCGTCACATGGCCTCCGAAAGCTACGCCCCCTCTGCTTGATCCTCGGCCTCTGTTCCTTCCAGAGCCTCTGTTCGATCGATTGAAGATCCTATTTCGGCTTTTAATAGGTCTTGTCGCTGGCAAAGCTGGAAAGTCCCCTGGCGTCAGTTTGACCGGCTCCGGCTCGGCACGTTCACTAATATTAGTAGTCATACGGACATTTGCATTTGGTTTGCCAAGCGCGAGGCTTTCAAATAGTGCGTCAAAAGGTGCAGCACCATCCTTTACATCGAAAAATTTGGACTTCCCGTATTGTGGCCAGAATCCGTCGCGATTACCGACCATCCAGTCTGAATTTTCGTATTTCCGGAATTCCCGATTTACAAAGTGGCTTGCCTGGATGAAAGGATGCCAACCGTCTCCATGGGCTCCAGGATCTACGGCGACGACGTTGGAAAGCCTCAGCCACGCGAAACCGTGCTCGGTTGTCCGATTCTGGACTGATGGCTTATAGTGCATGTTTGTAGCAGCCTCAGAATCATAGGCAAGTAGGATCATATTTTTGTTCATTACCCCAAAGGATTTTGTCGACCAATCTTCTTTGCTCTTCAAGTCCCCTCCACCCCATGCCCCTATCCTCGGGTCCAAGGCTTCAGCGATAGCAACCTTGAGTGTTGCTATCGCATCGTTGGCCGCATTATGAGCCCCAATAAAGACCCATTTTGCGGATTGCTTATTTGGTCTAGACCGATGACACTGCGCGAGCTCATAGCGTTCCATTAAAGCGCTGAGTCCCCTGGGCAGCGGCATTCCGGTATCTTCAATGATGACATGGGTGTCCACGCAGCCGAAATACAGCAGATGTTTCTCAAGATCCATGCCAGCTTTCTTCATATTCTTGAAGTCGCTATGCATGTCGTGACCAAGGAGAAGGACTTCAGGACGGCTTTTGCAGCGCTCTGCTGAAGCTGAGCCCTCTTTTGGACAAGGAATCATCCCTAGACATTCCCGAAATTCCCCAATGGATAAAACTTTGCCATTCGGGCTCTCGTGTGCAACCCTCGCTCTTACAGGCATCCTGAACAGCTGTTACTGAAGGTAAGAGAGGAAATACTCAAAATACTTTATCGATGGCGTGGATCGATTTGGACTGACTGCTTGGAAGGATGGACCAGATTGCTGTCTGCGAAATATTCCTGAGGGGCTTCACGGACGAAGCTGATAGATTACGGAGTAGGAGAAGAAAAGCCCTTCAAATATTTGAAGGAAGTGGTCGAGGGAAAGTGATGGATAGCTTTCTGTCACAAAGACCGAGACTGTACCAGAGGAACGTATCGAAACAAGCTCATTGTAATGCCTTCCACACAGGGAAGTCTCGGCCTTCGGATGACCGATCCCAAACCTACTCCCGACCATCAGCACGAGACAAAGAGCATGAGGTGTGACAATGCAATGTGAAGGGCTTTGTTACTGGTCGTACCTAATTGTGCAACACAAAGACATCCAGGATTGGCTCGACGACAAAAGGAGTCCTGCATTATGGTCGGGCAGATGTGAGACGTGTACCAGAATAGCACATGCTGGATTTGAAGTTCCGGATTATACTCGAGCGTACTAGATTCATGTGTGGCGAGAATTTGTCCGGTCGAGGATCGAACGTCGCAACTAAATTGTCGCTTTCCACGTCCGTCCACGGAGTTTATAAGTATATATATTTAAAATCCTGCCCCCGCCATTGCTTTGTTCCTACGCACTTTCAGATCATCTGGAAGTAAGTACATGGATCATTTACGCCTTTCCAACGATGGGAACGGTGGTTATATGATCTGCATCATTCCCTTTCTTTGATACAGCTTTGCCTTATTTGGAGATCGCACCGCAAATATTTGCTGCCACCTCATCTCAGAGGAGCGACGTATTAGTAGATTCGGGTTGAGACGGATACGAGCGTCTGCGTTTGCTATAGCAAACGCTGGATCGATTGTTGTTGTCGCAATTACATTAATTACTATACTTAGTGTCATGCTAGACACAAACTGGTAGACCGTACCAATGCTCCGCAGCGGAGTTAGCAATCACTTTTTCTCTGAAGAGTATGAAAGAGGTCAGCAATTGATATAAGAGAACACCTGATGGCAGATATGCCCAGAGGACGATGGGCTTCTCGCTATTTGTTTTGTCTTAGGTGTTCTACTCAAATTGTAGAATTCCAGATCGATGAAGATCGCGATGGGGTATGGGAATTATGCGATCGATATTTGAGCAAGTGGGATAAGCTGCATCATCAGTGGACTCTTTGTGGAATAGGAAGATGATGACTGAGGCTGATCAGTGAGAACAGGAGTTGTGGAGACATGTTTTGAGACCCATGATCTGTGATGTATCAGTAGAGTCGTAAAGCATCTGATAAAGCCATCACGAACTGTAGTTTTATCATCCTAGGGGCAGACAAATGCTTTTGATTGACCTCATTCGAGAAATTTGGAGAAACAGTGCTTTCGCAAAGCCTCCCTCGGTTCAACCTCCACATTCACAGGAGTATGGTCATTGAATGTTTCGTGGTGTGTGAAAGCTGCTGGCCAATCGTCGGCTTGCAGCAGTTGCGACGCGCTATTTGAGGGTGGGCACAAGACCAAGAAGAGATAGGAGAATCATGTTAGATAGTATTGACATACATCGAAGAACTCAAACAAAATATCGCGGTCGAACCAGTGACTTATACATCTCCCAAGTGCTCAAACATACTAGATGAGAATCATGACCCGCACACAACCCATCGAACCAATCATGAGTATGTTTCTTGTTTACCTCTCCAAATCCTAGCATAAAACGCTTATCGACGGAGAGATCTATATCTCCATTTCCTTGACGAATCCGTTGACGTTATTAGAAAAACGCGAACAGAGCCTGATTCTGATTTTCTGAGACATTCTTCTCCCGCCTCGGCTTTTGGTCGCATGGCTGCCTTTTCTTCACCAGCGTCCGACTATCACTCGATTTTCCTGCATACTCATGCAGCACCTCTCGATCATCATCGCTTTGAATGGCCCAGTCTTTTCGCCTACTTTCGTAAGTCCCTTTCTGAGCCCTCATAAAGTTCGCCTTATTCATGTTCGTCCCTAGTACTGCTCTTTTCGGGAAAGTGGGAACTGGGGGACAATTGTGGACATTGCCTTTGTCACCTAAGCCATAGGAGAGGGCCATTGGCGCAGCAGGTACGACATACACTGTGGTGGCTGATCATGCGAATTGCTGTGGTTCTGTTGCTCAGCTCTTGCATACATCCAGAATTCTGCAGGTGGCGTCGGTGGCCTTGAATCCGGGGGCATGGGCTGCCCGCCATTACTAGAATTGTGGCTCGGGTGACGGTACCTCTCTGGTATGGCGGGTATGGCGGGAACATCCGGTGTAGGGAAGCGATTCTTTGTGCCATTAGGTACGCCACGGACTACGTTATCAAGGGAGTCGCCGCTTAGGGAACTGAGTGTACTAGACTTTCGCGAAAGGTCGGATTTGGATGTGCGGCGGCTGTAAGTGGATGAGGTTCCTCTCGTCGTGGCTTGACTTGCGCGACTGCTCGTTCTACGGCTGCAGGGCGGGGTGCCTGGATTGAATGCTACCGGTAGTAGTGGAGTCAGTTGACGTGAATGAGTCTGTCTCTCGGCGATAGGCTCGAGCGCCGCAGGCTCAAATTCCAGCGGTGGTAGCCATGATTTTCGAGCTCGAGGCTGTAATGTTGGTGATGGCATGGTAATAATGCTCGATTTCCGCCCACAGGATATTGTACATTGGTAGGACTCTACGGGCGGCAGGGGCGTCTTCTGGCGAAGAGGGTGGGGCCTCTGCGTAACAGGCCCAACAGGCTCAAGCGCAAGATGTTCCCTTTCAGTCGAAACTTGGAACTTCAGAGGTGGTAGCCATGATCTTCGGAGCACGTTAGTCTGTTGGCGTGAGTGAATGGGTCTCTCCGCATTCGGTCGAAGCGCCGGATGATCCCTCTCATCAGGGATTTGGAATTTTAAGGGTGGTAGCCACGATCGCCGAGCTCGAAGCCGAGATGTCGGCGTAGGTGGTCTCGAGTAGAAACTCGGCTCACAGGAGGAAAAGTCAAACGACATCTCACTGCCAGCGTGCCCAAAGGTCGAAAATCGAGGTTCAGTTGAGAGCTGCAGCTCCTGCGTTACCAACCGCTCTCTTGTATGAATGCCTGCAAGAGACGCAGCGAAAGGCCTTAGGGAATTCTTGATGCCGTGAAAGAGTAGACATGAGTTGAGGCTATGATTATGTCAGTCTCATTCAGAGGCCGGCATTAAGGAAGGAATACACTGCCATGATAGATCCGGCAACACTAGCCCGTTGTATCCGACAGCCGGTGATGCTTTTCCACCCAGCTTCACAAGTTGGTGTTTTGGCCGCAGCCATTATACCCAGGACAGAATTGGCCAGCCACGCAATAATTACGAGGGTACAGGTCTTTAAGCAAACAGAGCGTAGTCTATCAATACGGGTCGCACTAGAATGAGCGAAATCTTGCGAGTATCGCCAGGATGACAACTGATGAATTCCAAGATAGGCAGCAGAAGACATCAGCTAGAGTTTGCCGTCAGCATACTGTATGAAAAGCAAGATAGGAACTTGAGAACCCACTGTGATTACGTTGATCGCGTTGCCTACAAGGTTGACTGTATCATCCGGACCTGAAATCCAGAAGTAAATGACACTTGCAATTCCAGTCCCTATTGAGACCAGTAAAGAATACTGTGCCACTAGAATAGATCTAGGCGATCTGGGACCGGAATCACTCTTTCTAGCCAATCTAGCCGGGGATGTGAGCATCCTGAATCGGGCGCAAGGCTAGACAGAGCAAGCCTGGCATAAGCGCTGGTCAGCAATTCATCAGCGGCTGTTGCTGTGGGCAGAGCAAAGTTCTGGATTAGTGCAAGCATATATAAAATGATCATTAAGGAATCCAGTGGCAAGCAACAAAATCAAAAATCTTCAGGTGATTCTGCGCATGTGCAACGCTAAGACATGATGGAATGTAAATAATGACCTTCTTCGAGCTGATACTCCCAAGGATCGTCTGTCATTGGATGTTCGTTCGTCGTGATATTGCTGAAAGCGCATGACCAGCATTCCCCGCAAGTTAGGTTGGAATGCTCGGCATGGAGCGGCATAAACATCATGAACTTCAAATCGTCAGCGCTTTCGAAGTCTTTTCGATCTCTGCAGCTTGGGATCTTCGTCTCTCCGTTCGTTCTGGAGGGCCTTTTTGCTTTTTCGCTTCAAGGATTTCATCTCAGGTTCTGAAGGCGCCGTTGAGGTTTCGGTTGTCTTTGCAGCACCATCATCTTGGGAAGCTGTCAGCGCCTTCGCAGCTTGAGACCAGCCACTCCATCGCACCGCCGAGTTATCCGAGTCCCAGGAAATGGTACCCTCTGTCAGCTTCTCATCACATTGGTCTAACCAGGCGGCTACAAGAGCGCCAGTCATTCTTCCAACGTTTCTTGTCGCGGATTTAGGCCTGACGTTCATCCCATGATCTGCATTCTGAACTGCAATTCTCCAGGTCTTACACTTCATCTGCCTACGCACATGTTCAAGTCTCTCAAGGTCGCACATTTGATCATGACTTCCACTGACAAAGATAACTCTCGTAGATGCGGGAAGGTCTAGTAAGATCTGGTCTCGGACCTCCTTGCCGGTATGGAGTGGATAGCTGACGAGTGCTAGATAGGTAGTCTCCTCGGTAGCGGCCTTGACCGCTGCTCTAGCTCCCATACTTCGTCCACCAAGGCAGACAGGACTGAGCCTGGCTTCTTTTTCGAGCGAGCCTTCCCGAGATCCCAGAATTGAGGCAAACATCTTGACTCTGGAAGCAAGGTTCATATTGCCTTGAAAGCAAAGTATGGTCGGTGTGGTGTCACTCGACGTAAATCCGTAGGTGAAGTTCACAATGGCCTCTGCTTTCAAAGTGCCACCAGCACCATGAGCAAAGATTAATTTGGTCTTGGCCCATGAAAGGTCGTCACCAGATAATGCACTGTGAACACATTTGATCGGAGGTTTCGGGGGAAACATCATCTCTATATCTCGCTGAGCTACTTCAGAGTCTTCCATGACGTTATTTTGTGGGCTCAGATATGAAGATAACAGCTGTCCAGATGTTTGAGAATGCGTTCGTTGAACGATGGAACGGTTCTCTTCAAAGGGCGATGTCATCTACTAGCATTTCGAGACCTTTTGATAGCTTATATACAAGGACTCTCTAAGGACATCGCGCCCATGTGTTGGAAATCAGCCTCAGCCCTATATGCTTGGCATGTAGCATAAATATGACACGTCTCCCATAGAACCAAATCAAGTCGTTCACCGAATTCTAACACCATGGTAGTCCACACCGCTAATTCCGCGGAAGATGGAATCGTGTCTTGCCAAGTAGTCTTGTGCGAGGATTGAAGGCTCTCCACTTTATGTACCTGAGAAGGATGATGACAAGTTGTTTGATGAGTCGCGCCAAGCCCTGACGCATTTTGCGGCAAAACCCCGGGAATTTGATTTTTATGACGAGGCATAACAAATTTGCCTGGCTATGTTGCACTTCGGCCGCTCCCTCATCGGAACCTGATCGTCTGTCTTAACCCCTCAGTCTAGGCCTGCGAGCATAATTCGAGAGAAAATTGGTCCTATGCATTGTTGGCGAAGGTCATTCTGCGACTCGATCTACGAATCTGATTCACAGAGCTGCTATCAAGAGATCCGTCTCGAGGGATAGTAACAGCGCATTGAGGATAGCTGAGGGTAAAATTGCTCGGCTTGTACGGTCCAATGGATCATTGGCTATGCACCTTGGCTTGGAGCGCGGAAGACACTCCTGGGCATGTCATAGAGCAGAGGCTCTTTGCTAAACTTAAAGCGGCAAAGAACATTTGCCGACCGGTGACTGCATAAACGAGATGGCAATAGTAAACGATTGTCATAGCAGTCCGGGGAATCATGCAGAGGCTACTACGTTCAAGCGCAGTTCTATGCCGCTCAGGACGCTCGGCAAAGTTGAGATACTCTAAGTTTGGATAAGTTTGGAGGGGGAGCACAGCTCGCAAGTTTCCTTTACGCATGAGCAGACACGCTTCAAGTCTGACCGGACGTTGTGGGTGTCACCTTACAGGCCAGAGCAGACGGTACAGGCCAAACAATCTCAGTGAACAGGCAGGTATTGATTACATACAGCACGAACAATTAGGTACATCTGAGTTGACGTGTAACAATTGCGTACTCTTCAAATCTCTTCTGAGCAGACCTGCAAGGAAATGAGTTGGAAGGGGTAAAGAGTGGACGCATATGCAGAAATTCCCACAAGTAAATCAAATACAGATGTCGCGGGCACCTAATTACTCCATCAAAGAATTCCACCAACAACAAAACATTGCAGTGCTGAAAATTTCAGCCCAGCGACAACTTCTTGGAAAGCCGTGACGGCGTGATCGAGCAAGCGGAGAGTCAGTCTCCTTGGATTCTTCAAGACTAGGTGTATGTGCTGCTGGTCTGTGAGAAAGAGGGACCTCGAGTAGCCTCGTTGGTTTTCGTATCTCCTATTTTAGTTTTCTGGCCTGTGATAGGAAATTTTCAATTAAGTCACGTTCCTTCTCCTGATTGTTGGCGATAGGCTCTTTGAATCTGTCCTCGGATTTGGCTTCCGCATAGACCATCTTCATATCAGACACAGTCATGCCCTCGTGATGATCCTTATGTCTAGACCTGATGATTTTGACATAGTCCTCGTACTGTGATTCATCGGTACTTTTCCTCATCATCATCATGATCAACATCACAACCTCATACAGACAGACTGTGCCATCGCTAAGCAGGAATAGGTTTGGTTCGCTTAGACTTGTGCCGTCCTCACGAACAATGGTTTTCGGAAGCATGGTCTCGTATGGGCTAGCTTGACTCATTAGCCTGGCTTCAGACCCAGTGCACGAACGTAGACACTGACCTCCTTGGACACTGCACAAGGTAAGAGCTTTGCCGTGAGACTCGGAAGTTGCTAAAAGATGTGGATATTCTGAAAGATCTTTGGACTTGGCTGTGGCTTCAGCTAAGAAGAAAATCTACCAGTACGGTTTCGATCGGCAAATTACTAGGACAGACTCACTTTGGTGCGATGCTAGACGAGAAGATGGTACTGCTCTGGATGATGGGCGACAAGCTGACCTTTGTAGATGGGTGGGGAAACCCAGGAGACTGGCAAGACGCGCCAACAAGGAGTGACATGACTGCATTGCATCCTGCACTCGGTTGCATTAGGAAAGGAGTTTGGCCAATACAAGAGGAGATGGGGAGGGCAACACCCAGAATCTCTGACGCCCAGTATACGGCACCAATCTGAGCGAAGTACACTTGTCTCATGGCTCTCCTGAGAACAGCTCCCTCGGAGCAACAGGAGCATAACCGCCCCCAAAATAGCTGTGCGAGTCCTCATATCCCTCACCTGACATCGACTACTCGAGAGGCACATCGTCCGAGAGGCTACAAAGGTTCAAGCCGACCATCGCCGCGTGAAGTTCGTTCTCGTGAGGCCTTGTCCCTCCACGACCCCAAGATTTGGTCATCAGCGCTAAAGGAGCTCCTGGGTCACAGCTCCGGAAACTCCCTGTTCGACCCCACGGAGTCAACCGCTTGGGCTCTGAGCTTCTCTGTGCTCTGCGTACCGGAGCAGTCACCTATGTTTAGGACCTCGGCCAGCCACGGAAAAGGACTTCATTTGCCGTTGTTGCTCGAGTCCTATTCTTGGCCAGCAGCATCATCGTGTTCGTTGGGTGTAAGAGTGTCCCATACTCCTGGGTTGCTCATGATGCATCGCCTGCACTCGCAGTCACACAATAGAGCATTGCAAAGCGCTTCTTGCTGTCCATGCGTAGCATGGAGAGAGTGTCTCACTCAGGACTGGCCGTTGCATCCCTACCCATCGTTATCACATCGCAATCACAGGGCAGCGAAGTCTGACGGCGTCCTTGAGGAGCGCTTATGAAGATTCTTGAGCAATGGCCAATATTGTACGCTGACGGAAAGCCCATTCCCTATGCCTTGTTAGACTCGTCGATTCACTGAGGAAGATAACCGGACAAGGCTACCTCGTCATCAGATTTTCGCAATCCCTCTGCGACAGTGAGGCCAAAGTCGTAGTTCTAGCACTATCAGGAGCGATTGAGATTCGATAGCACCGAAACGTAGCGTAGCGTAGCGTAGTCACCCAGCCTCTGGACGTAGATACACAATGTCTGCGGTGTATCCCATTACAGACTTACTCGTGAGAGACGCTCACGTAGCATATGAAAGCCAATGATTCCCTAGATCACCTTACATCCTAGAGTCCTGCTAGTGATGCGGCTGCCATCAATTGATGTTATGGAAGATCCTGACAGGCACATCTTTCGAATGCAAGAGATTCACTTACTGTCAGAGAAAACACCAAAATTATAAGTCGAGAGCACGGCGACCTTCTGCTTTTATATGAAATCTGAGATATGAAGGGTGGCAGATCATCGGCTAGGCTCCCGATAAGCCTAATCCAAATCTCGAAGCCTGAATGATGGAGATAAAGGGAGCTCGGACACGCGCTGTCGGCCAAAGGCGAGACGATCTCAAGGCCTGTGGAATGGCAGCTGTAATGTCATACATGGAGATGTATAGGTGGCTGGAGTATGAATAGAAAGGCAGTCAGTGCTGGGAAGCATTGAAAGGTCACGCATTGCTCAATGCATTTCTTGGCAGAAACATATCATGCCACAGGATGTAACCTTGATAGATCCTAGTTGCCTTTCCTGGGTGCAAGAGCGAAGACTATCACATCCACCGTGTCACTCACAGTAGCCTCAATTCAAATATCAAGAAGACTCGGCAGCGACAACGCGCCTAGAAAGCCTCAATATCCCACTCTTTCCTCGGCTTCCCAGTCTCATGACCCCCTAATACGCTTTCCGCCCTATGCAAAAACCTGCCTCCCTTCTCTCCGACAAGCCCCCCGCCGTCCCTGTCCCAGACCACCCTTCCCCTCAACACCGTCCACCGTGGCCAATTCCCTACCCTCCGCCCCTCGTAGGGTGTGTAATCAACCGCATGATGCAAAATCTCATTCCTCACTTCTAGTCGTTGGTCTCCATCATTCCCTAATCTACTACCAGGTGGATACCAAATCACCAAATCTGCATCACTGATCCCTGGTACTAACGCGCCCTTGTTAGGATACAGCCCATACAACTTCGCAGCGTTCGTTGACGTGACTTCCACAAATTTCGTCAGGGGCAGCTTCTCAGCGTCGAGCACAAGGGGAAGGCGGGTTTCGATGCCAGGACAGCCGTTCGGTATGTATTTGAACCTACCCTCAGGATGTTGAGGAGTGATGCTACTTTTCTTGCCGGTTTCCGCATCGTCATACACGAAGGGACAGTGGTCGGAGGAAAGGATCGTGAAAGTCCCGTTCTGTAGCCCAAGCCAGATGGCGGCGTGGTCCTGGGGTCCGTCTCGGGGTGGAGGCGAGCAGACGCACTTCGCGCCTTCGAAACCGGGCTTGTCGAGGTCTTCGCGTGTGAGGAAGAGATATTGCGGGCAGGTTTCAGCGTATATCGGTAGGCCTCTGGTTTGGGCATCGCGGATGTGCTGTGCGGCAGAGGAGGAGGAAACGTGCACTATTAAGATGGGGGTATCGATGAGCTGGGAGAGGGTAATAGCACGGTTAGTGGCTTCTGTCTCGAGGAGCTGGGGCCGCGATGTGGCATGGTACTTTGGCGCATATAGGCCTTTGGCTTCGAGCTGCTCAGTCATCCATGTTAGTACGTCGCCATTTTCCGCGTGGATCATGGTTGTGATTCCTTGCCTGCGAGCTTCGAGGAGGACGTCGAGGATTTGGTTATCCCGCAACTGCAGGGCTTCGTAGGTCATGTATATCTTCAGAGATGATATGCCGGCCGCGCGGAGAGCTGCGAATTCGTCCAATGCGTTCGGCGTGGGGTTGCCAACGAGGAGATGGAAGGAGTAGTCTGTATAGCAATTGTCTTTGGCTTTGGCGTGGGTGTCTTCGAGCACCTTCAATAACGACGGATCGGCCTTGCTTTGAGGGGCAAACGTTATGACGGTGGTGGTCCCACCACATATAGCGGAGCGGGTTCCTGGAGTTGTCATTGAATTGGCCGAGTCCGGACTGTGGATATAGTGAGATACCTGTCTCATAATTATCTGCAGTGCGGCCTTTACCAAATAGTGGCGGCTCATCGAGATGAACGTGGGCATCCACTCCACCCGGCTGGAAAAACGAATAAGTTCATAGTATCACTCTGAAAGGGCAATTTTGATGGCTTGGTACCATGACATAGCCACCCTCAGCATCGATGATTCTCTTCACTTCACACCCAATCAAAGATCCAGTCGGCGCTAAAAGGGCGATCCTCTCGTCTTTGATAGCAATATCATAGTGCCCAATGTCAGCTGCCGTCACCACAAGGCCATTGATGATCAAGAGATCATAAGAGTTCATTCTTGACTAGTCGATCTTGTGGCTTTGAAAATGCAAAAACTTGAGAAGAAAAGGCAAAGCTCGTGGAGCTTTCAGCGGTAAAATGAATAATGCATACTGGACAAAAAGAGTACTGCATTGCTTTCGACCTGCCTGACCAAGTCCTTATCTATCTTATCATTGTGAGCTACTCCCCTTTGGTCTTAGTGTAAATCTCCAATCTGGAAGGTGACGTAGAGCACACAAAATGGTTCAGAACATAGAGAACAGACGATACCTCGGCAACAGTCACAATGGACGTGATATCGCTACAATGGAGGACCCGGCACGAACAGAAAGGGAGACCGTGGCTGATGGCAATTCTTCCCTCGCCAGTCTGAAACTTGACATGATACAACATTGGGAACTGGTATCTAAGGGAGCTTTACCTCGCCTACTGGGATGTCCAAGGTAGTTATGTACTTCAAAATCCTGGCTTGGAGAGCGAAAGGCTGTAAAATCTTTGTCGCAAAAGAAGTAGGGATGCTTGCTTGCATGAAATCTCAGAGTATGTCGTGTATACTTCCGGAGGGTGCATGATGGTGCGGGCAGCGGTACAATTAGATTCCAGTATCCGTAAAGAGTCTGAATCTAGAGCCTAGTCATCCATGCTTTCTTCAATCTCTTGATGGTCTCGTTGTGATTTGTATGTGTACGGGTCTATAGTCTGGATTGTTGCATCTGGTAATCTTTGATCACTTGGGTTGGGCAGGATGCTGCGAAGGGAGTTTAGGTATTTCGGAGGATTCGGGAACGTTCCCCATCCTTCATAGACTTTCATGTGCTTTGCTGCTTGCCCGATTCTACTTTCAGCCAGTCCACGCTCGGTTTCCTGCACCACTAAGAGCCCACAAGATTCTGCCTATACTGCCACTAGGAAGTGCGTCAATTCGTAAGATGGACTAGGCTACCAGGAAGGTGTGAGAGAATCGAAAGGGCTTCAACGTGAGGAGAATGGTTCTGACACCAATAAGAGCTGGGCGCTTTGCCCCTGCTTTGAAAATGAGAGGCGACCAGACACGTCAAAAATGAAGTCTGAGACGCAATAGGAGAGGATGACCGATAGTATGTTTTGAGCAGAAAACAACGCGTGAGAGCCACTGGCAAAACTACCGAAATAAGGGAGTATCAAAGCTTGGCGAGCTTGGCTATTCTAGATTACTAAGCCAAAAAAATCAACCGCCGAGGGTTGCCTCGGTACCTCAGACGTGTATGCCAAGCCCGCTAGAGATTTAGCGCCATATCAAACCCAGTTCCGGTTAGCTCTTCCGTGGATGGCTCCGTATGGTGCGAAGCCTGTAGTCATCACATACTAATCCCAGGTAGGCTTGGCGGCGGGCGCTAAAATTTTAGCGGACTTGGCATGAACGTCTGAAGTACATCGTCAAATTCCTGAACAGGTTTAAACATAGCCTATATAGGATTAGCTTCCGTATTTAGCCGGCTGCCCTTCGCTGCCGAGCCTCATCGTAGAGCTGACGCGGAGAAAACGCAGAGACACTAAGTGGATTTGCTAGGAGAGTCCAGGAATGCGAGTGGTTTGGTTGGTGGGAGCTACTCCCGTTCAGGAAATTGAGTACCCTCACGCCGCACGATGTACTGAGGCAAGCCGAGGGTTCAGCTTCAAACTCATACAACCAATCTTCTTATGCCCACGACAAAGTAAAGATATCTCTGTTACATGGCGGTATTGATTAAATGTCTTTCGAACGGCTGTTTGTGAGATGAATCCTAGCCTAGCATTTGGATTAGTTTCATTGTCGTGTTCAACGATACATTGCTTGCTCGTCGGATTTCTCTCGCAGTAAAATGACAAAGCAGAAGATTAAAAGGTGCCAAGAGTAGGTCTATCATTAATATAACATCTCGTCTCAGAAGCAATTACCTACCTCAAATCAAAAATTGAATTGTGTCCACATCAAATCATGTCAGCTGTCGAGGAGCTAAGTCACACATTGAGCTAGTACAAGAGGGATAAATCTCTTGGATCTCCTTCTAGTCGCTGAACTGTGAAGCATTCGTTTGGTGGCTGTTGGTCGGGGAAGTATAGCTCTCATTCTCCGGCAGGTCATGATCTGGCAATCTCAAATTCCTTGCAGTTGCCACACTGTCCTCCGTACTGAGGTCAAGGGTAGGAATGTTAGGATACCCCAGCCTGAACTCAACAAGCACGATACTATAGCTGCCAGTCAAACGATGACCAGACAGTACATTCCTAAGTAGCTCCACGACCTGACGTGTATTTTGCCTTCGCAGATAGTCGTCTTGGCAAAATATGCATGGAGCTGACAGGTGCGCGTCTACGCTTTAGACTGCACATCCTAGTCAGGAACTCCCCCACCGACAATCTTGAGTCCGAAATTTTTTCTAGTCCTACCCCTTTTGACAAAACCTGGCGGTGAATGTCTTTCATTGTTTCTTGCCGTAGCCTAATGCCCTTTGGTCATAGGTAAAGCTGCAAACCTGACGATGTCGGCCCCTAGCAACCTGCCATAAAGAGTTTCATAATCGTTGTCTGTTCTTGCAAGCTTTCGGGGTATGCAGGTCTTGCATGTACGGAGTGGCGCCGATCGGAGTAGAGTGGAGCCACGACTGCATCTCTCCATGAGCCAGCTTATGGAAATGCTCTTTTTTTCGCTAGCCTCTCTTCCCATACAACACTTCAGCCAAGTCTAGTCTTCTTTGGATTGGAACTTGCAAGGTATGTGATGCACAACGCGTGTCGACCGACCGAAAAGGAAGCTGACATAGAAAATAGATGGATTCTATGAAGAGCAAACTCCCAAGCCAGGAATACTTAAGTCCAGCACTTCTGAAGCTTTCGATATGTCACCAAAAGCATCTCATTTTATATCATTTCCAAGTCAAGTAACTTTCACTACTTAATCAGAAGATGTGGAGCGAATCGCCTAACCTAGTTGTTTGCGTTGTTCTCTTTCTTCTTTCAATATGTTCTGCAGTACCAATCGAGCCTAGCGTTGTAGGGAAAAGATCTGGTATGCCAAACATGAATGGGAGCGCCGTCATTTTTGGTGCTGGCACATATCCTCGAGCCAACATGCTCTCTGATGGTAGCATCATTGGTGCTTACACCGCTTTCAGTGGTGGATACAACATCATAAGAACTATCAGGAGTACTGATGGCGGCACAACGTAAGTCTCATATTCCCAAGCTCTGGTTCTTTCTTCGGGTCGTATCCATGTTCACAAAGAGTAAAATTCCTTTACGAAAATGAGTCCGCCAGCGCCTGAGGCATGCCTCCTATCCTAAAAGTACGGCTAAATTTGGACATACAGATGGCAAGCGCTAGGCGAAGTAGTCCGCGGCGCCTCCAACGCCAACGACATCGACAATCCCTACATCCTTCCCCTCCCCTCCGGCCAAATCCTCTGCGCCTTTCGCAACCACTCCAAAAACCCCACCACAGGCGCCTACACCTATTTCCGCATCATCGTCTGCATCTCCAACGACCAAGGCATGACGTGGACCTATCTCAGCACCGCATCCTCAGACCCAGGCCCCGTCAACGGCAACTGGGAGCCTTTTCTCCGCAACGCCCAAGCCGGATTGCAAATCTACTACTCACGTGAGAATTTCGCTCAGGATCAAGATACCATTGAACGATTTTCGACTGATGATGGAGCGACGTGGAGTGCTCCGCAGACGATTTCTGGCGCTGGTATTACGTCGCGGGATGGAATGACTGGGGTGGCTACTATCAGTGGGACAAATCTGATTGCGGTATTTGAGACCGAATCGACCGGCCTGTTCAGCATCGGGTCCACCACCTCCGCAGACGACGGCAAGACTTGGGGAAATCGGAAAACGATATATACGCCAAACAGCCCAAACACCAGTGCCGGCGCCCCGCAGATTATCACGGTTGAAAGTAGTCTGGCTGTAAGCTTCCAAACAAACGAGGATTCAGTCTTGACAGCGCCGGCGTCAGCCTATACGTCCAAGACAGCGGCGAAGCTGATCACGAGCGTAGATGGGGGCGGCACATGGGGGAACAAGATCACGGTGGGGCAGGTTGTGAGTGTCTGGCCTGGGCTTTGTGCGTTGAATGATATGGATCTATTGATGATGTTTGATAATGGAGGGGCGAAGGCGCAGAGGATTTCATTGAACTGAGTCGGTTGCGAAAGGGGTAGGGTCAAAGTGGAACTGACCGTGTCAGTAATCGCGCACATACGATATTCACTCTCAGCAGACTAATCTGACTCTCATAATTGTAATTACTGCCAGCGATTGGTGCTTTGGATTCATTCTGCATTGCTAGTAACATGTATCGTGGCTCACTATATCACCGCTCCATATGTTGTTGAATTGCTATTGACTAGATTTTTTGATACCTAGTAATAACATTCCTAAGTCTGCTGATCTGATACATGGTAAATTCTCAAGTTTCAGCTTTCAATATCTCAAATTGGTACGAGAAGTGTAGGAACCCTGGATCTTCGGAACTTTCTATGCCTCATTGAAAGTGCTCCGGGAAGAATTCCAGCTGAAAGATGAGTGTTCAGGGGGAAAATTTGCTTGGATGAGACAGACCTTGGCGGAACTCTGGAAGATTCAACAAGTCTCACACAGCAAGCGCCTAAGGCCACGTGCAAAGTTGTATTGAACGCATGCTTATCTGTAGCCTGCCGTCAAACTCTGGTCGAGGGGGAGACGGAGATCAAGTAAATAAAGCATAACTTCGAGGTCCGTCAATGCTCATTTTACAAGCCACGGTCGATACTCAAACGAATAATTGCATTGGCTCCAAGGGTTCATTGATGACCCTAAGAAGAGCTTGCGATACTTGCAAGGATTATAAAGGAGAAAGCCTGATGGACCGTTGCTGCCGGCAAAACTCCGGCGCAAGAGCCCCACTTTGGACTCGATGACATACTTACCTACTTTACTTCTAGCCTTGTCAAAAATGGAGATTCTGACGATGCATAGTAGAGAATAAAAACACTGGTCGTCGATCTTAGATAACGACACCCGCAATGGCGGCGGATCTAAGGTGCATTGAAGACATTATCCAGTTGTCTGCGTCAATCAGAGACA
>JAABUP010006127.1_pt1 | contig 17491 bp, 17 predicted proteins | sample 5559201 | NCBI WGS metagenome assembly JAABUP01 (sample SAMN10711887, study PRJNA513373) | rock metagenome | isolation source: Antarctica rocks | place: Antarctica
GCAGGCGGCTTTTGGCATATCGTCCTCGGACCCCGACATGGTAAAAATCCCCCGCGCCTTCCTGGACCGCTTGACCGAGGCGCTCTGCTACGCCGCGTGAGCAATCACGAACGGCCAAAGTCGAGCTAAGGGCTCGGGCGCGTCGCGAGCGCAAACGCATCTTCAAGGACCGAGGATGGCACGCGACGACGAACGACGACCTCGACGGCTACCGAGACGCGATCTTGAAAGGCGCGCTACTCAGTGACCTGGCCTGATGGGTAAACCCCGTTATGACCGAACCTTCTCAACGCATCGTACGCGGCGTGTTCGTCGCCGTGCTGCTGCTCTCCGTCGCGGGCGTCGCCGCCCAGGCCGCCTACGACCATCTCCCCAAACCTCCTCTCGTCAAGCGTGAGGCCCGCGTCGCCTTCACCGCGAAGCCGCCTAAACAAGAGGCGACCGTCGCCGCCGTCACGGTGATCGCGGCCACCCCGATCCCTACCCCCACCCCCGAACCAACGCCCGAGCCGACCGTCATACCGACGCCGGTTCCCACTATCGTGCCAACTACTGCACCAGTGGTCGTACCTGTCGCAATAGGATCACACAGCGACTGGATGGCTGCTGCCGGGATTCCCGAATCAGATTGGCAGTATGTCGATTTCATCGTAAAAGCCGAAAGCGGGTGGCGGGTAACGGTTAGTAACCCTAGTAGCGGAAGCTATGGGCTGTGTCAGAGTCTCCCAGCAAACAAGATGGCAAGCGCAGGATCAGACTTTATGAGTAATCCTGTTACGCAGCTTAAATGGTGTAATTCGTACGCTCACGAAAGATATTCTGGTTGGTATCAAGCCTTCTTAGCATGGCAAAGGCAAAAATGGTGGTGAGTCTATGACCGCAACCCCGCTAGAGAAAGTCGCGCAGAAGCAGATCATGGAGTATCTCACGTTGCGTGGGTGGGTCGTCGAGCGCATGAACAGCGGGAAGATCCCGGCGAAATACGGCACCAAGACGCGGTATATTTCGCTTCACCGGACTGGTACTCCCGACATTCAGGCATTGAAGAAATCACCAAACGGCTATACCCAGGTTTTATACGTCGAGGTAAAACGTCCTGGCGAGAAGCCGAGCGAAGAGCAATTAGCGATGCACGACGTGTTGCGTGACAAGGCCGGGGCGCGAGTGATCGTGGCGACGAGCTGGGAAGACGTTGATCGGGAACTTGCAGGAATGTAAAAGAGGGCCGGAGCAGTACGCCCCGACCCAGGTAATTCTATGCCTCCTCGGGCGGTAATGTCGGCCTGGGCCGCTTCGCTCGCGGCGGGCCATCGCGCTTCACCCGCTTCGGAGCTTTGGTAGATAAACCGTCAGGGGAGCGCTGCGACAACATGTCCTTCATAGCCTCGTTTGCTATCGCCATCCCTGGAGCCATCGCAATATTGTACTGGATTAGCCACTCCTCCTCCTTGCTTATGAGGCCATCTCCGATAAGGGCATCGAGGTGTTCTTGTGCGTCTTTCTTCCGCAGGGGTGTGAGGTTCCTAACCAGGCCAAAGACGTAATCACCTCGCCGCAGGAGCCAGTCGTCATGGTTGATAGATAGGTGCTGCATCCCTTCCTCCTACTTCGTCGTCTGCGTCTCCGCAGCACGCCGCGCGATCAGTTCGTCTAGCACGCCGATTGTCGCTATACGTTGTTCTTCCCAGGCATCGAACTCATCGGCCGCAGCCCGGCGCGCAGCCAGAATCTTGGGACTATCAACGAAGACTTCCTCACCGCGCATTACCTGTAACATCAACGGAAACCAGCTCGGACACTCCAGCGCAGATCGCGCCAGATCGAGCGGTGCGGTGGGTGGCGTCTTCTTGCGGGCCATCGGATGATCTCCCTTCACTATCGCTACCGATGATGGGGACACTAAGGACATTCTACGGCGGGCTACGCGGCCACTGATTGCCTGTGAGGCATGATGGTGGCTTGACGATAACGAGAGGTGGGGCGTATAAGGGGAGGTAGACATAAAATGTGTCTTGTCGTTTCGTACCGATGAGCAGAAGGGGCCATACCTGGGTACGAAACGGGTATGGCCCCTTCTGGAGGTTTATGGTTGAAATCACACTTACGAAAGGTAAAAAGGCACTTGTTGATGATGAGGATTATGACTGGTTGAATCGATGGCGGTGGTATTACTCGCAAGGCTATGCAGTGCGGTCAGTCAATATAAGCGGCAAACGATATACCGTAGGAATGCACCGCCTAATCATGCACGCCATTAATGAGGGCATGGATGTCGATCACATCGATGGAAATAGACTCAATAATTGCTGGACCAATCTCAGATACGCTGACGCTCGTCAGAACGCCATGAATCGTGGCCTCTATCGGACAAACACTTCAGGAAAGAAGGGCGTGTATTGGAGTAAAAGCAAGAATAAGTGGGAGTCTGCTATTCGTTGCAAGGGTAAGAGATATCATCTAGGGGTGTTCAGTGATATCGATGATGCCGCCCGCGCCTATAATGAAGCAGCTCTCAAACATTTTGGTGAGTATGCGCGATTGAATCCGTGATGACCAATTCGCCCTAGCCCTATTTGGTGACTATGCGCGGTGCAACATCCTTTGATACACTATGAAAATAGGCGGATTCCTCAGTGATTTCTAGGAGGATACGTTTACGCCCCCGTAGCTCAGTGGAAGAGCATTCGCCTTCTAAGCGGAGGGTCGCTGGTTCGAGCCCAGCCGGGGGTATTCGCTCTCACGAGCGCTTTTTCTGGACACCATAGTTGACGCTATCGTGTCACCAAGAGTGCGCTCTGTTGCCATCGCCGTTGCCGCGTACCGCGATGCTGGCCCGCCCGGAGCCCGGCAACTCCGTCACCAGATGGTACTTGATCCGCGCTGTCGCGAACGATACACTCCTGGTAAGACCATTGGTATTATTCCGCTTAGTAAGGACATGGGGGACTCCATGAGTACGGCGTCCTACGCCATTCGCTATCGCAGCACGCTCCACCACGACAGCGTCACCTTGATCGTCGAGGATCAGGATGGGCGGTACTACTTCTTCAGTTGCCGCCCGGACCATTGCCAGCTGCTACCGATGGACGACGCCGAGCGCCATCCTGCGATCCTGCGTCGTCTCGGTTGGCGTCCGGTGCCCGCCGTCGCGCCGTACTCGCTCGATGCGCTCCGTGTCCTGATGAGCGGTGCCCTGATGGTGCATCAACTCCCACCATCCTTCGATGCCCCGCCCGCCCGGCAGGCGCAGGACCGCGAGACGGCGACGAGTCGGCGCGGCTGAGGTCGCCTGCGCGCCGCACACCTTCCCCAGCCTCACCGCACGCCATGCGCCCTGTGCGTTTGGCCCGGCTTCCCCTGTCCTCCCGGCCAGTTAGGGTAGGCAGCGGCATTGGCGATCGGTTAGCTTGGTGTCGTGAAGCACGATCGATTGCTGGAGGTTGCCCCGATGACGACGACCGCGCCGGACCGCAAGGCGCTCCGGGCGCAATACAAGCAGACGCACCCCGAGGCGGGGGTCTACCGGATCGTGAATGGCGCGACCGGCAAGGCGTTGCTCAGCTCGACTGCGAATCTCCCCGCTCTCCGTAATAAGCTGGCGTTCGCGCACTCGGTCAACTCGCCGGGCGCGCTGGACGGGCGCTTGCAGCAGGACATCCGCACCTTCGGGTTCGCGGCCTTCACGCTGGAAGTCCTCGAAGTCCTGGATACGACGCCGGAAATGACCGGGGCGGCGATCGCGGCGGACCTCGCGACGCTGGAAGCGCTCTGGCGAGAGCGGTACGACGCGGCGGAGTTGTACTGAGTCGTGAGTCGTGAGTCGTGAGTCGTGAGTCGTGAGTCGTGAGTCGTGAGTCGTGAGTCGTGAGTCGTGAGTCGTGAGTCGTGAGTCGTGAGAGAGACGGCAGTCGGCGGGCGGCAGCGAGAGCGGGTCCGTAGCTCGTGGATGGGTGCGGGGACTGGTTGGGGGATGGGCGGGTGATGGTGCATGCGGCGGGGGCGGCGACGATCGCGGGGTTGGAGGGCCGCGCGGCGCGGTTGATCGCGCGGCTGGGTGCGGAGGAGCCGGATGCGCTGCTGCGCCTGCGCTCGCTGCCGCAGTTTCGGCGCGCGGACGATGCGGCGTTGCGCGAGGCCGTGCCGGGGCTGACGCTGGCCGCTGGGCTGGCGGTCCTGGCGGCGGAGTTCGGCTTCGCTTCCTGGGAGGCGTGCCGCCGTGTCCTCACCGAGGCGGGGTCGTTCGCCGATTTCGGCGATCTCCTCGCGTTCACCCGCCACGATCGCCACCTCAACAGTTGGTTCGCGCGCTACGAGGAAGCGGCGGCGGCGCGCGGCGCGGCCCAGCCCTATCTGCTCGCCTACCGGCGGCAATTCCTCCTCTGCGACCGCCAGTACATCCGCGCGCTCGGCCTGGAAGCGGACGACCCCGATTGGGCGGCGCTCGGCTTCGACTGGGTCCGCCCGCAGGATGGCGCGGCGCGACCCCGTCTCTACGCCCGCCTGATCGCCGCGCTCCCCGCCGACGAGGCTCCGCACACCGTCCAAGCGCGCCTACGGGTCCGCGCCATCGCGGCGTGGCACACGGGGAGTCGGTAGTCGGTGGTCCGTAGTCCGTAGCAAGTTCATCAGTGGCGCGGTGCCTGCTGGTAACTCTCGCGGTTGAACGCTCCAATCACTACGGACCACGGACCACGGACCACGGACCACGGACTATCGCCGCGCCGTGCTCAGTCGAGGCGTTCGAGGACCACGACCGGGATCTCCCGCGCGGTGACCTGCTTGCGGTATGCGTCGAAGAAGGGCATCAGCGCGGCCTGCTGGTCGAAGAGGCGGGTCCGCTCCGGCTCCTGGGCCGTGCGGGCGCGCGCCCGGTACCGCTCCGCGCCGACCTCCACCGTGACCTCGGGATTGGCGACGAGGTTGCGATACCAGTCGGGGTGGGTGGGCGCACCGCCGCGCGAGGCGATCACGGCGATGCGGTCGCCATCGGTGCTGTAGTTGAGCGGCGTGATCCGCTCCTGGCCGCTCTTCGCGCCTTTCGTGGTCAGGAGCATCAGCGGGCGTCCGGCGTATGGCCCCCCGACGACGCCGGCGTTGGCGCGGAACTCCGCGATCACGGCCACGTTCTGCTGCTTCCAGCGGTTCACATCGACCATCGGCACTCCCATCATGTCCACCTTTTCAGCATACAGGAGAACGAGTATTCTCGGTAGCAGGCACGTCGACCGCGTCTGCTAGCGCGTTGGTGACTGTTTCAAGCGGGTCAACAGCGCCGTAACCCCCCGCTTCGTGGGCGGTTTTCGAGCCGAGAGATAGTGGAAATAATTCGGTAACGCCCCGGAGATGACCAGCCCTCGATCGAGATCCAATAGCGTGGTGACGAATTCGCGGCCTTGCTCCGTCTCATAGAGCGCATCGTGATTAAGCCCCCACCAGAGGATGAAGGTGAGTGTATAGCCGTATGGGGTGAGTTCGATATTGCCGAAGACACGCTGTACCGTGGCGATGATTTCCGAGGAATGGATCGATTCGGTCGGATCCGCCGCAATGACGTCCTCGGGGACTGGTTGCGGCAATTCAGGCCAGGGACATTTGAGGGCCGGGTCGAGTGCCCGGTAGAGGCGTTTCGCATAGGCAGCGTCAGGTTTGGGGTAAGCGAAGCGATCAGGGCCGGTATACTCACTGGCGAAAATGAGCCCATCGGGTTTGAGCGCAGTCAGTACTCGACGCAACACCTGTTCCAAGTCGGCGACATGGTGGAGAGAACTGATGAATGTTACCAGATCATAGTCTTCTTTCTGCAAAGAAACGTGATTGATATCGGCTTGGTGGATCGCGATGCGATCCTCTACGCCGAAAGCACGCGCGCTGGCCAGGGCTGTCTCAAGCGCAACCGGGCTCACGTCGTAGAGATCGTAGTGCTCGATGGCGCCAAGGCGAATTAGGCCGAGCTCGAATAGCCCCACGCCGCAACCGATACTCAGGGCGCGCGCGCGCGGGCGGCCCGCCGCGTACTGATCAATGAACCAGCGTTCAAGAGGCTTACCATCGCGGACCTGCAGCAAGCGCTCCGCAACCGCAGGGTGGGCGAACCATTCAGCGCGGTTTTCGTCACCTTGGCCGGCATGGATATCCCAATATTCTGAGGTGCGGGAAAGCGTTGGGTCACCGGTCAATGGAGCCTCCTTGTGCGATGACGCGGCGAGCGGATTTCGTGCGGCAGTATAGTTTATGGATTGCCGTTCTGAGAAATGGCCTTTGCGGTGGTGGGCTATCTCCCACGGCCCCCATCCTGCGATAGCCGCACTGATTACTGACTACGGACTCCTACTCCCCCGAGGCTTGTATGCGGCGTTGCTCCCTGGCTTTCGTTGTGTCCCTGGCGCTCCTGGCCCTCGCGGCGTGCGGGGCGACGCCGACCCCCACGCCCGCGCCGACCGCGACTCCGCAGCCGACCGCGACCCTCACGCCGACGGCGACGCCCTCACCGACCCCGACGCTGGTGCCGACGGCGACGCCCTCGCCCACCCCGACGCTGGTGCCGACCGCCACGCTGACGCCCTCGCCGACGCGCACGCCCACCGCCACGCCGTCCCCGACGCGGACGCCGACGCCGACCGTGACCCCGACCGCCACGCCGTCCCCCTACGCGATCCGCGATTCGTCGGCGCTCTGCGAGGCGACGGTGCCGGGGGCATTCCGGGACGATGGCGGTATCTGGCGGGTCGGGAACGAGGCGGGGGTGACGATCGTGGCGACGCCGACCGGTGGGCTCTTGAGCTTCGACGCGGTGACGCAACTCTTCCTGAACAATGTCGGGGCGCAGCTCACCGATTTCCGCGAGACGGGGCGCACGCGCGATGGCGACGATCGCCTTCGCATCGCCTATACCGGGCGAGTGCTCGGGGTGCCGGGCGGCGGCGTCATCTACCAGCGGCAGTTCGGGCAGACGATGTGCGGGCTGATCCTCTTCGCCGCCGACGGCCAGGGCGCGCGCTACACCACCACGTTCGAGGGGATTATCGGCAGCCTGCGGGCGCTGCGGTGAGGGGAAGTCCGTGGTCCGTGGTCCGTGGTCCGTAGGGGTAGTCGGCAGGCGGCAGGCGGCGGTCGGCAGATCGTGTCGCGTCTGCATCATGCCGTCGCGGCCCGCCCGCCCGTCTAGCGGAGAGGGCGGTCTGGGCCACCCGCTGCGCCCTATGGGCACCCCGCTGCCGTTTCGCTGTATGCCAAGGTCGATGGCATCGCGATGGGGCTGACCGCTCCCCGCCACAGCGGCGGCGACCCTCCCCTTCAGGGAGGGTGGGGACGGCCTGACACGTATTCGTGCAACGCGGCGGTACGGCGAGCCATCATCCCTGGACGGCAAGGCAGTATCGCGCGCGCGTCGCGACGCTGTCAAAGGCACCCACCGGCCATTTACGGTGCCGGGCGGCGGGCGATCCGGCCCGGGGCACCCCTATCGTCTGGGGTATGGGCGCGGGACGAATAGGTCATAGCCCGCGCGTATACAACTGTGTCATAATAGCGTCATAGACGGGGCGACGCCACAGACATGCTGTGGTTCCTTCTTTGTGGTGCTGTCGACACACCGAGCGAGGCGCGGCCATGTCGGACTCCGAACATCAGCATGGCGTTGCGGCCCCGCTCGGCGGCGGGGGCGGCGACCCCTTCTTCGACCTCTCGCGGGAGTTGCTCGCCGTCGTGACCCTCGACGGGCGGCTCCTGCGCGCCAACGCGGCCTGGACCGCTATGCTCGACCTCGACGAGGCCACATTGCTGGCGCGGCGCTGGACCGCGTTCGTCCACCCGGATGATGGCGCGGTGCTACGCGCCGCGCGCGCCGCGCTGCGCGCAACCGGCACGTTCGATGGCGTGGAACTGCGGCTCGCTTGCGGAGCCGACGGCTATCGGTGGTACTCATTGCGCGCGATCCTCGCCGCCGATGGTGAGACGGTCTCGGTCAGCGCACAGGACGTCACCGCGCGCAGCACCGTCGCCCCCGCGCCGCGCGAGCGCCAACTCCTCGATACGATGCTGGCGGCGCTGATCGCGACCGACCTGAGCGGGACGATCACCTACTGGAATGCCCACGCGACCGCGCTCTATGGCTGGACGGCGACGGAGGCGCAGGGGCAGCCGATCGCGGCGATGACGGTCCAGCACCTCGACCCGCTCGAGGGGCGGGCGATCTGGCGGGCGTTGCAGGCCGGGGAGCCGTGGTCCGGGCAATTCATGGCACGGCGCAAGGATGGCGCGATCTTCCTGGCCCAGGTCAACAATATGCCCCTGCGCGACGAGGCGGGGCGGTTGATCGGCATCGTGGGCAGCTCGGTCGATATCAGCGCGCGGCACGCCGCGCAACTCGCGCTACGCGAGAGCGAGCGCGAGCATCGGCAGTTGCTCGAACAGGCGGCGGACGCCATCTTCATCTTCGACACCGCCGGCACGTTCCGGTGGGTGAACACGCGCGCTTCCGTGCTGACCGGCTATACCGCCGCAGAATTACTCCGGCTCCATGTCGGCGATATCATGCCCGCCGAGGAGGCCGCGCAGATCCCCGCGCGGATCGCCGCGCTCAAGGACGGGGCGCGGACGCGCGAGCGCCTGATCCGGCGGCGGGATGGGCAGATGCTCTCCTGCGAGGTGAGCGCCGCCCTCCTCGCGGATGGGCGCGTGCAAACGATCATCCGCGATGTCAGCGAGCGCCGCGCGGCGGAGGCGGCCCTGCGCGAGCGCGACGAGCGCTTCCGGTTGATCGCGCGGGCCACCAACGACGCGATCTGGGATCTGGATATCACCGGCGGGCGGCTCTGGTGGAATGAAGGGCTGCGGAGCCTCTTCGGCTATGCGCCGGAGCAGATCGGCCCCGATCTCGACTGGTGGAACGGACGCATTCACGAGGCGGATCGCGATCGGGTGCTCGGTGCCTTCCAGGCGACCCTGGCCGGGGGCGGGGAGACCTGGACCGAGCAATATCGCTTCTACCGCGCCGACGGCACGGTTGCGACGGTGTTCGATCGCGGCTTCATCCTGCGGGACGCCGGCGGCGCACCGCTGCGGATGCTCGGCTCGATGCAGGATATCACCGCGCGACAGGCGGCGGAAGAGGCGCTGTGCGTCGCCCACGCGCGGGAACGGGCGTTGCGCGCGGAGGCCGAGCAGCGCCTCGCGGAGCTCGAGGCGATCATCGACAGCATCCCCGACGGGGTCTACATCGGCGATGCGACGCGGATCACCCGCGCGAACGCCGCCGCCCTGCGGATGCTGGGCTATCGCAGCGTGGCCGAGATGAGCGAGGATTATTATCGCATCAACGAGCAATTACAGGCGCGCTATGCCGATAGCGGCGAACCGATCCCGCCGGGCCAGTCGGTTTTCGCCACCGCTCTGGCGGGGCGACCGCGCATCCGCGAGGTGCTGATTCGTGACCGGGCGACGGGGGAGGACCGGGTCATCCGCTGCGCGGCGGCCCCGGTGCGGGTGGGCGGGCGGATCATCGGGGCGGTGGCGGTGAATACCGATGTCACCGTGCATAAGCTGAACGAGCGGGCGCTGCTGGCGAGCCAGGCGCTGTTGTCGGAGGCGCAGCGGATCGCGCACCTGGGGAGCTGGGAGTTCGACCACGACGATGGCACCCTGCGCTTCTCCGACGAGCTGTATCGCATCATGGGCCATGCGCCCCGATCGTTCACGCCGACCACGGAGCGGATGCTCGCCACGCTGCACGACGATGACCGCGAGCGGGTCCGGCGGCTCTTCCGCGATCGTGTGGAGGACGCGATCCCCGGCGAGGTCGACTTCCGCATCGTCCGCCCCGATGGCGAGATTCGGATCATCTACCAGCGGGTGGAGAGCCTGCGCGACGACCTGGGGCGCCTGACGAAGCGCGTGGGGATCATGCAGGACGTGACCGCGCAGCGCACGATGGAGGCGCAGCTCCGGCATCAGGCGTTCCACGACCCGCTCATCGGGCTGCCGAACCGCGCGCTCTTCGCCGACCGGTTGGCGCACGCCCTGGCCCGTGCGCGCCGCATGTCAGGGGGCTGTGCCGTCTTCTTCCTCGATCTCGATCGCTTCAAGACGGTCAACGACAGCCTCGGCCACGCCGTCGGGGATCAGTTGCTGATCGCGGCGGCGGCTCGCCTGCAAGGCGCGCTGCGCGACGGCGATACGCTGGCGCGGCTCGGTGGCGATGAATTCGCGGTCCTGCTCGGTGAGCGGGTCGAACTGGCGGAGGCGACGCGCGGCGCGGCTCCGCGCCGGGTTGCGGGCACCGCTCATCATCGACGGGCGCGAGTTGGGGGTGACGGTCAGCATCGGGATCGCGCTCAGCACCCCGACCGAATCGACCCCCACCGATCTGCTGCGCTTCGCCGACATGGCGCTGTACCGGGCGAAGGCGGCGGGCGGGGATGGCTGGCAGGTCTTCTCGCCGGGGTTGAACGAGCAGGCCGTGGCGCGGCTGGAACTGGAGCACGATCTCCGCCGCGCGCTCGAGCGGGGTGAGCTCGAAGTCTCCTACCAGCCCAAGGTCGAGCTGGCCTCCGGGCGGGTCGCCGCGCTGGAGGCGTTGCTGCGCTGGCAGCACCCGGTCCGTGGCCTGGTTGGTGCCGCCGCACGATTTCATCCCCCTCGCCGAGGAGATTGGGCTGATCGTGCCGCTGGGGCGCTTCATCCTGCGGCACGCCTGCCGACAGTTGCGGGCGTGGCAGCGCCGCTACCCGGAACTCGTCTCGCCGCTGGTGGCCGTGAACCTCTCCCCGCGCGAGTTCCGCCAGCCCGATCTGGTCGCGGCGGTCGCGGCGGCGCTCGCGGATGCCGAACTGGCTGCGGGGCACCTGACCCTGGAGATCACCGAGACGGTGGCGATGGAGCAGCTGGAGGAGTCGATCGCGACCCTCGGCGCGCTGCGCGATCTCAGGGTGCGGCTGGCGATCGACGACTTCGGCACCGGCTACTCGTCGCTGGCCTACCTCCAACGGCTCCCCGTGCAGATGTTGAAGATCGACCGCTCCTTCTCGCCGGGTGACGAGCGTAACCGCGCGATCGTCCAGGCGATCGCCGCCCTGGCGCACAGCCTGAACCTGGAGGTGACGGCGGAGGGGTTGGAAAACGCCGAGCAGGTCGCCTGGGCGCGCGCGGTCGGCTGCGACCTGGGCCAGGGCTATTACTTCGCCCCCGCCCTGAACGAGGCGCAGGTCGACGGCCTCTGGGAACGCGGGCTGCGCTACGAGCTACCAGTCGCGTCGGGCAACGCCACACCGACACCGCCCGATCGTCCCGCCCGGTTGCCGCGGCCAGGGCTGGTGCCGTGAGGCGCTGCGCGCGCGGGTGATGCGGCGGCGAACGATGGGGTGGCGAAACGAGGCGGGGCCGGAGGCATCACGCCTCCGGCCCCGCCTCGTGGGGGCCGGGACTGGAGTGTCCCGGAGGGCAGCACTACCCCGGAGGGTAGCCGCTACCCCTGAAGGGCACACTGTCTCGGCTAAACCGAAGCGCGTGTGGGCGGGGCACGGCGGGCGGGGGCTACCGAGGGGTTGAAACCCCCGGCTGCGGGTGCCTGACGGCACCGGCGAAGTCCGCCTGCGCGGACTGGAACGCCCCCTCGTATCGGGCAACTACGAACACCCGTAACGCCGATTCCCCTCTCCTCGGATGGGGAGAGGGGTGGCGCGCAACGCCGGGGGTGAGGGTGGCCGCGACGGCGTTGCGTGCGTGGGTTGCCGAGGGGTTGCAGTGCCCCGGAGGGCAGCCACCACCCCGGAGGGCGGCCACTACCCCGGAGGGCAGCCACTACCCCGGAGGGCAGCCACTACCCCGGAGGGCAGCCACTACCCCGGAGGGCAGCCACTACCCCGGAGGGCAGCCACTACCCCACAAGGGGGTATAGGCTCCTGGCTGGATGGCCTGCGGCCACGCAGCCCCCAGGCCCGGCTTGGGAGCACCTCCCCCTCCGGGGACTGGGCGGATACCGTGAGGTATGTGGTTCCCAGCGGCGCACGCCACCACGCTCGCGGCGCTGTCCCGCAAGCGTCCGTGGTGTGCGCCGCCTTCGCCGTGCTGGTGCGCGTTACCCTGTGGGGTAATTCTTGCGTATCTTCGATGACAGGGGCGGGCGAGGCTGCCTGCGCGCGGCATTGATGCTACGATTATACCGAGAAAGAATGGCTACCAGTCCCGCCATCCGGGTGCCGGCGTGGCGTGGCTGACACGGGAAAGATGGAGCGGGCGGCATGGATCCCGAGCAACCGGCGAAACGGACGCCGCGAATCGTCTCGAATCGGCAACACGGCGGGGTGCCCCCCGCCGAACCGCCAGCAGCGGAGCCGGATGTGCCCGCGCCCGCGCCCGCCGAGCGGCCCCCCGCCGTGGGCTACCGCGCGGGCGCGGAGGTGCCGACCGACGGTGCCGATGGTGTGACCGGCGGCGAGCCGCCGCCGGGAGAAGAGGCTACCCGTTCCTGGGAGCGCCCGCAGTTGCGCGGGAGCCATCCCGGCGATCGCTACGTGCGCGTGATCCACCACGCCCCCATGACCCGTCCGGGCGGGTGGCGCGCGCCGGTCTGCGGCCCGGCCTTGCCGCCACGCACGGCGAGTCCGTTCGTGCGCTGGCTGTTGCAGGGGCAGGTCAAGGAGATGGATGCCCCCTACGAGCAACCGCACGCCGCGCATACGCACCCCTGGTGGAAGGTGATGTGCCTTACCGGGGTCGATTACTTCTCCACGCTCGGCTACCAGCCGGGGATCGCGGCGCTGGCCGCCGGGCCGCTCGCGCCGCTCGCCACGCTGGTGCTGGTGCTGATCACCCTGTTCGGCGCGCTGCCGATGTACGGGCGCGTGGCGCGCGAGAGCCCGCACGGCGATGGGTCGATCTCGATGCTCGAACGGCTGCTGCCGTGGTGGCAGGGCAAGCTCTTCGTGCTGGCGTTGCTCGGCTTCGTGGCGACCGGCTTCGTGATCACCATCACCCTCTCCGCCGCCGACGCCTCCGCCCACCTGATCGAGAACCCGTACACCCCGTTTCTGCACGGCCTGGAGGTGCCGATCACCCTGGCGCTGATCGCGCTGCTGGGCGCGGTCTTCCTCAAGGGTTTCAGCGAGGCGATCGGCATCGCGGTCGGGATCGTGGCGGTCTATCTGGCGCTCAATATCGTGGTGATCGGTGCCGGTCTGGTGCAGATCGTGCAGGAGCCGCAACTCCTGAGCAATTGGCGCACGGGGCTCGCGCAGTCCTATAGTAGCCCGCTGCTGATGATCGGCGCGGCGCTGCTCCTCTTTCCCAAGCTGGCGCTCGGCCTCTCCGGCTTCGAGACCGGGGTCGTCGTGATGCCGCTGATTAAGGGCGATCCGAGCGACACCGAGGCGGCCCCGGAGGGGCGGATCCGCAACGCGCGCAAGCTCCTGGCCGCCGCCGCGCTGATCATGAGTGTGTTGCTCAGTACCAGCAGTATCGTGACGATCGTGACGATCCCGCCCGCTGCCTTCTTGCCGGGTGGCCCGGCCAATGGTCGGGCGCTGGCGTACTTCGCCCACGAACAGCTCGGCAACCTCTTCGGGACGGTCTACGACATCAGCACGATCCTGATCCTCTGGTTCGCCGGGGCGTCCGCGATGGCCGGGTTGCTGAACATCGTGCCGCGCTATCTGCCGCGGTACGGGATGGCCCCCGACTGGGCGCGCGCGACCCGCCCGCTGGTCCTCCTCTTCACCGCGATCTGCTTCGTCGTCACGATCATCTTCCAGGCGAGCGTGGACGCGCAGGCCGCCGCGTATGCGACCGGCGTGCTGGCGCTGATGACTTCGGCGACGATCGCGGTGACGCTCTCGGCGATCCGGCGGCAGCGGCGCGGGGCGAGCATCGGCTTCGGGTTCGTGGCGGCGATCTTCGTCTACACCACGGCGGTCGTGCTGCTCGGGCAGCCGGTCGGCCTGAAGATCGCGGGGGTCTTCATCGCCGCGATCATCCTCTTCTCGCTGGTCTCGCGCGTCTGGCGCACGACCGAATTGCGCGTGACCGAGATCGTGGTGGACGACGCGGCGCGGCGCTTCATCGCCCAGGCGGCGGACGACGAGGAGATCCACATCATCGCCAATCACCCGGACGAGCGAAACGCGCGCGAGTATCTGCTGAAGGATCGGGAGCAGCGCGCGGACAACAACATCCCGCACGGCGCGACGGTCCTCTTCCTGGAGATCGCCGTGCGCGATGCGTCCGACTTCGCGCCGGTCCTGCACATCCGGGGCGAGGATGTGGGGGGCTATCATGTGCTCCGCGCCGACGGGGCTTCGGTGCCGAACGCCATCGCCGCCTTCCTGCTGTGGCTGCGCGACACCACCGGCAAGCGCCCGCACGTCTATTTCGGCTGGACCGAGGGGAACCCGTTCAAGTTCCTCGCGCGCTACATCCTCTTCGGCGAGGGGGATATCGCCCCGCTGACCCACGAGGTGCTCCGCAAGGCCGAGCGCGACCGCTCGCGCCGCCCGGCGGTGCATGTGGGTTGAGCGACCGCCATCCAGGCACGGTTGTGACTGCTTTGTGGAGCAGGGTGGGCGATGTCGATAGACGAGAAACCGTATAACCCCCTCGACTACGATAATCTCGGTCAGAGCGTGGCCGACGCATTATTGGCGCGTGTGGTAGTGCCGCTCGCTCCCCTCGCGCCATTTGCTGGTGCGGGTGTCTATGCGCTCTATTACACGGGCGATCTCGAACTGTATGCGCCACTCGCACGGCGTAACCAGGCGGGGCGTTTCGCCCTACCGATTTACGTTGGGAAGGCGGTGCCATCGGGCGCGCGTAAAGGTGGTCGTGGTGTCGGTATTGGAGGGACGGCGCTTTTCAAGCGCCTGAGCGAGCATGCCGCTTCGATCGAGCAGGTACGCGATCTCACCAGCGCCGATTTTCATTGTCGATTCCTGGTGGTAGAAGATATTTGGATACCGCTCGGCGAGTCATTGCTCATCGCGCGCTATCAACCGCTCTGGAATGTCCTCATCGATGGGTTTGGCAACCACGATCCGGGCAGCGGTCGATCGAGCGGGCAACGCCCGCTCTGGGACATAGTGCATGAGGGCCGTTCCTGGGCGGGGAGCTTGCGCCCACAGCAGCGTCCACTCCCGGAGATCAGGGCGAGTATCGAGCGCGCTTTTGCCGGGTTACCGGTCGAGACGTTGCCCGCCGAGGTGCAGCTTGCCGAAGCCGATTCGGACCGACAGTCCTAAAAGGCAGGGGTGAGTTCGCGCGTTTCGTGCGGTTGAGCCGCGTCGCTCTCGTAGAGCGTCAACAGCTCGTAGAGCTTGCGGCCGAGGAGTTCGGCCATCGCTACGGGGACGGCGTTCCCCAATTGACGGCGATTCTCGGTCCAGGAGTTGGCGAAGTGCCATGTATCGGGGAACGATTGCAAGCGCGCTAATTCGCGCACGGTAAAGTAACGCACCGTGCCATCGTCGCGGCGCAGCATATTCTCGCCGCCCGGATTGCCATGATCGCCCGCCTTGATCGCTTTCGCGGGCCAATCCCAGGGGCTTCCCGTGTGCCCGACATAGCTTCGTGCATCCGGTATGCCGAGATGATTATCGTATGACGGATGCTGGAGGTAATCGAACGGTTCCGGTAGATCAGCGATCGCATCTCGTACCGTGCGCCACCGTTTCGTGGGCGGTTTCGGCATCGCGGCGAGGCAGGCGATGCGCCCGACGAGGCGCGGTGGTATCGGGCGTCGTGATAGCGCATGCTCGGCCCAGTACGAGCCGTCCACATATTGCGCGTAGAGGAGCGCCTCTTCGGAATGCGTTGGTTCGGGGAAGGACCAACCCAGGGGAAGATCAGTGCGTATACCGACGATGAAGACCCGATGGCGTTGCTGCGGTACGCCGAAATCGGCAACGTTGTACACGCGATGCTGCACGGTATAACCGTGGTCGCTGGCTTCGTTCCCTTCGAGCGCACGCGCCGCCGTGATTCGTTGTTTGTGGCCTTCCCACCGTTCACCCGGTATTGCCTTGAGGGAGGGGGTGCGAAGCTGGTCGATGATATAGTCGAAGTACGGGCGGAAGGTGGTACGGGTCAGCCCCCTGACGTTTTCGAGGATGAAGGTACGCGGCCAGAGCTCGCGCACCGCGCGAAAAACCTGCGGGAACATATTGCGGGCGTCGGCTTCTCCGGCATGTTTCCCGCCGAGGCTGAATGGTTGACAGGGGGCACCCCCTGCCAGGAGGTCTATTCCCTGTGCATACATTGTATAATCGAACGCTGCGACATCGCCTTCTGCGATTGTCCAGTCGATGAGGCCGCGCGCGCGATTGAGACGGAGTGTGTCACAGGCGTCATGGTCACGTTCGATCACGGCGAGGTGGTGAAAGCCCGCACGATGTGTGCCGAGCGCAAGGCCGCCGGCCCCGGTAAATAATTCCAGTGACTTCATACGCTCCCCATCGTACCGCACACCGCGCATGTACGTTCAGCACGCCTCGTGTTTATACCATACGTGCCACAGCATGGTACAGTCATGATCGATAGTTGAGACGTGGGAATGTCGGCGGTGGGGAAGGGGAAGGCCACTCTTTCACCCTGGAAAGTAGTTGCAGTATCGCCGCAGTGGTTTGGTCACGGGCGATGCTCGCTGATCGTTGCCGGTATGCCCGGGGGAGCGTGAGCCGATGCCGCGCGTGCTCGCCTATCCCGCACCGCCGCTGACCGCTGGCCGGATCGTCCTGCGGCCCTGGCAGGAGGGCGATCTGGTCGTCGTGGCGGAGGCGAGCCGCGACCCGTATATCCCGCAGATCACCACGGTCCCGGCACCCTACAGCGACGAGGCCGGGCTGGCCTGGATCGCCCGGCAGGGGGAGCGGGTCGCGGCGGGTGTGGGACTCCCTTTCTGCGTCGCCGATGCCGCGACCGACCGTGCGCGCGGTTTCTGTGCCCTCTGGCTCGATGAACGCCACCGCGCGCGCGCTCGTTGCGGCTATTGGCTCGCCCCCTCGGCGCGCGGGCATGGCCTGGCGGTGACGGCGCTCACCCTGGTCGCGGACTGGGCGTTCGCGTCGTGCGGCATCGTGCGGCTCGAACTCCTGATCGAACCGCAGAACGCGGCCTCGCGGCGCGTCGCCGAGCGCGCGGGGTTTGTGCCAGCGGCGGGGATGCGGGAATTGCATGGGCGTGCATTGTCGCGCTTCGTGCGGGCCGCACCGCACCGGAAGGTGTGGCGTCCAGCCGCCCCGGGGAGGGTGTAAACAGGCGCGGTACGGCGCGGGATGGTCTGGGGCGGCGGGGCGGCAGCGGCACCGTCGCTCGCCGCTGCCCCGCACGGACCACCGCCGTGGTCGGCAACCGGCGTCGACCCGCCCGGACGAGCGCAGCGGCGATGATGAGCGATCGTCGGCTCGTCGCACGATGGCATTGCGCGCCACGCTGGCGAAGGTGACGATCCCCCTTCCGGTATTGGCAGACAGGTATATCCGTGGCACGAATCGCCGCTGCTCACAACGAA
>JAABUP010006128.1_pt1 | contig 17478 bp, 15 predicted proteins | sample 5559201 | NCBI WGS metagenome assembly JAABUP01 (sample SAMN10711887, study PRJNA513373) | rock metagenome | isolation source: Antarctica rocks | place: Antarctica
CGTCCTGTGGACGCCTGAATCCGCACCGGCCCCGCTGATCCTGATCGGCCACAACGGCGGCTTGCACAAGCGGTTCCCCCGGCTGGTGGCCCGGGCCCGGCACTACGCGGCGGAGTACGGCTACGCGGTGGCCGCCATCGACCACCCCGGGCACGGTGACCGGCCCCGTTCCGCCGTCGACGAGCAGGCCCGCGCCGACCTCCGTCGGGCGATGGAGGCCGGCGAGCCGGTCGACGAGATCGTCGACGCCTTCATCGTCCCGCTGGTCGAAAGGGCGGTCCCGGAATGGCGGACCACCCTGGACGCCCTCCTTTCGCTGCCCGAGATCGGCGGCCCGGTCGGGTACGCGGGGATGACCGCCATCGGCATTCGGCTGGCGGTGGTCGAGCCGCGCATCTCGGCCGCCGTTTTTTTCGGCGGGGGTTTCGTGCCCGACACCCTGTTCGAGGCGGCCCGGCAGGTCACCATTCCGCTGCAGTTCCTGCTGCAGTGGGACGACGAAGGGGTGGGACGGCAGCCGACCCTGGACCTGTTCGACGCCTTCGGTACCAGGGAGAAGACGCTGCACGCCAATCTGGGCGGGCACGCCGGTGTCCCGTGGTTCGAGGTGGACGACGCGGCCCGGTTCTTCGCCCGGCACCTGAAGTGAGGCCGGGCCGTCAGGCCAGCAGCAGACGGTAGGCGGTGTCGGCCAGGATGCCGCTCATCGAGGACAGGTCCCCGGCCCTCCTCGATGGCGGTGGCCAGCAGATGCACAACCGCCCCGATCGCGGCGGTACCGGCCATCGGCGGTACCGGCCGGTCGGGGCGGCGCTCGGCCACCAGCGCCTCCATCAGCTGGGCCCACGCCGTGGCCCGTACCTTGCGGATCGCCGGGCAGGCGACCGACTCGACCACCAGCGCCCGGGCCGGGCCGGGGTTGGCGGCCAGCAGCCGGCAGTAGGTACGCATCGCGGCGTTCAGCATCCCGCGGGGGTCGTCGCTGGGCTCGGTGGCCTCGGTGGCCTCGGTGGTCCGGCTGACCTCGGTGAACAGGACCTCGGTGGCGGCCCGGTACGCGGCGACGAAGCAGTCGTCCTTGGTCTTTAGCCAACCAGTGGAAAGGGGCCACCACCCTGTACGCGTCGATCTTCCGCTATGACGACGACGTGCTCGTCAACCCGCACGCGTTCGGCGAACCGGCGTCAGCGAACCCGACGCTGCACCTACGGCGCCTGGACGGCGGCGGTGTCGCCGACCACTACCTGGCCAGCTTCGACCGCGTCTGGGACACCGCGCTCCCGTGGGAAGGACAAGACATCTGATGGGCCGCACCGAGTACTGGAACGACCCCGACGCCCCCAAGCCCAACAGCCTGGTCCCGGCATGCGGGGTCCTGGCCGTCGACGAGGCCGGACGGATCCTGCTGCAGCGGCGCCGCGACACCGGCCAGTGGGCGCTGCCGATGGGCAAGATGGAACTCGGCGAGACCCCCAGCCAGTGCGCCATCCGCGAAACCCTCGAGGAGACCGGCGTCACCGTGGCCATCACCGGGATCCTCGGCATCTACTCCGACCCCGCCCACATCGTCGCCCACATCGTCGCCTACACCGACGGCGAAGTCCGCCAGGAATACGAGCTCATGTTCACCGGCCGCCCCGTCGCCGGCGAACCCACCGCCAACGACGAAGCCAGCGACGTCGCCTGGATCCACCCCGACGAACTGGGCGAGTTCGACATCCATGGCACCCAGCACCGGCAGATCAACGACTACCTGAACGCCACCCACCCCCACATCGACTGAGTCGGAGGTCAGGCGTTCGGCCCGTGGATGATGCGATGGATGGTGGAGCGACCGACGCTGTATTCGGTGGCCAGATCGGACAGAGAGACGTCGCCTTCGGCGTAGCGGCGGCGGATGGAGCGCCGCGCGGGCTCGGGCAGCTTCGGCTGCTTGCCCTTCAACTTCCCGTTCTTCTTCGCCAGCGCCATGCCCTCACGGGTGCGCTGGTGCCCGATGTTGGCCTCGAACTCCGCGACCATCGCCAGGGTCTGCAGGAACAGGCGGCCAACCGGGTCGTTCCAGTCGTAGACGCTCGCGCCAAGACCGAACAAGACGCCGCGGCCGCGCAGGTCGGTGAGGGTCTCGTTGGCCTCGGCCATGTTGCGGGCGAACCGGTCGAACTTGGTCACGGTGAACACGTTGCCGTCCCAGACGGCGGCCAGCGCCTGATCGAGGCCGACCCGGTTGCGGCGGGTGGTGCCGGAGAAACCTCGGTCGATGTAGATCCGGTCTTCGGGGACGCCGAGCGCAAGCAACTGCTCGGTCTGGATAATCACATCTTGCTCATCGGTGCTGCAGCGGGCATATCCGACGCGCCGAGTCTCAGTCACACCTCCGAGTGTTCCGTATAGCCCCCTTCACCGGGACGGTTCGCGGAACACCTATACGGAAGACCCTGACCTGGGGCTCCGTTCCCGTCGGCCGGTGTTCCGTTGAGGGGTCGGCATACGGAACGCTCGCGACTGCGGTCGCCGGGGGGCCGCCGGCGGCCGGTCGTAGCCGTTCGCTCAGCAGGGCCGGAGGAACAGTCCGGCCCGAGAGAGCTCAGTCGTGGCGCGGTTCCATCGCTCGAGTTCCGCGGGCTCGCGTAGCGGCGCATCGAGGTGGCGATCGATCGCCGGGGTTCGAGGAGTGCGGTCGCGAGGTTCATGAGGATGACGTGCAGCACTGCCCAGCGATGGTCGAGTCCCGGGCGCAGCAGCCCATCGTCGGCCAGACGGCGCAGCTGTGCGTCACCGACGTGCACGAAGGAGTCGAAGACCTCGATCGCCGGGGCGTCGCCGTCGGCGACTGCACGGGCCAGGTAGAGCCGACCCGAGGATCCCTTACGGGGCCAGGTCTCGTCCACCGTCGATGCCGAAGATCTTGCCGGTGACCCAGGAGCTGGCGGGGTCGGCGAGTCGGATGATCCAGGGGGTGATGTCTTCTGGCTCGCCGATTCGTCCGAGGGGGACCTTGGCGACGAAGCTGGCCACCAGGGCGTCGGCCGCCTCGGGATCCAACGGGCCGGTGCTGATGATTGGGGGTGCGCAGCGGGCCGGGCGCGATGGCGTTCACCCTGATGTTCTTGGGGGCCAGCTCGACCGCCCAGGAACGGGTGAGACTGTCGAGGGCAGCCTTGCTGGCGCCGAGCACGGACAGGCCGTGGGCGGGCACGATGTGGCCGATCACGCTGGACACGATCACGATGCTGCCGCCGGGCGAGCGCAAGTGCGGCAGCAGCCTGGTGGTGAGCCGGAACGGCCCGAGGACGTTCGTTTCCAGGATCTCGCGGGCGGCGTCCACGTCCCCGCCCTCGAGCGGAGTCGACCGGAACAGCCCGGCGTTGTGCACCAGGACGTCGAGTCGACCTCCCGAGGCGTGCACCGCCCGCGCGACCGAGTGGGCCCCTTCTTCGGTGGTGACGTCGGCGATGACGGGGACCGCGGCCGAGGTGAGCTTCGCGACCTCGGCGAGCGGCTCGTCTCGCCTCCCGGTGATGATCACAGTGGCCGCGCCCTGCTCGGCGAAGGCCAGGGCTGTCGCCCGGCCCAATCCGGTGCCAGCGCCGGTGACCACGACGGTCTGTCCGGCGAACATCCCGTTCGGCATGTCGTTCACCCTAAGCCCGGAATTGCCCCGAGATGCCCTACCGGTCCACCAGTGTCCTCAGCGTGTCCCACACACAGGGGGATCTCCGCTTACGGGCAGCCGACGGCACGGAGTTCTCCTGCTCGATCGGCGTGGATCATGTCGATGTGGCTTCGGCGAGCAGGGCTGCGGCGTGCTGGAGGGTGGGTGGGTCGGCGGCGGCGTAGCTGAGGCGCAGGTATGGGTTGGGGGGCTCGGCGGGGAAGTAGCCACGGCCGGGGCTGACCGCGACTCCGTGTCGGTGGGCGGCGGTGGTGACCTCGGCGTCGCTGGTCCCGTCGGGGAGGCGGAGCCACAGGTGCACGCCGCCGTGGGGATTGAGGTGGGGGTGGCAGTGGGGCAGGTGGGTGGCCAGGGCGGCGGTGAGGGTGTCGCGTCGCTGCCGCAGGGCTCTGCGCAGCCCGGCGAGGTGGCGGGGCCAGCCGGGGGCGGTGAGTACGTCGAGGGCGGTGTGTTGCAGGGTGGGGGCGACGAAGAGGTCGTCGGTGAGGCGGCCTCGGCGCAGTCTGCTCAGGGCGGGGCCGCGGGCGATGAGGGCGGCCACGCGGAGGCCGGCGGCGACGGGTTTGGTCAGTGATCGGATGTAGATGACGTGCCCGTCGTCGTCCAGGCTGGCCAGCGGGGCTGGGGTGGGGCCGTCGAGGTCGAGGTCTCGGACCCAGTCGTCTTCGATCAGGAAGGCGCAGGCGGCGTTGATGGCGTCGAGGACGGCGGGGCGGCGGTCGGCGGCGAGGGTGGCGCCGGTGGGGTTGGCGTGGCGGGGTTGGAGGTAGACCAGCCGGGCCCGGCTGCGGGTCAGCGCGTCGGTGAGGGCATCGGGTAACACGCCGTGCTGGTCGGTGGGGACCGGCACCACGAGCAGGCCGGCGGCGCGGGCGGCGGCCAGCGCCCCGATGTAGGTCGGTGACTCGACCACGATCCGGTCGCCGGGCACGGCCAGGTAACGGCAGGTGGCGACCAGCGCCGCCTGGCCGCCGGAGGTCACCAGCACGTTGTCGGCCCTGCAGGACGGGCCGGCCTCACCGGCCAGGTAGCCGCGCAGTTCCTCGAGCCCGTCGGCCGGCGGCCGGCTCCAACCGTGGGGGCGCCGGGCCGCCCGGGCGGCGGCCGCAGCGAGCAGCCCCGACGGCTGGAGTCCCTCGTCGAGGAAGGCGCTGGCCAGGGGCAGCAGGCCAGTCGGTGCGGGTGCGAGAAGGTCTTCGAGGTCGGGGGGCAGGCTCGGGCGAGCGCCCAGGGCCAGGGTCTGCCAGCCCAGGTTTGCGGCGTCGGGACTCGGGCGGCGGACCGCGGTGTAGCTGCCCCGACCAGGTCGGGTGACCAGCACTCCCCGCGAGGTCAGCGCGGCCAGCGCCCGCTGCACCGTGAGCGTGCTGACCCGGAACCGCTTCTGCAGCTCGCGGGTCGCGGGAAGCACGCTCTCTGGGGGCAATTGAGCGGCCAGTCGCTCGAGCTCACCCATCACGGCAGCGAATCCGCTATCCTCGGTCATGAGAGACAAGGGAAGCGCATCCGTCGTCGGATGGAAAGCGCCGGGCCTGCTCCTGGGCGGGCTTGGTGTGGTGGCCTTCAGCCTGACCTTGCCCGCCACCCGCGTGGCGGACCCCGCGTTCGGCCCGATCACCGTCGGCGTCGGGCGCGCCGTCGCCGCCGCCGTGCTCGCCGCGATCGTGCTTCGTGCCCGCGGGGAACAGCTCATCGTGCCCGCCCTGGTGCCACGGCTGGGGATCGTGGTGGCCGGGGTCGTCGTCGGATTCCCGTTGTTGACCGCATTCGCCCTGCAAGACGTCAACAGCGCCCACGCCGCGGTGGTGTCCGGGTTGCTGCCCGCGGCCACCGCCGGAATGGCCGTGCTGCGCGCCGGGGAACGCCCGCGGCGCGCGTACTGGCTCGCACTCGGTGTCGGCCTGGCCGCGGTGGTGATCTTCGCCGCCCTCGCCGGCGCCGGCCGGCCACGGCTGGCCGACGTGCTGGTGCTGGCCGCGGTCGGGTTGGCCGGGCTGGGCTACGCTGAAGGCGCCGCGCTGGCCCGCGAGTACGGCGGCTGGCGGGTGATCTGCTGGGCGCTGGTCCTCGCCGCACCCATCCTGGCCCCGGCCACCGCGCTCGCCCTGGTGCTCCACCCACCCCAACACGTCACCATCGCCGCGCTGGCCGGCCTGGGCTACGTCAGCGCCATCAGCATGTTCCTCGGCTTCTTCGCCTGGTACGCCGGCCTCGCCCGCGGCGGCGTCGCCCGCGTCGGCCGGCTCCAACTCGTCCAACCCGTGCTCACCCTGGGCTGGTCGGTGCTGCTGCTCGGCGAACACATCAGCATCGCCACCGCCATCGCCGCGGTGATCGTGCTCGCCACGGTCACCGTCGGCCGCAAGGCCCGCGTCGACCAGACCCTCCCCGCGCACCGCGCCGCCCCAGAACCACCCACTGAACCACCACGCAACAAGGAGGTTCGGACATGACAACCGCTGCCGCTGCCTGGCCGGTGCTGGTCACCCGGCGCCCGGCCCCCAGCGTGCTGACCCTGCAGCCGACCTGCAGGGTCAGCACGACCACGACCACCCCATGTCTCGCGCCGCTCTGCTCCACGCGGCCGCCGGCCAGGCGGGCCTGCTCACCACCCTCGCCGACCGGGTCCACGCCGAGCTGCTCGACGCCGCCGCCCAGGGCCTGCAGGCGGTCGCCAACCACGCCGTCGGCGCCCACAACACGACATCGCAGCCTGCCGGGCGCGCGGCATCACCGTCACGACCACCCCCGGGGTGCTCACCGAGGCCACCGCCGACCGGGTCTCGGGCTCCTCGGGTTCCCAGCGGGGCAGCCCGACACCGGGACGCTGGGTGTGAGCGGGAATCATTCACCGAGGACGGGCACTAACGAGAAGGCCGACCTGCGGCTCGGGACGCGCGCTCGGTAGCGGGAGGCGCAGGTCCGCGAGGTGATCGGCCGGCTGGACGCCGGCTGCTGCGGGATGGCGGGATCGTTTTCAAGAAGGGCGAGCACTACGAGGTCTCCATGAAGGCGGGAGAGAGGGTGCTGTTGCCCGCCGTACGGGGAGCTGGCGCGGGAGGACATCGCGTGGGCGGCGGATCAGGCCGTGGAGCAGGGCGCCGAGGTGATGGGGCGGTCGCCTATCGGAACGGGCTCAGGCGACCCTCGGCGCAGGCCGGCTCGAGGTTGAGGTGCTGGTGGAGGGCGGCAGCGCCGCGGTCGGTGAGACTGATGGCGCGGTGGCCGCTGCCGCGGGCCAGCCAGCCGGCGTCGCAGAGGGCGGTGAGGAGGGCGGCGCCAAGTCTGCCGGCGAGGTGGTGGCGTTGTTCGGTCCAGTCCATGCAGAACCGCAGCAGGGGCCGGGCGGATCGGGGTGCGGCCTGTAGTTCGGGAAGATCGACGCCGAGGTCGGCGAGGACGTCGGATGCGGCCGGCCCGAGTTGATAGGGGTGGGTGGGCAGCGTCGCGGCCAGCCGGTCACCGGCCCGTCGCACGGTGGTGGGAACGCCGTCGGTGGCACTCAGTACCTGCTGCTCGAGCAGGGCAGCGGTGACGGCGACGCCAAGGCGTCCCGCGAGATGGTCGTAGCAGCTGCGGCCGTAGCGCAGCGCAGCGGCTCGGGTGCCTTGGCGCAGCGAACGCACCGGGCGTCGAGGTGCGATGGTGGCCAGCGCTTCGAGGACGGCGGCGACCCGGGGCCCGGTGAGCCGGTAGTAGCGGTGCCGCCCTGATTGTTCGACGTCGATCAGGCCGCCGGCGCGTAGTTTGGCCAGGTGGGCGCTGGTAGCGGGTGCGGACAGGTCAGCCTCGGCAGCGAGCAGGGAGGCGGGCAGGGCTCGCCCATCGACCAGCGCGAGCAGCACCCGGGCGCGGGCCGGGTCGCCGATCAGCGCGGCCGCGGCGGCGATGTCGGCGTCACCCCCGACACCCGGCTGATCCCCGCGATGCGGCGTAGACGTGGTCATGGGCGCCAGCATGCCGGACGACACTTCCGTCCCGCTGGAACCGTTCACCGGTCACGCTGGGTCCCGGATTGGTCGTGGGAAGGAGCTCAGGGGTATGGCCAAGTCGATCAGCATCGCGGCAGTGGGTGATGTGGCCCCGCTGTGGCCGCTGTCCGAGCAGGCCACGCAGGCCACGCAGGCCACGCAGGCCGAAGCGTGGCAGCCGCTGCGGCAGGCCGACCTGGCGATGGCGAATCTGGAGCTGCCGCTGACCCCGCGCACTGCAGGTGGGATCAAGGCGTTCAACCTGCGCGCCGACCCGTCGGGCGCCGCGTCGCTGCGAGAGTGCGGGATCGACCTGGTGACAGTGGCCAACAACCACGCCGCCGACTTCGGCCCGGAGGGGCTGCTGGACACCCTGGACGCGCTGGCGGCGGCCGAGGTGGACGCGGTGGGCGGGGGCCGCGATGTGACCGAGGCGATGGCCCCGGCGCTGCGCCGCGTCCGGGGGGCTTGACGGTGGCCGTGCTGGGGTTGGCGGTCACGCTGCCGCCCGGGTTCGCGGCCGGGCCGGGTCGGGCGGGGGTGGCTCCGGTGCACGCCGAGGCCAGGTTCTACCTCGACGCGGTCACCCTGGCCGAGCAGCCCGGCGCGGCCCCGTGGGTGGAAACCCGGGTGGTGGAGCACGACCTTAGGCGGGCGTGCGCGGTGGTCGAGCAGGCCCGCGCGCAGGCCGACGGGGTCGTCATCCAGATCCATTGGGGGATGCCGCACGGGTGGTGCGGCGCGTTCCAGGGCCCGTTGGCTGACAGGCGGGCATCGCTGCTGACCGGCGCGTGGTCAGCCTCGGCCACCGCCGACGTCGCCACGACAACCTCCTTTCTTCGCCTCTGGTTAGGGTCTGGTCGGGTTATCGTCCCCGCGGCCAGACCTGGGGCGGGAACCGAGACGCTGCCAGCGCGCGGCGAGTGGGGGAGCGCGCAGCTGTCAGGGCTGTCGCTGATCAGGGGCACGAAGCGGACCGGACTCAGTCCTCCCGGGGTGAGGTCCCGTCGAGGCCGAGTACGCCCGCACCGGCTACCGGCCCCTGCGAGACCCCAGCACCCCGTCCTGACCAGCCGCTCTGACCAGCCCCATCCCGACCAGCCCCGGCGGGTTCCTGCGGGCGGCGCGGACCCGCCTGCTGGTCACCCTCGCAGCGCCGCGCACCGCGCCGGACGCCGCCCTCTAACGGAGCCCGCCGCCCGCGCTCTCCCAGCCATCGGTTTGCCACTGTCGTTTTCGTGGCGCCTGGTGACCGTCGTTCGCCCGTCGCTCCACACGCGCGGCTCCGACCCGAGACCCGAAGCACACGAGCGTGAGACGGTCAGCCAATGCAGCCCCCTCCGGCCGGAGCGCCGCACAACGGGCCTGCCCGAGGCGCACGACTCTGGGAGCGGGTCGGGTCAGGTTCGGGGCGGAGTGACCCGTCGTGCCCATGCGCTCGTGGAGAGTCGTGGTCTCCTCGATCGACGGGCCACGTGCCCCGATGATCATTCCAGCGCGCTGGTGAGTGCACCGCACGACGACTACGGAAATCGTCCCCGTCGGGTCTACTGTCGGTGGGCCGCGCTCCGCGCCCTCGATCCATCCATGGCGCACCGTCGGCTCGCTTCGGGGGGTACGTTTGGGGACGTTCGCGACAAGGTTCGACCCGCGACGCAACGGTTTCGATCACGTTCGTCTCGTGCTGGCCCTGCTCGTGGCCGTCACCCACGGCAGCGCGATCGCCTACGACTGGCAGCCGGCCCTGCCCAGCGGGCTCGAACTCGGCTCGCTGGGGGTCGACGGCTTCTTCGTCCTCAGCGGGTTCCTCGTCGCCCGCAGCCACGACCACCTGCGGTCGTTCCCCCGCTTCGCGTGGCACCGATTCCTGCGGATCATGCCCGGGTTCTGGGCGTGCATCCTTGTCACCGCCGTCGTGTTCGCCCCGGTGGCGGCGAACCTGGTGGGACGGCCGGTGCGGAGCATCCTGAGTGGACCCGACCCGGTCCTCACATATCCGCTCGTCAACGCCAGCCTGGTCCTGCTGCAGCGGGGGATCTCCGGGCTGCTCGCGAGCAGCCCCGCCGGTGAGTCATTCAACGTCTCGCTGTGGAGCCTGCCGTTCGAGGCGGCCTGCTACCTCCTCGTGGCGGTCGTGGGGGCCGTGGCGGTCTGGCGGCGCAGCCGAACGGTGGTCCTCGTCCTGGCCGCTCTGCTGACCGCGCTGACCATCGCCAAGGAGTTGGGGACGCCGGTGCCCCACCTCGCGGCCCTCTTTCTCGAGCTCGTCCTGCTCTTCGTGCTCGGGATGCTCGGCTACCTCTACGCCGAGCTGGTCCCGGCGCGTTGGTGGCTCGCGGTCCTGGCCGTCGTGGTCTTCGCCCTCGCGGCCTGGGTGCTCAAGGACTACCGGGCCGGGGGTGCGATCGCGTTCGCCTACGCGCTCCTGTGGTGGTGCATCCGCAGCCCCGTCCCGATCCGCCTGCGCCACGACCTCTCGTACGGCGTGTACATCTACCACTGGCCTCTGATGTCGCTGCTGATGCTCGCCGGGCTGGCGACGGCTGGCCCATGGGTGTTCCTCGGGCTCGGGCTCGGGCTCACCGGGGCCGTCGCGACGGCGTCGTGGTTCCTGGTCGAGCGCCCGGCGCTGCGACGAAAGGGCGCGCCGCCACGGTGGCTCTCCCGCTGGCGAGGTCGTACGGATCGACGGAACCTCCCTGCTGTGGCTCACTCGTCGGTGTCGTCATCATGACGCCGCGGGACTGACCGTCGCCCCGGAAGGAGGTAGTCGAACTCCTTTCGCCGTGGATATGTTCCGGGTCCGCCTGGGCGGAGCGGCTCACCGGGCCCATCCACGCTCAGCTCGCCGAGGCCCTCGAGCTGGCGCCGGGCCAGCGAGTCCTCGACATCGGATACGGCGACGGCGCCTACTTCCCCACCATCCACGCCGCCGTCGGCCCCAGCGGTGACATCCACGGCATTGACGCTGGCCAGACATGATTGCGCGGGCTCGGGCGCGGAGGGGATGGTGTTGAGGACGTCGGCGCCGGACCAGCCCGCGAGGGCGCGCGGTAGGTGAGTCGTGCGAGGTGGATCAGCGGGGCGGCGCGGCCGTGAGGGACCCGCCGCAGGTCGACCACGAATAGGCGGCCCCCGGGACGCAGGGCATGGTGGGCGATGCTGACGGCGGTCGGAACATCGCTCATGGCGCTGAACGCGAACACGGCGAGGGCGGCGTCGTAGGCTGCGGGGTCGAGTTCGGCGTGCGTGAAGTCACCGTGCTCGGCGGTAACGTTGTATACCTGGCCACCGGTCGCCGTGGTCAAGGCGAAGAAGGGACCAAGCAAGATCAAGAGGTAAAATACCTCAGATACAGTGGCAACCCTCCCCGTCACCGCGGTCCCGTCCGCCAGCCAATCCGGGGCGCCCGAGAGAACGGCGACCTGTCGGTGCCTCAGTTCTCCTGGCACAGGACAGTACTTATCTATAGCTCTTGATCGTTTGTCCTTGCTCTTGCTCTCGTACTTGATCGTTTGCTCTTGCTCTTGCTCTTGCTCTTGATCGCTTGCTCTTGCTCTTGCTCTTGATCGCTTGCTCTTGCTCTTGCTCTTGCTCTTGATCGCTTGCTCTTGCTTTTGATCCTTCGTTCTTGATCGGTAGCTCTTCTTGTGTGGTGCGGAGCGCAGCGACGTGCTGTGACTGTGCGGGAGCGCTGAACCTCGGCGAGGCGCGCGGGCGCCCGGGGGCGCCCGGGGGCGCGGCAGACGAGCCACAGCACCGCCCCGGCCTGGTCGGCCAGGGCCCGCAGCGCTCGCGCCGAGCCGCCCCCCGGCTGTGGAGCGCCACGAGAATGTCAGTGGCTGGCGCCACGAAGAATGTCAGCGGACGTGATCATGGATCTGGCGCTGCGTGACACTGGCCGTCGCGGTGAACGCGGCCGCGTACGGCTCGGCGCGGTCCCAGACCGAGCTGGGGCGAGCGGCCGGGGGCGCCGGTGTCCTGTGCCAACAGGAGTGAGCTATTGCCAGCCGTCCTGAGCCATCACGTGGGAGTTGTCACTGCACTGAGCCTCAGACCCGACGGTGTCGCGGTTGATCGACCCCCTCGCTGCCGACCCGCCGGCGGCGTTGCGGGCCATCGACGACGCCCGCGCCGTCGCTAAGTGAGCTTGGCCCCTGACACCGGACACGTCACCTAAGGGCTAAGGGGGTTGGACGGAAACCACGGAGCAATAGTCATCTCTGAATGGGGCGGGGTCGGTCAACCCCGGCTTCTGGTGTAGTTCTTTGGCCTACGGGCGTGGGTGATCGCGACGCCTGGTCGTCCGTGCGTCGTGGGGGCCGTTGTGGATGATCTGGACGGTTCGCGGCGTCAGCTCCTGCGTTGGGTCGTGGGTGGGTTGTCGGTGGTCTCCAGGGCCGGGTCCTCGGCGTGGGCAGCGCCCGGGTTGGGGGCTGTCGGTCATCTCTTCGCCCCGCTTGGTGGGGGCATGGAGTGTTGCGACAACGGGGGTGCGGCCGGTCGGGGTCAATCAAGAGGGCGACCACGCCATCACAGCTCGCCGCGTGGCGGGCGGCGGTGGGGGTCATGACTATTCACGGCCCGCGACCGGTCGCGATCAAGGGGCGCCGGGCTCACGCGGCCGGGGCGCCGTGGAGGGCGCGGACGTGGTGGTCGCGCAGCGCGTAGAACACCAGCTCGAGCAGTTCCCGGGCGGCCGCGACCGTGGCGATGTTGCGGCCGCGGCGGGCGGCGACCCGGTCTCGACGCGCTCCGATGCGGGTGCTGGGCGCGAGGCGTTGCACGGCTTCGACCGCGGCCCAGCGCACCAGCCGGGAGCCCTGTTTGGTGATCCGACCACGATGGACGGTGGTGTCGGACTCGTGATGGCGCGGGGTCAGCCCGGCCCAGCTGGTCAGCTGTTCGGGCCGGTCGAAGCGGGTGATGTCGCCGATCTCGGCGACGAACACCGCGGCCAGGATCGGCCCGATCCCGGGAATGGTCTGCACCGCGAGATAGCCGGGGTCGGCGCGCAACCGTCCGGCGGCCAGGTTGGTGAAGGTGTCGATCTCGACGTCGAGCATGTCGATCAACCGGCGAGCGGAATCCACTCGGGCGCGCTGGGTCGTGGCCAGCGACACCCGGTCGAGCAGTTTCGAGCCTTCCAGCCCGAACACGTCGCTCATCGCCACCGGCACCCCGGCCGCTGCCAGCACCGCGTGCACCTGGTTTTTCAAGCTGACCCGCAGCGCGACCAGCTTGGCGCGATGCCGCACCAGATCGCGCAGCTCGCGCACCGCCGGTGGGGCGATCCAGGCCTCGGGCAGCCGCCCCATCCGCAGCAGATCGGCCAGATCCGCGGCGTCGCGTTCGTCGTTCTTGACCCGGCGATGCGCGTAGGCCTGCACCCCCAGCGGGTGGGCCAGGTGCACCGTGGCGCCGAGCTCGGCGAGGGTGTCGGCGGCCCAGTACCAGCCGTAGCAGGCCTCCAGGACGACCTCCGGGGCGTCGCCGGCCCGCGACATCACCTCCCGCAGCCGGTCGGGGTCGTTGCTGATCCGTGTGGCTTCGAGCTTCTCGCCGGTCTCGGACATCCGCACCAGCACCGACCTCCGTCGATGGACGTCGATGCCCACGCGTTGCTTGCCCTCGTAGGATTCGGACACAGGGGCCTCCCCAAGTCGATGGTGTTTCCAGCAACCCGAGGATCACTCGGGAGCCACGAGGAGCGGGAGGCCCCGCCCCATTCATCGCATCAAGACCTGGGGATCAAGATTTATTACGCCGCTTCCTTACGTGGCGACGTCACCGGCCCTGGCCACGGAGGGAACAATCTGTCCCCGTGCGGGACATCGGGCGTTGGGGACGGGCGCTGTCGGCGGCGGTGTGCGCGACCGTGCTGGGGGCGGGCCTCGTCGCTTGCGCCGGGAGCGGTCTTCCTGCCGTCCGTGGACAGCCGCCGGCGGCCCGCCTGTCGCTGGCAGCGCCACCGGTCGGCACCCCGGGTTGGCAGCTGACACATCCGGGTCCGGAGCACGCCATCGAGGGCTACGCCGATCACACCAGTGTGGTGCCCGGGCAGCCGGTGCGGCTGTTCGTGTCGACGACGGCGGTGGTCTTCACCGTCACGGCGTGGCGGATGGGCGCTTACTCCCACTCGCAGGCCCTTCAGGTCTGGGCTTCGGCGCCCCAGCCCGGAGATTGGCAGCCCCCGCCGGTGGTGATGGCCCCCACGAGCACGGTGGTCGCGCCGTGGCGGCCCTCGCTGACGGTGCCGACCGACGGCTGGGCGCCGGGGGACTACCTGCTGCGCCTAGACGGACAGCCCGGCGGCCAGCAGTTCGTGGCGCTGACGGTCCGCACGCCCTCGAACACCGGGCTCATCGTCGTGGTCAACGCGGTGACCACCTGGCAGGCCTACAACCGCTGGGGTGGCTACAGCCTCTACGACAGCCCCAGCGGCCGAACAACCCAGCGCTCCCGGGCGGTGTCGTTCGACCGGCCGTACCAGGCCAACACGATGCAAGGCGCCGGAGACTTCCTGTACTTCGAGCTGCCGTTCGTCACGTTCGCCGAGCAGCAAGGCCTGCCGCTCGGATACGCGACCGACCTCGACCTGCACGCCGACCCGCACCTGCTCGAAGGCGCCCGCGCGGTCGTCACGCTCGGGCACGACGAGTACTGGTCGCAGGCGATGCGCGAGCACGCCACCGCGGCCCGTGACCGCGGCGTGAACCTGGCTTTCCTTGGCGGCAACGAGATCTACCGACACATCCGCCTGACCCGCACGAGCCTGGGACCGGACCGACTCGAGGTGGACTACAAGTCCTTCACCGACGATCCCCTCAGCCGCACCGACCCCGCCGAAGCCACCCCGCAGTGGCGCCAACCACCGCTGCCTCGCCCCGAGAGTGTCCTGCTCGGCAACTACTACCAGTGCAACCCCACCGAGGCCGACCTGGTCGTCGCCAACCCGGACAACTGGCTGCTCTCCGGTCTCGTCGCCGCCGGCGAGCGGCTACCCCGGATGGTCGGCAACGAATACGAAAAAGTCGACCTCTCGGTACCCACCCCGAGACCGATAGAGGTGCTGTTCCATTCTCCGCTGACCTGTCAGGGCCGTCGCGACTTTGCCGACACCAGCTACTACACCGTCCCCGGCGGCGCCGCCGTGTTCTCCAGCGGCACCCAATACTGGATCTGCGGCCTCGACCCAGGCTGCGCGCGGGCCGGGTCCGCGCCCACCCCGACCGTGCGGACCATCAGCGCGGTCACCACCCGCCTGCTCCAGGCGTTCGCCCAGGGCCCCGCCGGTCGCGCCCACCCCGCCCAGGACAACCTGACCGCACTGCACATCGGCGCCGGAACCACATCCGCCGGCGAGTAGGCCAGAAGGGTCCCACCCCGCGTCAGCTTCTGCCCCCCTCGATGATGGGTCGCGACTGCCCGGGGGTGGGAGCTGAGCGAGGGGAGGTCGGTCGTGCCGGCTGCCGCGACCGGGTCTCTCGGCCCGTCGATGTGCGTGGGCCAGGTGGGAAGGGTGAGGGGTGGACCGCGCGCCGAGGGCCCCATCGATCTTCGGGTGAAGCACATGGCCGCGTCGGCAACGAGACCCTGCGTGGCGGTGCGGCGGGAGCTCCGGTGGCTGACCGCGGCCGCGATCGTGGCCGTGAACCACCCTTGTCTAGCGCTGAGCAGGCAGATGCGCAGTGAAGCCGACGAGAGCTTCGGGGGGCCGGATGTGGCCGGCACGCAGCGGAGCACTCCGAGTGCTTCGCGCTGGTCACCGACCTGCTCGACATCGAGGCCTACCCCGCGCTGGCCCTGGCCGGTGCCTACGCCATGCGCTGGGGCTGCGAGACCGTGATCGGTCACCGCAAGACCGACATGGGCCAGGGCATGCCCGTGCTGCGTAGCAAGGACCCCGAAGGCGTCGCCCAGGAGATGTGGGCCCTGTTCGCCGTCTACCAGGCCATCCACACCCTGACCGGTGCCGCCGTCGACGCCACCGGGATACCGCCCGACCAGATCAGCTCGCTCACGCCCTGAGCGCCGCGACCGACACGGTCACGGCGAGTTTCCCCCCCGCACGAGCTTGACCTGGCGCTGGCCACCTTCCTCCTCAAGATCCTAGACCCGCACTTCCTGGTCCGCCGCCGCCCGGACCGGACCAGCCCGCGGGCCACCAAGAAGGCCGGCGACTTCCCCGCCCGCAAGGACCAGCCCAGCGTCACCACCGTCACCCGACGAATCCAGATCCACTGCCTCCGCCCAGCACGACCGGGCGAATTCAGGCGGTGGAAGCATTCGCTTCGACGAGTTCGATGAATAACTCGGAGGGCTTCTTCCAATTGTGGATCTTACGGGGTCGGTCGTTGATGTCGCAAGCCACCATCGCGAGATAGTTCGGGTCGGAGGTGATGTCGGTGCCTTTGGGGAAGAACCCGCGAACGATCCGGTTGAGGTTCTCGTTGCTACCGCGTTCCCACGGCGAGTGCGGGTGGGCGAAGAACACCGGCAGCCCGGTCGCGGTGACCGCGGCGTGTCGGGCCATCTCCGAGCCGCAGTCCCAGGTCAGCGACCGGCGGATCGAGGCCGGTAGGCCGTCGGTGGCGGCGATGATCGCGTCGCCGACGGTGAGCGCGTCGCGCCCGCTAAGCCCGACCAGGATCAGGAACCTCGAGGTCCGCTCGACCAGGGTCGCCACGGCGGTCTTGCCGTCCTTACCGATGATATGGAGGCACTTCCGTCAAGGGGGCAGGGTGAACTGGCCCCGATGGAGTGCATCGTGGCTGGTGAGGCGCGTTGTGGGCCCGGCGGGAGTCGGTGGTGGAGGCGTGTCGGCTCGACGCGCGGTCAGGCTGATATGCGCGGGTTGGTTACCGCATGACCGGGTGTTCGTCGGGAGCGGTCCGCTGCTCTAAGGACGAGCGTCGCCCCGATCCCACCGGGAACGGTGGACGTCGAAGCTGCTCATATCGGACTCGTGGGTCGCTCCTCGCGCTGCCTGCACTTCACCGGCTCCCGCCGGGGTCTGTGGGGATCGGTGGCGGTTCGATCCCGGTGGTGCTCAGCTGGTGGGCTCGAGGGTGGCGAGGCTCCAGCACCAGCCGGCGAGTTCGCGGGCGACGGCGACCGCGGCCACGGTGGGGCGTTTGTGGCGGGCGTCGAGGCGGGTCCAGCGTTGGTGCAGACGCCGGTTCCCGGCCTCGGCGCGTTCCCGCACCATTGGTGGCTGGGCGTCGGCGCGGCGGGCCCGGACCCGGCTGGGTCGCAGGGGACGTCGGTGGTGCCAGGAGGATTCGACCAGCAGTCGGCGGGCGTGGCCGTTGCCGGCGCCTCGCCCCCCGCCTCGGCCACCGCTGGCCCTTCTGACCTCGCACACCCCTATGCCGGACACCGCCGCCACCAGCGACAAGGGCCCTCGTCCCCGCGGGGACGATCTGATGGAGCCGCGCGAATCCTGGAGCGGCGAGGCACTGTCAATACACGAGACCCGCGCAGCGTCACCCCCGCTCGTCCCGTAGAGGCGTCCGGTGACTGGGACTGCCGCCGGGGTGCAGGTCCACCCCTCGAGGCCGCTGCGCTGGGGTCCACATCTGTGCGGGCAGAGACCACCGCGAATAACGCAGGCGCGCTGACGGTGTTGGGGTTGCGGTAGTAGGCGCCCGGTAGGCCCTGTCACCAGTGACCAGATTCCAACCGGTGACCAGGCCGGGCGGTTACCCAACGAGCAGGGTTGACGACTTCGTCGGGCGCGGCGGAGCGACCCGTGAGATGCCCGTCCCCCTGCGTGTCAAGCGCGACCCATCCTCGCCCGCGAAGCCGCAGCGACACCCTGACCGTCCC
>JAABUP010006129.1_pt1 | contig 17475 bp, 16 predicted proteins | sample 5559201 | NCBI WGS metagenome assembly JAABUP01 (sample SAMN10711887, study PRJNA513373) | rock metagenome | isolation source: Antarctica rocks | place: Antarctica
TCTGAGTGAAAAAGATCAAAAGAACAAAGATATAAACAGTCATCTACTTATAGTGAATTACAGCATAGTGCAAGTGCTTAATTCTGCTGCTGAAACTGTTAACTGCAGACAATTTATTTCATGTGTATTAATTGCAGAGATGATTAGTCACAAAACAGTATATAATGACAGTAGCAAATTCTTTCTATTGCTTGTCTGTTCATTACAAGAGATGAATGCTCATGTAAAGAATCAAAAAGCTATAATAAAGAAGAATAAACACTGTCATCATACTAAAGACTTTAAGTGAATATTTGATTTTACTGAACTACTGCATTATTAAAAAAGATTATATATACTCTTTAATACAGCAGTAAGAGCTTAACTGCTGAAGTGACATCATAACAATGTCTTAACAGAGCACTTTGAGATTAAGTGGACATTAGAATTGATGTCACACAAATATTATTGACAAAATATGCTGAAAGACATTAAGAAGTATGTCTTTTCATGCAGTGTCTGTTAAAGGATTAAAGTGCTCAGACATCACTTATACAGCAATATGCAGTCATTACTTTGTTCAGTTAATTCTTAAAAAGAGATAATCATAAACATGATTACAGAGTTACTGTTAAGTAAACACAGAGTCAACATTTGATTTGATTCTTGTGATTGTTAATTGATATATAAAGATAACTAAATATATTCTCATTATTAAGAAACTCAATGCAGTGAAATTAGCTGACATATTCTTTAAATAAATAGTGTGTCAATATAAAACACTTAAAGAAGTAGTCTCTGACAGAGATTTCATATTCATAAGTAACTATTCATCAGAAATATGTCATCAGATGAAGATTAAATGTCAGCTCAGCACTGTCTTTCACTTTTAAACAGACAGTCAAATTGAAAGACAAAATTAAACTTTAAAGCACTATCTTTAATGCTACTGCAATGATGAGCAAAACAACTGATCAAATCTATTATTATTAACAGAGTTTATTTACATTAATGTAAAGTAAGCAACTTTAGACTGCAGTCTTTTCTTTACAATGACAAAGTATAATGTCTTCATTCATTATGACATTGAGAACAACATCTGAGAAGAAGAAGTGTCAGTGATAAAAGACAGAGTTAAAATACTGTATAATGTCAGAGAGACATTATCAAAACAATAAGAAAATGCAGTTGCATCACAAATCAAAGTTTATAACAAAAAGCATTATTTGAAAACTTATAAGAAAGAAGATCTAGTGTTGCTGTTAATAAAGAATTTAAGTCAAAAATGTTTATATAAGAAACTCTCACACAAGTTTATCAAATCATTTTGCATATGTAATATAATTAAAAAACAGACATATTAACTATCTTTATCTATCACTTATTGAATTCATGATGTTTTTCATGTCTTCTATCTTAAATCATATAATTGATGTTAAGATGATGATATAGCATCAGAATTATCTTCTTCAGAACTTATAGAACAGAAAGAGAAATATGAGATAGAGAAGATATTAAAAAGATAAATAAGAAAAGAAGAATTGTAATATAAGATTAGCTGAAAGAACTACTCATTAGAATATAATCAGTGAATTTTTGAAGAAAATATGAACAGTACATAAGAATTATGTCAGCAATATAATATGAAAATGTCAGCAATAAAGTGAGATAAAAGTCAGTTATAATCATAACAAGATTATAAGAAATAATTAAAACATTGAGTAAGTGCAGAAGAAGAGCTTATATTGTGATTATACTGACTGAACTAAAAGTATAAATAACAAAAAGAAAGACTAATTCTCAATCTCATCATCATTTTTAACTTTTTTATTATTCTTAACTTTCTTCTCTATCTTCTTTTTAACTGTCAGTTTCTGAAAATTTAACAGTGCAAGATCAGACTGCTAGAAGTTAGTACTGTGATGATATAATGACATGAAAATGATGATATATACTGTATGTTACATAACATTTAACATTTTCTTCATTGTTTCTTTAATTTGACACAACTCATTCAACATCAGCAACTCAACTTTCACAACACTGTTAAGCTTCTTTCTTAACTCATGTTTAACAGTAACTTATAAAACAGCAATTATCTTTTTATTATATTTCTTCTGATGCATAAACAGTGCTGCAGCAGTGATTCTATCTTCATCTTAAAATGCAGCAGTCAAATCAAGCAATGCATTAACTTCTCTCATGAATTTGACTGATATTTAAAAATAATATCAGTGCAAGAACAGCACTGCATCAGTGTTTAACTTATGAAATTACAAGATTTTCTGAGAGTAGTGCAGTGATTGCAATGTCAGTTCTTCACTATCTCATAAATATGCTCAGAATTCTCAGCAATTCTTTTACTACAGTAAAGACAGAAACTACACTCAAGAGCAGATGTGAGATCTGCACTATGCTTAACAATAGAAGTAAAAGACAAAGCTTGAGAATGAGTAAAAGCAAAGACATCATTAAGTTAAGATACAGCAGACACAATGTTTGAAAAATAAAAAGATGAAGCAAAATTAGCAGTAATGTAAGTGCACTTAAAAGCAAAAGCAGAAGTAAAAGAATAAAGAGATGAAACAAAACTAGTAACAGTGTAAATGTGTTTAAAAGCAGAAGAAGAAATAGAGATAGAATCTGCAGTAAAATTATTCACTGACACAATGTTATCATTGAGCTGATGCTTATGTGAATGACTACAATCTTTATCAAAAGTAAAGACTGATTTCTAGAAATGTTTTAAATATAAATTTCAAAATCATGACTGTACTAATTTTGAGTGACATCATGAGATCAAAAGTATTTGAACAGTTGTGTAAGTGCTACTATATGTCAGTAAGATGTTAAAAAGACAACAGAAATGCAATGCATATGTGACAGTGATGATGCTTTAATTGTGAAAGAAAGAGAAGAAGAAAAAGAAGTGAAAAAAGCAGAGTATTTAAGTTGTGTAAGTGTGTAAGATTAACTTATTCACTGAGCATATAAGATCAACTTATTCATTAATGTGTAAGATTAACTCTGCACATGCAATATAAATGCATAAAGCTAGCTAGAGTTATGTGCACTATGCATATTTGCAACAGCTACTCTGTTATGATAAATTGTGCATTTAATGCTGAAGAATCAGCACATAAAGAAAAGACAATTGTTAAAGTCAAAGCTAAAGCATGTTTACAAAGTGGTCTTAACAGAAGTGACTAAGTGTCACTAAGTCAGCATATATATATATGAGGCACTGATGCTTTGCTCACTTAATTTCTTAAAGATTAGTTTTATAATCAATAGAAATCATTACTGTCATTATATCATAAACCACTACAGTGTTGCGGCTAAAATATCACATGACCACTTGCCAGATTAGGCTATGGTGTTTGGCTCAGCTGTGCGCGCAGCACAAAAGGTAATGTCGTTGTCGGCGAACTGCCCCTTCCGGTATCGCGCCCCCGATCGGTTAGCCGCCGCTCGCCGCCCTCGCAATCCTGCGCCCCCCGGCATCAACCCCCCACGGCCCGCAAGGACTTGTATCCCCACGGCTTGTGACTCCATACGGTAACGCCAGCCCCAGGGACTTGTATCCCCAGGGACTTGTATTCTCTATGGTAATGCCGGCCCCAGGGACTTGTATCCTCAGGGACTTGTATCCCCTTCAGTAACGCCGGCCTCAGGGAGTTGTATCCCCAGGGACTTGTATTCCCTATGGTAACGCCGGCCCCAGGGACTTGTATTCCCTACGGTAACGCCGGCCTCAGGGACTTGCATCCCCACGGCTTGTGACTCCCTACGGTAACGCCGGCCTCAGGGACTTGCATCCCCACGGCTTGTGACTCCCTACGGTAACGCCAGCCTCACGGCTCGTGACTCCCTATGGAAACGCCGGCCTCAGGGACTTGACTCCCTACGGTAATGCTGGCCTCAGGGACTTGTATCCTCAGGGCTTGTGACTCCCTACGGGACTTGTATCCCCACGGCTTGTAGCTCCTTACGGTAACGCTGGTCTTGAGGTATAAGTCAGACTTGCGTGTCCCCTCACAATAGCAGCTTCTGAGGAACCGTAAGTATGATAGCTGTAGAATTGGGCTGTGGTGCGTACATGTAGACGTATTTGTAGTTTTCGATAGTTCATAGGCCTTGATTAATCTGGCAACACTAACATCTGCACCTAGTAATTAGTTGTATTCAGTTTTAGTGTAGATTACATAGTAGATAAACACTGACATGTCATAGAAATCACATGTTCATGAATTTCAGTGGAAAATTGTAAATTTCATACAGACTATGGTGTTTATATATTCTCTATGCTAATCTACCTCACTGTTGTCAACTTTGAGACCTTTTAGTGTCTTGTATTTCTTCATTAGATTCTTCACATTCTTGCTACTTATTGTAGACATATATTCAGTCAAACCCTGTATTCATAGTTGTATAACCCTGTCTTTAACATTCAATTTAACACTCTGTACCTCAATATTCTTCTTCAGACTGTAGTATTGAGTTCTTAGTGACTTCAGAACCTTTTAAATCTTCAGATGATGTTGTTTTGATGCTTTTATCTCTTTATTCAAGTCATTAAGCATGTATTCTGTCTCTATACTCTTATATATCTTAAATTCACAGTTCTCTCACATAAACTCATATTGAGCTCACATGTCAGAAATAAGAAGGTTTTGATAAAGAATTTTCTGCTGTTAAAAATGTTGACACAAAAGGTTGTAGAATCAAAAAAACACACAGTCACAGAAGAATTCACCTGTTTTCTTGTCAATATTCAATTTAAATGACTTCACATTCTTCTCACACATCTTTTCAGCCTGTTGTAACTTCAAAACCACTAAAAGTTGAACTGAGCAAGGTAGCTGTTGCATTTCAGACCACATTACTGTGTCAGAAAGATTTTGAGTACAGAAATTGTGCTTCATCTTTTCTGCAGTTTGATCTCATTGTTGTGCAATGCAATTAACATGCATGCATATTTCAGTAAGGCTGAATCAACTCATTGTAGCTCTATTGACTGACTGTTTAAGAAAGAAGTGTTAAAATTCAACATTATTTGTAGTGGTAACCTAATTCAGCCTGAGTCATTAGTTACAAATATAATCAATTGTGACTGCACTCACCTGAAGTAATAAGAGGCTATGCTGTCTTGCATATGCAGCTCATTTCCGCTTTGTTTTCTGCCATTCTTTAATAATATAATCCTGTGCTTTTTGACTTGAAGCTGCACATAGAGCCTTCTCAATAAACTCATCACATCTCATAACTGTTCACTGAGTTCACAGTGCAGTTTGTAAAGCTGTAAGACTGTAGTTTTCAAGCAAAGTTACATATCTCTGTAAGGTACAGTTGCTGTGTACTCTACAGAGCAAATGATTCACTTTCTGTTTCTCTGCTTTCAACTTTAAAAAGGCTTTCTTTACAGCGGCCTGTTCTGCAGCTAAATCATCTGTAAGCATGTAGTGAAGGTTTCATTCTCTTATGCATCAGGTTTTCAACTGTTATAGAGCTTTTTTCAAGATATCAGAGTTTTTATGAACAAAAAAAAGGTGAACTGTAAGAATTCAGCTTTCAAATTTGTCTTGTATCATCATTGTATATAAATACCACCTCAATGCATTTGTACAATGAGTGAAATTCATTATTGTAAGATGTCTGTGATGTCAAAGCTTTTTAATTTGATCTGACAGTTCAAATATAACATCTTCAGAGTTCAATTTGTCTTTAATAGGGATTTTGAGCCACTGAGTGTTAAAATCACACAAATTAAGGTAGTTTACAGTCTCAGCAAGCTGTATGAGCCATGAAAGCTTGCTTTTTGCTATGTGTTCATCTGAATTGAGTTGTTTTCATGCCTGTTCAGCATTTTGAATGTTCATTTACATCATATATGCTTTGTCAGAGTTCTTCATTTCATTATTCTTTTGCATGATTTAAGTAATAGTTGCTGATGAATAGTTTTTACTTACTTTCAGAGCTGCAATTTCACAAAGTTTTGAGTTTCTCTTCAAGCAATCAGTTTTTTTAAGGGTGTGAATATGCTCTGTTTAATTGCTGTTTTATTAAAGTGTGACTGCACTTTCATTAAGAAAGTGAGTGACAGTGAAACTCACTTTACACTGCTGCTCAACTTTAACAAAACATTGCTGAGACACTGAGAAGTCTTTCTGAACAGGAATTTACTTCTTTTGATATTGACAACATAGATAATTCAAAACAACACAGTCTGAATAGGTTTGAACATTCTAACAACATCAAATATTGTTCACATAGGGTCAATTGATGTTGAATTCATTGATTGACATTATAATGAGTTTCTTATTCAATAGAAAAAGCTTTTTTCTTATTGATTTGATGTTAAAGACAACAGAAATCAAGGATGTTGACATGGTGAATGACAACAGTGAGGTATGTGTGAGTAGGTAGATAGGTAGGTAAATAGGTAGATAATGAACACGCAATTTCTATGACACATCAGTGTTTATTTACTATGTAATCTACACTAAAACTGAATACAACTAATTACTAGATGCAGATGTTAGTGTTATCAGATTAATCAAGTTCTAGTTTATATAGTGTGCTGATAGTCTACTGTTTACCTGAGTCAGCAGTTTGATGTCTTAAAAGCTGTCTTAACTGATTGCTCTGCTGACTCAACAACTTCATGAGCTGCTTTAATTGCTGCTGCAACTTCTTTTACTACTGCTTTAATTGCTGCTGTGACTTCTTCTGCTGCTGCTTTAATTGCTGCTGTGACTTCTTTTGCTGCTGCTTCAGTTGTGTCACAAGCCTTTTCTTTTACTGCTTGACATTCTTGCATTGCTGCTCATTCTTACTCTCAAGTCTTTGAATCATCACTCAAAGCTCTGTAGTGATTTCTTCTGCCTTTTGCGCTGTTGGCTTTTTGAAACTGTCAACCTCTTGTGATAAGAACACACTTGTGATCATCATCTTCTGTGAGCTTAAAGCATTCTCAGTACTAAGCATGAATTGAAATAATTCAAGAACAGAATCAAGTAACTGATCAACCACACTTTTAATTCAATCAAGGTGCATTGAGATGAAGAAGTCATAAACATTGCTTGTAAACTGATAGGCTGCTCATCTGTCTTTGTCATTCTCACTAGTAATATCAAAACTCTTGAGCAAATAACAATAATATTTAGTATTTAAGCTCTCTATCTCAGAATAGTGAGTGTAGATCCTCATATTTCAATGATTATATGAGATTAAAAACACAAGAATCTTCTGATGAAGGTTCTCTGCACACTCAATGTTTTGATACAGCTTGATAACACCTCTGACTGCAACAATCATGCTGTGAGCATTTTAACAATCTGCAACATCAAGTGTCTTGTTCTCACACTTAACCTCACACATAAGAAAAGAAAAATAAATCTCTTCAGTCATAACAAAATATGTTCTTTTGTTGAATTTAAGGTTGAGCTTTTTGAGCTGATCTTTTGAAAATGCAGTATATTGAAACCTTACAAAGTAATCTGACTGAGAGTGAGTGTCTTCAAAAGAGATAGATTTGTTTCAGCCTGCATTCATACTTTTCATCAGGTACTTTAACATTTTTATTTCTTGTGTAATCAAGATTTCAGCTAAAGAAGTTATCAACAGAAAAACATCACAGATAACTCTCATCTTATTTTTGTTTTCTATCTTTTCACAGAATTTGTGAAAGAAGCAATTGTTAAACAGTGTGTTCAACAGTATTTTCTGCTTTATACTCAGAAGAGTTTTGCAGAAATTCTTTTTCACAGCTAAAATCTCAGTCTCAGAGTCTCTTATAAAGCTATCTTTGAGTTTTAAAAGAGTCTCATAACATGAGTTAAGGTAAAAAGAGCTCTTTCTGACTTGAGATTTTTGGTCACTCAGTGTAGCAGTACTATTATTTGATTGTTTTCTCTGCAATGACAATGATTAAAATCTCTTCAGTGATGAGCAATTTATATTCAGATCAGGTTTGAAATCTATCTTTAATTAATGTAATTTGTGTATTCAATGAAGAATGTGGTCAGAAGTGACACTGATGCTGTAAATGATATCATTACTCATGTGAAGTCACTTTTGATAAGGCTTGTCAAACACTTGTGATAAAGGCTGAATGTTCTCAATTGTCAGCTCAGCTTTTCACTTTCAATTTTCAATGCTGATGTGATGTAAAGCAGTAGAGTGATTAAGAGACTAAATCCCACATCAGTTGTTGGCAGATGTGAAGGTTAATGATAACTTACACATGTCTTTGACATTCTGCTGAGAGATGATGACAGTAGTTGACCTTGTCATTTGAGATCACTGTGCTGTAGTTCAATCTCATTCAGCAACATTGATGATATCTGTTTGCGCAGTTGCTGCTTCTGAAGACGCCAGCTTTTGCGGGTTGAATCTGGTGCCTCATCAGTAGAGCCACACTGTTTACCTGTTTTAATGTCTGACAGACAGTTGTTAAAAACAAGCCAAGTTCTATTCGATACATTCCTGGTTCACTCTAATACTATACATTCATCAACCAATCTGGGTCGTTACCTTGCTCGCTTGCAATCCTATCAATACTGTGGGAACTTCTCAACTCAGTTCCAATAAGAATTCATTATAATATCTGACATTGATGCTCTTTTCACTGAATTGAGATTTGTCATCCTCAATATCAACCTCTTTGCCTCGTTGTCAAGGTTAGAAAACATCTTCTCAGACCATTGCTCAAAAGCTTTGTTTGATTCGTCTTCTGCTATGGCCTGTCACAGGCCCTTTAAGAGCGCTTCTGCTTTCTCATCATTGACATGCTTTATGAGTGCATTCGGTAGCGGGCCGAAGGCTGAAAGCAACTTGAACAAAACCACTGGCTTGGGTTCAATATCAAGTTTCTCAAAGTCTGAGTGAAAACATTATGTGCTTGTGATTACGTAGAGACACTAGAAGTCATGATTAGCAAGATTGGGCCAGCCAAACCAAAAGTTGACTCACTAGAAGTGCAAAAGAGAACACCTCTGAAGGTTTCTCAACACCCTTCTCTAGTTGCCCTTTTGGGCTACGCCACATGACGTTCCTCATTCTTTGGTTTAGGAGCTTTTGGCCTTTCAGTTTCAAAGCACAGTTCATATCGCTCAATGTCACCTTTTTCAGCTGAAATTGATCCTTCTTGTCCACATACCAATTGAGAAAGACATTATTAGGCTTTACGTCTAGAGAAGAATAGGTCAGTGAACAGTTATGGGCAATGGCAGCCAAACCTTGATGGTGTTATACCTAAGTGTATTCAATGCTTTGTATGAATATTGTTCAGTCCCAGCCCAACCTCTTTCAGAATTGTCTTTCTTGCCTCTATCGAAAGGGCTGGATAATTCTCTACCAATGAAAGCAAATTGCTCTTAAAGTACTCATAAACAAGTACATTTTCCTTTGTATTGTCGTCTATGTGGATTCAAAGACAAGGATTATTACCAAACTCATCCTTGAACTTCTGCAAGAGATCAAAGATTGATTGAGAAACAGGCTTTAGAATGAAGAGTTTGTCATCACAGCTAGAATTATTTTTCATTCAATCAGTCATGATTTTGACGAGAATTACAAGATTGAAAATGATTCTTGAACTTACAGTGCAAGGTGGATATCAAGCGCTGAGTTCATAGAATGACGCTGAAGTAACTTTTGACACACATACTTGTGACCAAAGTGACCAACAAGTGTTGAAAACATCCTCACAGCTTTGAAAACACAAGCACGGCAAAGAATCATGAGAAGGTACCATAAACTCATCAAAGGTAGGAGTTGAGGTGGGCAGGGTGAAAGAAAGAGCAGCTGATCAACTGTACAAGTTTGGTGTGAACATTTGCAACTTTTTAAAAGGTGCCACAACTAGAATCAAATCACGTGATCGACAATCTAACCATGAATGGCAATTCTAGCGTACAAAGGCGCGCGGCATTGAAAACTTGTCAATCTTTTAAGCAAGAGAGGGTTTCAGGTATTGAGTTGTACTTTTATAATTGGCTCTCAAATTAATTTTCTCTAATATTTATAGCTTCTTTTCTAAAATGAAATTATAGTGTTGTGCTAGATTATTGCAATACGAATGGGTATTCTTGGCTTTTTCCAAAGTCTGAAACATGAATGATTTTCAATGCCGCGCACCTTTGTACTCAAATGCACAATTTGAAGCACTAAAAGAGAAGGCAGAGAGAAAAGATAAGAAAAGAGGTAATTAAAGAGGACGTAATGCAAAAGACCGCTCTTGAGAAGGTTAACTGCAGCAGTGAAGAACTTCAAGAACATGCTTAAAGATATAAGAGGCTGAAGAAACTTGTTCTGTTCACAGAACAAAGCTAGAATTGATGTTGCACTTCAAAATCATACTCATACTGTTGACAAGTTCATCTACCTTGTTGGTATCAGATGAACTAAAAAAATTTGTTATTTATCTGATGTAAAAGAATATTCCTGCCCTTCAATGTGTCAAGTGTAGTAATTTTGTCCTCAATTATTCACAATTGTTTTCAAACCTCTTTGATGCTCTCAATATAGTTGACTAATTTCTTGAGATATTGCTATCACAGCACTGTCTCTCATTGTAATATCTCTATAATATGACTGAGCAAGTAGTACTGTTAAGCATCACTTTATTAATAGATGATGATATATATAGTGTCAACAGTGCTGTTTGTGCTAGCATTTGCACCTCAGTGCTGTTTGCACCTCAGTACTGACCATCAAGAACACTTTTGTCAAATTCACAGCTGCAGTTGTGAAAGAAAACTGTATTCTTTCTTTCAAGATCAAGAACGCTAAATTTCAACTACACATTGATGCAGGCCATTATGACACAAGCACAAAGCATCTCAATGTTGTGTTACAGATAAATTCACAGGCTAAGAGTTCTGTATTAAAGGACTGAATCAAGAAAAACTCAACTCACAAAAAGCTTGTCACTGTGTCATTCAATACATCAGACAGTACTGGTCACTCAACAGTGCTGTGTCTTAACTGTGCTCTCTGCAGCTCTGCAGATGTCACAGTGAACAAGGTTTGAGTTTGCTGCTGATGCAATGAAGAATGACTTCAAGAAAGCTGTCAATGAGTACACTGAGCAGCTGTCAAAAAACACAACAGAGATTTGTGCAAGGTGTGTGGCAGAATTATGACACAATTGCCCTTTGAAAAGCTAACTCAGTATGTAGAGAGAATAATCATTTGAGCAATAAAGGCTCTCACAATCACTTCATCAAAGTCTGCTTTGATTTCAAGAGTGATGAAAAGACTGTGCATTTTCTGAACATAATATAATGTATGATGAAATTATAAATGCATTTCACAGAGCAATAAACCATTTGAGAAATGAGAAATGAGCAATAGCATAGACAAGCTCAGGCCTGACCATCAACACTCAGAGGCATTTTTTGGTTGTTGATGAGGTTTCTTTTTCTATTGAGGCTAAAAAGGGTGTGGGGAAAAACTGTACAATACAATGATATCAGAGATGTCAATGAATACACAACACAAATTGTTTCTTATAAAAAAGTTACGTCTCATGTCTTCTTCTGATGTCAATCTCTTCATTTGTGTTTGTGGTGTTTTACTCATGCATTTGTTTTTCTATTCTTCTCACTTTGAAACACACTTTTCTCAATCATACCTGCTTCTGTGTTGAGACTGACTGATAGAGGAATAAGGTTCTCTTTAGTCATTTGTTCTAGTAAATGTCAAAGAACAAGTAGGCACACAAAGCTTGAGCTGCTGTATGTTCACCTGCATGAGGAAGCCTAGTTGTCTCTGAGTCAAATCATGTTTCAGTGCATACATATTGCAGGCTGAGTTCTGCCTGAGAACTTGTCAAAGATTCACTCTCAAGACTTGCTCTCTTTCTTGTATGTCAGTAAGTGCTGCTTGTCTAGGTCTGACCATTGACTATGTTTACTTATGTGTAAATGTCTCTGCTTTTTCTTGCTTAAACATCTGTCATTGTTGTCACTGAAGTCAAAATTGCTGTTGCTCAAACCACAGTTGTCATTGTTGCTAAACAGCTTACTTTCTTGCAATGCAAGAGCCTTGACATCTATGGCTTTGTCATGTTGAAGTTGAATACATGCCGCATTCCTGTGAATAGAGCTTGCCTTTACAGCAGTTGACACAGTTGTTTCACTGAACAAGAGTCAGAATGAGGCATGCTGACTAAAGTCAGTCATGATGAACAAATGTTGCTTGATTGACTTGATCATAAAGTCATCAATCTTCTCAACATAATCAGTGCTTTTGATGAGTCAGACAAGCTGGCTGAAAGAGACTTCTCATTCATTATAACTGTTTTGAATTGTTGCTGTAAAGAAGCAGTAATGTAAGGATTGTGAATGAAAGGTAACTTCAATTAGCGTTGATAGAATGCTTCTGAACAATCCGTCAAGGTTACTGCAGTCAGATGACATTTCTGTGTTCATGACTTGTGATGCAGAAGGGGTCAGCAAAGGCAATTGACCCTCAGCACTGAATTCTATAATGACTCTTGAGCTTTGATCAAGAATGAAGTATGACTTAAAAGAGTGCTGATAGAACTTGAAGTGTGGTTTAGGTTGATGAGTAAATCTTTGCTAAAGATGATGCTTGTGCTTCTTGTGCATTGAGTCATCATAAGATGAGAACAGTCACTTTCACTTAGCAGAACGTGGTTTTTCATCATTCTTGTTCAAGTTGGCTTTGTTGTTAAGCTCATCATCACTGTGACTATTGTTATGACTTTTCACCTCATTATGACTTGACTCTGACAATGAATCACAAAAGAGTAGAAGCCGCTGTTACTCAGTCAGTCTTGAGGTTCTGTTCTTCTTGTCAGATAGATGGGTATCATTAATTCTTTCAGTCATTACCATCACTGCTATATCATTCACCTTCTGCTGCTGCCTCTTTCTCTTATTAAAAGAATCAATATCAAGTGCAGAGTCAACCAGCTCATGTTTATCTGCTAGGCTTCAATTGATATGAGAATGATCCTCTTGACTGAGTTGATTCTTTGATGACACTTTGAAGTGATGTGAAGGTGGGCTTTGAGTGCAAGTGAAATAGAAGGTCATGGCCTCAAATCTGACACAGTGCATAAAAAGGTTCTCTATTCTGATGTGGTTATGCAATGACTCACTTGAGAGACACAAAGAAAGACCATAAGAGTGCATGAAATCAAATGTCAAAGCTTCTTGTTTGACAAGCTGCAAGCACAAAGCCGTCTCAGAAAAGACGTCAATATTATATCATTCATTAAGACTGAAAGAAAGAGCTGAAGTTATTGAGTCAACAGCAGTCTTTGAGCTATTAAAATGACCTGTGTTGAGTGCTGCACTTTTGACACAAAGACTACTGTGATCAACATCAGCTTTGAAGGCACTTGAGTTGTCATCTTCTAGCAGAACAATTGAATTATCTACATTGCATTAAAGAAAATTAAAGTCTGTTTCACAACAAAGAGTAGTGAGTGCACTCATCTGAACTCTCACTTAAGTCATTGTCTGATGCTGATGTGCTATAGTTGATAAAGCCGTTTTTCTTCTTCAAAGCTATCTTCTCAACCCTGAGAGCTGTATTGTTCAGACTTAAGTCTGTCATTGTGATGCTCTTCTCTTGTAGGGTGATATACAAGATCTCTTCAATGATGAGAAGGTTGTTGTCATCGCTGCTGTCATAAAAAGTGCCTGTTTCTGCTAAGATTTTCACAAGTCAGTCATAGTTGCTACAGTCAAACATCTTCATCTCAGAACATACCTTGAATGTCAGACCTGTAGTCTTCATTATTATCAGCTGCAGCTGTCACTGAAGCTGATAGTCAGAGGCCGTCAAGCGCTGTACTGCTTAACTTACTGTACTGAAGCTTGTCAAGAATGCTGAATTGCTTCAAGACAGGTTTACAATGAGCTGCTGCTCTCTTGAAGCGCAAAGCAGTTGAAGCATAGGTATAAGAAATAGGGTTAAACGTGGCCATCTGAAGCATACAGAAATAATTGAAAGAATTTAAGAAATTCTCTGCTCACTGCTGACTGCACAACTGAACTGCAAAAAAAAAGATGACAGAGACAAAGAAATCAAAGAGTTCATGTAGGCTTCTCACATCATTCTCACAGAATCAGAATACGCTCTGCAACCTGTTAAATACTTCTGTCATGTCATGCTTCTTTCTTTTCTGATGCCTTCTTTGTCAAAAACGCCTTGATGTCAATGCTGTCTCTCTTGCACAAAGAGATTCACTGCAGCTGAAAAGGTCTTGAGACTGTTGATTCTGTGCTCTTGAGTTAAAATACGCTCATTTACAGCCATCATCTTCATTTCACTGTGCATCATGATCAGTCAATCTCAGTATCATCTCTTAATTGTCAACAACACTATGAAAAGCTGAGGCAAAAGAAAGTGACAATCACAGCAAAAGAAGAAGAAGGTGCAGAACCTCAGACATGGTTCTACCTGTCTGTTCAAAGGCTTCAGACAGACTGGTACATTCTAGATCTTCTTATCATTCAATGTCTCAGCTTTCAAGTGTGCAGCTGATGCACTTCAATCAGCAGATTCAAGTAATGCTTTAAGAGAGTCTTGCATGATGCTGCTGTCTCAAATCAGCTTAGGTTCACGTAATCAAACACATATGAAATGCGCTACTGCAGAAAAAAGGCTCATCAGAAAGCTGCTGACACATTTATTCCTCTATGATGCAGCTAGACAGAAGTCAGACTGCATCATCACAAGATGTTTATGTAACTGACTGTGCTGCAATGTGTGCAAGTCAAGTCTGCAGCATCTCAGTCTTCAGAATTCTCTGTCTTGAGAAACAGTGCTGATACAACAACAAGGCAGATTGCAGAAGGGTCTGAATGCTGTTGAGCTCATAACTCAGTTAATGCAAAACAGGCTTGTGAGAGAATCAGCATCACAGCTGATTAACAGCATCAAAGCTGTAGAGGGTGATTGCAAATTCTCATGAAAGCTGTTTCACATCTTACTGACATGATCTTCTCAGCTGCAGCGTGACTGATCAAGAAAGCCTGATGAGAGTGAGTGAATCTAGACTGAAGAGGTCAAAATGTGCATGAAGAACAAGAATTGAGTGTTGTGAGAGAGAGGGTTGTTAAGTTGTTTGAAAAGAAAGAAAGAAAAAGATAAGTGAGTGATGAAGACACGTGATTTTTATAGCCTGTAAAAGCAGTGACAGGCCTGTGCACACACCTTGCCTGATGCAGAAGGTTGCAGTTTTCAGATGTGGGTTTGCTTGTGATCATTTATAAAAGAAATTAATGCATTACTTAATCTGATTGTTGCAGCTTAAGATAAAGATGAAACCACTGTTGCAGTACTGTTTGTGTATCAGAAGAAATACATTAAGAAGATAATTACTGTCTTATAAATTGTTATTAAACATGAATTGAGAAAGAAGTTCACTAATATTGTAAAAGTTAAGTTGCTAATATTGAATAAGTTGTGTCAAATTAAAGAAATAATGAAGAAAATGTTAAATGTTATATAATACAGTATATATCATCATTCTTATATCATTATACTGTTACAGTATTAACTTTTAGCAGTTTGATCTTATATTGTTAAACTCTCAGAAACTGACAGTTAAAGAGAAAGTAAATGAAAAAGTTAAGAATAATGAGAAAGTTAAGAATAATAATAAGATTAAGAATTAGTTTTTCTTTTTATAATTTGTACTTTTAGTTCAGTCAGTATAATCACAATATAAGCTTCTCTTCTGTACTTACTTAATGCTTTAACTATTCTTTATAATCTTATTATAACTATAACTAACTTTTATTTCACTTTATCACTGACATTTTTATATCATAATACTGACATAATTCTTATATACTGTTCATATCTTCTTCAGAAACTCACTGATTATATTTTAATAGATAATCTTTTCAGCTAATTTTATATCACAATTTTTCTTTTCTTATTTATCTTTTAATATCTTCTCTATCTCATATTCTTCTTTCTGTTCTACAAGTTTTAAAGAAGATAGTTTTGACACTGCATTATCATTTTAACATTAACTATATGATTTAAGATAGAAAACATGAAAACCATTATGAATTTAATAAGTGATAGATAAAGACAGTCAGTATGCCTGTTTTTTAATTATGTTGTATATACAAAATAGCTTAATAAACTTATATAAGAGTTTAAGTTTCTTATGTAAACATTTCTGACTCAAATTCTTTATTAATAGCAACACTAGATCTTCTTTTTTATAAGTTTTCAGATAATGCTTTTTGTTATAGACTTTGACCTATAATGTAACTGTGTTTTTCTATTATTTTAATAATGTCTTTTTAACATTGTACAGTGTTTTCACTTTGTCTTTTATCACTAACACTTCTTCTTCTTAAACATTATTCTTAGTGTTATAATGAATAAAGACATTATATCTCATTATTATAAAAAAGAAACTGCACTTTAAAGTCACTTAGTTTACATTAATGTAAATAAACTCTGTTAATAATAATAGATTTGATCAGTTATTTTATTTGTCATTACAGTAGCATTAAAGATAATACTTTAAAGTCTGATTTTATCTTTCAGTTTAATCATCTGTTTAAGAATGAAAGACAATGCTGAGTCAGCATTTAATCTTTATCTGATGATATGTTTTTAATCAATAGTTACTTATGAACATAAAATCTCTGTTAAAGACTACTTCTTTAAATGTTTTATATTAATATATTATTTATTTAAAGAATGTGTCAGCTAACTTCACTGCATTGAGTTTCTTAATGATGAGAATATATTTAGTCATCTTTATATATTGATTAATAATTACAAGAATTAAATCATAAATGTTAAGTCTGTACTTACTTAACAGTAAATTTATAATCATGTTTATAATTATCTCTTTTTAAGAATTGACTGAACAGAATAATATTTATTTATTTATTTATTCTTCATTCTATGCATGCAGCTATAAAAGCTATGACAGTTAATAGACATATGGTGAAAGACGTAAACACCTGAAAAAAGCAAAAACCTTATAACAAGTGAATAACCAATCTGATTGCTTTTTTGTCACTCCTTTTCCAGTCAACCTGGGCTTGCATTACATCTATTAGCGGAAAAGCTAGTTTGCAACACCACAGAACCACAACCAGATCAGCTATCAGAATTCTGAATAGAGCAAATTCTTCGCCTTACTCACTTCTATAAACCCTCTACACAGCTTGTTTCCATCACTCATACTCATGGTGGTGGACCTCAATTACCATTTCACTTGAAAATTTCGCGTCGCGTCAGCCAAAAACCAAAAACAACACTTCAGACATCAACATCGCCACACTCAACGCGTTTGCGAGAATTCTGAATTGACAATTTTCTTCGCATTGATCTCTTCTTGAATTCATACTATTACTGCTTTTTGATATCTTTATTGCTCACAAAGTTGTTAGACTGTTTAGTTGTATTGAGACTTTTGAAGTTCGCACTTTCTCGCTTAATTTCGCTTAATTTCGCTAGCCTTCTTGGCAAGATTTC
>JAABUP010006130.1_pt1 | contig 17473 bp, 20 predicted proteins | sample 5559201 | NCBI WGS metagenome assembly JAABUP01 (sample SAMN10711887, study PRJNA513373) | rock metagenome | isolation source: Antarctica rocks | place: Antarctica
GGTGGGGGGGGGGGGGGGCCCCCCCCCCCCAGGGTTGTATGTCATCGCTATGAAATACCAAATTGAACTTCAGATTGCCACCTTGTAGCTGAGTGTGTTGTAGGTGGAGTGTGCCGTCCACAGATTGCAGCGTCGCATTTTGTTCAAAATCATGTCCCGGAGGATGCATGGGGGTTGACTTTCAGCCTGGTAAATTGCCTGGATCATCGAGAGTCACAGCCAGGTACAGTATGCAGCCAAGCATTGCTGTGTTGGGTTGCACACCGCATCTCGGAGGGTCTGTGTACTGCTGACATAAGTGCCCAATATTGCACAAAGTGCAACTTGAAGTAGCTGAGGCTGGCTGGGGGTCATAGCTGAGAACTTTGACGGCCAAGCCAGAACGCAAGCGCAAGTATAACTCATGAAGAGGCGACGTTGAGGATGTGTAAGTTTTTACATTCAACAATGTATCGGCACACTGCTAGCACTTGAGTGCATATGCATACTGTAGTTGACTTTGACTCTCCATGATCCAAGCATTTTGCCAGGCTCTGCAAGTCAGTGAACACTCAGAGAAAAGCATATGAAACCAGCATTGATTGATAGCTTTAAACTACCGGACTTTCACCGTCTATGGTGCAGGATTCAGCTGCTTCGTCTAGCTAAATATTATATTTGAACTAAAAATCTTTGTAAGTTGTTATGACAAAAAATTAAAAGCATTTCTGGAAACCAGATCAGCTCAGCATCGCTGAAAGTGCACTCTGCGCTATGCAGCTATGAAAGCAGTTGCTGTCAGCAAAGCAGCTAAAATGCTTACTAACACACTGTGTACGTTCAATTGTCTTTCACATGCAAGGCACCCTCTCGGTGGCCATTGCAGGTCTGCTCAAATTTGATGTTGCTCAAGCAACATGAGCGCACACGAGTCAACAATCATAACGACAAATCACTGCCACAATCAGCTCGTGCGTGCTTGCACCATATTTTGCATGTGCTCCATGTGCTCTAGCAAAGCATATATGTATGTACCCACAGAAGACTATGAGCAGGAAAGCCGGACATGACCAAAATGTATTTGCTTCATCAAAAATACCTACTGCTGTCCCTGCCATGATGTCTGAAATAAGGCAAGAAACAAAAATTCCTCGGCAATCTGCTCAGCCAAGCTCACAAGCCCTGCCTATGTAACACATCAAGAGCATTATGGGCTGCACTGTTACGAGCAGCAAACTTCCCCTTCCATGCTAGATGTACTTGTGAAGTAATCTCATTGACCTCCTCGCGACTCCACTCAGCCCTGAACTGTCCATTAAGTGTCTTAGGGAAGACTATGAGCAAGGCATGTTTGCAGCCCGTCCTGCCCATGTATTTTTGCAGCTGCAGTTTGTCTCTCTCTTTTATGTCATCTGCATGCTTCAGCTCTACCAGCAACCATCGCCTGACCATTAAATCAGCCCGCAGATGTTTTGCCTCCTTGCCAAACAAGCCAAACTCCACCTTGATGTCCACTTCAGAGAGGGTGTCCGGGTAGCCATTCAGAATCAAATAATCCCTAAGAAATGTCTGAGCAACTTTTTCACTTTCAACGACCCCACTTGCCTCAATGTTCCTCACAGAAACCATAAGGGCTTCGTCAACAACATCACTCATGACGGCGCGCCAATCCTGCACTCATTTCGTGCAGTATAGCCAAGAATACTCTGGCTCCTACCATGATGCTCAATGACTGCCATCTTCTACTGATCAATCATTGTCGCTGCTCATGCATGGCAATCATGCAGACAACAAGTCTGTTTCAGATTTTGATCAACGCCATGATGCATTCCACTCAGCTCACTGCATGCACAGCGGTTGGCATGACTTGTGATCTAGTCAAGCCACAGATGACTATTGCAAGCTTATAGGACTATACAAGGAGTTGCGGCTGCTGATACTGCCCTCATACTTTCACAGCAATTTGACAACTGAACAAGGATGTACCTGTGGTGTCCCTGTGCATCTGACAGGCTGGAGGTCCACAGGCTGATTGCGCGCCAGCACACTGCCATCATCCTCCTATGCAGCATGTTCATCTCTTGCAGCAAAAGTGTATGCACTCCGTCATCATGATTGTGCATGCAAAATCAGTCTGATGTGCAAGTGGCCCATGCAAATGATGCTCACATGCATGTATGTTGTGCTGTCATGACAGAAACTTTTGCCACAGAAACAGGATGCATCTTGTGATCTGAAATCAGGTCGAACGGCCACCTGCTCGTTGTCTACTATCTGAGAATCACTGGCCAGAAGTTCTACATCAGGTGTGCCAGCAGCATCAGGTGTGCCAGCAGCATCAGGGGTGCCAGCAGCATCAGGTGTGCCAGCAGCATCAGGGGTGCCAGCAGCATCAGGTGTGCCAGCAGCATCAGGTGTGCCAGCAGCATCAGGTGTGCCAGCAGCAGCGGGGCTGCCAGCAACATCAGGGCTGCCAGCAGCACTGGGGTTGCCAGCAGCAGCAGGGCTGCTAGCAGCATCAGGGCTGCCAGCAACATCAGGGCTGCCAGCAGCACTGGGGTTGCCGGCAGCAGTGCGGCTGCCAGCAAGCCTGGATTTCCGCTTCTTTGACAGTTGTGCCTGCACAACATGCTGGTATGCCAGATCTGTGTTCATTGTCAATGCACTACGGCTGATCTAAACCAAAGTCCTGGTCAGAAAGCGGGAGTTGCACTTCTGCAGACAGGTCTGTTGTGTGCGCATTTGCAGTGCAATATCCTGTGCCTTGCATGGTGCTACAGCTTTTGGCAGAGCAGGCACAGTAAAAGGATTCACTTAGGAGTTAGAGTAACCCTGAACCCTACCCTAAGCCCCAAAACCCTCAGCCTCTTTCACAGCATTGCTTGATCTGTTCTAGAGCTGGCCTTGCATGGATGCAACAAGCCAGTGTATGACATTGGCTGCAGTCCAGAACATGCAAGCTTCTGGTGCGTAGTCAGATTTTTGATGCTTTAGCATCACACCCAGCCAGAAGTTGATTCTCTGCTCAGACAGCTCGGCTACTGGCATCTTGACAGTATTGTGCAGCAAATATGGATTTGAATTTGCAAAGGGCAGATGACAAACAAGACAAGATTCTGTTGCATCTGGGCAAGCAAGCAGATCGCTGATGCTGGGCAGTTGTTCATGATGGTTAGGTCACACCTCAAGAGCCTGGCGGGTGGTGCAACCCTCAATGCCACTCTTAGGCAAAGCAGTAGTGGCATTGTTGACCTCTTCTTCATCATCATTCTCATCCTGAGAGTCTGACTGCAAGACAGACAAGGACATGGCATAGGCTGTGACTTGTGATCAGAGCTGTCATGTATAGGAAAGAAGCTCTTCAGGGACTACAGGACAGCGCCTAGCACTACAAGTAAGCTTTATGGAGAAGTGGCAACATGTGAAATCACATGCAAAAGAGACAGGTCCCATTGCAAGGCAGCATGACAGGATCTGGAAAACTCTGTTGCTGCCTGGCACAATTTGTCTTACCTTGCTCTCACCACATAACAACATGATCTTGCACCGTATGTGTAGCATATGTGATGACTGCTCTTCCTCAGGCTGCATAGCCTTGGAGCTTTCAAAAGCTCCTTGAGAGCTGTACAAACTCCTCATGCCGGCTAGCAAAGTTGGCTTGTCTAGCCTTGTCAACACATCACGGCATGATTTACCAAGGTTGACAACGCAGGCGGCAAGTTCTTGATGATTGACTCTAGGTGCCTGCTTGTGTCCTGTCAGATCACGATACAACTTTCTGAGAACTTTGTTATCAAGATTACTCAGAAACTTTTTCGCTGCATCTCCTGTCCACATGGTCAGCTCCTGCAAAATGCAACCAACGCTTCTGATAAGTGAAACATGGCAGCACATCATAATGCGTGCAAGGTCTTGTTGCAAGCTTACCAGGGCTTGCTTCCAGCACTTGTCTATTGCCTTGCTAGCACGATCTTGCTCTATCACCTTCTGCACATACTCCTGCATTACATGTCAGCTTTCCAATGAAAAAATCTTAGAACATTTCACAACATCTGCGCTCATGGGGTGTCAGGACATGTCCAGAAAAGTGCCTGTCATCAACTACAACAGCAAAGCAATAATCATTGCACCCACAGAGACACAGCTGCTCAATATCATGAGTGCATTCAGCAAGCATGGGCTACCTGTATTGTCATGTTGTTGGCTTCATGTTCTTTTGCCCAAAGAGCAAGAATGACTCGGCGACAGATCCTGACTTGAAGTGTCTCCTTGATGGCACTGATGTTTGACAGGTAGGCATTCAAGGCTTGTTGCTGAGTCTGATTCAAGACCTTGTTAGGCACACACTGATCCCAGACCCATGCTTGCCACACGTTCTCTGCCTGATCACTGAGTCCAGGATGCAACTCTTCCAACAGCCTCTGCCGGTCTGTCAAATCCATTCTTTGAAGAAAGTCCTTGACGCTGTCCTTGACATCTTCAACAGAAGCAGAGCCCTGAGGTCATGCAGTCACATGTGAAAATCAATGAGCCTAGTCTATGCGTGTATCTAGCTGCAAGTGCAATCCATTCACATGGTACATCAAGTATAAAAACCAAGCTATGACTGCAGGGCACAGTGCAAGGGTCTATTCATGCCCCAAATGTTGAGCGCAGATGTTGTGCTCAACAAGGTAAACATTGCAATACTGTAACATAGCAAAAGATGAAAACCATTGACGGTACGTGTGTGATACAGTGCAAGCTCATCACACCAGTGGATGCAAGCTGTGTTGTGCATTCACCAGTCGCCATTGTTTTCTGTGCTGTGCTTCGTGCCTCTTTTGCTCTTTCTTTGCTTCTGCCTCTGCATAAGCTGCTTTTTTTTCTTTTTGCCATACCTCATCCTCTTCATCATCCAAGCGCTGGCGAGATCGTAAATCTTGCATCGCCTTCATTGCACAAGTCTGCAGGCATGCAAAGATTGCTGTGTTCCACAACAAGATTGAAGTATCAGCTCAGCATGTTTTGTGGGCTATAGCAACATTTCTCAAAGCTTCTTAGAGCAGCTTTGTCACACATTAGAGTTGCACTCATGCGGCGCATCAGTGTGAACTACACAATGCGATGCTTGCGCATGAGGAGCTCTGAGCCCAGCACGCTAAACAAGTCTGATCTGCAGAATCGATAGCATAGGTCACCTCACCTCCCATGCACTGCCATCCCCTCTCCACACATCAAGGATGATACCCACATACAGTGCACGAGTTTGGCTGTTGTCTTTTGTGCCAGTTTCCCACATGAACCTCACGCACTCTCTTGAAACTTGATTCTCCATATATTGCACCAGATTTGGCACTGTGAAAAGTCCAAGCAGCTGCATTGGGCCCCGGGTCAGATTTAATGTGCACTGTATGCTGTCTGCTTCTTCTGCTTCAGAAATGATCTTAGCTCTGCGGGCCTGTCTACCATCAACAAACTGTAGATTGTATCCCAGCCCAGGGTCTGCATGCCGTAAGAACTCTGCCGCCTGTTGCTTCGTTCTGTGTGTCCAACAGTCCCCCTATACAGGTGCAAGTGGCCAGCATGATAGTCAGCTGCAACAAGTTGTATCCTGGACCTGTCTGCACCATACACATGGCCATGAAAAGCATACCTGCTCGGCTTGTTGCTTGACAGGGTCCTCAAGTAACTGCACAGCCTCCATCAAAAACAGTCTTTCCAAGTCTTTCTGCGTAAAAGCCTGTGAAAGAGCGACGCTGTGAGATCACAGGTGGGTCCTTGCTATCCTATCAATTGCTGTTACATGGCTGCCTTTGCAAATTACCTGTCGCCAGTAGCTGAGAAGGCTTTCACACAAGTCTCCTGGACTAACTTGATACAAATCTTGCAGAACAGGACCGGAGAGCCTATCAAGGGCAGCGTTCCCAACATGAACGTCGTTGGAACGCTGACAAAGATGTTCCGCTTCCCAGTGAGTCGACCTAACGCAGTAAGTCCACCGGTCATACTCTGACTTCAAGTAACGTTCCACACTCGCCACAGGAGAGAAATCTTGTACTTCCTGTTGCAGCTCGATGACATTTGTGACCGGAAGTCCCTGTCGTTGTAGAGTTTCTACGATGCCTCGCGGAAGCGAGCTTATGGTCGTCAGACCCTCCGATCCACCCTTTGTCAACAAAGCTCCAGACATAGCGAGCAGTGCCGACACATCAAGCGACTGAAGGTACCTTGCCACACGGCGGTCCGTATGGTCAGGCCACATGTTGCTGCTGTTACTGCTTCAACTGCAGCTCCAACCTCGGCTGGACCTTTCTGCTCAGCTGGCAGTGGGAATCAAGGAAAACAGCAAACACTCACTTCATTTGGTTGGTGCGGGCTTTGTAAACAAACACTCGGAGACCTCCGATGCTGCAAACCCCTTGCGCTACCCGCGATGGGTTCGGTGGTGGTGGGCAGACGTCTTTTTCTTGTACAAGTTGTGCAAACTTTGGGAACTGTGGCTGCTGCTCTGAGCAGTTGACAACCTGCCAGTCGTACCAGTTCTGAATGGTACCAGGTTGTACAGGTGTGCTGCTGGTCTGTGCTGCCTGGCTTCAGCAGCAGGTGTTTCCACAGAGCAACTGTGAAAGCAAGCCAACTGTGCTTCAAGTTTGGTCCTCGAGATTTGCTGTAATCACATGGAACCCACATGGCATGACTGTCCCCCGTGGTCTACTCTCTGAGGTCTGAGGTGTGAGTCAGCCCATAAAAGGATTAATGTTCTGCCACCACAGATTTTCGTCCGAATATTGGCTGTGTGTCAACCATAGCGCACTTGCCGACATGTGATCAATCCCGCTAGAACCCTAATGTACGAAATTGCTGCTGACGGGCAAGGGTATCGCAAAGGTACCCTGCAAATTTGGTGTGCATGTCATCAGAAAGCAACTGCCTACTGCTGTCCCACCCTCACAGCAGCTTGGGTGCTCGGGCCATCATGCATCAAACGTTGGCTATGCAGCAGAAACAGTCGTGATATACACCGCAGTCAAGATCGACATCCATGTTCAACATGAATTATTGTTCAACATGCTTGTGGTATATTTGTATAAATGGTGCCATTGCTGCCATTACCCTATTGTATAACGTAGTCGTGCTCACCATTGATCCCTTTACGCATCTAGGAAGGCAGAGATGACTTCACCAGCCTCAACAGCGTGCTGCAAGATAGCTGCATGCCCAGCATCAGCAAATTGCAAAAAGCTTGCGCCAGGAATCATATCGACCACCAGAATATCATCCTGGACGGACACAACCTCGTCCAATGTACCGGCAATGACCAACACCTCTGTGGTGATGTTGCCCAGAGCATGGTAGACAGTACTCTGAGGATCACCATAGTACCCATAGATTGCTGAGTTTTGTCCAGCAATCTGCTGAGGTGTGACTGGCTCCTTGGGCATTGCTGCTAGAGATGCTTCAAAGCGGCAGAGCCCAGCATTACCTGGGTCACTGTCAGGGAAGATATAGGTTGCTGGCACTGGTAAACCTTGCAAATGTACCGGTACAAGGGGCACTGCAAGAGCTTGAGACGCAGCTGAGTATCCTGCAAACAAGACATTCATGGGGTCGTAAGTCATGGGTACTGGGCCTCTCGAAACACTGCTTGCAAAACCTGTACATGATTTGGAGTGAAAACACACCATGGGCAAGGAAGAACACCTACAAAAGGTATGTGACAGTGCAGAGCATGCTGCACAATTATGAAAGCAGCACTTTGCAGTGTGCCAATGGCAATCTGGCAGCCAGGAATTATTGCTGTCAGTGCAATGACCAGCACAGCATGCAGCAAAGCTACACACGCGCTTTTGCAATGGTAAAGTGATTTCAAGCTGCTGCTATCAGAGCCCCCATGGTAGCAATGACTAGAGGTTGACCTAGAAGGCCACCGCTGGTTGTGTCTGCCACCACCACTCGATTCACCATGTCTGGATAGAACTCAGCAATGTAGAGGGAGATGTCACCGCCCAATGACCAACCCAACAGGTCAGGCTGTTCTAACTCCAGGACCTCGATCAAGTCAACTGTGGAGTCTGCATAGCCTGCAGCACCATCATGCTTAGCCTGTTCCATTTGGCCTTCAGATTGTAGTGCCAAGCCCTTGCAGAGAGGAGATCGTCCACTGTCATGCACATTGCTTTTGCTACAGGGTACTTTGTATCCTCAGCATTAGACTACATGAAGCTGGAAAGGAAAGACAGTGACTTCTATATGATGTGTCTTTGCACGCAGCAATGCTCAACGGGTGAAATTTTGCAGCGCATCGCTGCTGATGAGCTGTGTGCAGTACGCACTCATGGCAATCAAGACAGACAACAGGATGCATACAGCGAGAGCACACATCATTGTCCTTGCATGCAGCTGCACTCACAGTCACTGTCGGCATCCTGGCTAGCTTACCTCAACTGCTGCATGTATGACCCATGTATAATTGTGGATATCCCAAGTTGTGATGCAATGCTGCATAATCATGCATCAGTACATACACTGCACACCTGAAACGCTGCTAGATTCTGTCTCATCTGCATCATTGGAGTACCCAACACCTTTATTGGTGAACACTGTGACTTGGCGGCCTTGCGCTAATGTTTGTAGCAGGTCTGGGGTCCACACTGTGGCAGTTGCACCCTGACCTGACACCATAATCAGCGGCCGGCCTGCATACCCTCAGCTGAGTAAACTTGGGGTACTCCACTGGTATGCAACGTGACTTTCAGCCTACTCATGCATGTTGCATACTCTCAGCTGCGTGAATGCCCCTAATGTACATGATAGTCCCTGATTGCAAATACCCAAATTGGCAAAGAGTTCCTGAGAGGTTTATGTGGCTCAACCCTTGGCTTGTTGCCAATACACAGTCCCAGCTGCATAAGGTAGGGTTTGGAAACACCACTGGTGGAATGTTTCTGCATGCGCACTGGGTATCATGGAACAGAAAAAAGGCATTTCCAGGCAGCACCTAGCAATTGTCAGCGCTGACATGAGACTGGTAAGTTCTGCAAGCCATGGCAACGCAATGCAAAGCAATAAATTTGAAAAGAGAAAAGATCCAGGATGCTGGGCCTGTAAGCCAGCAGTGATTTATGAAACTGATCCGCAATGGACAACATGTGGTATATACCTAAGACTGTGGAATTCAGGGGGCCAAACTGAAAGAAAGTATAATTGACTGGTCCCACTTGTATAAATTGGCGCTCTCCCAAAAAGCTGGTGTTCAGGTACTGGGTGAACGATTGTGGTAGGGTTGTGTTGCTGCAGCTAGCCAAGCGCTCTGTTGAGTTACCTGCACGCCCAGACAACTTATTTGGGCAAGCAGGCTTTGCACAGACAGGCATGCTTGCTTGCGTCACAATGACGCAGGAGGGTCTTTTCGGGTCTGCTGCTGCTTGTGATGACATCGCATGACGTGATATAAAATGATTTAGAGTAAGTAAAGGAAGCAGGCCTTAAGGGGCACAAATTCCTCAGGTGTGACACAGCGACATGTTGCTCATTCACCAGGTGACTGGGTGAGCACAGTCAGCGGCAAGATGGCCGACAGCAGCGCTCTTGACCATACATTGCTCTTCCGCATCGGCCTTGCCGCTGCACTTTAGAGATCACAGACTTTGGTCGGAAAGTGCAAGCGGCGATTTGCGTACATCTGCAGCACGCAGTCTGCGTCACAATGGGGAATCGCTCCGGGCTTGTCAACGCAAAGCAGCAGAGCACATACGCTTGCTATGGTAGGGTACGTAGCTGGATGGTTGTTGAAGTTGCTTGAGCAGCTGAGAACCTGCTGTGGAAACAGCAATCGCTCACGTAAGAAAAGCTGCGGCCACCGTAGTAGCTGTTTTGTATGCCTGGCATGCAACAGCGAATCTATTGACAGACTTCTACAACGTCCCTGTATTGCGTGTCCGCACAAAACATTGGGCTGATCATAAATGCACAGCTGATCCTGGATCGAGTTATCACACATACACTACCCGGCAGTTGCAGCGATAATGCCACAACAGCATTTAGCTAAGGCAGCAGCTGAGGTATACTTGATACCGTGGTACCCGCTTTGGTGCTGGTACTACGGTATCTGACAGTGGACAACTCCCAAGCTTGCTCAATGGCAGACTTGCTCAATCACAAAGTTGCTCAATCGAGAGTGAATTTGCTGAATGCTTGCATCAGTGCAAGTCTGCATCCCTTCGTGGACGACAGACGCTTACATGATGCATCATACATTGTATACATTTGACAAACTGCAAACAGCTCCTCTTGAGGCAGGTTCGGACAAGATACACCTATGCAACTTCAAATGTCAAAAATAATATTATCAATTGTACAGCATAAAGTTGCAATTATATGGATCGCGCTTGTACTCTTCACACACATGCTGTCAAGCATCCAGGAAAGCTGATATCACAGCACCATTGGTGGCCCCATGCTGCAAGATGGCAGCATGGCCAGAATCTGCAAACTGCAGCAGACTGGCGCCGGACACCATACTTACTATTGTCATATCATCCTGCACCGACAAAATCTGATCCTGGGTGCCAGCAATGACCAACAATGGGTTTGTGAGGTTGTGTAGACCAGTATACGCTGACGTATCTGGGCCTTCTAGGTAGGCCTCAATGGCAGGTGTCTGCAACCCCACTTGTGCAGGCGTAAGGGGGTCGTTTGGCATGACCATTTGGGAGGCAACAAGGCGGCACAATCCAGCATTGCCAGCTTCAGTGTCTGGGTAGATGTAGGTTGGCGGAATGGACTGTCCAGACAGCAGCACGGTTGAAATAGCATTCAGATTTGCAAGGCTTGTTGCTGAGGTGCCTGCAGTGTGACCCGGCTTGTCAAGACTGCATCGCATATCAGGTGCTCTGCGCTGCCAAGCAAGCTCTAGCTCTAGCTCTTCTAGAGCTGCCAAGCGGGCTCTAGAAGAGCTTCTAACTCTTGCTTGGGCTAGCATGGGCTAGAGCTTCTGCACAACAAATGATGACAGGCACCAAACTACAGGCGCCAATCAGGGAAGCTGCAGCAAGCAAAATACGGGGCCGCAGGTGTCACCTTGCTGACCAGCTGAAGAAGCAGATGTTGGCAGCAGGATGCAACAGCACTTCAGGAGTGCCTCACTATACACATGTGTCATCACATCAGTAATCATTGATGCACACAGAACAAGACAATCACCTTGACCACCAGCAGAGGTGTCTGCCAGCACAACGCGGTTCACTGCCTCTGGAAAGCTTGTCACAAGCGTAAGAGTGATGAATCCACCAAGTGACCATCCCAAGATGTCTGGCTGTTCCAGCCCCAAGGCATCAATTAGGTCAACTGTGGAGTCTGCGTAGCCCAAGATGGTGTTTTCCTCTTCTGGGTCAGCGTCAGTAGAATATCCAATGCCACGATTGTCAAAGATGGTGACCTGCCGGCCTGCGGCCAGGGTTTTAAGCAGATCTGGGGTCCAGATTCCCAGGGTTGCGCCTTGCCCTGATACCATGATCAAGGGCCTGCCTGCGTTGGAACAGCTGCTGATCAGCTTTGACTCTTTGCTGCCGCTATAAGATATCACCTGCTACTGCGCTTCATGTTGTTTCTTGGCATGCACATGTGCATGTACATGTTGCAGCATAACAACAGAGATGACATTTTTTGCTTCAGCAGTAGTGCTGAGTGAGCTTCGAGGCAGCCTTGTACATGTGCAAATAGACATGCAACTTGGACATTTGGGATGCTCCTGTGCACACTTGCATACGTAACAGCAAAAGCAGCTCAAGGGTGCTTGACAGCACATAGTGCACCCTTTCAGCACACTTCCACTAGCTGGCTCAAGGTCCCGGCATAGGGCCCTATGTACATCGTTCAATGCCATCATATCATGATTAAACCAGCTTATGAAGGTTTTGCAAGTTGCAAACAACTGAAATACATGTCTGCTACAACTGGCACCCTGCAGTGCAAGCTCTGCCTGTTTATGCAAGCATACTGTGCACAGTGCCTGCAGCTCAGATTCTCTGCTCACATCTGGAAACATGAGAATATATACCTGTCGCTCCAGAATTGAGAGGACCAAACTGGTAGTAGGAGTAGTTGACCGGTCCTACTTCGATGGACTGGCGCTCTCCAAGGAAGCTTGTGTTCAGATACTGCGCAAACGAAGGCGGGATAGCATACGAGGCGCAGTCACCGAGGCGCTGCGTCGAGTTGCCTGCACGTAGCAGGAAACCTCCGTAAGTGTTCGGCTCTGGATTCTGCATTTCTTATGTACAGCAGGATCCTACTGCCCCCGGAGGCAGAGTCGTGTGGCAACGCAAAGTTGCACAGGCCCGTCAGTGCATGCACGCCTTGCTAATTAGCTTATAAGACGCTTGCGCGAATCGAACAGGCTTGTCAATCACGTTGCTGAATTGCACCTGCATCCTGGGCTGTGGTGGAAGTTTGTGCCACTGCAACCAGCGGCAGGACGGCCAGACAAAGTTTCGTCAGCAGCATTGTTCACACTAGGGCGTGCAGATCAAATTTCGGCGTGTCAAGCAGCCTCGCAGCAAACAACTGTGGCTGTGAACAGCTACAGGTTGCAAAAGCAGGTACACCTGTGATGTGTCGGCACACCCCTTGATGGGCTTCAGCAGAAGATCACTTTGCTCCGAAACCAAACGACATGCTTACTGCCCAAAGACGCTAAGCCCGCAGCTGCGGGATCAATAAGATTCATGTTGCATCACCAGGTGCAATTAAATCAAGAGTCTGCCTGTATCTTCTAGCAAGCTCTGAATGAGAATTGCGATTGTAATGTATGGGAAATCCATTCGAAGTTGAATCCGAATGTACCGAAACTTTTCTACAGTAGTCCAATGTAACCGTGTGGATCTCACAGGCACCTTGCAGCGTACCGCGACAAGAATTATTCAACTTCCACTGACTCGAAAATCTGAACTTTTCTGCTGTTTGAGGGTCATTATAGCCCTTGTGGCAAATGCATGTGCGCTGTAAGTTTGGGCGCTCAGCGCAGAAAGACTGCCTGTCTCGCTATCCTCGTAAATTCTTGAAATATCAATCGATCAATCAATATATTTAATGTCCTGGGGGGCAACTGGGACCCAACAGACAGGAACTTCAGTTCAGTGAATTCATACAGACAAGATTTGCTTCCTACATGCAAAGCATTCCCTAAGGAAACCACCACATGCATTTGGTTCACACAAATTTGTATAAAGTCATAAAGTCTGCAATAGTACAACAGTGCTGCAGGAGGTCCAAATGCTGTGACCTGATATGGCTGTACGCTGGGCAACCAAAAACAAAGTGCTGCTCGTCCTCCACACAATCCAATGACTTGCACACTAGACTTGCACACTAGAAATATGTCTGATCACATGGGGGTCACGTGCATCACCGTCGTTCGTCTTGGCTAGCTCACTGATTGAAGAAGAATTTTAGCTCAGCGAAGTCGCTACACTGCAGTTGGACAGGCTTGCTCTCAGACTGGACAACAGGTAAAATACGCTGTCTAGATACCCTTTGTTGAGTTTGGAGGAAAGTGCTGCCTAGGGCGAGCAACGCACTCGGCAACAAAAGGTGCTTCAGCCCTGAGCTGATTCCGTGCACTGCTTGTTGTACTCTGAGACCGTTTTCACGCTCTTTGACACTGCCAATTGTTCGTGAAAGGTTGCAGCATCTCAGACAACGGGGTGCACAGACTTGGCGCACCCTGTACGGCGGTGATCGCGCCAACTGTACCCTTGCACGAGCTTGGTGGCATGTGTTTTTGAATCTGTGTCAGACTGCCTGAGGGCAGCTGCAGTTAACCCGCTCCGCATCTGTAAGATGCAACGATCTTATAGCAGCGCTTGAGCCGTTCAAGTCAAGTTTTGTAAGCATGCAGCGACCCGTCCCACGGAACAAATCAGTCAAATTTTCACCAGGCACTTCAGAGGACGGCTCTGACGATGACAGTGCTAGACACGTAATCAAACCGAGGAGGTCTGCCCGGTCTCTGAAGCCTGGTCACCTCAGTATTCAGCCGGGTCTGTCAAATGCTCACCTCATACTGCGACGCTACACTGCTCTTGATGAGTTTGGGGCGGTCTCAGACCTTTCTGATGATGAGCAGGAGCTGCTGAACTCTCCCAAAGTTGCTCCTGCTCAGCCAATTGATAGGTATGTCACGGTTTCAAGCATACTACAAGCTGTGCGCCCTCACCACTGCCACCCCCTGTTCTGCTGCATAGCCTGTAATAGTTTGCAAGCCTGTGCTGAACTACGTAGCATAATGTTGAGCACAGCAACAAGGGCACATTCTGCAGCTTTTGCCAATGTCGTAACACAAGTTCAGCGGCCTTGTAAAGGCCCAGATCATCGGTCAAAAACATGCAGCGCAAAAGACAAACTTTTCACTACGTGCAGGGACGCATTGCAAGCCCTGGTGTCACCAACAGATGCACAGCTGGCTCTTTGCAGTTCTGGTGCCTATGGAGAGAAGGAAGGTGAAGGGCCTCACAAGGGTATGCTGCCAGCCCAGATAGAATTGGAGAAGCTCTCCAAGCGCTGGAATGTCCCCACAGGTCTGCACACAGCCACAGCCTCAGAGTACAAAGCGTACCAGTCCTGTCACTGCAGCATACAAGCCTTGCTGTAAGAAGCCAAACTATTGCTTCTTAGAGAGCATGTGCCTCATCTGCACGCCAACATCTGCTCTGTCCTGTTCAGGCGTATGCATCAGCCTTATGCACAGTCTAGATATGCTGCACACCAAGCCCTCCATCAGTGTGCGTCTTTTAACATGCATAGCTCACTTGTCCTGATGCCCTTCAGGAGGGCTGAGGGCAGTGGGGCAAGTTGAGGATGGGGCTGTTGGCCTGGGCATGACGACCTATGTCTCCCCAGTCCAGAGCATCACACCAAAGCAGAAGGTGATGCACATGAACCCGCTGCATACATGCCTGCATGCATGTCTTGCCAGGCCTGCTATGGTACAGGGCACAGGGCACACCGTGCAAAGGCCCTGGATCTTGACCACTGGTATGCAAGCATGCAAGCGTAGTGCAATGCACTCTTCCAGCGCACCTCACAGTAATAATATTGCTCGTTGGTCAGTATCCTGTTTATTGCTTGTTGTGCTAAACGCGTTGACAAGTTCTGGGAATGCAATGCGACACTCGATGGTGCTGAGGAGCTATGCCGTTGGACTCGTGAGCTAGTTCTCAGAAGTCATACTGGCTTTGTAGGTAGCTGCTGCAGTATTTGTCTTCAGAGGGACCGTGCTGACCAAGCGCAGCAACTTTGCAGCTGATATAGATGTGTGGAGGAATGCAAACAGGGATCTTTACTTTGCAGTACGTGCCGTGAAGCATTTGAGGTTAGAGATGGCCCAGCTGCAGAGGCAGTACCCTGGTGTCCAGTGGGGCTTTTTCAGCACAGGTGCATAGAGCTTTCCGACAATCTCACGCCATGTTGCTGGTGCTTCTTGCCTCTTCTGATGTTGAATGACAGTGTGTATCACAAGCGTATCTGCAAAGAGCGCTGTCTCGTGCTGCATGGCCCTGTCTATGTCACCCTGTGTGGCTGCAGCTGTCCCAAACCTGACCTGAGCTGTGACATTCTTGCTCACTGAGGTCAGCTGATCCATGACTGCCCAGACTGCCAGCATGCATTGCCTTTGGGCTCCCCTGGTTTGGCTCATTACGTGGTCTGAAAATGGGTGGCGCTGTGAAGCCATATCCTGGAGCATTTGTGAGCCTCCATCTTGCATGTATGCAGTTCAGTCTGACTTTCCTCTTGTCGCCCTGCAAATAAGGCAAGGTGTATTTATGTGAGCTGCCTCCATAAACACCAGCAGTCACAGCAGCATGCAGTGCAACTTTGCAGCAAGGTCTGGAGCGCTTTGTGAGCCTTGTATGCAGTTCAGTCTCCAACAGCATTCACAGCAGCATGCAGTGCAGCAAGGTCTCAGTGGCAGCCATCACAGACAGCCCAAGCTTTTACAAATGCTCATTTGTTTGTAAGATTTTGGTCATAGAAATTACAATATAAAGATTTCCAAAAGGTCCAAACTTGTCCAACTCAGAATCACTGGGCCTCTTTGGATGCAGGTCATTCTCTGGGTGGCTTCACAGCCGCCTGCAGTGCTATCTTCTTCAAGGACATTTTGAGGGTGACCACCTTTGAGAGCCCAGGCCTGACCAGCTTCTATCACAGCCTGGCGAGGCAGGAGGGGTCCAAGGAGTACTGGCAACAGAGGGTGGTCAACTACCTGTCTGTGCCCAACCCCATCAACACCTGCCAGCGACATTTGGGCCTTATGATCAGGTGAGCAGCAAAGAATTGAACAGATCATTCTCTCCTGTGCCACATGGGTAGAACAGGAGCGAAACAGAGTTGCAAAGACAAGAAATGCAAGTTGATTGCTTGATGGGTTGAGACCGTGCCCTGAAGCTGTGCTTCACAACATACCGGACGTGAAACAGTTTCCCTTTGCGTCGAGCGTGGTATACACGTGAGATGCTCCTGAAGGTGTGAAATCAAGCCACTCAACCTTTAGACCTGATTGGCATTTGGCGTCCTGCCTGAAGCTGTCAGCGTGATCCAAGTCAACCATGCATGTCAGGCAGGAAGGTCGTGCCCTTGCGCAATTGAACCTGGGCTCGTTTGGTTGCTTCTTAATTTGCTTGTCAGATCCACAAGCTGTTGCAGACCATATGAGTCAGTCAGTCATAGTATGAAAGGCTTTGTATAGCCCAGGTAGTAGAGTGTAGTAGAGTGCTTGATAGACACATGCACCCCCCCCCCCCCGCCCTCAACACACACAAATTACCCACTAGCTCAGGACTTTCCTGATGCCACATTAATGCTAGGTGCATAATTTTGGTTGTCATTTTCATTGTCATCACAAGATGCGGCAGCATGCGAAGCAGAAGCACCCCAAGCATTTGAGCCTGAGACATACATGATAGTGTCTATCAGGCAGTGGCATGCAGGATGTCAGTGGCAAGCTCCATGTATGTCATGACTAGACATCAAGGTGATGATGTGCTCAGCAGTCAATGGGAAAGACGTTCTGCCAAACGTTATACACACCATGTCCTGCAGGGTGTATCAGCAAAAGCAACCTGGGACACATAACGCGGTGTCTAGTAGGAACAGGCATGCAAGCCCTCAACTGCTGGCTGGCCGCCAAGGTGCTCATCAGGGCCTTCAAGAGCTGGTCCCCGGGAGTCATGTACCTTGCCAAGCGCTTCCCAGCCTTGCAGGTGAGGCTGTAACCGCATCACACTCACCTGTACTTTCGAGACGGGGTGTCGGATGAGTCATGATTTGATGGCATGTGACTATAGTCAGCGCTCTTCTGCATCATGCATGTTTCCAGAAGGTGCAGGCACCGCGTTCTGCTCTCGTGATGCTTCTCTACACCTGGGTGAGGCAGCGCTTACATGCATGCTATGCTGAAGTGCTGTTGCACTCAGATTCAGTGGACACATATGGATTGTAAAATTTGCTGGAA
>JAABUP010006131.1_pt1 | contig 17473 bp, 14 predicted proteins | sample 5559201 | NCBI WGS metagenome assembly JAABUP01 (sample SAMN10711887, study PRJNA513373) | rock metagenome | isolation source: Antarctica rocks | place: Antarctica
ACGACCTCGGGCACCGTCGAGGAGATCGTCGGCCCCGACGGCAAGCAGCGGACCAACGGCGAGGAAGTCGGGACCGACCAGCAGGGGTGGTATCGCTTCAAGGTCGTCAACCTGGAGGACGAGGTCCCCTACACCGTCCAGACCATCTTCGTGCAACTCGGCCTGAGCAAGCGGTTGCCCTGGAACTTCTACTACTGGCCCACCAAGTCCGACGCGGTCCACGAGCCCTGGGCCGGCGGCAACGCCCGGGTCGACACGATCCAGCCGATGGGTGACGACGTCATGGTCGCCTCGCCGGGCGGCTACATCGCCCCTGGCCAGGACATCGTCCGCGCCGGCCCCAACGGCCTGCTGGAAACTCCCGCAGCCGCCGGCGACACCATCACCTGGTTCCCCAACGAGTATGACGACCTGACCTTCCGGGGCGCCGACGGCCTGATCTACGCCACCCCTTCGCCGATGCTCAAGTTCGACCAGCTCTTCGGCACCTCGTCCCGGAGCTGGGAGGCGGCCAACAGCCAGAACCAGGATATCCAGCGCTGGCCGGGCCATTGCCTGGGCGGGGCCGTGGCCTCGATCATGCTCGCCGAGCCGGTCCCGGCCCCCGGTTCGGGCTTGACCCAGGACGAGCTGAAGGCCCTCTGGTCCGAGCTGGGCGAGAACCACTACAACCACCAGATTGGCGACTACGCCAACGAGATCCCGCCCGGCCCGCCCCGCCCGGGCCCCGACATCACCGACACCCACGTCCCCCGGTTCCACAACATGCTGGAGAACCACATCCGGGGCAGCAAGCAGAACCTCCTGGCCAACCTCCGGGCCTTCCCGCCCCGGGGGACCGTCAACGAGGTCTGGAACCACGGGATCGGCAAGTACATCGCCACCTACCACGCGGTCCCCGGCAAGGGCGAGCGATCGGTCCGGCTCGAAGTCGAGCTCTTCGCTAACTCCGGCTCGAATCTCAACAACGAGGACCCCAAGCCCCGGACGGTCAAGTACGAGTACATCCTGGTCTACGGCCTCGACGGACGGGTCGACGTCGCCAACCCCTACACCGCCGACTGGATCTCCGTCGGCGGCGAGGCGCAGTACTGCCCGCTGAACATCCTCGAAGTGATCGCGACCCGGTGGCAGGGCCATAACCCCTACGTCACCGAGGCCAACGTCCGGGCCCTCGACTCGTCCAACGGCGGCGGCTCGGGCCGGTTCGCCGGGGGCACCGCGCCGGCCTGGAAGCCGGTCAACTCCTACGAGTACGGCCGGGCCCCGCTCTTCGCCGCCGGGACCCCTGCCCCCGGCCGGACCCTGGACGCCTCGGGCGCCTCGCCCCGCCGCGGCCTGTTCCGGATCTTCGGGGGCCGCTGAGCCCCCCCTGCCCCGCGCCGCCTCCCCTTGGCGAATGGCATTGACCGACCCCACCGCTCCGACCCGGGATCCCGCCGAACCTCGGCGGACCCGGGTCGGGCAACGTCGTCGAGCGGGGATTCGAGGTTTCCTGGGACCATCCTCGATGATGCCCGGTTGTGCCGGCCGGATCGGCTGCAACGGACCTGGCGGCTCGCGGCCTCCCGCCCCTTCGGATTGCCCGACCGCCCGGGTCGCCGGTTTCGGAATTTCCGTCACGGTCGTTCAAGTTTTCCGTGCGACCCGGACGATGACAGAAGCTGGGTAAGCTATCCCGTCGGGCGGACCCAGTCCGGTCCGCGAATCGAAATCGACAAAGCCATCCGCCGACCCGTCGCGCCGATGACGGCGAACGAGGGGGCCCAGATATGACCCAGACTCTTGCCACAACCACACTGCCGATCCCGGCCCGGCGACGAGCCGCCAGGGCCGTGCCGATCCTGATCCAGATCCCCGACCTCGCCGGGTCCCGAGCCGCCGGACGACCGGTTCGCCGCCGTCGCCTCCGCCGCGAAGTCCGAGTCGCCGGTTACGCCTTGCTCGGGCTCTTGCCGATCTGGCTGGCGATCGCCACGCTCGGCGGCGATCGGCTCCCGCGGCTGGCGGCGTCGAGCCGGACCGCGGCGGCCGAGGCGGACTCGGGGTCGATCCGCGAGGTCCCCACGGTCTCGCTCTCGCTGGAGCCGATGTCCTCGGGCCCGATCGACCTGGAGGCCCCGGTGGTCCTGCCGGTCTTGCTCCAGCCCGTCGCCCCGACCGAGGAGGACGCCGATGGGAGACATTGATCAGGCCCTGGCCCGGGCCTACGCCCGGAGGACCCCGGCCGAGTCGTCGTCGAGCCCGCCGCCGCCCCACTTCGCCGTCGAGCTTCCGGGCCGGCCCGCCGGGTCCGCCCCCTCGATCACGCTGGAATGGCCCTCGGCCGTCCGGGCGCTGGAGCGCGGCCACGGCGACCGGTTCGACCGGCTGGCCGACGCCCTGATCGCCGCCCGCGACCGCCGCCAGACCCGGGTCCTCCTGTTCACGAGCTGCCACCGATCGGAGGGGCGGTCCACGCTGGTCCTGACCCTGGCCCGGGCCCTGGCCCGACGGCCGGGGCGGACCCTGCTGGTGGACGCCGACCTGTCCGGCCCGATGCTGGCCCGGCTCCTGGGCCTGAGGCCCCGGGTCGGCCTGGACGACGTGATCGAGGGCGGCGCCGCGACGGCCGACGCCGTGATCGACGCCCCCGACGACCACCTCTGCGTCCTCCCGCTGAGGGCCCCCGTCGCCCGCCCCCGCGAGTTCCTCGCCGGCCCCGCCTGGCCGACCCTGATGGCCCGGCTCCGCCGCGACTTTGACCTCGTCCTGGTCGACGGCAGCCCGCTTTTCGCCGGCCTGAGCGCCCCCGCCCTCCCCCACGCGATGGACGCGGCGATCCTGGTCCACAACCGGGCCCTCACCGGAGCCCGGGCCGTCCTCCGCGCCCGGGAAGCCCTCGAAGCCGGCGGGATCCCGCTGCTCGGGATGGCGGAGACGTTCGTCTGAGGGATGGCGGATTTCAGGCTCTCGATTTCAAAGCAATGAAACCTGATGATGTCTGCAATCGGAAATCCTCGATCCGATTCTCCGCCACGCCCCGCCCCACCCGCCCCGCCCTGGTCAGGAGGACCGCCGATGTACGAGGAGCACTTCGGCCTCCGCCCCCGGCCGTTCGGCGCCCCGTCGGGCCCCGACGATCACGTGGCGCTGGCGAGCCGGGACACGACCCGCCGGAGGCTCCGCTACGGCCTGGAGCACGGCCGAGGCCCGGCGCTGCTGTTCGGGCCGCCGGGGACGGGCAAGACGCTCCTGGTCCAGGCGCTGGCCCGCGACCTCGGTGGCCGGTCGGTCCACCTGAGCTTTCCGGCCATGCCCGCGGCCGACCTGATGGCCTACCTCGCCGACGAACTGGCCGCCCCCGACCCCGAGCTCGCCGGCCTGGGCGGCTCGGTCCGCCGGCTCCGGTCCGGACTCTCGGCCTCGGCCGCCCGGGGGGAGCGCCCGCTCCTGATCGTCGACGAGGCCCACCTGATCGACGACCCCTCGACCTTCGAGACCCTCCGCCTCCTGCTCAACTTCGCGACCCTCGGCCCGCCCGACCTGTCGCTCCTGATCGTCGGCGGCCCCGAGGTCCTGCTCCGGATCCCTCCCGCACTGGCGGACCGCCTGGCCGCCCGGTGCCTGCTCGGCCCCCTGACCCTCGACGAGTCGGCCGCCTACGTCCTGGGCCGCCTGGAGGTCGCCGGGGCCGCCTCGCCCCTGTTCGACCCCCCCGCCCTGGCCGAACTGCACCGATCCGCCGACGGCCTCCCCCGTCGGCTCGACCGCCTGGCCGACCTCGCCCTCCTGATCGCCTACGCCGAAGAATCCCCCCGCCCCGACGCCGCCACCGTCCGCGCCGCCGCCCGCGAGGGGGGCTTCGACGCCCTGGCGGCCTGAAGAAGACGTACCCCCCGATCCCTCAATTCCCCACGGGTCGGCCGACCGGGGTCCGTCCCCTCTTGCCCCGGCCGGAGGGTCGGGCGAACCGCCGAAATTCGCGAGGGCGCGAACATTGACGCGGCTCGTCCGTTATACTCTTCGGAGTCCGCGGACCGTCTCCCCCGGCCCCGGCGGACCGGGCGGGGAGTCGGCGGCCCCGGCCCGGGGACGGTCCCTCGGCGGGCGGGCGACCCCTCGGGAGCCTCGGATGGTCGGCGTCTTCGCCTGCCCGGAGTGCGGCCGGGAGCTGTCGCTGGAGGGGATCTCGCCGGGCCGTCAGGTCCAGTGCCAGGGGTGCTCGACCTGGGTCGAGGTTCCCTTTCTCCCTCGGGCCTCGGGTTGGAAGCGGCGTGGGAGCCCCCGGAGGCGGGCGGCCTGGGAGTTCCGGGCCCTCCGGGCGGCGGTGGCCTTCGCGGTGGCCGCGATGATCGGGCTGGCCTCGGTCCGGATGATCGGCGGACGGGTCCGGTCCGGGCACGAGCGGGTCCTGGCCGTGCTGGTCGCCTCGGCGACCTCGGCCGAGTCCGGCGGGCGTTATGACGTGGCTCTCCGCGAGTCCGAGGCGGCCGTGGCCCTGGCCCGGAAGGTCGACCCGGTGGGGTCCGGGCGGCTCGCCGGGCTGATCCGCCACCGCGACCGGGTCTCGGTTCGGGAGGCCCGGTCCAGGCTGGCGGCCGTCGCCGGGCTGGACCCCGACCGGGCGGTCGGCGAGTCGCTGACCCTGGTCGACCGGGCCCGGGCCGACCCGGCGCTGGCCTCGATGGCCGGGGCGATCAAGGCCGGGCTCGCCGATTCCAGGCTCCGTCAGGCCGAGGCCGACCTGGAGACCGCCCGGTCGGCCTTCGACCGGGGCCGGTCCCGGGAGGCGTTCGAGGCCGCCGACCGGCTCCACGGCCGGGCCGGTCGCCTGGCCAAGTCCGACGCCGCGCGGTTCCGCGAGCAGGCCCGGGGCCTGATCGAGGCCGTCGTCGCCCGCGACGGCGCGGCCATCGCCCCGGTCGCCGGCCGGTTCATCGCCGGCTCGCCCGGGGCCTATACCGCGATCCTGGATCGCGCCTGGTCCGACGCCCTCCGGCTCCGGGGCTACCTGCCCCAGCCCCGCCAGTCGCCCTGGCGCGCGGTCTGGGACCAGAAGGCCCCGGCCCTGGCCGTCGCTCGGGTCGTCGAGACCCAGGACGGGCTCTACCTCCAGTCGAAGAACCGGACGACCCAGATCGACGGAACCTTCGAGCTGACCGTCGCGGGCCGGCCCCCGTGGGCGACCCGGGCCGTGGTCGGGACCCGGGTCCCGCTGCCCGACCTGCCCGCCTACCTCGCCGGGCACCTGGCCACCGCCGGCCGCCGCGACTCCGACGCCGAGCGCCGGTTCCACGACGATGCCCTGGCCCTGTTCGCCGAACAATCCGCCCGGGGCCTCCGCGGGGTCCCGCCCCGGGATCCCGCCCCGCGCCAGCCCTGACGGTCCGGAGACCTGGCCTCGATCGGCAACCGCTCATCTTTCCGATCCGTCGCGACGGGCCATCTCTGTAGGAGTTACGCAGTTCATGGATTATGTACAGTAGGCGTTCGGCTCATCTTCCTGCCTCATTGACGGCAGGCTGCCTATCTTGTGCAGCGAGCAAAATGCACCTACTGGACAAAGGCCATCAATTGCGTAACTCCTAATGAACACCGGCATGGGATCGATCCTGCGGGCGAAAGGACTAGCGGGAAGATACATCAACGCCGATCAGCTCGACGGGCTTACCGTAGGAATTGCAGTAATTTACGATATCTCCGGTACCGCCGATTCCGGCGGCGGGCTGGCCGTCCCAAACGGCTATCATGTTGTCACAGACATCGGCAATCCGCTTGCCTGCCGCAAGAAAAGCTTCCTCGTCCGTGCCCTGCTTTTCGAGTGTTTCGATCCTGGATGCCTGCTCAAGTAGCCGTTGGAATGCCTCCCTATCGGGGCCTTCGTTGAATTTCATCTCATAACCATAGAAAGGTATAATTGCTTCGATGGTTCCGCCGCATTGAAGCACCGCTTCGGCGAACATTTGGTCTGCGCCGATGGCCAGCGAAGTCAGACCGATCAAGGGTTTTTCCGCCTTGTCGAGCAACCCGGTCAAACGAATCTGTACCTTCGTCCAGTCGGAAGAATTTTTGAGCCGTTGATGGCCGGTGATGCCGATTTTCATATTAAATCTTGTCGTTTTTGACAAGCCACCAATATTCCCGGCCGCGTGCGGTGAGTTCGACCGTGTGACTCCGGCGGGCGGTCCAGAAAAGTTGCTCGTTCGGAGTGCTTGCCTTCAACAATCCCGTATCGCGGTATTCCTTGAAAAGCTGGGCGGTATCGACCTTCGCTTGATTGACCGGCTCGTGGACGTTGCCGTGTTCGTCCTCGGGTTCAAACTCTGGATCGAGCGGGTATTTGTGGTCCTGGGTCGGGAAAAGCTCGGTGATCTGATGCAGCATGAGCCTGTCGATGAGCGGTTCACATTCCCGGACGACCAGCACGCCTGTAGCGTTGGTTTTATAAACGGGCCTTTGATCCCATGAGCCGAATCGGCGCTCCACATAGGCATAGATCGACGGGGCCGTGACCCATCCCATATGGTCGGCCGCTCCACCTTCCAACGCATCAAGCACGGCGGCGGTGAACAGACCATGCCCGCCCGCCTCAACGGCAACCTCAGTGCCCTGTGAGGCAGCGATGACCGTCATGTTCTCGCCTAAGAAGGCCAAGGGATTGTTACCGGATGTGACGCTCCTGGCATTGGCGATATCGCCACTGTGGCAACAGTCCAGAATGAAAAGCACGCTCTCGGCGGGCGATTCGATCGCCATCTTGACGATCTCCTGCATCGGCACGCCCCAATCATCCGTTGAAGCGTCAGTGGTGCAGAGATGACCGCCAAATTGATTGAGAAATCCGTGTCCTGAGAAGTAAAATAGGACGTCGCCTTTGAAGCCGGTGAACAGTTCGCGGCAAGCCGCCCGCAACGCGGCCCGTGTGATTTTGCCGCCTCTTTCCGTCTGGTCGAGGAGTGTCTTGCATTCGTAGTTCAATCGGCGATCACGGCCTTTGTGTCGGGCAAGGGCCTCGGACATGGCCTGGGCGTCCGCGACGCACGCGGACAGCCGCCCTGCGTTGTCGTAGGAGTCGATGCCGATGAGCAGAGCGCGGCGAGGCATGGCGATTTCTTCAAAAATGAGTTGGTCGGTTCAAGGTCCGGTGCTCAAAGCGAGTCGATGAAAGCCTTGATGGCGTCCCTTCCCCACTCGATGTCCGGCGTTCGGCCGAGCACGGAAGGAATGGGGCCTTTGGCGTCTTTGTAAATGTGGACCGGCAGAACAGTAACCTTCTCGTCAACGGCGCACTGCATCTCCCAGATAGCCCCATCCGCCTTGGCGGTATTTTTGCTGAGGAGGGCGATCATGCCATCACAGCCCTTGATCCGCGTGCGGCAACTGGTCTTCCAGGAATCGTCCCACGGCTCTTTGACCGACATGTCCACGAATTCGAACGGGCAATGGTCGTGCTTCGATTGCCCCACGAGGAAATCACGATACTTGACGTCCTCGACGGCAAAGCTAATGAAGATACGCTTAGGCATAGTGGTATTTACTCCCTTTGCCGTTTGATCTCGGCCAATGCAAAATCTTGTCTTAAATTTACCTCGATCCCACCATCCACGCAAGAGGCTTGATCGTCATTTGTATAGAACGATCTGGTTGACCACTGAAGTCGCCGAAATTTCCGGATAATGGGTGATTGCAACCAAGCAAGCTGCCCGCTGCGACATTGGGGGAAATAATCCCCTATATTTCCCAAAACTTGAGTCAGACGGGATCGGCGTCGGCCGGGGCCTTGACCTTGGCCCGGGGCGGGTCGGCCCGCTTGACCGCGCACTGGGGATGGATCCCGGCTGTCGAATACACGGCCTCGTGGCAGACCGGGCATCGGGCCCGGGTGGAGGCGGGTTTCAGCGGAGTATGATAATATTTCGGGATCATTGAGGCCGCCTCGCGGGGGTGTGGGGACGACGGCGGGGCCAGGGTCGGGAGGGGATCCAGGATCGAAAAGAGCGAATGGCTGATGGTTCACGACGGACAAGAGTCCATGCATCCAAAGCCACCGCGATTGCTGATTCAGGACTTTCGGAACCCATCAAGGATCATCCGTTTTCCATAACCCATTGCCACGACTCAGAAAATGACAGGATCGCTTCTCAGGGGACCCGGACCTTGCGGCCCCTGGGCTTGGTCGCGGCGGGGGCCCACTGGCCGAGCGGCTCCCACGAGAACCGGAACAGGGCCAGGCCCGTGGCGGGGTCGGTCTCGCCGAGGTCGGAGACCCCGGTGAGCTGGACCCGGACCGAGTCGCCGCCCATGACGAACCGGGGCTCGCGGGCCATCGGGGTCAGGGCGAGGGCGAAGAGGACCGAGTCGCCGGCGGCCGGCGCGGTGCCGGGGGCCAGCGGGAGAACGGCGTCGCGGCTCCGGCCACGCTCGACCTCGGAGATGCACCGCTCGTCGGCCGGGTAGCTGTTCATGGATGGGCCTCGGGTCGGAATGGGGTCGGTCGAGCCGATCTCCGACGCGAGGGGCGTCGCGGCGGGCCGATGGGGAGGCCCGCCAGCGGCGGACCCCCGGGTCGATCATCCGGCGGGCCGATCAATAACGGCCGCCACCACCACCACCACCACCACCACCGTAGCCACCACCGCCGCCGCCGCTCCGGCCGCCACCACCGCCGCCGTAGCCGCCACCACCACCGCCGCCGCCGCCGTAGCCGCCATCACCGGAGCGAGGCTCGCGGGGCTTGGCCTCATTGACGGTCAGTCGGCGGCCGTCATGCTCCTGGCCGTCGAGCGCCTGGACCGCCGCCTGGGCCTCGGCATCGGAGCCCATCTCGACGAATCCGAATCCCTTGGAACGGTTGGTATCGCGGTCGATGATGACCTGCGCGCTCTGGACCGTCCCGTGGGGCGAGAAGATCGCCTCCAGGTCGGATTCGTTGACGTTGTAGGTCAGGTTGCCCACATACAGCTTCTTGGCCACGATCGGACTCCGGGACTGAAGCAGGACGACCCGCGGGGAGGCTTCCGGGGTCGGGGAGAAAGGGGCTTCCGATGAAGTCCCGCGGCGCGAGAGGGGCGAGGGAGGGAGCAGGGACCGGTTCGGTGAGAGCCAGCGGTGCCACACTTTCGCCCGACCTGCCAACCTGAGCCTACCACGCCGGGGCCGGCCCCCGACAGGGAATTCCGGGCGGGATCCCCTTTTCCCCCGGGGATCGGGTGTCACCGCCTGATCTTGGGGCTCCCGCGGGCGTCACCGCGGATTCTGGGGCTTCCGCTCCTTTGGAGGTCCTGACTCCTCTCCCCAACCCTCCCCCACGAGGGGGGAGGGAGTCAGAAAGGGCTCCCCTCCGGCTCGTGAGGGAGGGTTGGGGAGAGGGGGCCGGCGACGAGGATCCACCAGAAACCGCGGTCAGACCCGCTCCCGCCGCCCGACGAGAATCGTCCCGGCTCACGGAGGATCGGGCCACCAGAAATCGCGGTCACGCCCTGGTCGAATGGGGAGTGGTCGGCGGTCGGTCCTCGCATGGCCGGCGAGGACATTATCGTGGAATCGACGCCCGCTTAGCACACTCTTGCCCGACCGCCCACCGGCCCGGCTCAGGAGCGGCCGACGGTGTCGTTGACGGCGCGCTGGAGGCTCTCGCCGAGGCCCTTCTGGCGGATCGCCTCGACGTCGGCCCGGCAGGCGAAGAGGGCCTCGACGACCCGGGGATCCCACTGGACGCCGGCGCCCTTGCGGAGAATCTCGTCGATGGCCATGGGCGTGAGGCGTCGGCGGTAGGGGCGGGTGCTGGACATGGCGTCGAAGCCGTCGGCCACCGCGAGGATCCGGGCCGCCGGCGGGATCGCCTCGCCGGCCAGGCCGTCGGGGTAGCCGGTCCCGTCGTAGTGCTCGTGGTGGTGGGCCACGCCGGGCAGGAGGTGGCTGAGCTTCTTGAGATCCTCCAGGATGTGCACGCCGATGGCGACGTGCGACTGGATGGTCCGGTATTCCTCGGGCGTCAGCGGCTCGATTTTCTTGAGCACGCCGTCGTCGATCCCGATCTTGCCGACGTCGTGGAGCAGGCCCATCAGGTAGAGGTCGCCGCGCTGGTTGGCCGAGAGGCCCATCTCCTCGGAGAGCCGGACGGCGATCCGGGCGACCCGCTCGGAGTGGCCCGAGGTATAGGGGTCCTTGGCGTCGATGGCCGCGGTCAGGGCCCGGATCACGCCGAAGAGCAACTCCTTGAGCTCGCCGTAGAGCTTGCCGTTGGTCCGCTGGGTCCCGATCAGCGAGGCGACCGGCTGGATCAGCTCGACCTCGGGGGTGGCGAAGGGGCGGCCGTCGCTGGGGTTGACCGCGACGATCCAGCCCACCGGCGACAGGGCGTCGGCGGCCACCGCGGCGACCCTCCGGGCCGGCGAGGGGTCGTCCTCGGCTGGCTCGTTGGCCAGGAGCACGCCGTCGGCCCCGATCGCCGGGACCAGGGCCCGGAAGTCGCGGGGGGCCATTCCCTTGACCGCGCCGGAGACCACGGTCGCCTCGCCCGGCCCGGTGGGGACCCAGGCCACCGCCGCCACGCCCAGGGCCGATCGGAGGGCGTTGAGGGCCAGGTCCTGGAACCGCTCGGGGGGGTCGGAGACCCGGAGCCGGCGGATCAGCCGGGCCGTCAGGAGCCGGTCGCCCCCCTCACCCCGGAACGGCGAAGCCGCCGAGGCCGGGCGGGGGAACGCCTCGCCCCTCAGGCTGTCGACCACCGATTGCCCCCAGGCTTTCAGGGCCCGCTCGGGGCACGGGGGCCCCCAGCCGGGCCGGGCCTCGGCCCCGCCGGCGAAGCCGACCAGCGCCACGAGGTCGCCGCCGGGCCGGGGGACCGTCAGGCAGAGCCAGGCCGGTCCGGAGTCGCGACCCGGCCGCCAGGTCGCTACCCGGCCGTGCCAGAGCAGCCCCGAGCCCAGGACGGCGGTCAGGCTCGCGTCGCCGCTGGGGAACTCCGCCGGGTCCAGCCCCAGCCGGACCCGCCAGACCAGCGTCGCCGGGTCGAGCAGCCCCACCGGGGCCGAGAATTCGCGGGCCAGCCGCCGGGCCGCCGCGTGCTCGCCGCCGACCCCCGAGGATTCCGGCGTCCGCCGCGGCGGCGGCGTGACCTTCAAGCTGCCGCTGCCGCTGTCGCTCTTGCTGATGGAACCATTCATCGGCGTCCCGTGCTCCGTGGGGGTCGCCTCGCTCGCCCCCGGTCCGAGGAATGACCGCTCCCCCGCAAGACTAGGACGCGATTCCGGCCCCGGCAAGCGGGGCGATCCGGGCGAGTCGGCCGGGCCGCTTGGACACGCCACCGGAGGGGACCTATAGAACCTCGTCGGGCCCGACCTCGGGCCTCCCGAACTCGCCTTCGCCCGGCGGATGGGCGAAGGCCGATCGGTGATCGGGGGATCCGGGCCGGAATCCCGCGGACCTCCCCGGATCAGCCAGGAATCATCGGCCATCACCCATCACCCATCGGCCATCGCCCATCCGCCGGGCGAAACCCCCGGGCCCGGCCCCGGACGAGGATCCCACCTTTGAGCCATTCCGACCTCTTCCTGGGCTGGAACCTCGGGCCGTCCGAGCGGCCGCCCGAGGACCAACCGACCGGCCGCTCGGACCTGACCCGGAACTGGCCGCCGGCCCGGGCCTGGGACGAGACCCGGGATCTCGAGCCGGCCGGGCGGGGCCTCGGCGGCCTGGCCCAGGGGTTCTCCCTCCACCCCGACCCCTCGACGCCCGCCGAGGCCGGGGAGACGATCCGGCCGGCGGCCGATGCCGGGCCCGAGGCCCTCGGCGCCGACGCCCCGGTCCCCTTCCCTCGGTGCGGCGAGGGGATCGGCGGCTTCCGGCTGGTCTCCGAGCTGGGCCGGGGGGCGTTCGGGCGGGTCTACCTGGCCGAGGAGGCCGGCCTGGGCAACCGCCCGGTGGCTCTGAAGGTGTCCCGGCCCGAGGGGGACGAGCCCCGGCTCCTGGCCCGGCTCCAGCATACCCACATCGTCCCGATCCACTCGGTCCGGGACGACCCGGAGAGCGGCCTCCGGCTGATGTGCATGCCGTATTTCGGCGGGGCCAACCTCGCCCAGGTCCTGGAGGCGGCCGGGGCCTCGGAGCCGTCGGAGGCGACCGGGCGGAGCCTGATCGAGGCCCTGGACATCGTCGGCCAGCCCGCCCCCGCCCCCGCCGACGCCGACCGCCCGGCCTCGCCCCGCCGCTGCGACGCCGGGCCGGGCCGCCCGCACTTCCGCGACGGGGTCGAGGCCGAACTGGCCCGCGCCTTGGGGGGCCCGATGAGGTCGACCCTGGGCCGGATCCCCCGCTGGTCGCGGTCGACCTCCCAGCCCTCGGGGCCGGCCGAGGAGCCCGGGCCGCTCCAGCCGGCCCGCCGCTTCCTCCGCCAGTCGAGCTTTGTCCGGGCCTCGGCCTGGATCGCGGCCCGGCTGGCCGAGGGGCTGGAGCACGCGCATTCCCGGGGCCTGCTCCACCGCGACCTGAAGCCCTCCAACATCCTGATCGCCGCCGACGGGACGCCGATGCTGCTGGACTTCAACCTCGCCGCCGACGCGATCCGTCCGGCCGAGGGGGATCGGGCGATGATGGGCGGAACTCTACCCTACATGGCCCCCGAGCACCTCGACGCCTTCAACCCCAACGGGTCCACTCCGCCCGAGGCCGTCGACGAGCGGGCCGACCTCTACGCCCTCGGCCTGATCCTCTTCGAGATGGTCGCCGGCCGGCACCCCTTCGCCGAGCCCCCGCCGAACCGGCCGCTGCTCCAGGTGGTCCGCGAGATGACCGAGGAGCGGCGGGGGCCGGCCCCCTCGCCCCGGGCGGTCAACCGCGAGGTCCCGCCCGGCCTGGACGCGATCATCCGGAAGTGCCTGGACCCCGACCCCGACCGCCGCCACGCCCGGGCCGGCGACCTGGCCGAGGACCTCCGCCGGTTCCTGGAGGACCGCCCCCTGAAGTTCACCGCCGAGCCGAGCCTGGCCGAGGTCGCCATCAAGTGGGCCCGCCGGAACCCCAGGCTCACCAGCGGCTCGGCCGTGGCCATGCTGGCGGTCCTCCTGATCGCCACGATCATCGGCGGGACCTTCGCCACCCTCGGGCACCTCCGCGAGGTCTCGGCCCGGCTGAAGTACCGGGTCTTCGCCTCGCGGTTCCAGGAATGCCAGTTCCTGCTCAACGCCGGGGGCCCGGTCGAGAACCTGGGGCGCGGGATCGGCCTGGCCGAGTCGGCGATCCGCCAGGCCGGCGTGGACGACCCCAAGGGCTCGGGGGCCGAGTCCTGGCCGGCGAGCCTGGCCCCAGCCGAGCGCGACGAGGTCCGCCGCGACCTCTCCGAGTTGATCCTCCTGGTGGCCCGGGCCCGGGTCGTCCAGGCCGAGCGGTCCCGGTCCGAGCCGAGGCGCCGCGACGCCCTCCAGGGCGGGATCGCCCGGCTCGACCGCGCCGAGCGGCTCGACCCGAGCCCGCCCCGGGCCCTCTTCGACGAGCGGGCCCGATACCACTCGGCGCTCGGGCAGGCCGCCGAGGCCGCCCGCGACCGGGCCCGGGCCGAGGCCACCCCGCCCCGGACCGGGCGCGACTTCTACCTCTTGGGGACCGCGAACCTGGCCGAGGGCCATCCCGACCGCGCCGAGCCCCTGCTGCTCCGGGCCGTCGGGATGGACGACCGGCCGTTCTGGGACTGGTTCGCCCTGGGGATCTGCCACCATAACCAGGGACGGTTCGCCGAGAGCGCCGGCGACTTCGCGGTCTGCACCGCGGTCGCCCCCAAGTTCGCCTGGCCCTGGATGAACCGCGGCCTGGCCCTGGCCCGCGCCGGCCGGCTGGTCGAGGCCCTGGAGTCGTTCGACCGGGCCCTGGCCATCGACGGTCGGCTGGCCGAGGCCCTGGCCCACCGGGGGCTCATCCGGCTTGGGCTGGGCGACGCCCCGGGTGCCGCGGCCGACCTGGAGGGGGCCGCCGCCCTGGGCCACAAGGGTCCTTCGACCCGGCCCGCCCTGGCCGAGGCCCTGGCGCGATCGGGCCGCCCGGCCGAGAGCCTCCGGCTGATCGACGGCCTGATCGAGTCCAACCCCGACGACCCCCTGTTTCGGATCGTCCGGGGGACGATCCGGCTGGCCACCGACCCGGCCGGGGCCGAGGCCGACTTCCGTCGGGCCCTGGCCGCCCGGCCCGGCGAACCCGGGGCCTACCTCGGCCTGGCCCGCCTCCACCAGTCCGACCCCCGGGCCGCGCTCCCGGACCTCGACCGGGCCGTCGAGGGAGACCCCGCCCTGTTCGAAGCCGTCGAGCTCCGCGCCCTGCTCCGGGCCCGCCTCGGCGACCCGGCGGCCCTGACCGATGTCGACCGCCTGGTCCTGTCCCCCACCCCCCACCGCCTCTACAACGCCGCCTGCGCCCTGGCCCTCCTGAGCAAGGCCCGCCCCGACCCGGCCCTCGTCCCCCGGGCCCTGGCCCTCCTGGTCCGGGCCCTCGAATCCGGCTTCCCTCGCGAGCCCCTCCGCGACGACCCCGACCTCGACCCACTCCGCGATAACCCGGCCTTTGGCGACCTGCTCAAGCCGGGGCCGTAGTTCTGCCGTCACGTATCGGCGTAAGGGATGGATGTCCCAATGTCTTCATCGGATGGCCTTCCCGCCCAGGCCCCGAGCCACGCCGGGCGGGGTGGGGATCTGGGGCGGGAGCGGGCCGGGGTCGGCGGTCCAGGTGTAGGGGGCGATCCAGCGGGCGATCTTGGGGTTGGCCACGGCGTCGAGCAGGGTGTGCTCGGCCCCGAGGTAGTCGTGGGCGTCGTGCTCCTCGTAGCGGGCGGCCAGGGGGCCGAGCCGGGCGAAGTCGGCGTTGGAGAGGCCGACCCGGCCGAGGGCGCGGTGGTGGTCGCTCCGGACCAGCGAGGGGTAGAGCAGCAGGGCCTCGTCCTTCCGGTTGTAGAGATTGAGCAGCCCCTCGCAGCCGTGAAGGGCCCGGTCGAGGCGCTCGCCGGGGTCGAGCCAGTTCCGGTCGCTGGCGGCGCCGATGATGACGGCGCGGACCCGGAGGTCGGGGCGGGTGGCGGCCAGCCGGGCGGTCGGGTCGTTCCTCTTGCCGTGGAGCTCGCCGCCGCCCAGGAGGTGGAGCGCCGAGGGGACCACCCGGCCGCCGAAGCTCTGGCCGATCAGGGTGATCCGGCTCCCGACGGGGAAGGCGGAGAGGAAGACGGCCAGGTGGTAGGCGGCCACAAAGGCCCGCCGGCCCTTCTCGTTGATGTCGCGGAGGTCCTCGCCGTAGACCCGCTGACTGGGCCAGTCGAAGGCGATGACCACGGCGTCGCGGTGGAGCGACTTGTGGTGGGTCAGCCAGCTCTGGGTCCAGAGCAGCCCGCCGAAGGCGGCGTCGGGCGTGGTCAGGCTCCCCTGGACCTGGACCAGGACCGGCCGGCCGAGGACCGCCGCGAAGAGATCGGCGGGGGGGCGCTGGACGGTCCGGCCCTCCGGGTCGAAGGTCAGGACCTTGAGCCCGGGCCAGGGGTCCGAGCCCAGCTCCTGCGGGCAGTCGCGGGACTGGACGATCCAGACCTGGCCCATCCGCTCGGGCCGGGGCTTGAAGTGGTCGAGCAAGACGAACGGCCAGCCGGTCTTGATGTCGAGCGCGCCGTCGAGGAAGTTCTGGTCGCCGTTCTGGCTGACCCCCGGCCCGCCGGCCCCGGGGTCGAACTGGCTCCCCGGCCTGGGGCGGGTCCCCGGCACTGGCGAGCCCGGCCCGGCCGACGCCGACTTGATCATCGTCGGCACGAACAGGCTGGAGAACGGGACGGTCTGGCGGATCCGCCCGGTGACGGCGCGGGGGAGGAGCCGGAACAGGCCCCCCCGCTGCTTCGGCTCGGCGGAGTTCGCCTCGGTCGGGAGGTCCGGCTCCTGGGCCCGGGCGGCCCCGGCGGCCATCGCGACCAGCACGGCCCACGCGACCCAGCCCCGCCCTCGCGACCGGCATCTCGCCCCAGCCTTGGTCATCACGGTTCGGCGCCCCCGGATCCTGGGATTCTGGAGAAGATCGGACCGAGCCGGGTGGCCGAGGACTGATCCAGGACGGCCTTCGGCTTCGACCGCCCCGCATCGAGGCTCGGAGCCCGGATCTCCCGACCCCATGACGGCTTTATCGATCGGGGCGGTCGCGCCGATCCATTCTTCCTTGTCGATCCGGGCTGGTTTTCCGGTCGGTGGGCGTGGAGGCCCATCCGGGCGAGCCGCCCCGCCCCGATTTCTCGGGAGAAAAGTTAAACTCGACGCTCAGAAGAGCCCGCGAGCGGCCGGACCGACCGATTGCGGCCCGTCGCCCGACCGGTCGCGGAACGAATGATGGAGCGGGAGGGGCGTCGGGGACGCGGGCCCGGCCGATCGGGGGGCCGGGGCGGGCACTCCGGCGGGCTCCGGTTCCCCGGCGCCGGACGAACCCAAGGGCTCCTCGGCCGGTCCCTCTCCGGCGGCCTCGGCCTCGGCCTCGGCCTCGGCCTCGACCCGGCGGAGTTCGGCCAGCGCCTTGTAGACCCCACGCTCGGCCGCCGCCTCGTACCGCCGGGCCAGGGTCGCCTCCTTCGAGGCGTCGAACAGCGCCCGGTCGGATGCGGTGGCGCGGTCGGACTCGATCATTGCGAGATCGAGCGTCTGGCGATGTTCGAGAAGACCGGCGATCTCGGCGTCGATCAGCCCGGCCAGCCGGTCGCGGGCCCAGGCCCGGCGGTCGGGGTCGGGCAGGCCCTCGCCCTCGCCGGGCAGGAGATTCTTGAAGTCGCCGCCGATCGCCTCGGTGAGGGCGCGGACCGGCCTCACCGGGACGTCCATGAACCGCGCGGAGGTCAGGTCGGCCAGCTTCATCCCGTGGGTCCAATCCCACCGGGTCTGTGCGCCGTACTCCAGTTCGTCGCGGAGTTCGAGAAAGGCGGCGATCATCCGGTCGACGCCCTCGGGCATCGCGCAAAGCTTCCGGACGTGGGTGGCCGGCTCGTTGGCGATGTCGGACATCAGGTGGTCGACCTCGGCGAGCCGGGCCTCGTCGTGGGCGGCCTCGGCGTGATCGGCCAGTCGCTTGGTGGCGGCTCGCTCCTGCTTCGAGCAGCGCTCGACCCGGACGGTCAGCTCGGCCAGGCGTTCGACAAGGAAACGGCCCATCTCGGTCCGGGGCGCCATCTCGGCCTGCATCGCCCTGGATCGGCGCTCGACCTCGGCCGAGTCATCGAGCGGGATCACGAGACCCGAGCCCGCCATCCCATGCTTGGTCGAGTTCCGGCGGGATTGGTCGCGACCCTCGGGGCTGGTGGGTCCCCGGCTCCTGGCCCCGTTGATCCGGGCGGCGGCCTGGCGGGCTTCGCTGATGGCGGGCATGGGTCTGGCCTCGGGTTGGTTGCGGGTCGGGGTGTCCTGCCTTCCCCAATAAGATCGCGAGTTTCGGGTCGGCTTAGCACACTATCTCGCGAAATCCCCGAGATCCCGAACTCAGGGCGAAGTACGAG
>JAABUP010006134.1_pt1 | contig 17469 bp, 23 predicted proteins | sample 5559201 | NCBI WGS metagenome assembly JAABUP01 (sample SAMN10711887, study PRJNA513373) | rock metagenome | isolation source: Antarctica rocks | place: Antarctica
GTGACTGATCAAGGTCAGCCTTGAGCCTTTGTCTGTGCAGCCCTAAGCCCTTGTCTGTGATACACAGGGACAACATGGAGATGCTGTGTCACACAGACTACCGAAGCCTGTTACAGGCTCTGGCCAGAGCTTTCCTGGCAGGCAGCATCTTGTGAGCATATGTTCTTGCTGCCTGATGCTTGGCTCCGGCTTGTGCACTGTTGTTCATGTGACTGTTGTGCTGGAGGATCACATGCTCTCAGGCAATGAGTCATACTAGTCGCAACAGCAGCCCATGTGTCCTCTCAGATGATGTCATGCGGCATTGACCTGCAGGTCTTTTGACCCCAAGATGGGCCCCATAGCAAGGGTGCTGTGGGCGTGCCTGCCAGAACTGCTGCATGTGGGAGCTGTCCTGCTGATAGTGGCCCTCATGGTCGCCATCACTGGTGCTGCTCTATTTGGAGATAGGGCAGCTTCCTTCTCCACTTTCTCAGGTGCGGCAACAAAGTTGACAGCAGCTTGAGTGATGGTTAGCCTCATGCAAGACATGATAAACATTACACAATGAGTTCCTGAAACAGCAACCTGACCATGATTGTCACCTGCCGCAGCAAAGAAGGCTGCTTTGCACCAGACCAGATTGATGGATGAGGCTTGTCGTCGCATATTGGTTGACGTGAATGACACGTTGATGGCATGTGATGACATAGTTACATGTCTATCTTGCTGCTGAGCGTGAAAGCAAGCTGCTACTACTCTTGCTGTGTTGCCTGCATCTGGCCAATGTGGCACTGCATGCAAGAAGTGACTGCAGCCCAAGCGGATGGGCTTTGAACGATGCATGATCAAGCCCACTGAACAGCAAACTGCACTATTGCTAAGTGTTCCTGGATGTCATTGTCACTTGCCCCCTTGTGATGAGTGCAATTGTGCATGTGTGGTAAGTACAGCTGCGGGTTGCTATACTATTGCATTTCACTGCTCGCATGCTGCAATATACTGCAGATAGTATGAAGGTGCTGGCCACTCTGCTGGTAGTAGGCGTCATGGACGATGCTCGTGCTGACATTCTTGGCAACGGCAACCTTCAGCTGACGCTCATTGAGAGCCTCAGTCAGGTCTGTTTGCAGCACATCACACATTAGCCAACTCTTGGCAGGCTGACTTATGACTCAGCGCCTGAATTGGAAGATGCACCCACATTGCTTGGGATCAGTGCGTGTATCCGCCGCTGATGTGTGCACCCCTGTGAGATCACCCATCATATTGCGCTAGCTAGCTATGGCTTTTGGACCCTCTGCATTTGATGTGATGAACACTGCACAGCAGCAGAGCAACAAGCTGACGTCTTGACGATGTGTATAGGAGATATATGTGTTCATTCTGCCCTTCATTCTGAAGTGGGTGGTGGCAGCTTTGGTGGTGAGTGTGCTGGTCAACCTGTTCAGCAGCCTCAGGAAGCAGGGCGACCATTCCCACAGCAGCATTGTGGCTCAGATCCAGGCCCTGTTGAGTGAATGGTGGCAGTGCCTGTTCCAGCGGGCACCCAGCACTCAGAACATGTTGGTCACCTTGTTCCGGCTGAATGGCCGAGGCAGGAGCTTCAAGGCTATGCCAAGTTTCATCAGGTACTCAATAGCACACTGTGGGGTGCAGGGCAAGTTTGCACGCTCACTTACCATCACCTGACATTATGCGACAGTTGCTCCAGTTACAGCTTCTGTCTTGTATAGATATTGCATATGTGCACCATCAAATTTTACGACATTTGCCGTGTGTTAAGACTGCTTGCACAGTGCACATGCCATGCATCTGACTGATTCTCGGAATCAATGAGAGTGTCTCTGCCTTTGTTCATGCAATGAGATTGCAGAGAGCTCTGGATTGCCCTCTCATATCATATCACAGACCAAGAGCACTCTGAGCAATGACAACCTTGATTGTAGCATTAGCGTGCTTTCATGAATGTTCTTGCTGTAAGCACCGGCTTGGCACATACAGAAACAAGAACCAGTGCCCCCTCATGGGGTAGGGCCTTAGCCTCAGCAGCATTTGTAAATCTATGCTGGCAACCATCGGGGTAGCCTTGTACAATAGGCCTATAGTGACTAGATATAACTATAATGGCTCATACAGAAAGTTGCTTGTGGGCTGTACAGGTCCTTTGTGAAGTCGGCCTTGAGCTGGACGTCCACGATGTCTTTTGGCAGACGCTCTGCGCTGCAGCGCATGCAGTCAGTCAAGCTGCATGGGGTCTTGCACACACCTGCAGACATACAGGTCAGACACCTGGCTGCTTATGATTAGCCTCAAGCAGTGTCCCTTACAGCATCAGACCAAGAGCAATAGCACAATTACATTTTGTCATGGTGGTTTGCATAATCCATTCTACAGCATGAAGGTCAAGTGGCATTTGCAGTCGCTGTTGCCTCAATGAGAGCGTCTGATATCTGCATTGCTTGCCTTGCTGTCAGACTGCACTGCAGAGCTCCTGTAAAAACTCATGGACCTGCATTCATGCCTGGTTGCAGCAGCCCTCCAATGGCAAAGGACAAAGAGGTAGCTGTTATGCAGGATGCTGTGGGTACGCTTTTGCAAAGTACCAAGACTGGCATGCCGCAAAGCCAAAAGAAGTTGCAACCCAGTTTGCCACCCACCTGGATTAGGGCTTCAGCCCTGCTGAACCCCTGGTTTAGAAGCTCGAGCCCTGCTGCTGTCCATCCCATACCCACCTGGCGCCGCACAGACTCCAGCAGTGATCTTAGTGGGGAAGAAGATGATGAACAGGAGCCTCCCGAGGATCTGGTGGCTGCAGCTATGTACCTGCTGCAAGATTCCATGCTTGCTGGGGATATTGCTGTCCCCAAAGCAGAGCAGCAGAAGCAGAAACAGCCTCTTAGGGATTGGGGAGAGTTTGTGCAGAAGCAGCTGCAGACTCAAGCCAGTGTGGCTGCTTCATCAAAGCTGCTGGCCATGCGCAATGCTGTGCCCAGTCATTCAGCCAGACTGGTGTTTGCATCGCAGGTCAGAAAGCAAGAGTCAGGCATTTCTGCATGAAAATCTGCGTGTTATGTATTGGCATGAGTTGCACAGTTGCTGCCTCATCAAACAACCATGCAGCCACTGTAACATGCTTGCCTACAACTTATGCTGGTGAGTACCTCCCAAGATTGCTGCTGGACATTGACAATATGTGCAGGACATCAGCTGCATCTCACACTTCCCTGTGTTATGACTGCAAACTGGGCCTTAGTGTCAGAGCACAAGAGTGCTGTCAGCGTGTGTCCAACAGGAATGTGTTGGGGCATCATGTATGCTGTAGGCACCTTGACACTCTGGCTGTCTGGAAACTCCCCCCCCTGCTGTGCTCTGCTGCAGGTTCTGACTTCAGCTGACATACGAAATGCGCTGGAGACTGCGGAAGAAGAAGATGACCAGGAGTCTGCTGAAGCACAGCCTGGTGCTTCACCAACAGTAGAAGAGTCAAGTGCAGAAACCCAAGCAGTAGTCCAGCAATGGCTGGATGCAGGAGTTGTCCCCCAGGCAGACATGTTGCTGCCAGAGGCAGACAAGGCAAGGGCTGAAGGGCAGATGCTGCCAGATCTGCCCTCACCACTGGCAGAACCGGAAGGTTCTGAAGGAAGGAACCATGTGGCTGTGCTGGTGCAACAGTATGAGCAGCTGGGCTCAGATCCAGCTGCCCCTCAGCAAACTGTAGCAGACTCTGCAGCAGCTGTGTGGCCGGTTGCACAGCAATCAGACCGCCCTGTGTCTGGTAGACCTCGCTTGGCTTTTCTACAGATCCCTGAAGGCCTAGTCCTCCACAGTACTGGTCCTGAACAGGCAACAGCTGATGTCACAACTCCAGATGACACAACTCCAGATGGCACAACCTCTGGTGCGCCACTACTGACTTCAGCCAAGCTTCAGCCTGCGCCTAGCATGGCTACCATACCTGGAAGTACTACCATAGCAAGCACTCCCAGATCACACCACCAGCCACTTCTGCAAGGAGCTGCAGCCAGGAACCAGGCAGCTGTGGCAGCACACAGAGCCAGGCTGCATTTGAACGAGCACAGCCTAGCAGGCTCAGCAGGCTCAGCACAGCATGAGGGTGCTGCTGCCCACCATGGCTGGGCAGTACCTTTGAAGAAGAACGCCACGCCAGCCACACCCAGGGCACTTGCCACTCAGCGCAGCAGCCTTGACACAGGGCGGCCAGCATCACCTCTAAGCAGGCTCAGTTCAGTCACCAGCACTTCTGGAGTGCGCAGAAGCTTGGATGCAAGCCTAGGCAGTCCAAGACCGCCTTTGCGAAGATTTGGCTCTGTTGCAACTCCCAGCAGCCTAGCCGCAGGTCAACGGTCGCCCCCAGGGTCTGCCCCTCTCAGGCGTGGGGCGTCTGTTGCCACCCCACGGAAAACAGGGGGAACCCTTCACAGGCACAGCCTGGACACTGGAGGGTCTCTGTCTCCAGTCTTGAGTCAGAGATTGTCCCCTCCCTTGGTCAGAGGGGCCTCTGTGACCATTGCTGAGATCATGAAGCAGAATTCAAGGCTGCTGCCGCTTGACCATGTGCTGCCACTGAGCCCAGGCCTCAAGCCACTGCCACCACTCAGGTTTGACAGCTCTTCGCACATTCCTCTCAGTACAGGGGGATGGAAAATCGACGCCGCGGATTCTGTATTGTGTTCCATGGGAATCTCAGCAACTGTAGTCATCAGAATGGCTTGACAAGGGTGCCCCATCCTGTGCTACACAACAAGACAAGCGGACAACTGGAGACCTTGCTGTCTTGCTGTTTCTCAGTCGCCTCTCTGGCATGCAAACTCACAGAGATCAAGCGCATGCTGATGTCTCTTTTCAAGTTGTCTTGCGCATGCAGGAGAGGCTCATCAGCCGCTACATCTGCCGGCAGACTGAGCGAGGCCAGCAGCAAGACTCGGTTGCATTCCACACCCCTGAAGCGTGGATCCTCTGTTGCCAGCACACTGACAAGAGGCAGCTCTGTTGCTGCTGTCTCACCCAACAGCCGCTCCAGTAACAGCAGCCCTGATCGCTGGTCAGAGCCTGGCCCTGGCTGGGGTGGGTCGCCTGGATCACCCCCCTTGGCCCGGCGCTCTTCTGTCACCTTCTCGTCTGAGGTCCGGCGGGGTGTGAGACTGAGCCCCCTGAGCCCCAGAAGAACTGGCTCGGGCGTGCCCTTGGTCAGAGGTGCATCCGGCGCTCTTCAGAGATCTCCCAACAGGTAGTTTTGTGGCAGAAGTCAGCTTGTGTACTTCAGCAATAGTTGTTGTGACTGCATTACACCACTGCTGGAGTCTCTGTTGCTGTCAAGGCATGAACAGCAGCATTTGGTATGCGTAATGAGGCCAAACGAGCCCAAAATCAGGGCCATTTGGCATTGAATACAGGGTTTTTGGGACCGAATAGGATCAAGTCAACTGTTCAGAACTGAACATGGCACAATGTATCAAGACCACAGTGCTTTTGAGACAGTAACTTAACTTGCAACTAACCAAATGGTAACATTGCTGCACACATACTAACACAAACTCAATGAAAACAGTAATTTGCCCATTCTCAGACAAAAGTTGCATTTCTGTCGCAACTTGCTGATGCTTTTCAACTGACATGGCTGTCTTGTTGCCACATCTTGATTTGAGTTGATGGGCATACTCAAGTCATTCTTGTGGAGAGATCCAGCCAATCACATGCCATCTGCAAGCTTGCACGCACCTATGCTGCACCACACGCAGACCCAAGATCCTGTCCTATGTTGTTGCCAGACCAAAATCCCGCGTATGCTGGCTCAGCGACATGTCAAATGAAGTTCCCTCCCATAGCTGTCTCAGAGCACAGTACATACACGCGCAATCACTTGCACTGACAACATGCCTGATGGCTCAGAGTTCATGATTGTTGCAGGTTGTTGCGTTGGGGCAGCAGTACTGCTGCTGAGCTAGCAGCTGCTGACAATGCCAGCGCTGCAATCCAGCTTGGCAGTGCTGTCCTGGCTGCCCAGCACAAATTACTACGCTGGGGGTCAAGCACAGCAGCTGACCTGGCAGCTGCTGATGGTGCTCGGAGACAGGAGCCTTGGTTAGATTCCCATTCAGGCCAGGAGCTTCCCTCTGAGGATGACTGGAATGAATCCAGGTTGGCTGAGTCTGCATGGCAGGAAAGCATGTTGGCTCCAGCTCGTCAAGAAGTGCAAAGGCCAGCAGCAAGAACAGCATCCAGGTAGGCGTGTAGTAAAAATGCTGGGTTTTCACTTTGGTACGGCAAACAATATCAGACAAATCTGAAACGGAAACTCTCGTTGTTGGGCTGTGAGAACCATGGTGGCAAAGCATTACTTGGGGCTAGGCGCACTGTCTGCCATGGGACCATGCTTGTCTGCACTCAAGAGGCATTTGTGCAGCAGAGACAACAACTTGATGGTGTGAAAGTTGGTATTGTACAGCCATGATATACTATGTATGTCTAGTGCAATGTGATGAAGCAATCTTGCCCAGCTTGGCCCAGCTGTTAACTTGTAGCCACAGCACATTCCTGGAGCCTGAAGATATGCTGCCTGGTGCCACTACCTGTCACTACCTCTCCTGTCCTACTTGTCACTACCCTTCTAACCCGATTCCGCCCTACTTCTGTCCTACTTCTGTCCTATTTCTGTCCTACTTGTCACTGCCTTTCTATGCAGCCTCAGTGGCTTGACTGATGCAGGTTGCTACGGTGGGGTTCAAGCACTGTTGCAGAGCTGGCTGGTACCAGATCTGTCAGGCTAGACCAAACCTGGCCTGGCCTTGAGATGGCACAGGCAATCGACTCGGCAGCTCTATCTAACGACGCAGTGCCTGCCAGCACTGAGCTTCAGTCCACCAATGCTCCTGCCAACACAGTTCCGGATTCTGCTGTTAATGCTGCCATTGGAGGGGTACGGTCAGGACCCCCGCTCAGGCATTGGGCCTCATCAGACCCAGGTGCTTTGCCTGGAGCCTCTGCAACCCCTCATGCAAGGCATGGCCTGCCAGGGCGGCAACTGCATGATGTGGATAAGCACACAGCTGTGGAAAGAAGTGGATCCAGTATTCCCATGCTGGCCGAGGACGCTGATGTGGTTTACAATGGTGACGTGCCTCAGGAAATGGCTCATCAGACACTTGCACAGCATGGGAGCAACAGTATGCAGGAGTCTGGGCATTGGATGGCAAGGCCTCGTCCGGCACAGACAGACTCGGCCGTGAGTCCACGCTCTGCGCGTCATGGCTTGCGACTGGGGACAACAGAAAGGCCTCGTCCAGGACTCATGCAGCAGCAAGCTGAAGGCTTGGAAACTGGTACCATTGGTTTTGCCTCAGAACCACAGGACATAAGGGCAGCAGCTGCTCCGACAAACAGGCAACTGGGTGGGGAGCAGCAGCAGCAGCAGCCATACAAGCTGATGCAGCGCCTCTCCTACCGGCATAACACCAAGCAGCCTTCACATGCACAAGAGTCCCCTCATGGCACCAATTCCCGGGCTGTGCAAGTCTCACAGCAGGCTCAGGTCCTGAGGCACAGGCATAGATCAAGACTGAAGCTTGACCTGGGCAGACAGTACAAGGGGATCATGTCCCTGAACAAGCGCCGCTCTGGCAAAGTGAGCCCTGAAAAGGTTGCGCTGCTGCCTGTGAGGCAAGCCAGCGGTGTTTCTGCCCAACAACTACGTCCTGATAGGGCAGCTTTGATAGGCTCTGCCCGTCGCGACTCTGCCCATCAGCCTGACCACCACCCACAGCTCAGAACACTTGGCTTGGTGGCACTGCTGCCCAAAAAAAGCAAACCTGGTGTGACTGTATCAGCCGCAATACCGCTTGCACCAGGAGCAGCCAAGAGGCGGCATCAGTCAATGCAGGAGGTTTTGCACCAGACTGTTCAGCAAGTGAATGCATGTACAACATGGCTGCAGGAGCAGCACACACAGCAGCAGCAGATGCAGAAGGCTCTGCAGGTCATGACTGCTACATCTGTTGCCATGCTGGACCATGCCATCTCAGCAGCGTTGTATGAGCAACAACATCATGCTCAGTAGGCATGCACAGGAACCCAGTCATTCATTGCAGTGAGGTATTAACTTTGTTTAAGAGGGATTTTTGGGGGGGGGGGGCGAGACTAGCATTGCTTCTTCATGTGCTCATGCATAGGTGGTTTTGTGTTATGAAGTGTAGTTGCTCAAAGGCATGTGTATACTTGTGTGTAAATCAGTGTATTGTGCTGTGAGGCTCTTAGTGCCTGGTGAAGCTCAGTTGACTGTATTGACCCTGACTGTTGACTGTTTACGCCGTGAATATAATTTTCGTATATGTTCTGAGAGCCATAGGTATATGTGCTCACCATACTGTATAGGCATTTGAAGACTTTGCTCCATGTAGTGAGCGTACTCATGAAAGGGATTGGTCAGAGAAGTAGAACCAAGTCCCTACACACACTATACTGCTACAGTATTCCAGCCAAATCCTGATCATTCAGAATCTGATGCTGCCAATGCAATGACCATAGCACAGAATCACCCCCTTGAAAGGACCATACACAGCTGTTGCTAAATTTTTGCTCTTCAGCTGCATGTGAATGCCATCGGCCCTTCGCAAAACCGATCGCCCTGCCCTTGAGGTCCAGTGCGTGTCCATGGATCACAGTGCACATGCTGTTCCCGGCGCCCATCAGCGCTCAGAAACTCCTGCAGGTTGCGTTTCCATAGCTGTCATGTGGTGCCGATTGCTACACAGCCTACTTGTTGTCTGTCTTCTCTGCACTGCCGTGCATGCATCTGCCGGCATCAAGATCAGCAGTGTTGACAGAGAGGTAGGCGTCATACCGGCTGTGCATGCAATCGGTGTGTAATCTTTTGCTTCATTGTATACTGTTAATCTCCTATCTTAAAGGTGCGCAACATGTTGACAGGTCGCAATCTCTCATCAGCTGGTGGTAGTGACCGAAAGCTATGTGTTCAAAAATGATGGCAAAAGCGGCGAGGACAGCCTTCTGTTGTGTTCTCCTGCTGAGTACGCAGCTGTTCAGGCGCATCAAGAGGTGCTGTTATAGTTCTTAGTCTGTATTCGCTGTGTCAGCAGGCAGGTTCCAAGCTTTGTTGTATACTGTTTCTCCTATGATTGCAGGTCACCGTGGGTGACGATGAGGACGCCCCCCTGTTGAAGGTGAGTGACCCAGCCAACAATGCAATAAGAGTGTCATCTCACAATGCTTGTGTATATGCTGCTCTTCCAGACTCCCAACATTGTTGCTTTACTGCTGTGCATGGCGGCAAGCATGGACCCATCAAGTCCAGTTGCTTGCTGTGAGCATGTATTGGGTGTGATTTCATGGATCCCCAGACAGTGTGTGATGGAATGATTTGTGAACAAGCATTTGCGCAGTTGGCTTTGCAGAGAGCTGTTGCCAGAACTTTTTTGTTTACAAAATCTGCTCATCTCCATATGTGAACTTAGCGTTATGCACAGAGTGGTACACACCTTGATTATCACATGCTGCAGCTACAAACCCCAACCCCACCCAACGACAAACCTGTCTGTGCATCGCTCAATTGCCCATTTTTTGGGTGGACCTTCACAGGTAGAAAAGGCAGAAGACATCAATCAACCAGCAAACATCACCTGCATACGGGCCCAGTTGGATTCCCCTCTGAAGGCTGGCAGCAGCGTTGACATAGAGCTATACACAGTGCATATTGGCTTGATGACACCATTCCCAGCACAAGCCTCTCAGTCAGATCCCCAAAGGGTCTTGTTAAAAGGCAGCCATTATGTGGCATCACCATACCCAATCTCCAAGCAGACAACAAAGGCAAGCTTTGCTGCTTCTCTTTTTGCCACAGCTGGGACACTTCTCTGCATATATCAATTGACGTTGCCTGTGCTATCGCTGCATTTGTGTATTGCAAAGCAACACGTGTGCTATAGTTGCATTCACCAGTGCATACATGACCAGCACCCATGATGTCTGCTGTGTATTGTTACCTGGCTATCGTAACACTTTGCCTGGTAGTGGATGTGGTCATTTCAAGTAACATGTATCACAAATGCTCTCACTATAAGGCATGATTCATGCAGTATGGCTTCCTGCCCAATTACAAGCTCGGTCTGCGTCATGCTGCTGTCTAAACTATACACAAGCTTAGTGTCTGCACAAGAGTCTCATGCTGTGGCAGCCTGTGTCAAAACTATGTTTCTGATGCTAAGCTTGCTATATTGCAGCTAAATATCAGATGGCTTGAGCGTCAGTGAGAAAGGCTCCCATATACTTGTCAAGATTGTCCAAATAAGCATCTGTTTGCATCTGATGTATGTATGCTGATGTTGCAGCTGAGGCTTGCAAGCACTACTATGATCAGTTTGAAGGAGCTAGCTCCCACAAAACGCCAAGGCAAGGTTGTGACATTTGGGCCTTACAGTGATACACCAGCCTATGCATTCTCCCCTTTCTCAGTCCACTTTGAGAACAACAACCCTTTCATAAGGGTGACCAAGCTAACAAGAGAGCTGGAAGTATCCCACTGGGGCAATGTGTATGTGGATGAGAAGTACTACATCAGGTACATGGCCCTTGTACACCCTGTGCGCAAGGTCAACCTGACACATGGGTGGGATGCTGTTCAACCAGTAATCACCTTACCGTCATCACCTGCAGTGTGCATGCACAATGCGGATGAATGCCAACAGTGCGCATGTGTACAGCACCTCTGACATGTTTGCTGTGTGAGAACCATGTACACTTCAGACCTCAAAGCAACACAAACACACAGGTGTGCGTGGAAATACACCTAAAATAAAGCATAGCATGGACAGCAAGTTCTTTCTGCATGCTTGCACCGCCAACCGTGCATTGCATTGTTCACAGTCTTAAACAGCGCCAAGTATCTGTGTGGTGAAAGAGGCACAAATCCACAATGGATTTGGTGACCATGCAACTCTACACGCACACACGCTTCAAGTGGGTTGCAGCTGCTATACCGTGTAGGAACGATGCACCTGGACAGCCTGGTATAATGCTTGGCTTCTCACTAAACTGATGCCAAAAGGCCTAGTCTTTTCCTTTTCTTTTTCTAGGAATGATGGAGCCAAGCACAAGGGTCCCTGGTCCCGTCTGGATGTTCAGAAGAACCCAGCAGGCTTTGGCCGCTTTGCCCTGTCAGCTCTGACTGCCAAGCTGCCACCACAGGCCAACACCTTCTACTTCAGAGATGAGATTGGCAACATCTCCACCTCCAACATCAGGTCTGCTGCTGTCGCACAAACAGGCAAACTGTGTATCTCAGATGCACCTGTTCTTCTGAACAGTTGGTAAATGAAAGTTCGTCCTGTGAAGTAAGGCATCCCCGTCAGGACTAATAAGCTTTGTGAATGTTTTTGGTCGCTTGGCATGCCAACTGCTGCTCTTGTTGGGTTTGTACTGAAAGAACTTGAATGAGATGCATAGACACAATCTGCTGTTTGGCCTCTTCACGGCGTCATAACTCACTAGCACGGAGTGCATGTGCCCATCAGATGCGATGTGGATATGACACATTCTGCTTGGCCTGAGACACAGAAACGAATGGCTGCATGAAATCAGTTGTAGCAAGTGCCTATTTGCAGATTTGGTGCAAGCAATGTGCAAGCTGAGATCCGACCAAGGTTCCCCCTGTATGGTGGCTGGAGGACCGAGTTCACCTTTGGGTACAGCTTGCCCCTGAGTGCCATTGTCAGCAAGGTCAAAAGCGGCAGACAACTGGAAGCCTTGTTTAGCAGCCCCTTTGACAATGTGGTTGTGGATGATCTGGTGGTCAAGGTATCTGTGATGTGCTTGCCTGTGCACGCATAAGAGGGTGCATGCATGCTGATCTTGCAATGGTTGTGCAGTAACTCTGGTTGATGCATGTGTGTCTCATTACCTTCACAAATGCTCATTCTGTCAATATGCCGTAGTGTTGCAAACAAAACGCTTGATTGCATGTATTGCTGCTGCCTAGACTCAGCAACTCAACACGGATGATGAAGATGTAGCAGGTCTTACTATCAACACTGCTTGCTGTTGTGATCAGCTGAACAAGCAGTCAGAACTCATCTATGATGAACACACCTCCACTCACCCAAGTATTTGGTGTGCACAACGCACTGCAATGACGTTGCTGCAATGTGTGTTACGACTGCATAGTTTGGGTTTGAACGCTGCTAGCATCTGTGGGAACGTCCAGAGGCTTGGTGTTTTCATGTAACCCATGCATGGATGTACTCAGATTGGGGTTATATGAAAAAACCAGTCTCTGGACGTTCCCACAGATGCTAGCAGCGTTCAAACCCAAACTATGCAGTCACAACAACAGATGTTCATCTTACTCGGCCGGCGAGCATCCCAACACGTTCCCAAGGCAGCCTTCAATCCAGAAGACTGTGCCGAGTATGGGTATGCTGTGCCAAGATGGCTTGTTTCTGTTGCAGGTTGTGCTCCCAGAAGGTGCAACCAGCATCTCTGCCAAGGCGCCTTTCCGGGTCAACCAGACCAGGGAAGTGAAGCACACATACCTGGACACGACAGGCCGCCCAGTCGTTGTCCTGCACAAGACCAACCTTGTCCCAGACCACAACGTGGAGTTCACAGTCAACTACAGCTTCTTTTCCCTCCTCATGTTGAGGGAGCCCTTCCTGCTGGTGTCAGTCTTCGCCTTTCTGTTTGCCAGTATCATTGGCTGGGTGCGCTGTGACTTTGTCCTTTCAAGGGACAACAAGTGGCACGCCGATAGGCAGAAGGAGAAGGCAGTTGCTCTGGTGCAGAAGTTCACTGGCATCATTGCAGGTCAACAACCCCTCCCCCCCCCCTCTCCCCCCCAATGCTCCAATCCGCTTCTCATTCTGTTGCCAGCTGCTCTCAATAATTGATTGCTGTCATAGTATCGTACGCAATTATCATCATGTTGCCTTTATATGACTCGCGCAGCTCTCAACAATTCAAGTCTGTCATAGTATATCATTGTACGCAATTATCATCATGTTGTGTTTGTATGGCCTAAAGCCTCACGCCTGTGCATTGTAAGCCAACTGAAAGCATGTGACCTCATCTACTGTTTGACATGTAGCAAGTATGCTACTGTATGTGGAGAATGCTGCAGCAACAGTCTTGCACCTGCAGAGAGGCGAAACGCTTTGACATTTTTGGACTATGCACTATCCAGTGGCTTGGACAGCGCGTCCAGAGCCAAGGTTGAGGTTGAAGCCACCATCAAGCAAACAAATGAACAAGTAAGCTCTTTGCCATGTGCATCAGCAGCTTGTGGTGTGGGCCATGACAAGCGCTGCTGGTGCTTCTGTCCCCCGCCTTCCTCTCCGTACAGGTTTGTGCAGACTCACAGATGGTACAAATTTTAGTACAGCATATGTCAGGCCAACAACTGTGTCGTTGTCAGACGACATATGCTAACAGTTCAATACAGGCACCGTGTCTGCACATTTTGGTCGTCTCTGAGCTCACATGCCTGAATTGTTGATCATGCAGCTGAAAGCTGCTGAGCAACAGCATGAGCAGATAGGCAGCAGTTCAAGGAATGCAGCTCTGGCTTCACTACGAGAAAAGGAGGCGGCTATGCAAGCTATTGCAATGCAGCTGTTCAATAAACGATTGCAGCTCATGAAGGAGAACAGCAGCCTGGAGGTAAAGACGCCCTTCACACCTGCTTATAATGCTTGGAAGTCAGCGCATCATGGCTCTGAACAGCATGCATCATAATCTTGCTGATCTAGCATCAGCAAACATGTGATGCGCATGGGATGACTTGCTGTGTGAGGGGTGGTCATAGCATCACCAACACATCTGCTTGTTTGTCCCGTTAATGTCAATGCGCCTCCATGATCATCGGGCATTCGTATGACAGTTGCAAAAATGTGGTGCTTGTTTCACAGTAGCGACATTCTGTCAGGCTTTTTCCACTAAACCAGTATGCTCGTGTCCACATGCTGACTGACTGCCTGAGTGCATGTGGTCCAGGAGGCAGACAGCAAGCTAGCTTCCCAGATACGGTCTCTAGATGAAAGCAAAAAAGAAGTCAGTCGGTTGACAGATGCCCTGCTTCAAAAAACTTGATATATCCTCTTGTATTAGACTGTAAGCAGATGTTGACCAACTCAAGTACTGCATGACGCTGCCTGCCCATACCAATGCATGTAAACATCTTCACAAGCAGCAGATTTGCAGAGGCTAACTATCAGACAAGCTGCCTGCTTCTACCAATGCATGTAAACACAGGCTGACTATCAGACAAGCAAGTGCAAGCATAAAGTAGTGCCTGGAATGCCTGCTACATGCTAGCTACAAGATACAGACACAGATGCCAATATATGCTAGGTTCAATGTATGGTGTCTGTTGCAAGCCTCTACGCTGCTGTCTAGCATCTCGTTTTTTGGCAGGTCAATCATCTGATTCATTCTCGTTGACCTTTTCTGACTGTTGGATCAGCAGGGTCTTGATGAGTTCCTGCATGAGCAATTCTACTGTCACAGCAGCCATTAGCAAGACAAAGAGCAAAACAAAACTTTTCCCAGGTGCATGACATTTTGATTGTGTCAAAGCATGCACATCTGGAGGAAGCGTACCCTGATGTCTTGCATGGACAAAGGAGTGTCTTCTTCACCCTCTTGCCGGCACAATGGACCAAAGCGATTGAGGGATATGGCCACCTCTGCATACACAACGCTGTTTTCAATCAATCATTCAATCACGCTGTTTTGTCACCTGGTCAGCTCAAACAGCATCACATATACGTGGTGTCTTTGGCAGCTCAGCATACAAGCGGGTTTTTGATTGGGAAGATCCAGAGCCATCTTCAGGCAGGCAGACTCACGTTCTGGGGTTGTTCTGGGTCCACCAAATGGTCCTAGACCAATAAGGTGCTGGAGGCACTTGGTGTCTTTGTATATCAGAACTGTTGGCACGTTTTTGTCTGGGTAACTGGGTATGCACTCTGTGGATATGATCTTGACAAACTTTGTTTGAGGGTGCTTTTTGGCAAGCTCAGTCAGACACTCGCCTAGCATGGCAGAATCTGCTATCCTGCGTACACAACGTTACACATCATGGTTTTGGGACGCTCAATGGGTTTGCTTGTGCCTAGCATGTTGCAGGACAGATGTATGCAGCTTACTTGTCTTTGTAAAGGTGTACAACAACATATACATCTTCGCCGGCATTGGTAACTTGCTGCACAAAATCCCCCCTTGTGATGTGCTCCCTTGTTCCAAACCTGGCTTGCTTTTGTGCTGCTTTAAGTTGCTCAATCCTTTCTTGCCTGTTCAGACATGACATCGCAAACATTACATGTCACATTCATAGAAATTTGTACGCAGACGTTGGTCAAACCCAAGGTGGCACGAGCACAAGACAAGCACAGCCTTGCCTGTATTGCTCTAAAAATCTGTCATCATCAAACTCATCTTCTAGCTCTTCTAGCTCATCCACTGCTTTTCCATCAATCCACGGTTTGTTTTTGGTGTCCTCTCTCTCAGGGGTATAAGGGTCAGCCTTTTTCACAGGCTCCTTAGCAGGCAGATTGCCCATTTTGCGCTGAATGTCATCCCACTGTGTTGTTTGGCCCTCGGGACCTTTGTATACAGTATGATAGTCAGCCATGACGCTGCTTGCACTGGCGGTCAGCCTTGGCTTTGATCAGTGTAGATGCTGTTTTCGAGCAAGCCTGGGCGCACACCAGCCGAGCTAAGCAGTGCACGACTCAAGGCCTGGCTCCATTATGCACTGCCTGAGATAGCGGACAACAAAACGTGACGCAGGGCGCACACTACTGCAGATCAGTACAAACGTTGGCTACTGATGTCAACTCGAGCAACGATGCAGAGTACGCGCGCGCTGCCTCAGCGATGAATTGCTACACGTGTAAATGTTACCTGGCGAGCGCTTGCGATGAAACAAAGTTCCACAAAGCCTGTCTTGGTTGGCAAACGCTGAGCGTACGGAGTACGGGATGCGATTCTCTCTCATGTTTGGATCTGCAACAGAAGCAGAAGAAACCAGGCACCTGAATGATCCAGGCATTTTACCAAGCTCTGCAAATTAGTGTATACTTGGGAATGTACATTTGATCCAGTCTTTTCAGGACACCAGGCACCTGAAGTTGTACTGAAGCACCATGCAAGTATTTCACCTTGAGATCAAATGAACACATGCAAGTTGTGTTGCTTTCTGTGGAACTCATGGGATCAAACATGCCTAGGCAAACCTGCAGGCACATGGATGGTGTCATGAGATAAATTTTTGTGCTCAGGCAAAAAGGATTCAGCTTGAGAGAATGCATTGTGTGCATGAAGGCTCGTAGTGATTGAGCATCTTTGTGTCTCTGCACATGAAGTGCTGCTCACTGGTCATCAGGAGGATAGTCATGCCTCAACCGATGTCTGTACGTACTTGTGTCATGAGTCATGCAACATTTGTCCATCTGTACAGTCCACAGGCAGAGGGTAGCTGTTGGGAGCGCTAGCTCAGCCCTTCTCATCATTGCCAACAGTATGACAACTTGCTTTGCATTTGCAAGAAAGATCAACACTGTTGGGAGATGCAGCATCTGAGTCTGGATACATGTGGATCAAGCTCACCTGCAGACAGTACATAATGCGCACATGTGGCATTGCCATGCATGGCTTCAGCTGTAACACTGGCAGATGGACACTGTCTGACAGCCAGTCCTAGCTGGGACTAAATGCCACAGATGTCACACAGTTCACCAAGCATAGATAAATTGTGCAAGCTGAGCATGCCCAAGACAGCTGACTACATGCACATCTGCTATGCCTGATTCTCATAAAGAAGTCTTGTTGCAATATTCTGCATTTGCAAACACGGCAGCCTGCGAGGTGTTGAAACATCAACTAGTGGCCTAGATGTGGGCAGACTTTGCTGTAATTACAATCCTGGCCCCACAGAGACGCCTTGCTTATATCAGAGCTAGCAGGATAGTAGTTACATCAAGATCCGCCCATGCTGGCTGTCTGAGCTCAAAAACAGATTCCTTGATGACAGTAGCATGATTGATATTACTGGTTGTATGCAAGACTTGAGAATGTCTTTGCCACCATTGCACTGCTGATGCAGTTGCTTTGCAACCGTGTCCTTGCACTGCAGGCTGAAAGCTTACTCGTCGTACATATCCTGAGTGCCGTTGCTGTGAAATCGGGGAATTGATCATGACCGCAGCGCTGTCGCTTGTTTGACACTTGACAAGAGGGTTCAGCGCCTGCAGTCATATCTGGGTTGAGAGCGTTGCTTGCGAGACATGGCAGCTAATTTTTCAGACGTCGCTTGCATAACAGAATACTGTTCTCACAAGAGAGAGAGAGATTACAATGCTTTAGCCAGCCAGCAAGTCTGATCACATATAGAAGAAGACGAAGGTCAAATGTGGAAAACATCAAGACAGTCTAGAACGAACTTGAAAACCTGCATATGATCTT
>JAABUP010006135.1_pt1 | contig 17468 bp, 24 predicted proteins | sample 5559201 | NCBI WGS metagenome assembly JAABUP01 (sample SAMN10711887, study PRJNA513373) | rock metagenome | isolation source: Antarctica rocks | place: Antarctica
AGGGGCAGGACCGTTGCAATCTCAAGGTGGTACTGGTCTGGAGTGGTTGGCATGACTGGAACAGGCGGCCTCTGAAGGCAGTGAGCAAGAGGACAGACCTGAAGCGCAGATCCACCAGGCCAACGCTGCCTGTCTTGCATTTACAGGCCTTCAGCGTCACCTCATCACCCTCTCTGATACAAGTCACTGCCTGCTCAGTTTTGGACTTCTCACCTTCCTGAAACCAGCACCACACACATCACTGAACGGTATGCCCTGATAGTGTCATGGGGCTTCTGTCTTTGAAGACAGCTTCCACCCAGAGTGCTTGCCAGCATCATTTACCGAACTGACACACGTCTGTCATGGCGGATCATTCAAGCAGCTGAGCAACAAGAGCAGACACATCTGCGCTTGGCCAGACGAGATATCACTGACTTGGGCCTCGGATGCAGCTTGAGTGCAGCTGCAAGGCTGCTTGTTGCGTTCTTGGACTCTAAAGACATGGCCATCACCAAACGCCACGCTTGCATTGTGCATCAAAGCTTGACCACTTGCAGCCTTGGGAAGATGCCACAACACAAATCAGCTCAAGACACTTCACTGCATCAGCTTGCAATGGCACATTGCATCAGCTTGCAATGGCACCTTGCATGCATTGACTGTGTTTCGCACCAGCATGGGGTATCATCAGACCAGTGCTCACCGGACATGATGATCATTGGCACTGTTGAGCCCTACCCCTGCCCAATCAGATGGATGATCAACACTCAGGTCAACATAAATCATGGGAGGCTGTTGCACTTGACCAGTGTATCCACTAGCATGACTGCGCCAGTTTGTCATATGCCGCAACGCAGCCATGCAAAGCCAACAGAATGTGGAGATTGGTAATCAATCCTCACCTCAGTTTCATCAACTATGGCCACAAGGTCGCCCAAGACGCTCTTGTACGCCGTCTCATCATCAATGCCTGTACAGACGCACATGGCTGATGCTCAGGCCAGACCAGCAGACATGCATGGCATTAGCAACCAATCAGGCCATCTCAGCTTGTTTTGTTTTAAAACAGCTGAATGAAGACTGTCAGTATGGGCTGTGTAACAAACAAACACCAGGGTCACATCTGGTGTCACTCTGCACCTGTGGCATCTATAAGCCAAAACCCCCTTCCACAAACAGAGGCCTCAGGCAACACAAGGAGGCTACTAACAGCATCACCAAATTTGGAAATGGTCATCACAGCATCATAGCAAGTGCCGCAGCAGTGAGCAACCCTCTGTTGCTCACCAAAGATGTCTGAGCAGATGGAGTTGAGCCACATGATGGGGGTGGAGTAGGGGTCAGCGGCATCAATGATCATCATGCCCTCTGAGTAGTAGTCGGATGTTGCGGTCTTGTCTGGCACGCTGCCCAACACGCCTCTGTTCAGTTCCTCCACCTGTCAAAGCGCAACAGGCCAAGCAGTCTGTCAATGCCACACGTACATGCATCAAGCAGGCGCGGCTCTGTCATAAACAGGTGCTGCTGACTAGGCATCTGAATTGACCAAAGCAGCTACCAATCAGCATTGACATGGACACACAGGTATGCATGTAGCGAGAGAGAGTGTTTCAAGTTTGATGTGGGAGTGTGTTGACAGGTTAACACACAGCAGCTGTTCTGTATGCTTGGCTTACAAGCTTGGTGGCTGTCGCAGCTGCATAAACAATGAACTCATCCTTGGCACATGCATTTCAACACATCTTGTGCTGTGCTGCACTCTGAATTGAGGCAACAACATCAGTGCGCTGCTGTGCCTAAGCCGCAGGGCGTATGTAAGCCTGACGACTCATGGCAGAATTCCGGCAATGACAGGCACATCCAACCACTGTGTGCATGTACCTGACTTTTGCAAGAGACATATGTTGCGCAACTGAATTGCATGATGAAAGAGTAGCCCCTACCACGTGCTTCTTCTCCACCTCTCTGACCACCAGCTCAGCAAAGTTGCACAGCATGTTGACATCTTGTACAGTGAGCGTGCGGGGCTGAGCATCCAAGCAACACCTGTGCCATGTGCCTTTCTATCACAATCATGTAATGCTAACCTACCTGGCTAATGCGGGAGCAAAGGCTGGCACAGGTGAAAACCAATCAATCAATCCATCAATGTAAGCAGCTCATCAAGAAAAGCTGCACGGACTCATGACATGCCATTGACATCATCAGGTATTGCATTTGCTGCATGGTTGTTCACGATGATGTGATTGCTCACCACAGAAGTTGAGTTGAATGTGATAACATGACAATAAGCAGCCACAAACCTCAATGCTGTTGCAATGGTAGGCAATGTGGTGCAGCAGATAGCAAGCTTGCTTGTGATGCGACATCAAGAAAGCAAAAGATGATAGTATAGCTTACAGGCTGCCAATACGGTTGCCCTGAAAGGTGACCAAGGGACAGCCCACATAAAACCGGAAATGTGGCTCCCCTTTGATGATTGGGTGGTCCCGGAATCTGCAGGAATGACACCAACACATGTTACATAATGCTGGCTGTGTAACTCTTTGACAAGCTGAACTGGACAAGCTAAGGATGCATGACAGTGCATGCAGACAGTGAGAAGGGCAAGCACTTGTGTACAGTCTAGCTAACATTGCAAATCTGGCCATTATGACAGGATGGGTACCACCAAAGATCAGAAGCAGCACACATATGATGCAAGTCGTGAACAGCTATGGACAGAAGGACCTGAGTCATGCACTGATGCATGTTGCAGTTCAAAGACAAGGGTTGCTGTCAGGGAATGTGCAAACAGCAGGCAGTGAGGTTATGACCTGATGTCTTGCAGGGCATCAGGCACAATGAGGACCTCAGGAAACTCAGGCAGCAGAGTCCAGGTGCACAATGAGAGCTTGCGGGGTATGTCCTCAGGGCTGTAGTCTGCCTTGAAGCATGCCATGGGCTGGGAGGTGTTGACCTGGAAGATTCCTTCGTTGATGAAATGGATGTTACAGCATGACACCTGCACACATAAGGTCTCTCTCTTTGCAGCACTGATGCCAACTTGTCTGTTCTGATTCACTACAGGCTGATGGACTGGGCGCTGTGATGTGCAGAGTTAGACTCAGGCAGCAGGTGCTGCGTCATATGACTGCATTGGTCAGGAATGTTGACAGGGAGCAAAGACATGATGTGCACGGTTGTAAGCACACCTGAAGCAACTTGGCTAGTACATGTGCCAGTCTGGCTGTAAGAGGATTATGTGGTGCATTGTTCAGGCCTATGCCAGTGAAAGCCTCCATCCTCTCTGTCTCATTGTGAGGAGGCACAGCGCCCTTGTAGTGGTCCACAGTGGGTCTCCTCCTAGGCCCTGCACTTGAGACATGTGTTGGGTACAGGGACATGCACCCTTGGTATACACACTGCGTTTTGGCTGTCTGCTGGCTGGCTCTTATGAAGTTGCTGAGGGTGGTAACAAAGACAAGGGCAGCGCTGTCAGCAAAAGCTGTGCGACACACACAGCCAGCAATGCAGCAAGCCTTAAAACACAGCAGTGTTCTTGTTGCAAGCAGGATTTGGAGGGTACCAGACGTGGGCCCATCGCCTAGGATTGGATTGCTGCTGATTTGGGACTGAGAAGTGGCGTTGACCTCTAGCCTGACTGGAGGAGGAACACCAGGAATATCTGTCCAGGACTTCTCGACTTGGACGGTTTCCTTTGGAGCTTCCTGCGAAGCTTAGCACAAGTCATCTCAGCGCCCTGCAAAAGCTTGTGTATGACTCACTCAGGTTGACCTTCAAATATTGACCGGACCTGCTGGATGGGGTTCGCTCCTTTTGTTCCGTGGCGAAGGGCCGATGGGCTGCAGCCCATTTTGACCTTTTGAACGTTCTGTGTGTTTCGAGATTTTCTCAAGCGCGACAGGCGTCGAGTGACGGGGCCAACGTCAGCCTTGCACGAGACAACAGACGAACCCTACAGCCAGAAAAGCTGACAGTAGCAATGACCAAACCCGCACCAGCAACTTGGCAGCTCTAAGGTGAAGGTAGAGGAGTCTCTACCGGTGTGTCCGCCCTGACTTTGCGACAGCTTCACGATGCGACAGCTTTACGATGCCACACGAGGTGCTTGGCAAGTTTGACTACACTGTGAGTCACAGTCTGTGACTAATCAAGCAAAGTTCTGAACGCACGCCATGCATGTGCGATTCCCACATGTTTTCATTGGGCATCATCAAGGGATTGCCGCTACACGCAACAGAACCCGCAAAACCGTGAAGCGTGCGCCTACTTGATATGCATTCTTTGCTGGAATCTGATGCAGACCATTTGTGGCAAGTGGTATGACCTGGGGCCTTGTTTCGACTTCAATCAGCATGCATAGTTGTTGACCAAGTCCGAAATTCACTACCCGTGAGAGTTTGCCGTTGAAGTGGGACACTTCCAAATGAAAAAATCTTGAGTCTGACATAGGTCGTGTCGCATGCGTCGAGCTCGCAGACCGGATTGCTTATGAATGCTGAGAGACTGTACTGAGTTGGCTATCAAAGTTCACTCGCCATGCCGTCAGAAGCTCAGTCCTTGTTGAAATCCACAACTGTAGACGAAGCTGTACAGGCAGTGCAGGCTCTCTTCCAGTTCTTGGTATGCTGTGCTGGCTGCAGGCCAGCATTCCCATCTATGCAATAAGCTTTTCCAATACATAATTTGTGTAACTTGCAGGGCTTGGCTGATGTGCAAGCTGTGCAATCAAGGCTCCATCAAAAGGTGAGATGCCAGCGTGGCTGAAGTTCAGTTCCTAGCTCTCCCCCTCTTTTCCGCCCATCCTCTGCATTTCTCCCTTGCGCTGACCTGCACAAAAACCAATGACTTATGCTAATGCAGAAAGGCCAAGGCTCAGCAACTGGAGCAAAGCAACCACTGAGATCAATCCAGGAACCAGACAGCCCTACACTTTTTGCTGCGCTGTCCTCACAATCGCCTCTGCCTGCTTTGCAGCTGCAGCAAGCCAAAAAGGTGAGTCCAAGCATATGTGTGAGGCATACTCACTGAGAGTGGTCTTAGGCAGCATGAAAATCAAACGAAAATAATCCGACAAAGCATTTCACGCAGGCTGCAGAAGCCATGAATACAGAGGAGCTGCGTCACCAAATGGCTCAAGTGTATCAGGCGTACAATTCCCATGTAAGAACCACATGCATCTGCCTTGTACCACTAGCCTTCAATGTCATGCATCTGAATGTTCATGTCGCTGATCTATTTGAGTGGCACATGGCCTAGTGTAAAGTAGTGAGGTGTAGAGCAGCAGCTGCAAACTGTAATGCTGCGCATGAATGGGAACTGCAGGTGGCAGTTCAGGGGATGGACACAGCAGATTTTCTGCACCTCTTGGCTGACTGTCAGCTTCTGACAAACAGGTGAGGCTGGCACTCCTGCTTAGTAACAAATGCACAGTCCAGATTCTTACTGCTGCCTGCTTGACTTGAGCAATCCCGCAACGTCTAGTTAGTTCAGAAACATCCTCCCTACACTGGAAATCTAAATAGAGAAACATCTGGGGGCAGTAAAAACGCGTTCCTACGTTGTGGAGATGTTTTAGTTGCTGCAAGGTTTGGGCTGCTGGAGGGCCAAGAGGTGTATCAGGCAGCCTGGGCAGCAACCACAGCTGCCTCTCACCACAAGGTATTCTTTTTCCTTGAGCCCCTGCTGGCGTTGTGATGCCCCTGTCACTGAAAGGCAAGCTGTCAGCAATGCTTGCATAAAAGGTAAAGGTCAATGTGCGTTTGTGGCTGTAATGTTACTGTTTGCACCATTCAGGCTTTGGGTCTCTCAGAGGATGGTCTAGTAGATGCCCTGCGGCGCGTGGCTGCAGTCAAGCTCAGCAAGCTATCCAATCTGGTGAGACTGTACCTTCCTGTTATACCACTGCTTCTCTGGCTGTATGTTACTTGCATTCTTGGACTTCCCCATATGTCAGCTGAGTCATTGGTTTTGCAGGATGAGGCATTTCGGCGCCTGCTCTGTCATTGGGTGCTGCCACATGCACAACAAGGGCCCAGCAGCAGCCCCTTCCAAGGTCTCTTCACTCCAGTATCCATGGTCAGTACCCAGCCGCATGCCCTAGCTTTTGATGCCATGCTTCCTTTGCAAGCCCAAGTTCTACCTCTCATGCGTGGCTGTGAGCAACGCCATGCGTGCAGCTACTGCTGCAGAGGTTGCATGCCATGGTGAAGTGGAGAGACAAGACTTGTCCCGCAAGTACCTAGCTCATCTTGAGCTGGAAAGAGTAATTATGATTGTTATTATTGTTATTGTTATTGTTATTATTATTATTATTATTATTATTATTATTATTATTACTATTGCTACTACTATTACTATTACTACTACTATTACTATTACTATTACTATTACTATTACTATTACTATTACTATTACTATTACTATTACTATTACTATTACTATTATTATCATTCTGAAGTCATTGGCGGCATGCAGGATCTGGTGGCCAGACATGACGCCATATTGAAGAAGGTGTTTGCATGGTATGCCAGCCTGCCGTCCTTGGCTGGTCAGACCTCCTGGGAACAATTCAGACACACCCAGAAGGGGATGCTTGCAGGACACCTCATCCTGCTTCTCACTGACTTCAAGGTGTGCCCACTGCTGTGGATCTGCCATCAACTTCTTTAGACAGAAACTCTGACGCAGTTCAGCACCTCTGTTTGCCTGAGTTATGCATCTGCACCTGGGGCTGCAATGATGAATAAGATTGTTTGTATGTGACTCTTTAACAGCGCAGTGTATGCGAGACGCTGTGTGTGTATGGCCAGTCAGCTTGTGCCAGCATATGTCTGATGCCTGGTGAGTGCTGCAGGTGATTCCAGGCATGCTGTCAGTCAGACAAGTGACTGGCCTGCTGCAACAGTACAGTGCAGAGGCACCAGCACAGGATGGTGTGCTGCAGTACCCTCACCTGCTGGACATGCTGTCTCGCTGTGCTGTCTTACTCAGACAGCAGGTGCAGAGGAAGCTGAGTGGGCCCTGGGTGAACATCACTGAGGTGGAGCAACACCTTGCATGACTGTCAAATGTCTGGCTTACCATGCGGTTCACCATGCCTGCCTTCAAGTGCTGGATATATTGCCATGTGTGCCTCAGTAGCAAGCAGGGTCTTCGCATGGCTGTCTCTGTGCTTGTCCTTCTCACCACTCTGACTGACTGGCTAGAACAGACTCAGCAGCTGTGCTTGCACAGACTTGATGAGTGACTAGATGCTGACTTATGCTGCAGCTCAACTCGCTGAAACGCTACTTGAAACTCCAGTCCCTGCCAAGCATCCAAGAGGCGTATGCCCTGCCGGATTCCCCCCACCATGTGGCCACTATCACAGGCAGCCTGCAGAAGCTGCAGCTCGTTCAGCCTACTCGCCTTGCATCACAATGGCCGCAATGCCAGGCTCAACAGGCTCCAATCAGCAGCAGCAGCACATCTCCTGCACAAGGCATGCATCAGCACCTGACAATGAGCAGGCCTGTGCATAAGAACAAGTCACGTAGTGCAGCAAGTGGCAGCATTGCAGCGCATGCAGCCAGCTGGCAGGGTCGGCAGGGGTCAAGGTTGGGGTCTAGAGTGGGTAAGAGTGGCTGGGATGCCACTGGGGTTGAAACGCAGATGATGAGCAGCTTGAGCAGCAGTGTGGGCAGTGAAGAGGAGGAGTGGTATTGGAGGGAGCAGGATCGGATATGGCTTGAGGCACAGCAGCAGGAGGCTCACAGGAACCACCTTGCATGGTGAGCTGCTGTCTGTGTCATGCCCCTTGTCTTTTGAGCTGTCCTGGTGCCCACGTGCTGTGTTCATGCTGTGCTGCTATGCACACCTTGCCTAGCATTCTGTATTGTACGGATTGGTCTGTGCATAGCCAAGGGAGGCGTCTGAATGAATCACTTGCCATCGAAGCATGCACGCTTGGTCAGAAGTTGCAATCAGGGAATGAAAGCAGTGGTGGCAATGCACACATCTGCAGGAGAGAAGGTGACAAGAGGCGGCTGTTACAGCACCGTCAGGAGAGGTTGTCATATGACCCCAGGATGCCGGCCCGCCTGGCCAGCTTCCCCTGCCACATGGCCTGCACCCCCACTCCCCCCTATGCCCTGCTGGACCCCGCCGCCCCCATTCCCACCACAGCCCTCAACATGGATGGGGATGGCTGGTGCCCAATGGTGGATGTGGTCAGGCTGGAGTGCCCTTCCCCAGTATCAAGCACAGGTAGGCAAGCCTGATGTCTGTGTGTGTCTGCGTCTGCCTGTGTGTGTCTGTGTCTGCCAGCATGCATGCATAGTCATGGTGTATTGAAGTATATGGCGCAATCTGTCCCACCTGAGCCTGTGACAGACACTGGAGGTAACTTTGTTGAAAGCAGCTGGAGTGCCAAGCTGATGCTGAAGCTGTGCAAGCAGTGCAAGAAGGGCGTGTGGTGCTGTGGGGTGTGTGATGGGTCCTGTAGGGCTGACTCTACAGTGCAAGCTAGGTCCAGGGCAAACGTGCACAGGTTCTGTCTGTTTGATCTACTGCATGGTGAGTGATGATGACGCAAATGGGCCTTTGGAGTTGTCTGCTGGCAGCAATTGCTGAGTTGTTCTGCTATGCTAAGCTACCTGAAGAGTGACTTGATGAGTCTGGTGTGTTGCAGAAGCAGAAGAGGATGTGGTGGAGCAGGCGAGACTGGGAGAGCTGCCTATGCTGTCCTTGAAGCATGTGCCTCTGGAGATGCTCTCAACAGGCATCAGCAAGCTGGGTAGGCCTACAAACATTGAAACTTCAAATCTCAGCAGACGCAACACTCTTGCCCGTGACAACTGCAGAGAAAGATGGAAGAGCATACATGTGGCTGCTGATACTTGGAATGTATGCCAGCTTCTTCTGAGGCTGTGTGTGCTGTGTGTTGTTCAGGCAAGAGGAGCCGTGACATGGCCTGGGCACATGACACATGTGACCAACTAGCTGCTTTTGATGGCAGACTTCCATCCTTACTAGCTGGCTGGGGCATTGAGAACGAGAGCCAGCAATGGAAGCAAGCAATAAAGGATGCAAACACACTCCCGACTGTGCCTTCAGCTTCTTGCAGTGATTGATGGCACTCTGTTACGCAATAAGGTTCAGCAAGCTTGCTGATCGATTTGTGCAGTGTACAATGCAAACTGCTGTTTGCCTGATTTGCATGTGATAGTACAGATGTGGTGTTTTCTTCTATTAATTCTGAGTCACAGCACTTGCCCCTGTGCAATGAACCAAAAACAGCTATTGTGATTCTGAAGTGTGCAAGGGTCATATACTGCGCAGACAAATGCAGCTCTGAGTCAGACTATGCACCTGTCTGTCGTGATGCAGCTGATTAATTTAATAGATAGTATGAGCAGACACATGCATGCTGTCTTCATGTTTACCACAGTCACATTGTTATACAATACTTGCAATATCCAATTTCCGCACTATTACAGCAGTAACACTTGTCAAGCCACAAGCAAAACTTGACTGGCAACATTATAGGTGAGTGAGGTCAGTAGATTTATGCTGGCTAGCACCAGATATACGTGGTGATCAAAAAGTACCAACAAATGCCTGAGGCCGTGCATGCCAAATCTTTCAGCCATGTCCAAAACCAGGAATCTGACATTCGTTGGTTGTCTCTGCATCCGATGGCCCAGCAGGCAGCACCTTGCGCAAATTGCCTTGCAGCGCTCAAGCCCGCTCTCACCTGGGCGATAGACATCGTAGCAGGCACCAGCATGTCCACATAATCTGTCAAACGTCGTCACGCTGCCAAGAGGTCTGGTTGGCTGTCAAAGATCAGTAGCCATGGACCGTGCACGCACATTTTTGACTGGGGTCAAGTCTAACGGCAGCCTGCTTGGTCTTGCGCGAAGGTGTGCATGCTTAATCGTCAATGTCATCAAGCCAGCTCTCCATTATCTGTATCGCTGCTTCTTATCGCTGTTCCCATGCCGTCTCTTGTTAGGGAGTATCCTGTCTCAGCTGACGAGTATGAGCTGCTGGAGGAGGCTGGCCGTGGCGTCAGTGCGACGGTAAGACAACTCAGCAGGTTGTCTGTGCTCAGTGGTCTAGTACTGTCAGCCTGGTTATGTATACAACTTTTCACTATGCTCTTTTGCCAGGTTTGGAAAGCCAGATGTAAGGCTACAGGGGAGGACGTGGCTGTGAAGCTGCTTGATCTTGAAAACCTGAATTGCAGCCTGGTAGGGTGCAGGATCGCCTGCTGCTAGATTAAAAGCTAAGGTCTGCTAAAGTTGAGAGCGCACTTTATTCCCATAGGAGGAGATTGTCAGGGAAGCACAGACAATGCGGCAACAGCACCACTCGAACGTGCTGCCATTGCACTGTTCATTTGTCCACCAGCAGAACCTTTGGATGGTCATGCCGTATGTGGCAGGTGGTTCTGTTTTGAATCTCATGAAGTTCGCTTACTCAGAGGTATGGCATGCACATCTGCTTCACATTGCGTACATCATCAGCATATAAACCAAAAGAATGCATGGTGCAGGGTTTGGAGGAGCCCGTAATTGCTACTATTCTCAAAGAAGTACTGAAAGGGCTAGACTATATGCACAGGCATGGAGGGATACATCGCGATGTCAAGGTATGCTGTTCATGCCTCATGCCTGGCTTACTTGAAGCTGCAAGATATGGCTGTACAAGACTAACTTCATGGGCAGCTACAGCCCAAATTGCTGCCGTTGAATCGCACCTTGTCCCTTCTATCACTCCAACTGCGTCACACCGATGAAGTTATGGACTGCTGACAGGCAGGAAACATCTTGATAGACAAAGATGGCACCGTTCTGTTGGCTGATTTTGGTGTGGCGGCCACAATGGAACGTGGTGGAACTTGGGGCAATCAGCAGATGTCACGCAACACATTTGTGGGCACCCCTTGCTGGATGGCCCCTGAAGTCATGGAGCAGACAGAAGGGTATGCACCACAAAGCCTGCTGTCACAAGCTTTGCTGACGCCAGCAGCTTTGCATGCTGTGTACTGCACAGAGCAGCAGCATGCCTTGCATGTATCCTTGGCAGCACTCTGTGTACACCAATTGATATCGCAGCAATGTGCTTTGACAGTCTACACTGCAGCGTCTCTGGAATTTGTACAGGCTGATAACAAAGCCCTGTCAGCTTGGGTCTCCTGGATGGGATCAATGACTCTGTTGACATTGGTAATCATTTCCCATCTGACAGGCCAACCTGATCTGACAGTATGCCACAAGCACAACAAGGATTTTGTGATTGTGTGATTGTGTGATGCCCTCCTCTGGGTTAACTCTCCCATATCTTCCACGCCAGGATAACTGTTGGGACAAACTGAAGCACCCACAATTGGTCATAGGCCTTCATGCAGCACTGTTGCTGCCTATCAGGTACAACAGCCTGGCAGACATCTGGTCCTTTGGAATCACAATTCTGGAGCTGGCTCATGGGCATGCTCCCTTTGCCAAGCTGCCACCCATGAAGGTGCTGCTGATGACCATTCAGAACCCTCCCCCCACCCTAGAGTCAGACAGCGGCAAGAAGCATTTCTCCAAGGTACTCCATCTGTCGCAAGCAGCTTACTAGGCTACCTACTTGCACTCTTGCATGTGATGAACTCAAGTAGAAGCATACTCACATCATTACTGCAGTTTCCTAAAGGGTAATCAGTGCTGCATGGCGATTGTGTGCAGAATGCATATTGCTGGGGCCACCACAGCAGTGCTGCAGCATGTCAAGTTTGTATTGATTTGTTTATTTGGTCGCACTGCATAGGCCATGAGAGACATTGTGGGCAAGTGCCTGGTCAAGGATGCCAGCAAGCGCCCCTCTGCAGCTCAGCTGCTGGAGCACAAGTTCTTCAAGGTAAGGTGTTAACAGTGTGCTGCACAGTATGCTGCTGCTGCAGTGCCCAGCTGCACTGCTCACCGTCTGTACATGAGACTCTACCTTTGTGTGTTCTGTGTCCAGGGTGAATTTGACCAGCCCTGAAGTGTAATGGTTATTCTCAGGCCACAGTGACGTATGCAAGTCACAGCACTGTTACCCTTGCATATCTCTAATCAACTTGCAATCAGATCTTACAGATTCCGTGGACAGCAACTCAACCCATGCATGAACAGCTACCAAATAGACATGACTGCCTGTACAAAATCTGCTGTTTCAGCAGCTTGTGACAGCAAGAGTTTCCTGGTCTGATGCACATTGTGTGACACAGACTGCTCACGAGCCCAGCTACTTGGTGAAGCACCTGCTGGGCAACCTGCCACCCGTGGTGGACAGAGTCAAGCTCATGCGCAAGGGCCAAGCTCCCAATGGCTCTCAGGAAGACAACTTTGCTAAAATGGCTCAGTCTCAGGTCTGTGACAGATCCTACCCTCGTATGCAACATATCCTGCTGTATCTATAGCACAGCCCAATGCCTTTCAGCATCACTTGCATGCTTGCATGCTTGCATGCTTTGTGTCTGTCAGTGCGCTGAAAGGACATGTCTCTCCGTCTGTGACTGTGCTCATGTCTGGCTGGCATTGTGGCCGTCCCGATGAGCTTGATTTGCCTGGATTGCACCGCTTGCCCTCTGGTGCTGATGTCATGAATGTGTGCAGGAGGCATACATTCGTGGTGTGAGTGGCTGGAACTTTGATGTGGCAGCTCTGAAGCGCAATGCCAATGAGGAGGGCCCTGGCCTTGAGCGCTTGAGCACCATAGCTGAAACACCAGGTCCGCCCAGTCACACCACTCCCTCACCGTTATATGTTGTGCTGAGCTGTGTCACCCTCATGCTGTTGTGTGACCACTTTTTACAGGTGCTTCTTAGCTGTAGCATGTGCCTGCTGCCACGAAGCCATAAAAACCCAGACTGGTGACGCTGAATGCTGTCCTGCCTTGATCACATTGCAGCATGCAGCATGGAAACCTTCACCCATGCAATATGGAAAGCATCCTGAAGGTGCAGGACAACTGCATGTTTCTGCCAAGCAAGTTGAGTCAACAACAGAACAGAAAGGTGAAACCCGACAGTGCAACAAGACAGCCTGACATATAACCAAGCTTCCATATGGTACAGCTTTCACATGGCACAGCAAATATGACTTATGGGCCAAATGGGTTGAATGATCACATCGGGTAAACAGCCAAACTACAGCCTGGTTAGCTTCAGCAGCAATCACTGCTCATCTTCCTCTTGATCATTTGAATTGGTGATGCAGTCACAGGCACAAGCAGTGCTCAGGGTGCAGGCTCCAGCCCCTTCAACGACACGGCTGCACAGAACGGTTTCCAAGGAGGCTTCCAGCAGAGCCAGCAAGGCGCCAATCTGCCGTCCCAACCCTCGCTCGTCTCTCAGACCTCTGCCTCAGCAGCCTTTCAGCAGTCAACCGGGCAGCCACCCTTCCTTGTGCAGTATGGTACAGGCAGCCAAGGTCAGTGCCCCTTAATCTGTCTTGAAGTGTTGAAGCAGCATTGTGAGATCTAGCTTTGCCATGGACAGACAAAGCTCTCGGTTTGACCAACACCAAACAAGGGTTGTAACAGACCGCTGTGCAAAACTTCATGCACACCTCACTGTGACACACCTTTGACTAGGTCTCTCCATGTGTCCTCCCTTGCATCGAAAGGGGGTAAAATAAATCAATTATCTGTTGCTGCCTGCATTGCTTGAAGTCACACAGTGAAAGGCTGGCAGCTGCTGCTGCTGCCTTGATCCTCATTGGTGGCCCATAAGCATGGACTTTGGACTGCCACCTCTGGCGCTGCACACTAGCTTGCATGCTCAAACTGGCATGGGGCACATGCAGAGTCAGGCCCACTGTCTCCTCAAGCCTCAGCACGACCCCCTCTGGCGCGAGACAGCTCGCAGTTGCCACGAGTCTCCAGCAGCGAGAGATTGCAGTCCAGCACTCCTGGCAAAGACAAGGCCAAGACGCAGCCTGTGCAGCTCAAGCCAGGCCACAAGGTACTGCTTCACAAGGCTTGATTAGTTTCTGCTGCTTGAACGAGTCCAGCATGACACAGCTGTGTAAAGTGATTGCGTCTGATGTTGTTGCATACTCAGAGCAACACTGCTGCTTTGCACTTTCTGCTGCAACAAGCGTTGATGCTTGATGCATCAATACTTGTAGCTTTACCGGTGTTATTCATGTTGTCAAGTGTTCCACACATTGTGTCTGCATCATCTGGCAAACATCCCAGAAACTGTGTCTGCTGTCTGTGCTTGCATTTGGCGTGTCAAAGATCTTAGTTCCTATGTTCCTGTCAAGGAACCCATGAAGATGTCGCCATGTTGCTGTGTCAGCATCGTGTATGTAGCATTGTGTTTGGTGGCGACTGTCAATGAGCTATGACCAATATGTGGTACTTGTACAGAAGCAAGGGCGCTTTGAGGTGTATGAGGGTGATTCCCAGCCCCCAATGTCACCGCCTGTCGGTCAGGGCCAGCAGTTCATGGACCAGAACCTGGGCTCCAAGCCAACAACTCCTGATCATGGAGTGTGAGTCACTATCATCATGTTCTCTTGCTTCTGCAAGTGCTGTTCATTACAAAGCTGCTCTTCTGCGCATGCTGTCCAAGCACACCTGCAGATGACATGCAGCTACATTTGAGCTATGATGCCATGTATCTGGTCTAAAATTTGCTCTCAGTGTAGCATCATACTACATGTATGACATGCTTCTGTGTTGTATCTGGTTGTCCACATAATCCCTGAGCTTGTATCTCCAGTAACAGTAACAGACCAGATCAACACTCAAGATCACAAGGCAAGAGGGGTACACCAAACGCAATGTTTTTTCAATGTGCTGTACAGGAGCCGCTTCAGCCAGCATGCTCCCTTTGAGGTGGAGGTGGGCAGCCAGCCCTACTTGGGCAGAAGCTCCTTCACAGAGGGGCCTGACTCCAGCCGGGTGTCAGACCCCGGCACTGCCAAGGCTGGTGAGGGGGCGGAGAAGGGCAAGCGCAAGGGGCGCTTCCAGATAGTGGAGGAGGACGCTGCAGACCCGGGCAAGAGGAGTGTTGGCAGGTCCACCTCTGTCGCCAGCATGGACAGCCATCGTTCCACTCATGTAAGCCTATCCTAGCAGCATTTTTTGCTTGTCACAACATATATTGCGGGGCTCTTCTCACTGTTGCACATCTTGCTCAATTGCAATGCTGAGGGGTTATTGACTCTGCACCTTATGAGAATTTAGCGCTCATTGACAGAAGTAGGCAAGAGGACCCCATCAGAATGCATCCCATATCTGTGAACCTGCTTTGCTTTGTCTGCTCCTCAGCCTGTGCTTTGAGGCTGGCAGAGCGACACTGCACACTGCCATGTTACATCTTTCATGACATCTGTCCTTGCATACACCACACCAGACACAAATCTCAATATGCTTGTGACATCCATCTTGCAAGACAGGTCACCATAGCACATGTCCACATGTGTTTTGTTTTGCTGGCTGGGTCAATCTGGCTTTGCTGGCTGGGGTGCAGGGAGCTCAGACTGCTCTGCTGGGACCGCTGAAAGAGGTGCTGGAAAGCATGACAGGGGGTTATGAGGTGATGAAGGAGGTAGTGGCAGCTCTGCAGGACACGGAGAGGGGCAAGACCGCCAGCATGACTGTGCTGCTCCAGGAGCTGCAGGAACGCCAAGCCAGCAAGCCATCCCGAGAAGAGCAAGAACGTCTGCGCTTGGAGGTCAGGCATCGCTCATGCTGTCAATATAGCTCTGGGCTGCCGCCTCAGGAGGCGCTCGTTGTGATCGCTGAGAAGCGTAAACTTTTCTTCATGCTGTCAATCAGTTAGCTTCAGTGAGTTGCGTAGTGCACACATACACCGCTGCATTGACTTGCGTCCAAGGAATGCTGCTGACGCTTGTCATTCTTTGTGGTGGGATTGCGGGCTCCTATTGTCTAGAGCAGAACAGTATCCAAAAGCACAGCAGAATTAAACAACCAGTCTTGTCGAATTTGCAATACAAACCATGCCCACAGTACGTTTGTTCTGGGATAGGCTGCGTCGTAAATGTATGGTGTGATGGCTTGCAGACAGTACATTTGAGGGACGAGAATGTAAGATTGAGAGACAGAGTGCATTTGTTAGAGGAAGAACTAAGGAGAACCACAGCCGACAGGGGACCAGGTGGATGATTTGTCATTGACCAAGCCATGTACATTAGTAGCTATCCATACAAGTTCCCGGTCCTTTGTTCTGTTTCAGCGCAGCAGCTGTCTGATCCACTGCTGTGCTGAACTCTGGTTTTGCAATTTAAATACTGTCTAATCAATGTAATTTACAAAATCTCATCTCAGTCACAGCTAGACACGCGTAGACACTTCTGAAAGGTCACGTTAGGCAGGGTAAAACAAGCAGTGTAATTGACATGTCGAGAATTACAGGCCAGTGTCCTTACATGCAACGTGCACGACACCATGATCGAAAACTACTACAAGGGGCCATATTTGAGTCAACTCCGAAGCTCACATGCCTACATCATGATCAAAATGAAAAATCCAGCACTGAGAGTACGGTACACATGATCACCACCTGACTTCTGTTGTTTCAGCATTTGCAGTGCAGCCGGGAAACTGGATGGTCACTACACTATGCCCCTGTGCGTATCTACAATTGAAATCAAACAGCTTCATACATGGCCATGACCAAGCAGAAACACCAGCAGGAGTGTCCAAAACATATGTGCATTGATTTGCTGTGACTTGTCGGACATTCAAAGCTCTGCGACTGTTTTCAAACCCCTCCCAATCTTCAGATGCAAAGCCTTGCAGTTGTCCCTGATGGGTCGACGTCAATGGCCAGCCGGAAACGTACAACACAGACAGTAAAGGCATACAGTCTTTCAAAAGCACTCTCAATGTTTCAACAATCAGGCAGCTAATGGTGATGCTGAGATGCTCCAGCACAGGCCACTTTCCCATTATCAAAGCCTCAGCGCCCTCCTTGCTCACGTTACTGAGGCTCAGATCCAACACTCTCAATAATGGCCAACATCCTTCTTTTATTGAACAACAGCCTCTGTACCAAGATTGTTGTTGAGTAGGCACAGATGCTGCAGCACAGGCAACGCTGCCAAGGTAAGGATTTTGATATCACTGAGATCAAAGCGATTGTGAGCCAATGACAGGTACTGCAGCGATGTCCACTCCGTATGAAAAGGTACAGCAAAGGCCCTCATCATTGCACAGCCATTCAGGTGCAGAGTATTCATGTGGCTCCAACATGCTGGGAGCCTGGCAAACTCATTACAATCGGCCAATCCTCCCCCATTGAAACTCAGGTCCACGCTCTCAACCAAAGACCAGTTGGAGGCAACCAAGTGCCGGATCCCATCTGGGAATATGTGATTTGATCTCAAGCGTAAGCACTTGAGCTGAGGCCAATTCCCTTTGGCCAGGTGTGAAACGCCAGCCGAGTCGAGGCATGTGTTGGACAGGTCTAGGTGATGTAGGCACGGCCATTCACC
>JAABUP010006137.1_pt1 | contig 17462 bp, 19 predicted proteins | sample 5559201 | NCBI WGS metagenome assembly JAABUP01 (sample SAMN10711887, study PRJNA513373) | rock metagenome | isolation source: Antarctica rocks | place: Antarctica
TTCTTCGAAGGCCCGAACGTGACAAGGAAACGCGGCTTCTGGCCCAGGCGGCCAGGTTCGAGGCTCGCCAGGTTCACCTTCCGCGCCAAGCACCCTGGCTCGGAGAATATATGAGCGAGTTGCTCGCGTTCCCGAACTGCACCCACGACGATCAGGTCGACTCCACCAGCCAGGCTCTTGCCTACCTTACGGCCCAACAGCCGAGAACACGTGAAATCGTCAGGCGCGATCCCATGCGCCGCGACATCATCCGAAATGGCTGAGCGGATTTCGCATCAGCCGACCCGTAGGCGCGAGCGCAAGATGCAGCGCTTCAAGTCACCGGGATCGGCCCAGCGCTGTCAACGCCGGTGTGATTCCAGGCCAGCGGAGCGGAGCAAAACCAGGCCAGTGGGTCCGGCACGGCGTTCGGATCAGGCGGTGGTGATTTCGCCGGTGTCGGGATCGACGGTCTCGGAGGTGGCCTGGTTTTGCTCCGCCCTGGCCGATGTCCGGCGGCTTCCCACCGACTGCTTGAGGCGGTAGCTGTCGCCGTTCATGGTCAGAATGCTGACGTGGTGGGTGAGCCTGTCCAGAAGGGCGCCGGTGAGCCGTTCCGATCCGAGGACCGACGTCCAGTCCTCGAAGGGAAGGTTCGAGGTGATGATGGTCGAGCCCCGCTCGTAGCGTTGCGAGAAGGTCTCGAAAAGCAGCTCGGCTCCGGTTGCCGAAAGTGGCACGTAGCCAAGCTCGTCGACGATCAGCAGTTTCACGGCCTGCAGATCGCGCTGAAGCTTGAGAAGGCGCCGCTCGTCCCGTGCTTCCATGAGCTGCGTCACCAGGGAGGCCGCGGTGGTGAACGCCACGGTGAAGCCCTTCTGGCAAGCCGCCAGCCCCAAAGCCAGAGCGACATGACTCTTGCCGGTGCCGCTGTTGCCGAGCGCGATGATGTTCTCCCGGCGGAGGATGAACTCGCAACGCCCGAGGTCCAGCACCAGCATCTTGTTGAGGCTCGGGATGGCGGCGAAGTCGAAGGTGTCGAAGCTCTTCACCGCCGGGAACCGCGCGGCGCGGATGCGGCGCTCGACGACGCGACGCTCGCGGTCGATCAGTTCCAGTTCCACCAGGCGCAGCAGGTAGCCGGAATGGTCGACCCCACCTTGCGCGCACTCGCGCGCCACCTTGTCGTACTCGCGCAGGATCGTCGGCAGCTTCAGCTGCTTGAGGTGGTGCCCGAGAAGAACCTGGGGCGTGCCGGCCCTGGTGCCACTCGGCATGGCGCCGTCGACCGGGATCGTCACGCCGCCATCTCCGGCACCAGCACGGCATAGTCGGCGGCCGTCGTCGTCTTCACCGCCAACTGCGGCAGATGGGGATAGGCAGCGAGGTTGAGACGGACGGGACGCCGCTCGATCCGCGCGAGCGTGATCTGTTTGACGGCGTCAAAGCCGATTGCGCCGAGCCGGATGGCCTCGGTGACGGCGGACGCCACGACGTCCTGGGGCGCCGCCTCCATCAACCGCAGCACCTGAATGAACTCCCGCTTGCCGCGATTTCCCATCCGGGCTTCCAGCAGATGGCGCAGGTGCTGGAACACCTCCGGCAGGTTCCAGCCCTGCAGCGCCGCGGCCTGATCGAGCGCGTTCGGCTTCATCTCGATCAGCGCCAGGTAGTGCAGCGGGTCCGCAACGAACACGCCTCCGCCATAGCAGCGCGGATGCCGGGCGATCTCCCGGCCGCCGCACAGGATCGCGACCTCGTCGACGAACCCCTTCACCAGTACGTCCTGGAAACCGAAGGCCGTCGGCACCGAGTAGTCGTTGCAGCGGTAGCGGACGAGCGCCGTCGAGGAGACACGGGCCGCGCGCTTCTCGCACGGCTCGAGCGGCACGGCGGGCAGCGCCCTCAGGGCCTCGATATCGGCGACGAGCCGCTCGCCGATGGTGGTGGCGTGCCGACCGGCATGCTCGTCCTGCCGCGCGCGGCAACGCTCCGCCAGCATGGCGTTCAGGGCCTCGAAGCTCGCCGCCGTGGGGACCGGCGTCATAAAGTTGGCGCGCGCGTATTTGACCAGCCCCTCGACCTTGCCCTTGTCGTTGCCCTTGCCCGGACGCCCGAAGCGGTCCTGGAACAGGCAGTGGCTGACCAGCTCCGTGAAGGCGCGGGTCCGATCGCGCCTGCCGTCGCCGCAGATCTTCGCCACTGCGATCTTGGTGTTGTCGTAGAGGAGCGACAGCGGCACGCCGCCGAAGAAGGCGAAGGCCGAGACGTGGCCGTCCAGGAACGCCTCGGTGGTTTCCCGCGGATAGGCCTTCACGAAGCAGGCATCCGACTGCGGCAGGTCCAGGCAGAAGAAGTGGATCTTCTGGCGAACGCCACCGACCACCGCCAGCGCTTCACCGAAATCCACCTGGCCGTGGCCCGGCGGGTGAGACAGCGGCACGAACGTCTCACGCCCTCGTGCCCGGCAGACCCGCACGTGATCCTTCACCACCGTGTAGCCGCCGGCGAAGCAATGCTCGTCCCGCAGCCTCTCGAAAATCCTCTTGGCCGAGTGACGCTGCTTCATCGGCGCATCGCGATCCACCTCCAGGATCGCGTCGATCACCGGCAATAGGGGCCCAAGCTTCGGCTTCTCGGGCGGCTTCGTGCGCGTGTACCCCGGAGGCAACGAGAACCGGCACATCTTCAGCACCGTCTCGCGGTTGAGTCCGAAGACCCGGGCGGCCTCCCGGCGGCTGTGACCTTCGATGAATACGAATTTCCGAACGGCGGCGTAGATCTCCACGACGAACATCCCCGGCCCCCAAAACGGGGAGCCTATCCACTGGCCGGATTTTACTCCGCCCGCGTCAGCAGTTCGCCGGCGCTCCAGTGGCCTGCTTTGTCACCGCCCTACACACAGCGCTTCTTGTCCGCCCACGCTGCCGTCCACAACACCTTCAACACCCAGCGCTACCTCGTTTTTCGCCGCACCCTCCGCCAGTTCCGGGCCGAGGCAGTGAGGGAACCTGATCGGGAATTCCTGTAACAGCGCAAAATTGGAATTGACAAAAATGTTGGACGGGGGCATGGTTAGCGAATATTCACCATTGAATATATATTCAGTGATAAGGGAAGGGACATGTCCGGCGTACAGCGCGCGTCAGTGCCGATCAATGCCGATCCGCCGACACCCACAGCCTTAGGACCGGTCAGCCCGTCGTATGGCCGAACGTCCGACCCAGCCGAACTGCACAAGATCGCCAACGCCATGCGGGTCAAGATCGTCAAGACGATCGCGCTGGCCGGCTTAGGACATGTCGGTGGAGACCTGTCGGTCGCCGACATCCTGACTACACTGTACTTCGGTGTGCTGAACGTAGATCATACCGATCCGAATAAAGCTGACCGGGACCGATTCATTCTGTCCAAGGGGCATTGCGCGGCGGCCTTCTATAGCGTGCTGTCCTTCCGCGGATTCTTCGACCCCGCCGCGGTCGACACGTTCATGAACCCTCTCTCCCCCCTGAACGGCCACCCCAATCGGCGCAAGATCCCCGGCGTGGAGGCCAACACGGGTCCGCTCGGGCATGGCCTGCCGATCGGGGTCGGGGCCGCCATCGGCGCCAAGCTTTCAGGCCAGGCCTGGCGCACCTTCGTGGTGGTCGGAGACGGCGAGTTGCAGGAAGGGTCCAATTGGGAGGCTGCAATGGCGGCCGGTCACCGGGGACTCGGCAACCTGACGGTGATTGTCGACCGAAACCGCTTTCAGCAGGGTGCCGGGACCGAGACCACCAACCGGCTGGAGCCGCTCGCCGACAAGTTCCGCGCGTTCGGATGGGACACCGTCGGTATCGATGGCCATGACGTCAGGGCTTTGCTGGCAACGTTAGCTGTTCCCGGAACCGACAAGCCCCGCGTCGTCATTGCCAAGACCTACAAGGGGCGGGGCATCTCCTTCATGGAGGACACGGTGGACTGGCATCACAAGGTGCCGAACGCCGAGCAAGTCGAGATCGCTCTTATGGAATTGTCAAAGTGAGCGCTGCGGAACTGCCATGCGCGCCGGGCGCGCCCGAAACCTTCGACTGCCGCGTCGCCTTCGCCGAAGAGTTGATCAGGCTGGCCCGCGCCGACGCATGCGTCGTCGCGGTCTGCAACGACTCCGTCGGGTCGAGCAACCTCAACGCTTTTCAGAAGGAGTTCCCGGATCGGCTAGTCAACGTCGGCATAGCCGAGCAAAACATGGTGGGTGTCGCGGCCGGCCTCGCCAATGCGGGCTTCGTTCCATTCGTCTGCGCGGCCGGACCCTTCCTGACAGGTCGTGCGACGGAGCAGATCAAGGCCGATTGCGCCTATTCCCAGTACCCCGTCGTCCTCTGCGGCATGTCGCCGGGCATGGCCTACGGCGAACTTGGCCCAACGCATCATTCTATCGAGGATTTCGCCTGGATGCGGGCGATCGCCGAACTCACCATTTTGGCGCCCGCCGACCCGGCCGAGACACGCCAAGCGGTGCGATGGGCGGCCCAGGCCGGCAAGCCCATCTACATGCGGATCGCTCGCTTCAAGATCCCGGCCGTCAACGGCGTGGAGCATCGGTTTGAGATGGGCCGGATAGCCACGCTGCGGCAGGGGGACGATGTCACGATCGCGGCTATCGGCACTATGGTGTCCCGGGCCCTCGACGCCGCCGACGTCCTTCGACGCGACGGCATCTCGGCACGCGTCCTCAACGTCTCGACCCTGAAGCCCCTGGACGAGGCCACCATCTTAGCGGCCGCGCGCGAAACCGGGCGCATCGTCACCGCAGAGGAAGCCGTCTCGGGTGGTGGGCTCGGCGGGGCGGTCGCCGAACTGGTGTCGCAGCATTGCCCGGTGCCCATGCGCATCCTCGGCGTGCCGGGGTTCGCCCCAACCGGGGACACCCAGTTCCTGCTCGATCACTTTGGCCTCAACGTCCAGGGCATCGTCGACGCCGTACGCCAACTCATGGAAAAGAGGGCTCACTGATGGGAGCGCCGCTCGTCCTCGGCATCGATCAGGGCACCAGCTCGACCAAGTGCCTCCTGGTCGACGGTTCCGGCACCGTCGTGGCCCGTGGACAGGCGGCCCTGTCGGAAGCTCACCCGCGGCCTGGTTGGGTGGAGCAGGACGGCGAGGCGATCTGGGCCAGCGTGCAGGCGGCGGTCGCCGCTTGCGTTTTGCCGGATCAGGCTTCGTCCGTCGTGGCGGCCGGCCTGAGCACGCAGCGGGAATCCTGCATCGCCTGGGACCGGAGGTCAGGGCAGGCCATGTCGCCACTCCTGTCGTGGCAGGACCGGCGCACCGCCCCGCTCGCCGCCGAGATCGGTCGGCCCGACATCTTGGCCCGGGTCCGAGCCGTCAGCGGCCTGCCGCTCGACCCGATGTTCTCGGCGCTGAAAGCGCGATGGATCCTTGATGCCATCGATTCCGACCGGTCCAGGGCCAGAAGTGGTGGGGTCGCGGTCGGCACGGTCGACAGCTGGATCCTGAGCCGCTTTGGTGGCCCGGCGCTGGTGGAGGCCGGCAATGCGTCCCGGACGCAACTGCTCGATATCGATGCCGTGGCCTGGAGCGACGAGCTTCTCGACGTCTTCGACATCCCGAAGACGGCACTGCCGGATGTCGTAGCATCCGACGGGCCGTTCCCGAGCGTGCGTGGACTCCCACCCCTGCCGGATGGCGTCCCGCTACTTGCGGTCATGGCCGATTCGCATTCGGCCCTATTCGGCCACGGCGCGAAGCGTCCCGGCGAGGTCAAAGCGACGCAGGGGACAGGGTCGTCGGTGATGGGGCTGGTGGAGCCCGGCACGCCGCTGGATCCGGGTGTCTGCAAGACCATCGCCTGGTGCGTAGGGGGAGCGGCCTACGCGGCCGAGGGTAACATCCGGGCCGCGGGCGCGACCCTGCGTTGGGTTGCGAACCTCCTTGGAACGTCGCTCGACGAATTGACAGCGCTCGCGCGGGAGTCGGACGGCGAAGGGATTTGCCTCGTCCCCGGCTTCAACGGCCTTGGAGCCCCCTGGTGGGATGACCAAGCCGTCGGTCTCCTTTGCAACTTCACGCTCGGAACGTCGCGTGCGGCCGTAGCGAGGGCGGCCCTCGACAGCATCGCGCACCAGATCGCGGACGTTGTCGACGCCCTCGACCGCGGCCCGACGAAGGTCCGCTACCTATTCGTCGACGGTGGCCCGACGACGAACGATCAGTTGATGCAAACCGAGGCCGACCTGACCGGCAGGCCGATCAGGCGAGGGAACGCCGCCGAGTTGTCGGCGCTCGGCGTTGTCCACCTCGCTGGATTGCGCGCCGGCATCTGGACGGAGCCGCAACTCGCGGACCGGCAGCCGAAGCATGACGTCTTCTCGCCCAGGCTGGGCGAGGTCGAGCGGCGCGCGGCGCGCGACCGTTGGCTGTTGGCGGTGGACCGGGCGCGGCTTAGCGCCCGACCAGGAGAAGCGGCCTGAACGCGGCATCAAGACCGCGGCGGCGTATGGGATACGGGAGGGAACAGCGATGTCGGCACAGGCTGAAACGCGAACGCGAGGCGGGCCCCGCCCCAAGGTCGACCTAACCGGCGGCGTATGGGGGCCGTTGCTCGGCCTCATCGCGCTTTACGTTTTCTTCGCCTTCAAGGCACAGCACTTCTTCACCGTCCAGAACGCCATCATCGTCTTCGACCAGGTAACCGTCTACGGTATCCTGGCAATCGGCATGACGCTGGTGATCATCACGGGGGGCATCGATCTTTCGGTCGGTTCTGTCCTGGCCGTCTCCGCCATGACGACCGGTTGGCTGTTCTCGATCCAAGGCTTGCCGTTCGTGCCCGCCCTGCTCTGCGGGCTCTTGATCGGAGCCGCGGCCGGACTGGTGTCCGGGCTCCTCATCACCTTCGCACGGCTGCCGCCCTTCATTGCGACCCTCGCGATGATGACGATCGCCCGCGGCCTCGCCAGCAAGTATACCGACGGCAACGTCGTGTCGGGCTGGCCGGACGCCCTGAACACTTTGAACACCCATCGGTACTTCGGCGTCGTCACGGCGACGACCGCCTTCTTCCTGCTGCTCGTCGCCGTCACGTGGGCGTTCCTGAAGTTGCGGCCGGCCGGCCGCAACCTCTACGCCATCGGCGGCAATCCCGAGGTCGCCCGCCTCGCCGGGATTCCCGTCAGGCTCTACGTCATCGGCGTCTACGTGCTGTCCGGCACGCTGGCAGCCGTGGCCGGCATGGCCAACGCGGCCCGGCTCCAGACCTCCCAGCCCTATGACGGACTCGGCTATGAGCTCACCGCGATCGCCGCCGTGGTGATCGGAGGCGCGAGCCTGTCGGGCGGCGTCGGCAGCATGGGCGGGACCCTGGTGGGGGTGCTGATCATCGGCGTGCTCAACAGCGGCCTCAGCCAGATCGGCGCCCAGACCTATGACAAGGACGTGATCATCGGCGTCATGATCGCCGCTGCTGTGGCCTTCGACACCCTCATCCGGCGCCGCCGGTGACGAGATCGGGTCGAGGGCGACCGAGCCCCGGTCCGGTGAACAGAAAAACCAAACATCGACGATAGAGGAAACACCTATGCTCAGACCAACATGGATACTCGGCGCGGCCCTCGCCCTGACGGTCTCGCCCCTGGCGCTCGGCGCCGCCTCCGCGGCGGAGCCCGTCAAGATCGGCCTTGCGGTCGCCAATCTTCAGGCTGACTTCTTCAACCAGATCAAGCAGTCGGTGGAGAGGAACGCCAAGGACATGGGCGCCACCGTCGTCACGGTCGACGCCAAGGGCGACGGCGCCACCCAGGTGAGCCAGATCCAGGACCTGATCAACCAAAAGGTCCAGGCCATCATCTACATTCCGGCCGGCGCCGCCGCCGCTGCCGTTCCCGTCAAGGCCGCCAAGGCCGTTGGCATCCCGGTCGTCTCGGTCGACCGCAACCCGGCCGACGCGCCCGGCGACACCTTCATCGCCACCAACTCGGTCGCGGCGGCGAAGCAACTCGGCGACTACGCCTGCAAGGTGACGGACGGAAAGGGCGTGCTCGCCATCATCCAAGGCCAGGTCGGCACCACGCCGGAACAGGACCGCGACAAGGGATTCAAGGAGGCCATGGCGAACTGCCCGGGCATCAAGGAGGTGGCCCGCGAGGCGTCCAAGATGTGGATGAAGGACGAGGGCTTCAACATCGCCCAGAACATGCTGCAGCGCGATCCGAGCATCAGCATCTTCTTCGGACGAGCCGATGCCCTGGCGCTCGGCGCCGCTCAGGCTGTGAAGGCGGGCGGTCTCGACCACAAGGTCAACGTGTTCGGCTTCGACGGCGACCTCGCCGGCCTGAAGGCCGTCAAGGACGGTACGCTGGCCGCCACCATGACGCAGCGTACTCAGTTCATGGGCAAGCTCGCGCTGCAGTCGGCGGTCGACCTCGCCAATGGAAAGAAGATGCCGGCCGAGCAGCTTCAGGACGCCGCGCTCACCACCAAGGACAACGTCGACCAGTACATCGCCGACCATCCCTGACCCGTTCGGCCCGACCCTGTCGAACGATTCGACGGGGTCGCGCCATCGACGACCGGACAAGTCTGCGGTGGGGAGGGCAACCCGCGCACCGCAACCTCGATGGGCTCCGATTCCATCGTACCAAGCGGCGCATCACTTTCGAATTCGCAACTCGTTTCAGGAAGGCACGATGCCCCAAAGGGTCCATCCCGTTCTGCCCGTCGGGCTGTCGATCCGCGGCGTGACGAAGCGCTACGGGCCGATCACCGTACTCCGGGACGTCGACCTCGACGTGAGGCCGGGCGAGGTCGTCGCGCTGCTCGGCGAAAACGGTGCCGGCAAGTCCACGGTGTCGTCCGTCATCGCAGGGCTCACGCCGCCCACGGCGGGCACCATGACCTGGAACGGCGAGCCCTATGCACCGGCCAGTCCCGCCGAGGCGTTGCGGCACGGGATCGGCCTGATCCATCAGGAGATGCGCCTCCTTCCCGACCTGTCCATCGCCGAGAACGTCTTCGTCGGCCGCATTCCCACCCGGAACGGAAGGGTCGATCGGGCCACGATGGCACGGCGAGCCGCCGAGAACCTGCGCAACCTGGGGCTCGACGTCCCGCCCACGGCACTCGTGCGCGACCTGCGAGTCGCGGCCCAGCAACAGGTCGAGATCGCCAAGGCGCTTACCCTCAACGCCAAGTTCCTCATATTCGACGAGCCGACCGCGGCACTCGGGGGAGAGGAGACCGACCACCTGTTTGAGCAGATAGCCCGCCTGAAAAGCGGCGGGATGGGCTTCATCTATATCAGCCACCGCCTCGACGAGATCGCCCGGATCGCGGATCGCGTTGTGGTGCTACGCGATGGCCAAGTGGTCGGCAGCTACGAGACGGCCCAGGTCCCGGTCAAGACGCTGGTCGAGGCCATGGTCGGACGCTCCTTGGACCGCATGTTCCCGACCATCGCCCCGATGGAAGGCAGGGAGATGTTGTCCGTCCACGGGCTGACATCGCCGGGAAAGACCTTCAGCGACGTTTCGTTCAGCGTGAAGGCCGGCGAGGTATTCGGGGTGGCCGGGATCGTCGGCGCCGGCCGGACTGAACTCATGCGCGCCATCGCGGGCGCCGATCCTATCGCTTCGGGCACGATCAAGGTCGACGGCGTCCCGCTCACTCCGAGGAGCCCGGCCGACAGCCTCGCTGCCGGAATCGTCCTCGTACCCGAGGACCGCAAGGCGCAGGGCTTGGTACTGGAACACACGATCGCCGACAATATCGCTCTGGGCAACTACCCGCGGGTCGCGCCGAGCGGCTTCGTGACGCCAGGCTCGGTGCGCCGCTTCGCGGACGTCAACATTCGGCGCTTCGGCATCAAGGGACGGGCCGGACAGCCGGCCAACCACCTTTCGGGCGGCAACCAGCAGAAGGTCGTACTGGCCAAGAGCATCGCGCGCAAGCCCAGGATCGTGATCTTGGACGAGCCGACCCGAGGCATCGACGTCGGGGCGCGGGCGCAGATCTACGACGTCATATCGGCGATGGCCCAGCAGGGCTTGGCCGTCATCGTGGTCAGTTCGGACCTCGATGAGGTTCTCGGCCTGTCGCACAGGGTCATGGTCCTCAGCCGCGGCCAGAACCGCGGCATTCTCAACCACACGGAGGCGAACCGGGTGTCCGTCATGGAACGGGCGACGCACTGAACGGATCGAAGGAGGCAAGCATGGACATCTTCAGGCTCGACGGACAGGTCGCCCTCGTTACGGGCGCTGGCAGCGGCATCGGTCAGCGCGTCGCGATCGGGCTCGCCGAGGCAGGTGCCGACGTCGCCGCTTTCGACCTGTCGCACGCGGCCGGGGTCGAGCGGACCTTGGAGGCGGTCAGAGGCCTCGGCCGTCGCGCCGTCGGGATCGGCGGCGACGTCACCCGCGTCGACGACATCGCGCAGGCCGTCGTCCAGACGGAGGACGCTCTTGGCGCCCTGACTGTCGCGGTAAACTGCGCCGGGATCGCCAACGCCGCCCCGGCGGAGAAGATGCCGTTAGAGCAGTGGCAGCGCATGCTCGATATCAATCTGACGGGAGTGTTCCTGTCCTGTCAGGCGGAAGCGCGCGTTATGCTTCCGCGCAAGCGGGGCGCCATCGTCAACATCGCTTCGATGTCGGGGTCGATCGTCAACCGGGGTATCCTGCAGGCCCACTACAACACGTCGAAGGCCGGCGTCGTCCATCTCAGCAAGTCCCTTGCGATGGAATGGGTCGAGCACGGAATCCGGGTCAACGCGGTCAGTCCCGGCTACACGGCGACGCCGATGAACCTGCGCCCCGAGGTTGCCGATCAGGTGAAGCGCTTCGAAGCCGAGACACCAATGGGCCGCATGGCGGTTGTCGACGAGATGGTTGGTCCGGTGGTGTTCCTGTTGAGCCGCGCAGCCTCCTTCGTCACGGGTATCGATCTCCTCGTCGACGGTGGGTTCGAGTGCTGGTGAGGACCGCGGCGCCGGCCGCGCCTATCGCACGCTCGCCAGTCGGCAGATGGGCGACCGGTCTTTTGACCTGGAACCGCGATGGACTAAAGCTGCTGCAATGCCCCGCTCGCGGCGAGGCGAAGTCCGCAAATCGAGCGTAACGCAATGTCTCGGGCTGATGAACTGCGCCTGATCACCCGCATCGCACAGATGTACTACGTCGAATCGAAGAAGCAGTCTGAGATCTCCGAAGCGCTTCATATTCCCCAGGCGCGGATCTCGAGGCTGCTCAAGCGCGCGGTCGACGAGAACATCGTACGCATCACGATCAGCCCGCCCGCTGGGGTGTTCGCCGATCTCGAATCGGAGGTCCGCCTTCTTTTCGCACTCGACGATGTGATCATCGCAGAGAGCGTCAGCGACAAGGAGGAATCGGTCATCGCGGCAATCGGCGATGCCGCAGCTCACTACGTGGAGAGCACCGTGGCCGACCACGAGGTGATCGGCATGTCGTCCTGGAGTTCGTCGCTCCTCCGGATGGTCGACGCCATCACGCCGATCAAGCGCGTTCGGGCCTCCAGGGTCGTGCAGATCCTCGGGGGCATCGGCAGTCCGGCCGTCCAGTCCCACGCGCAGCACCTAGTCATTCGCATGGCCCAACTGACTGGAGCCAAGGCGCAATTTCTTCCGGCCCCGGGCGTCGCCGGCTCGGCCGAGAGCCGCGAGGTACTTCTCGACGACCCGTTCGTGAAGGAGACCATCGACTGCTTCTCGGAAGTGACTCTGGCGCTCGTCGGCATCGGCTCCATGACGCCGTCTCGCATGCTCGCCAATTCCGGAAACGCGTTCACCAGGAGAGAACTGGACGAACTCGCGGCACAAGGTGCGGTCGGCGATATGGGCCTGCGGTTCTTCGATGCCCATGGCACCCCGGTGATCACGCCCCTGAACGATCGGGTGATTGGCATCACACTCGACCAGGTGAAGGCTGCCAAACGTACCGTCGCAGTGGCGGGCGGGCCCGCAAAGACAGCCGCCATCCGAGGCGCCCTGTCCGGCGGATACGTCGATGTTTTGATCACCGACTACCTGACTGCCGAACGGCTCGTCGCCAGCCAGGCGAGCGCTCTCCCGACCCGCCTAACAGGCCGCTGAAAAAGGCTCGCCGATTTGGCGGTCCTGTGATTCACTGAGCCCTGGTTCACGGGAGCGAGCTCATTGCGCGGACAGGACAGTCGGAGCAGATCGCTGTTTTCCTACGTGGATCTGGAGCAGCGGATCCGCTCGGATCATCCGCTGAGAACGATCCGGGCTTTGGTGGACGAGGCCCTATCGTCGCTCGACGGGCGCTTCGGCGAGATCTACTCGGAGATCGGCCGCCCCTCGATCCCGCCCGAGCAGTTGCTGCGTGCGATGCTTTTACAGGCCTTCTATTCCGTACGGTCCGAGCGGCAGCTGATGGAGCGCCTGGATTTCGACCTTCTGTTTCGTTGGTTCGTCGGGCTCGGCATCGACGATGCGGTTTGGGATGCCACGACCTTCTCGAAGAACCGAGACTGGTTGCTGCGAGGCAGCGTGGCGGCGGGGTTCCTGAGCGCCGTACTGGCGATCCCGCGGGTGAAGCGGCTCCTGTCGCAGGACCATTTCTCGGTCGATGGCACCCTGATCCAGGCCTGGGCGTCGATGAAGAGCTTCAAGCTCAAGGACGGCGCCCCGCTCGACACGCCCGAGCCACCGTCGGGCGGGCGCAACGCCGAGGTCGACTTCCACGGCGAGCGTCTCTCCAACGACACGCACCGGAGCACGACCGATCCTGAGGCGAGGCTCTACCGCAAGGGACGGGGCCGGGAGGCCAAGCTCAGCTTCATGGCGCATGCCCTGATGGAGAACCGCAACGGATTGATCGTCGACGGCTGCGTCACACAAGCCGACGGCCACGCCGAGCGCACGGCCGCCCTCGTCATGATCGAGAAGCGGGCCGAGAGGCCCAACCCATCACGCTCGGCGCCGACAAGGGCTACGATTCCGAGGATTTCGTCAACGAGTTGCGTTCCCTCAACGTGACGCCGCATGTCGCGCAGAACACGGCGGGCCGCAGATCCGCCATCGATGGGTGGACCACGCGCCACGCGGGTTATGCTGTCAGCCAAAGGATCCGCAAGCGGATCGAGGAAGGCTTCGGCTGGGGCAAGGAGTTCGGGTTGCTGCGCCGCATCCGGGTGCGCGGCCGCGAGCGCGTCGACATGGCCTTTACCTTCACGGCGGCCGCCTGCAACCTCATCCGCCTGCCGAAACTGCTCGCTGCACAGGTGGCCGCATGACGGGGGCCATTCAGTCAGGCTGCAAAGGCGCCAAAGCTCCGGATCGGGCGCGCATCGGACCCATTCAGAAGATCACACACCAGCGCCACGCCTGCAAAAAGCCGCCTAATTACCCCTGAAGTCGACAAGCCGCCTAGGAAAACGACGAAACGAAGCCTTTTTCAGCGGCCTGCTAAAGACACCAGCGAGGATCACCTGATGACCGAAGTCATGTCCCGTTTCTCCGGTAAGACCGTCGTCGTCACGGGTGCGAGCCGAGGGATCGGTGCCGCCGTCGCGCGTCGTTTCGCGAAGGAGGGCGCATCGGTTCTCGTGAGCGCCAACGAGCCTCGCGTCGAGGGGGTAGCAATCGCGATCGTCTCGGACGGTGGCAACGCTGCGAGCTTCGTCGGTGACGTTACGGACAAGGCCAGTGTGACCGCTCTCTACGACGCCGCCGAGCGTCACTTCGGCCGGGTCGACATATCCATCCAGAACGCCGGGGTCATCACGATCGCGAAAATCGAGGACATGACCGAGGGCGAGTGGGACAAGGTGATGGACGTGAACACGAAGGGCGTATTCCTGTGCTGTCAGGAGGCCATTCGGAGGATCCGCAAGCACGGCGAGGGCGGCCGCCTGATCAACACTGCGTCGGGCCAGGCCCGCCAGGGCTTCATCTTCACCCCCCATTACGCGGCCTCGAAGTTCGGTGTCGTCGGGATTACTCAGAGCCTGGCGAAGGAAGTCGCGAAGGAAGGCATCACGGTCAACGCCTTCTGCCCCGGCATCATCGAGACCGACATGTGGGCCTACAACGATGCGGCCTGGGGCAAACTGCTCGGCGATTACAAGCCTGGCGAACTCATGGCCGAATGGGTGCGAAACATTCCGATGGCGCGCGCCGGATCGGGTGAGGACGTCGCAGAGCTGGTAACGTTCCTGGCCAGCAGCGACGCCGCCTACATCACCGGCCAGACCGTCAATGTGGATGGTGGTCTCATCATGTCCTGATAATCGGGCAATGTCACGGGAACCGGCAACATTGCCCTGTGGTCTGCTATGATCCCGACCATGACCTCGATCTCGTTTGCTCGCCACCAGTTCCCGCCCGACATCATCCGGCACGCGGTCTGGCTCTACCTGCGCTTCACTCTGAGCTATCGTGATGTGGAGGACATGCTCGCCGAGCGCGGGCTCGACCTGACCTACGAAACGGTCCGGCGCTGGGTCACCAAGTTCGGGCCGCTGTTCGCACGAGAGCTGAGGCGTCGGCGGCCTCAGCCGACCTCGCGATGGCACATGGACGAGATGGCGATCACGATCGCGGGCAAGCGCTACTGGCTTTGGCGGGCGGTCGACGACGAGGGCGAAGTGCTCGATATCCTGGTGCAGTCGCGACGGGACACGAGAGCCGCCGCGAAGCTCATGCGCAAGCTGATCCGAAAGCTGGGTTTCGCACCCGAGCTGCTGGTCACCGACAGGCTGGGGTCTTACGGAGCCGCGAAGAGACAGCTCGGGCTTCTGGCCCGCCACGACCAGAGGCAGCGCAAGAACAACCGGGCCGAGAACTCGCACCAGCCGACACGCCGGCGGGAGCGCAAGCAACAACGGTTCAAGTCGCCCGGATCGGCCCAGCGGTTTCTGTCCGCCCATGCCGCAGTCCACAACACGTTCAACACCCAGCGCCACCTCGTTTCACGCAGCACGCTTCGCCAGTTCCGAGCCGAGGCTACGAACGCGTGGACGACGGCTACGGCCGCGTGAGCGCGGGGGGACGAACGTGCTCGACTGCCGTTCGCTTCAAGTTTCCGTGACAGAGCCCTGCTCGCAGCCCCAGGCGGTGACCATGTGCAAAGGCGACTTGCCGCTGGCGCGGTCGAACGAGCGGCGCAGGACCTTGCCGTCGATCGCCACCACACCGCGGCACTGCTCGGAAAACCCTGCCATGAAGCGCTGAAACGCGGCGCGGAACTGCTCCGGGTCGAGACGGCGGAACAAGCGGCTGAACGTGTCGTGGCTCGGCACCCCATTGGCCAGCTTGAGAAAGCCGCGCAGGAACGGCTCTTTCGACTTGGCCAACAACGCCATGTCGACCGCGCCCTGGCCGCCACACAGGACCGTGCATAACGCGATCATCAAAAGCTCGTGGAAGTCATGCAGCCCGGCATTGCCGGTTCGCGGGTCTTCCAAACCTTCCCAGTAGGCCGCAAACTGATCCAAGGCGTCCACCCATTGCGCGAGCATCCCGCCAAGCAGTGGAATCCATCACCAGACCCCCGCACAAGCCCCATCTGTCAACCCCATTTCCAAATGCGATTCCCCTGACATTGAAGGTGTTGTGGACGGCAGCATGGGCGGATAGAAAGCGTTGTGCCGATCCGGGTGATTTGAACCGCTGCATCTTGCGTTCCCGCCGTCGCGTTGGCTGATGCGAATTCTCGGCCCGGTTGTTCTGACGCCGCCCTTGTTCGTGGTGGGCCGAAAGCCCGAGTTCGGCTTTCGCAGCCCCGTACGAGCGCAGCTTGTCGGTGACGATCTCCTCCGGCGCGAAGCCCTGCTTCTTGAGTAGCCTGCGCATGAGCCTCCCGGCTGCGGCCGTGTTCCGTCTCGATTGCACCAGGAGGTCGAGCACCTCGCCCTCGCTGTCGACCGCGCGCCAGAGCCAGAACCGCTTGCCGGCGATCGTCACGACCATTTCATCCATGTGCCATCGTCCGGTCGGGCGAGCGCGGCGGAGCCGAAGCTTCCGGGCGAACAGCGGGCCGAACTTGGCGACCCAGTGCCGGACGGTTTCGTAGGAGATGTCGAGCCCGCGTTCTGCGAGAAGATCCTCGACATCGCGGAAGCTGAGCGTGAAGCGCAGATACAACCAGACAACATGCTGGATGACCTGCGGTGGGAAACGATGACCACGATACGGGGAGCGCTGCATGGCCGCTTGTACCACAATCGGCACGGCCGAGCAGCCGCAACGTGACAATGCCACGAGGCTTCGTCCGAGGCGAGGAAGAGGGCGGCGTTGGCGAGTTCGTCGGGGTGTGCCAGTCGCAGCATGGGCGTGTAGGCGGTGTAGCCCCGCCGAATTTCGGCGGCGTGCTCAGGCGAGTTCGCCTGGTCGTCGAGCATCGGGGTGTCGACGACGCCCGGGCTCAGCGTGTTCGCGCGGATGCCGCTGTCCTTGAACTCGGCCGCCCAGGTTCGGCAGTACGAACGCAGCGCCGCCTTGGTGGCCGCGTAGGCCGAGTGGTTCGCCAGGCCCATGGTGTGCATGGCTGAGGCGACGAGGATGATCGATCCTCCGCTCCCCATCATCGGCAGCATCTTCTGCACGAGGAACAGGGGTGCCCTGGCGTTCAGGGCGAACACGCGGTCGTAGTGCTCTGGCGTGATTTCAGGCAGCGGCACCGACTCGGTTACGCCGGCATTGGACACGACCACGTCCACCTTGCCCGTGGCACTCCTGACGACGTCGGCGACGCGGTCGAGATCCTCGAGCTTGGACGCGTCCGCCTGGATGGCGGTAGCGTTGGCGCCGATGAGCTTCACCGTGTTGTCGAGCGGTTCCTGGCGCCGAGCGAAGATAAACACATGGGCGCCCTCCTTTACGAAACGCTGGGCGATGGCGAGCCCGATGCCGCTCGTACCGCCGCTGATGACTGCGACCTTGCCTTTTAATCTCGGCATAAATCTTCCTTCAGTTGGCAATGTCACAGGAACCGGCAGCATCGGCCCCGGTCCGCTATGATCCTCGCCCATGAACTCCATCTCGTTTGCTCGCCACCAGTTCCCGCCGGACGTCATCCGGCACGCGGTATGGCTCTATCTGCGCTTTACGTTGAGCCTGCGCGACGTCGAGGAGATGCTGGCCGAGCGAGGGCTCGACCTGACCTACGAGACGGTCCGGCGCTGGGTCACCAAATTCGGCCCGCTGTTCGCGCGGAAGCTGCGAAAGCGACGGCAGCGACCGACGGGACGCTGGCACCTCGACGAAATGGTCATCAAGATCGCGGGCAAGCGGCACTGGCTCTGGCGGGCGGTGGACGATGAGGGCGAGGTTCTCGACATCCTGGTGCAATCACGGCGCGACACCCGAGCAGCCGTTCGGCTGATGCGCAAGCTCATCAAGAAACAGGGCGGAGCTGGCAGGGGCCACGACAAGCGAAGCTTGGCGGGGGTGCGTCCGTGAGGGCGCTTTGTCAGCGGGGTGTGAGTCCCCGTCGCACGCT
>JAABUP010006138.1_pt1 | contig 17457 bp, 19 predicted proteins | sample 5559201 | NCBI WGS metagenome assembly JAABUP01 (sample SAMN10711887, study PRJNA513373) | rock metagenome | isolation source: Antarctica rocks | place: Antarctica
GTGCCGGAGCGGTCTCACCTCCGCGCGCGCTCCCGTGATCTGCTGGCGCGCAGGGGCACGGCCGCGCCGCGCGTGCGCCTCGGGGTTGGCGGCGCAGCAGGCCCGCGGGGCGCACCCGTCGATGCGCATAGGCACGCGCATAAGGGCGCATCAACCCCCTTCTCAGCACGCGCCAACTGCTCTCGCGCTGCGCGCTTGCAGGGAGCGCACGTGCAAGCGTGCGAGAGCGCGCGGAGGCGAGCCATGGCGGACTATGACGACGCGCTCGCGCGCCGCTCCACCTGGAACGCCGAGGTGCGGGCGGGGACCGCGTGCCCTCCTTTCACCGGACGTCCTTGATGGCAGCAAGGAAGCCTGCGCTGGGCGAGGCGCGCGTGCCGGCGCGCGCCGCTGACGAGGCGGCTGGCCGCGCGCCAGGAGGACGCGCGGCTGGTGGACCTGGTGGAGCAGCACGGGCCCATGAACTGGTCGCTCATCGCGCAGCAGCTGGGCAGCGCGCCGCCGCGCAACGGCAAGAGCTGCCGCCTGCGCTGGCGCGCGCCCCCCGCGCCCGGCACCCAGTTGGGCCGCCCTGGCTGCCCCCGCTGTGCGCCATACGCTTGTCGAGCAGCGCGCAGCCGGTGCATTTGCATGTCCCCACGCCGCGGCACGGACCCTGCCCCAGAGCCGAGCGCCCTGAGCCCGCGCGCGCAGGTTCAACCAGCTCAACCCCGACCTGAAGAAGGAGCCCTTCACCGCCGCGGAGGTGCGCCCCCGCCCCGGCCCACCTGGGCCCTCCGCCTCTCCGCCAGGCATGCATCTTGGCAACCAGGCCTGCCCGCGCCCGGACCGCGTGCACGCGCCCGACGGGCGGGCGGCCCGCGCACGCAGGAGGCGCTCATCGTCCGGAAGCACCACGAGCTAGGCAATCGCTGGGCCACCATCGCCAAATGCCTGCCGGGGCGGACCGACAACGCGATCAAGAACTACTGGTGCGCCCGCGCGCCCCTTGAGCTGTCCCCGGCCCGTGCGAAGCGCTCTTTCGTCCCTGCAGCGTCCTCCACGGGCCCCGGCTTGGCGCAAGGCGCGGGCTGCGCGCGCGCAGGAACGGCCACCTGAAGCGCAAGGTGCTCGGGCGCGCGGTGGCGGACGGCCGCACGGCGTCCGCCAAGCGCCTCAAGGCGCTGGCCGACACGTCCGGTGCGCGCCCCGCCCCTGCGCTCACGCATACCTGCTGGTGCAGGGTACGCTGCATGGCAGCCTCGCGGGGGCCAGTGCCATGCAGCCCGCCTGACAGCAGGCACCGCATGCGGCTGCCTGACGCGGCGGGGCGCGCGCAGGGCGCGCGCTAGAGACGGCGACGATCTCCGTGGACGCGCGCTCGGCGCCGCTGGGCGCGCCGCGCGGCGCGCCAGACGCGCAGCCGGGCGCGTTTGCGCTGGGCCGGCGCGCCGCGCCGCGCGCGCGCCACCTCGCCCAGGGCCCGCCCAAGCCCAGCCGCAGTGCCAGCGGCTCGCCGGGCGCGGCCGCGGCGTGCAGCGGCGGCGGCGGCGGCGGCGGCTGGGCGTGCGCGGGCGGCTGCGCGGACGCGAGCGAGGGCCTGGCGGCGATGCTGGCGCCGCTGCTCGCGGGCGGCGGCGCCGGCGGCTGCGGCGCGCTGGGCCGGCAGGCGCGCCCCGCCCAGCTGCGCCCTACCCTACCCTGGGCCTCGTGCGCGCGCGGACGGCGGGCAGGAGCGCGCATCAGGCCGGGCTGCGCAGTGGCCCCACTGGGAGCGTGCCAAAGCCAAAGGTCGCAGGGCCGCTCGGTCTGCGCTCTCGGCATGCAATGCCATGTCCCGACGTACGCCGCCTGTCCCCGCGACGGCCAGGCGCACCCCGGGTGGCGCACGCCGGCGGAGCTGGCAGTGCATGCCGAGAGCGCGCACCGAGCGGCCTCGCGACCCTGGGCCTTGGCACCACCCGGCAGCGCGCACCAGTGCCTGCGCGTGGAGGTTGCACGGGGGTGGTTGTGTGGGTAGGTGGCCCGAGCGAGCGCGGGACGCGCGCGCGCGCAGGCGCAGGCGGCGCTGGCGGCGCTGGCGCTGGCGCCCGCGGCGGCGGCGGAGGGCGAGCTGCCGGCGCTGGCCGCGCTGCGCTGCGCAGGCGCCGGCAGCGCGCTGCAGCAGCAGGTGCGCTGCGGCCCTGCTCTGGCGCACTTCCCACATGCTTCAACAAGGCGTGCTGGAAAGTGCGCGCCTGATGCAACCCCGTGCACCTCAGCGAAGCAGCGACTTGTAGATGACCGTATGCTGGGGACATCGCAGCGTGCTTGCAGGCTCTCGAGGGGTCGCCACGGCGCGCCATGCCCAGCGCACCTTGTCACGCGCGGAAGCCTGCCTGGGGCTGGCTGTGAGGCAGAGCTTCTGAGGGCTGGAGGGCCAGCTCTGCGCCCGGCTGCGGCTGACGGCGCCCCGCGCGCGCAGGTGCTGCTGAGCCTGCTGCTGGCGGGCGCGGGCGGCGGGCGCGCGACGGACGCGACCGGCGAGCGGCTGGCCGCGCTGCTGGGCGCGCTGGCGGCCGCGCCGGCCGACCAGGCGCCCGTGCTGCTGGCGGGCGCGGCCGGTGCGGAACACAGCGGCCCCCACATTTAATCGGCACTGCAGCCGGTATCGCATGCGCGCGGCGCTGCAGCGCATGTGCTGAGCTTGCGCGCGTCCGGCTCGCGATGTGCTGCTGGGCGGAGGCCGCTGGCTCTGCTGGCACGCTGTGGGCACGCTAAGGTGCCTGGCCAGCCGGCGCTGCCACCTGCGGCGCGCGGGCGGGCGGGCGCTCTGTGCCTGCGCTGCCAACGTCCCTGCAGCGAGTGCCCGGCGAGTGAGCAAAGTACCTGGCTGCTAGGCTTGACAAGGCGTGGGCTGCGCTGCAGGAGCCAAGAGGGAAGCCGAACGCGCGGACGCACCGCCGCCGCCGCCGCCGGCGGCCGCGCCGGAGCCCGTCCCGCTGCCGCCTGCAGGCGCTGCCGTCCAGGCCGAGGACGGCGGCGGCGCGCGGGCGGCCGCTGGCGCGGGGCCCCGGGGCTGCGGAGCAGCGCCCGCAGCCGAGCCGGGCGCGGGCGCCGGCTGGCGCGCGCAGGACGCGCGCGAGGCGCCCGTCTGCAAGGGCCTGCTCGCGCTGCGGAAGCTGGCCGCGATCGCTGCACGTGCGCGCCCTACCCTAACCCCGCCCCTCTGCCATGCAGGCCCCCCTGCTTGAGCAGCGCGGCCCTACCGGGCCGCTGCTGGGCCCGGCGCGCGGGCTGCGGCGGGGCCGGCGCGGCTCGGCCGCCCCACCAAACGCGCCTGGCAGACATGTGCCGTCCGCCCCGCGCGGCTGGGGTGGCGCCGCGCTGTGCCTGTCCCGAGCTCCCGTTAGACGGGCCGCACATCAGGAGGAGCGTTCTGGCGCAAGGGCGCTGTGCACCGCAGCGCGCGGTGCAGCTTCCAGCCCATGGGCGGCCGTTTGGCCTGACGCGCGCGGCGCCGGCGGGCGCGCTGCGGGTGCAGACCCAGCGCCTGCGGCGCGTGCGGGCGGGGAGCCATGCTCAGCCCCGGCGCCTGTGCCGCGCGCAGGCGAGATGGATTCGCCGAGCGCGCCGGCCTCGCCGCGGCACCTGGACAGCCCCGCCGCGCGCCAGGCGCCTCTGCCGGCGCAGCCGCCGCCGGCGCAGCACGAGCCAGCGCGCGCGGCGCCGCCGCCGCCGCTGCCGGCGCAGCGGCCGCCGGCCGCGCAGCCGCCGCCGCGCCTGATCAAGCCGACCGCGCTGCGCGCGTCGCCGGCCGCGCTGCTGGGCGCGCTGGTGCCGTCGCTCGGCCGCCAGGGCAGCCAGCTCGCGCCTGCAGGTGCGGCCTGAAATGAAGGGCATGCAGGGTGTGCGTCGCCGGGAGTCAGAAACCGAGTTGCAGCCGATGATCCCTTGCGCGCAGACTGCACGCTGCGCCCCTTGGTGCCATGTGCAGCAAGCTGAGCCGTGCCAGAGTAAAGTCAAACCCCGGGGCAAGGCTGTGCAGACATGCACTGCCCCTGGTGCCTGCGGTTCGTGCGGAGACAGCTCGTGGGGGCTGCTCCCTCTGCTGCAGCGCCTCCTGCCTCCTTTGCGCAGCTGCGGCTCCCTGGCACGCGCGCCGACGCGCCACGCGCGCGCGCAGGCACCAGCGACTGGCTGGCGCGCGTGCTGGCGCTGAAGGCGGAGGGCGGGCCGGCCGCGCGCGCGAGCGGCCCCATGTTCCCGAACAACCCCTTTGCGCACCTGCGCCGCGCCGTGCTGCCGGCCGGCCTGGCCGCCCAGGCGCTCACCTGAGCCGCCGCGCCCGCGCGGCGCGCGCCGCCGACGGCCGGCGCGCGCTCGGCGGCTCCTACAGGCCGTGACGCGCGCAGCGGCGGCGCCGCAGCGGGCGGGCCGCGCCGCCGCGCCCTCGACGGGCGGGCCCCGTGAACGAATGATACATGCCCGCATGTTGAATCAGCTGACTGCCAGGCCGCGCATGCCTCGTCGGAGCCGCTCGCTGGAAGCGGGCAGCGCACACAGCAGCGCGCAGTGAAGGCTCTCGCGCACGCTTGGGTGGGCAGCGCCGGTGCGTACGAGGTTCGTGACGTTGCTGCCGCCTGCGCTGAAGGAGGGGCCGTGCTGCGCAAGCAAGGCTGCGGGCCCATGGCGGCTCCCCAGACCTCCCCTGAGCATGGGCACAGCAGCGGCCGGGGCGTGATGCGCTTGCATGCGCGACACCTGGCGCCTGGAGCGTGGTATAGAGCTCCCGCTTGTGTGCACGGCGCCAATGCGCTCGGGTTGGCGCGGGGGCCTCCGTGATGTCGAGGCGCCGAACGCTTATCGTGACTTGCCGCCCTGCGCGGTTCGGCGCCAAGACATGTCTAGGTACATACAGTGCTGGCCTGTACAATTTCCGCGACGCGCTGGCAAGGCCAGGCTTGGGGTGCGAGCGGATGGATGGCGTGCAGCCAGGGAGCTGCAGGATGGCTTGGGTGTGACCAGAGCGCTTGCTGCGGCGAGGTCCCTGCGATGGGGCTTCGCGCGTGATCCCAAACAGGGCCGGGGTGCCCATTCGTCGAGTCTGTTCCCCTCTGCGACCACACTGGAGCGGCGCGGCCGGTGACGGCCGCCGGTGCTTGGCCAACCAAGGCTGTGCCTAGGTCCGGCTGTTCCCTAGAATCTTGCGGGCTTGCTGCGCGCTGACTGCCCGGCGCCTCCGTATATGCTGCCGCCCGGCGCAAAGCCGGGCATGGGGGCCGTGTCACGGGGCCGCTACATTTCATGCGCCCTGCTTATACACTGCTGCTTTTGCTGCTGTAGCTGTTTGGTGCGCTGCCGGCAGACATCTGCTGGCGGCGCTACCCTGCGCGTAGGGGCATGCATGTCACTGCCTGTCCCTGCCTGCCCTTTCGGTCATTGAGCCTCTCAAGGCTGCACCCGCGTCGCTGTATGGCATGTCCTGCTGATGGGTGGCACGTTGCTGCGACATGCACGCAAGGCGTCCGCATGTCCTGGTACAGGAGAGCTCTGTAAGGAGAGCTCCATGCGATTTTCTTGCCTAGGCAGCCCTAGCTGGCTTGTAACTCTCAACTCACACAACTTCGTGGGTCATAAAGAGTGCAGTGCCTTTGTCTGCCTGGTGGGTCTGTAATAGCGCTAAGCGCAGGAAGTACGCCCAAATGCTGTGCACGCCCGGCGTGGCCTGGCACTAAATGCAGGAAGGTGCGGATGCCGCAGAGCCACCGGCTGACGAAGCAGGGGCCGCGTGTGAGCCTGCGTACGCCAGCGCAGAGGAGCCAGACACCAGCGGCAGACCAGAGGTGCAGTTTGCGCCGGGGGTGCTCGCCAAGCTGCTGGCGTTCTCGCTCCTGCTCGCCGCGCTGCCGCTCAGCCTGCTGTTTGCTACGCGAAACGGATACTTGGATGGTGGGCGCCCCAGCCAGTGCTGGCTTGCACGCCCAGGCAGGTTCTCGGCAAGGTCAGAGGCACTCACACTGCACAGCCGCGCCGCAGCGCTGCTGTCCGCTTTCGTTGGGCGGCTGACGCCCGACACGCGGCTGTTCGCCGGCGCGGTCGTGGCGGTCATCGCAGTCAATGTGGTGCGGCATCCCGCGGCACTGTCTTGCGGTCTGTGTGATGCCGGGCCGCACGCTGACGCCCTGCCCGCTACCGCTCGCTGCACAGGTTGTCGCTGCATACATCGTCTCCGCTTTCAAGGAGAAGCCCGGCCCCGCCTTGAAGGAGGACTGAGGAGTGTGCGCCTGCGCGGGAGCGCTGCTGCGCCAGCTAGGCAATGGCGGCAGGCGGCAGCTGCTTAAGAGAGTGCTCAGTGTGTCTACGTCACGTGAGCTGCATGCTCACCAGCTATTCAGCTAGCTATCTAGCGCACAGGGCGACTGTTGCACGGTAAACGGCGGTCTTACGTAGTAACGCACTGTCGGCTGCCTCGATGGAAGCGCACGCACCTTCCAGGCCTGCTACGAAGCACCCACAAGCCAGGAGCGGCGAGCGGTATCGCACGTGGTGCCTGCTGGAGCACCCTGACAAAGACAAGCGTCTTTGATACACACAGACCGCCCGGCTCCCGAAGGGCAGCCAGCTGCAGGCAAGGCGCCGCGCCAGCAAAGGCGGAGCAGCAGGCCGCACGACCTCCCCAGCAGCGCTTCCAGGCAGTTGACAACAACACATTCCGCAGGCACCTGACCCAGGCGGCGGCCTGCGTGTCGGCACCCGCCGCCTCGCTGCGCTGCCTCAGGCCGCGCTCAGGCCAGGCACCCTCGGGCGGTCAGCGCGGGCGCGGCAGACCCGCCATAAAGTACACGTCGCATGATGTAATACAGCCACCCCGGCGGCAACGCGGTCGGGGCGCGGTGAGGCCGCGCGGGGCGCCCGCCGGCCGCGCGCGAGCTGGATAGGGGTAGGGTAGGCAAGGATCTGACGTCAGCGCAGGTGCAGGAGCAGGCGGCGCGGCTCCTCCAGCAGCGCTTTCCACGCGTTGCTGAAGCGCGCGAGCGTCGCGCCGTCCACCACGCGGTGGTCGGCGCCCCAGCTCGCGGCCAGCACGCGCGCGACCGCGACCCCGCCGCCCGGCGCCGGCCGCAGCACCTCGCGCACCCTGGGCCCCGGGCCGCCGCGCGGCGCGCCTTCAGCAGCATGGGGCGTCTCTAGCAGTAGGGACTCAGCACGCGTGCACAGGAATGAAGCGGAGTCAGGTAGCAGAAAGGCCCTGTCGGGTGGCTGTCGTGCTGTGAGCGTCGCGAGCAACATGCATGAACAGCTTCAGTGACGCATGGGCTGGGACGCGCATGGCATGCAATGCACAGTGCTTCACTGCACCGCGGCTGCAAGCCCAGCACAAGCAATGCAAACAAGGACGAATCCAGTTGACCCATGTATCACAGCCAGCACACTCTGCTCCTGCAGGCAGGCAGTGGCAGAGCGGGCAGAGCTGCGCCGTGTCGGCAGCGAAGCAGGCACCCTGTTGCCTTGTGTACCACACAGCTGGCACGGCTGCCTGCATGCAGTGGCGGAGCGGGCGCGCGCACGCCGCACTGGCCCAGCGCGACGATGGCGACCTCGGGCGGGTTGACGAGCGGCGCCGCGTGCAGCCCGCCGATCGCGCCGATGTTGGACACGGTCAGCGTGCCGCCCGCCAGGTCGTCGCCGGCCAGCCGCCCCGCCGCCGCCGCGGCCTGCAGTCGGCCCAGCTCCGCGGCGATGCCGGCCAGGCTGCGCTCCTGGGCGCGCTTCACGTTGGGCACCTGCGCGCCGGGGGGCGCGTCGCGGCGGCGCGCTGCGCGGGCCGCGCATGCCGCGGGCCGCCTGCGCACTGGCTCCTGGCTGGCGGCCGCCACGCGCGCTCCTTGTCGGGCGCCTTGCCAGCCGGAGCCGGGGCGTTAGCGGCCAGCGCGCTGCCAGCGTTGCTGCCATATGCGCCACCGACTCCCGGCGCCTCGCTCCCTAGCAGGACCACGCGCGGGCAGCTCAGGACTCTTTGACAGTGCATGCAGAGGTAGGGTTGCCGCCTGTGCGTGCGGCGGCATGGCGGCTGGGGCGCGCCACCAGGCCGGACGGCGTGGCCATGGCGACGCCGATGTTGTGCGCCGCGTGCTGCACCAGCGCTTCGCCGTCCCCGCGCAGGCTGCTATTCAGCAGCGGGAAGTCCGCCAGCGCCACGGACAGCGCCTGCGCCCGGGATGCGGCTGCCGTCAGGCTGCGCTTCTCGTCAAGTGACATAGCTCCACTCTGCCATAGCTAGCCTGCCAGGCTTTGAGCTCGTCACTGCTCACCGCTGCAGCGTGCGCAGCGGCAGTACAGCTGGGTCGGGCATGACGCAAGGGAAGCACGCTGGCTATGTCTGAAGGACAGAGGCACATGCGGGCGCGCTTGCACGTCCAGGGCGCTGGCAAGCCTGCCGGTCAGAGGCAGTGTTCTGCGCTATGCAGCACCGACGCATGCCGCTGCTCGCGCCCAGCGAGCAGCGCTGCATGCGACTGGCACGCCTACATGAGCAGCCTGAGCACCGGCGCGACCGCGCGGGCGGCCGCCCGGCAGCGGCGCGGCGCGCCTTGATGACGAACGGCAGGAAGGTCAGCCGCGCGCCGGCGAGCGCGGGGTCGGCCGCCAGCAGGTCGCGCGCGGCCAGCAGCGGCCCCGCGTCCAGCTCGTCGGTGAAGTGGAAGTGGGGCACCGCGCCCGCGGCGGCCATGCTGCGCGCCATCACGCGCGCGTAGCCCCTGCGCACGCGCGGCCCGTCAGGATGCCGAAGTCGGCCTTGTCGTTTCTGGTCTTGTCTCAACTCATGGCAAGGAGACGCATGGTAGCGCGCAAAAGCAAGCGCCGGCAGCCCTCCCGGCTCTGTTGCCGTGCACCCCCGCCTTGGAGGCAGGCTCGGCCGGCAGCCTTGCCTGGCAACACAGTGCCGGGACCCACGCCTGGGACAGAACCGGTGAGGTGGCCAAGCTGGCACAAACACTTCGACATGTCGTGGCTGGCAGGCTACGGGCGCCCTGTGCAGTCGCAATGCCCCGCATGCGCATCCCGGCCCGCTCGCCCGGCGCCGGCGCGCGCCTCAGCGGAATGGTCACGTCCTCGTCGCCGACGGCGGGCCGCGCGGTCGGCCGCGGCTCTGGAGGCGGCGGCGGCGCGGCGGCGGCCGCAGGCGCGCCACGCGCCGTGAGCGTCGGGCCCGGCAGCTCCTCGCCCGCGGCCTCCACGAGCCTGAGCACATCATCTGCGGCCAGCGGCGCCGCGGTCAAGGCAGGTCAGAGCAGCGAGAGTGTGGTAAGAGCATGCTTTGCACGCAATGCCCGCATCGGTGTGGCAGCGAGTGTGAAGGCGTTGGCCTGAGAAGCTTGGCAGCCGCCTTGGTAATATGCCAGCACACCCGGGGCACAGCAAGTGCAGTCCTGGTAGGACGCCGCTGCGGTCTTTGGCGTGCGCGCGCAGGGCGCCTGCAGTTCAAGCGGCACGCAGAAACACAGACGCTGAGTGCACGGCGGGCGGCTTCGCTCGAGAGGTGGACGCGCACGCACACGCCGACCAGCCGTGAGCGCGCAGATGCGCGCACCCTTGTACACGCGGCCGCCTGGCCCGCTGCCCGGCACGGAGGCGATGTCGATGCCGTACTCGCGCGCAACGCGGCGCACCGCCGGCGCCGCCAGCGTGGCCGCGCCGCACTTCTCGCCGAGCCCCTCCGCCTTGCCGGCCCAGCGTGCGTCTCAGTTGCTGTCCGTGTCCAGCAGGCGCTTTCCGCGGTACCAACACGATACACAATGCATGAGGTCGGCAATGCTCCATGGCGCGTCAGCAGATGTGCATGCCGCACTGCCTGCTGACCTCAGGCGCACAGCAGCGGGAGCGATGCGCCTGTCCTAGGACTCAGCGTGGACTCAAGATGGGTGCAAATGTTGCGAAACACTGCGTTGCGATCTCGAGCATGTTGCTTAGGCAGGAACCTTCCACATGGTTGTGGGGGCAAACGGCAGGCATGCTACGGCGGGTGGCAAATCGCAGTGCATGGCTGCTCCTAGGCGCAGCTAGAGCTGCATGGCCTGGGCCGCCAGGCGCAGGTGCACAACACAGGCGCGAGCTTGGCATGTGAAGAGCCGCAAGCTGCGAGGACAGGCACCTGCCGCTGCTGGGGCTGCGCGGCCTGGGGCGCGGCCGCGGAGACCGCGGGCGCCTCCTCGGGCTCACCCTCCGCCGCCTCCTCCTCGGGCTCCTCCGCAACCTCCACCTCCAGCAGCGCCTCGCCTACCTGCAAAGTATAGCGCTTCACAGGAGCCCCCCGCCTGCGGCGCCGGCGCGCGCCTGGTGCTGCTGCAAGAGCAGCGTGCGTGAGAGGGCGAGCAGCGGCCGCAGGAGGGCGCGCGCGGCGCGCCTGCACCATTGCGCCGGGCGGGTGGCACAGGCGGCGCACGGTGCCGGCATAGCGGCTGGTGATCTCCACGGCCGCCTTGTCGCTCTGCACCTCGCATATCCTGTCAAACTCGGCGACGGTGTCGCCCTCCTGCCGCGGACCAGCAGTTGTGGGTGTGCAAACCGGGTGAGCATCAGGCAAGGTCTGACCAGTGGACCTGTCGTATCACTTCTCTGCGGCTCATGACAGTGGCGGACCGCGCTGTCAGCACCTTGATGTGCCACTCTATGAGCTCGCACTCCTTGATGCCTTCTCCAGTTTGCGACAACGGTACCGTCACTAGCCGCGCAGCATCCGCAGCAAAGCCGCGCATGGGCTGCCAGCGCCATGCAGGGACAGTCTGCAAGCGCTGTGCAGAACAGTGATAGACCTGTGCCGGTGTGCTTGGTCGCTTCCTCGTCAGCGCACGCACAACAACAGCTCGTGCCTGTGCTGTTGGGTTGCTTTCCAAACCTGCCACAGCGCACCTGGCTTCCTGCAGACACACAGCAGGGAGCCTGCTGAAGCTGCCGCAGGGAGCACGTGCAAGGAAGTTCGCGGAGAGCTGTGTGAGCACAAGCTGCGCCCAAAAGCTGAGTACGCGGCCCGCCTATGCGGACGCCCCAGTGCAGGACCTCCCTGAACAAGCACCTGCACGTCATCTTGCAAACTAGAACATGCGCGTCGCCGTTTAAGGCAGCACAGGTCTGTGTGAGCACAGCAGTGGGAAGAATTGAACGCACAGCTGCAAGGAAAGTATGTTTTCCTTGCCTGGCAGAGCAGTCTCTCATTACCCTGGAATGCGTAGGTCTGAGCTTGAGCAGCGCTTTGCTGAGGTGGCAGGCCAGCTTTTCCAATGCTGCGCGCGTGTGGAGAGTCTAACTGTCACACTGCGGGACACGCAAACCATGTCACTGCTACTGAGGTGCGCTGCTTCACTTGGTTGCAAAGAGCGTGCGGAAGCCTCACGTCCTCTGCACGCAAGCATTTCTGGCAGCACAACCACTCCTAGACACGGGCTGTGAGCGGGATTGGCCTGATTCAGCGGGCCCTGCCAGCGCGCGCACTTGTTGTGTGACGCCTGCGCGCCCGCAACACCGTGCGGGCTGCGCTGCGCAGGCTGCGGCACGCGCATACAATCTCAGGCGCTCGCGGTGTCAACTATTTTCCGCACCTGAGCAAGACCAAGGGCGCGGTCTCCGTCACGCAGGTGCGGCACGCTCTGCCTTTTCACTGCTGCGTGCTGCTCATGGCCGTCCGGAACCCTCCCAGCCTCGTGCCTGTGCGCAGGAGCGCGCGGAGGGGCACAACCTGCAGGGCCGGGATAGCACCGCGCAGTACTTTTACCGCAGCAGCATGAGCGACCCGGAGTACAGCACGGGCGACAGGCTGCGCACCGTCCCGCGCGGCCTCGTCACGCCGACTGTGCATGTTGCGGAGGGTGCGCTGGGCCCCTCGTGTGCTGACACACAGTACACGTCCTCAAGCAGCGTGTCGAGCTCGTCAGAGCTGCGTTCCTTGGTAAAGGTGCAGAGACTGGAGTCTGAGCTGCACGACAAGCACTGCTGGCGTGCGGCCAAGGCAGAATGCCCTGGGTTGCAGGCGCGGCGCACGTGTCTACAGCGGACTTCCCCAACCCGATGCGACACAGCCTGGCGGACCCCGATGCATTCGAGGTCGACCCCAAGTTCAACAGGAAGGTCACGTGAAGCGCCCGGGTTGTGGTCTAAGCCACCTCTGGCATGGGTTGCAGGCGTATTTTGAACGATTAGCATAGGTAGGTGCGTGTTATGCTTCAGGCTGCTAGGAAGCCTTTCAATCGAGGTTGTTTGGACAGAAGTGACTGGTTTGTCCGCACTTGTGCTCCGTTCATATAGGTTAGGCACGGTTGGCGCAGGAATCTCGTCAAGTATGTTGCAGGCGGGGTTGTGGAGACCGCTGAGCAGCATGTGCGCGGTGTGGAGTGCATGCATGTCACCGCCTCTTGCATGACGGGCACGTTGCACAGCAACCTACAGCCATTACTGTTACATCAGCTCATGCCTCGGACCGCCTGAGAACACGCCTTGGACCGACTGAGGACAGAGCGCGCAGCACATACACTTGCAACAGTATGGGCACACTGCACATTTCTGAGCGGAAATACACTCACCGGCCGCTTACGTACCAGAAGTCAAAAGTACAACCCGTGCCAGCAAGCCTTGCTAGGTTTGCTGAGTCGTCACGTGCGCGCGGTGCGCTTGCCAGCCGGCAGCGGCGCCGCCGCCGCGCGCCTCCGCTTGCGAAGCGGCAGCCGCCCGCCGGTCGCGCTGTCCCCCGCAGCGCCTCCCGCCGCCGCAGGGGCCGCTGCTGGCCGGCGAGCCCTGCCCCTCTCGCGTTTCACGCCCGCGCTGGCGCCCGCGCTGGCCCCGCCGCCGACTGCATCGGGGACCTGTGCTGCCGCCGCAGGGGCCGCCGCCGCCCGGCGAGCCCTGCCCCTCTCGCGTTTTACGCCCGCGCTGGCCCCGCCGCCGCCATCGCCGGCGACTGCGCCGGGGACCTGTGCTGCTGCCGCAGCCGCCGCGCCTGGGCCGGATTTGGCATTGCGTGGCCGCCGGCCGGGGCGCAGCACCTCCGACGCGGGCGTCTGCAGCGCCACGTGCTCCACATCGCGGCCCTCACCCGCGCGCGCCTTCTCCAGCGCCGCTGCCTGCGTTGCCCCAGCCACGCGTGTGGTTGAGCATGGAGGAGCGATGGGTGTACCAAATTGGAGGAGCAGTGAAGTACATCTTTGCGCATGACATGAGTTTCTGGCTTTTGGCTCCCCATGCACGCTATCACCCTGCAGTGCTACAGACTCAAGGCTGTTGCCTGCGGCCCGAGCTGACAGCAAGATAAGCCACCGCGTTGAAAGCAAATAAATGTGGGCAAAGTTGGGCCTGGCCTTAAGGCTGCATGACAGTCCTCCTGCAAGTCGTCATGGTGAAGCCTTGGTAGCTGGTACAGTTATTAGGCACAACATGCAGTCCACCGCCCAGCGGCAGTAAGCAGTGCCCTGCCATCAGCATGCCCGGATGGCCGCCTTCCACAACCTGACAGCCAATGAAAAAACGGCCATTGACACACCCAGGCCGCGCGCACCTCTGCGGAGGCCATGGGCAGGTCGTCCGTGCCCGTCTTCAGGTCCGCAGGCGCAGCGGCGCCCTCCCCAGCAGCGCCGCGCCTCCTGCCCTTCCGACCAACAGCGTCCACGGCCGCCACCACTGCCTCCGCTTCCGCCTCCGCGACCGCCGCAACGCCGGCGGCCGCCGCTTCGGCAGCCGCGCCAGCTGTGGCCTCGCCCGCCGCACCCTGGCGCAGCCAGCGCATGTTGTGCCAGCCCCAGGCAGGATGTATACAGTATGCTCGCTGTATCCACCCAGACGCGCTTCAGCTGCTTCATACTACCTGCCACTGTGTCGGCGGCACGGAGGAGCGCCTGCCTGACGCAGCAACTTCGCACGCACCAGGGAGTCAGGAGCGCGCACCTCGGCGAGCGCGGCGGCAAAGCGCGCGGCCAGGTCCGCCTTGCGGCCGGCCAGCGGGAGGCCGCGCGCGCGCAGCGCGGCCTTGAGCTGCGCGATCGTCAGCTGCGCCGGCGCCGCGTCGGCGTCCGGCTCGGGCGCGCAGTGGCTCTTGAACACCTGCGCGGCGGGCGGCGCCGCATGCAGTGCTCGCCGACGCTGCCCTGGCGTGCACCCTTGCCCTCCGCACTGCCTGACTTCCACAACTGGCGACAGGCTGCCGGCGCAGCAGCGCACGTGAAACGGCTCGCCACGCACAGCGACTCTGGCTCCTGCGCCATAAGCAGCCTGAGCACACCCCCAAGCATGCCTCGCGCAGGCTGCTTGACCGGCATGCGGCTGCACCATGTGGGGGCACAGGCCGGCCGGGCCTGCGCTGCCCACCTTGGCCGGCGACGCGGCGGCCAGCGCCTTGGCGCGCGCGGCGGCCAGCACGGCCGCGGCCGGCAGCGGCTGGCAGGTGGGGCACGCGTAGCAGGTGCGCGCAGCCATGCCCCACGTGCGCACGTCGCCGCCGCAGCGCCCGCAGCGCGCCTGGTTGTAGATGTACCTGCGGCGCGGCCGGCAGTCGCGGCGCCGCCCCCAGGCTGCGGCAGCGGGGAGCGTGTGCGGCGCACGCGCAGGACGCACGCCGTGCCGTTTCCCGCCCGCCACAGCCCCGGGCGCGCCTCGACACCGGTGTCAGTTGCGGCCCGCGGCACCTGGGGTGCATAGCCGGGCTGACGGGGCAGGAGCCTGTACATCTTGTACACGTCGAGGTTGCTGCTTCCTCCGGCTTTGATAGGCACGGTACGCAGCCGCTGGCCATGCTGCATGTTGCGCCTCCGCGGGTCTGGCGAAGCTGGCGTATGCCAGCACCGAGCGCGGGAGGCTGGGCCGGCGGCGCGCGCCTGCGCGTCCAGGGCTTGCCCAGGCGCTTGGCCTCATCGGGGTCCACGGTCAGGATGGAGCCGCTCTGGAAGCCGCGCCGCAGCAGCTCCACCGAGTGCGCCCAGATGCGCTCGAACGCGCCGCGCTCCACCGTGTTGGCGGCCTGCTCGGGGTGCACGCCCGCCTGCCGCCCGGCGGCCCACCCTGCGTTAGTCCACCGTGTTGGCCGCCTGCTTGGGGTGCACGCCTGCCTGCCACCCAGAAATTTGCCCCACGTCAGTCCACCGAGTTGGCCGCCTGCTCGGGGTGCACGCCCGCCTGCGCCCGGCGGCCCGCCCGGGGTGGATCCTACCTCGAAGCGCGCACTCCCCCTCTGCCTCTTCGAGGGCTGTGCAGGTGCGCTGAGGCGCGTTGGGCGAGCCTTCCCGTGAGCGCCCGGCGCGGCGCGCGCCTTGAACAGGATTTCAGCGCGGTAGATGTTGCCGATGCCGGCGATCATGGACTGGTCCATCAGCACCAGGCCGACAGGCTTGCGCGAGGCCTGCATGCGCGCCCACACGCGCTCTGCGTCCGCATCCTCCCGCAGCGGGTCAGGGCCCAGCTTGGCCGTCAGCGCGGCGTACAGGTCTGCGCGCGCAGGGCGGCGCGGTGTCCTCACACTTGTCGACCACAGCGGTTCTCGCAAACCGCGTTTCTCGCAAACACAGCAACCGTCGACAGAGCCAACATACACCTGCTGCTGTGCGCACGGCCTGCGTGTAGGGGGCTAACTGATGCTGAGCATACATGCTCTTGCACTGGACGCAACATACTCGGCGTGCCTTCAGGTTGTGTCAATTAGAACATGAGAAGAGGAGAGTGAGCATGGCACGGCTCCAGCAACTGTCTGCACTGCAGGTAGGCAAAGTGGTGTGCTCGCTCATAGCACGTCTGGCACAGTCAGCACCCCTCTATGAAGCTGAGCGCACCCAGCCCGCCGTGCGCGACCGTCATCGCGCTCAGCTGCGCGACGGTGTCCGCGCCGACCAGCTTGAGCCGCGTGGTCGCGCGCGGCTCGGGCTCCTCGCCGCGCGCCGAGGTGCGGAACGCGCCGGACATGCCAAAGTGCACGTGCATGACGACCGTGCCGTCGCCCGCGCCGAAGAAGTAGAACAGGTTCTTGCCATGGCACTGCAGCAGAGCCCGGGCTTGCCACCAGGGCCGGAGTGTGACCGTGGAGCGCAACGCGCGCTGACAGCTGCGGCGGGCGCACCTCAATGCGCGCCAGAGGCTTGCCGGTGATAGCCTTCGCGCCTGTCCGGCGTACAGACACAGGTCAATGTCTCAACAGCAGTACCGCACGACCCAAGTGTAAGAAGGCCGCGCACCGTCCGCGAAACGACCGTTGGGCGAATGCGCGGCAAAGGCTTGCCCCATGAGCGCCTTCCGGTGCGCGCGCGCGACGCGGTGGCACTGGTGGCCCTCCACCATTCTGCTCACCAACCCCCTTTTCAGTCCAGGAAAGACCTTTTGACAAATGCAGCGCGCCAATGCCTGGATGCGGCACGCGCCTGATAGCGAGGCACAGGTGCCGCGGAGGCCTTGCAGAGTGCTGCCTCCAGAGGACTTGGGCGTTAAGGCCTCTTGAAGCGCGTCCCAGGACCTGGCGATGGCAGGACCAGCTCATGAGCCAGGCAACTGAGCTGCGACCGAGCGTGTCGTGGGCACCTGTACTTTGCCTCGCTTCATGCTGTGCGTGCTGTGCTGCTACTTTGGCTCTTCATCTCAGCTTGCATTGCGGCAGACACACAAGGGGTCTCTGAGACTTATGAGGGACAATCAAAGAAACGCTGGTCGTCAATAGCACAGCTGGTAGCCATCTCAAGCAAGTGAATTGGTGACATGACGAGTTGTTGACATGACTGCACAGCTGAGAGGTTGAAGGAGCTTCTACCTGCGTTCATCAAGGACACCTTTCAGGCAATCTTCTGTAAGTTCAGGCACAACTGATGTCATAGCTGCACTGACAAGATGTGAACCAGCACTGGCAGCAAGCGGCGGCCGCTTGCTTGTGCCTTCGCGGCGTCGCCATGGCACAGGCACGTGGTATCTCCGCACTAGTAGCACTGCACCATGCAAGCATTGGTCAATCTTCCTTTGCTTAGCTCCCATTGTCCGCATTTATTGTCTTGCGCACTGGCTGTAGTCCGTCACACGTCACAATGTGGCCTTACAGTATTGTGTGGCGCCCTCATTACCACAGTGCATATGCCAATGGCTGGCTGCTGCCGTGGCGCCAGGCGCGCGTGGGCATCGAGGGCCAGGCCGTGGGCTTGATGTGCACGCTCATGTCCTGGGACTACTGGCGCCTGGCTGACCGGTTGGCAGAGGGGGCTGGTGTGGTGGACGAGCTGCGCACGGTCCCCAAGAGCTTTGCGTCTGTGGAGGCGCGCCGCCGCCTCGGCCGAGAGCACCAGGCCTTCGCCCTGTCGCCTCGCTTCTCAGCCAGTGGTGTGCCGCGTGCGGAGCAGCTGTTGCAGGCTGCGCGCCTGGCCGCAGAGCGGCAGCGGAGGGTCAGCACAGCGGCAGGGAGGGTCAGCAGAGCGGTGGAGGAGGGTCAGCAGAGCGGCAGGGAGGGTCAGCAGAGCGGCGGGGGAGGGTCAGCAGAGCGGCAGGGGAGGG
>JAABUP010006139.1_pt1 | contig 17453 bp, 21 predicted proteins | sample 5559201 | NCBI WGS metagenome assembly JAABUP01 (sample SAMN10711887, study PRJNA513373) | rock metagenome | isolation source: Antarctica rocks | place: Antarctica
ACTGCTGGCTGCCCCATGTTGAGGGCACAGCAGGCCCTGGCGTAGTGAAGCTGTGCCCACAGCAGCAACTGCCTGGAGCGCAACAGGGGGGACATCAGCCCCCTGCAGGAGGCCTCCACCTGCTTCAACACCTCCTCAGCACTGTCCAAATCCTCACACCTGCAGAGGTAGAGAACACTGTTGCCAACTTGAATCTACCACTCCAGCAGTGTGAGTCTTGCATGAGCAGTCTGCAACAGTGCATGAGGACCACAGGCCAATCATTCTGCATGAGGACCACAAGCCAACCACTCTGCACAGAACAAGCAGCTGCCTGCCATGCTTTACATCTGTCATAATCAAGGAGTATAGAGTTCTTGACCAGCACGTAGTTGGTCTCACATCAATACTTGGGAAAAATCTGGGGCAATACACATCTTCCTTTGGACAATAGAGCTGGCAAAGCAAAGTAAGGATTTGCGTCGCGAACTACTGAACATACTCTGGACCGTAACAGGTATGAGTGCTGACCTGTCCACTTGTGCCCACAGGCCCTGAAGGCCCTCCAGCTGAGTCAGCAGAGCTGCCAGAACAGTGCTGTCTGGCACAGTGTACCCCACACTGCCCTCCAAAGGGCTGCACTCCGTCCTTAGCAGCTTTTGGAGAGCCACAACCATCTGCAACAGCGCAAGCAATCAGTTGCAGCCACCAATAGATCATAAAAAAATCTGGAGTATTAAGATGTGATGTGCAAGTGGGGTGAGGGCAACTTGCGCACAGCCATACTGCAGGCAGGATGTGTGTGAGAAGCTGCATTGGCTGCAATGCAGCAAGCAAACAGTCTGCATGCATGACATACACAATGTGGATTTCAAGCTTGACACAATTTGGATTGCGCCCGGACAAACAAGTGCATCTTGGACTTAAGCTAAGGCTGGGCAGCAAACGAGCATATGACACTAGCAAGAGCAGTACGTGGCCTGTAACCTGGCAAGAATGCAATCCAAAACACTTCACTGATAGACCTACCATGGTGATGATTGCAAGACAAGTTCGACCTTTTCAACATAGACAACATGTGCAGCATACAGGTGTCCAAGCTTGAAGATGCTCATTCAAAATGGAAACAACTGGGATACAATGCAAAACTTGCAAGAATGTATTGCAACATTGGTCAGCAAGTGAGAGCTAGTCTCTGCCAGCTGTTCTGGTTGGGAGTGAGAGCCAGTCTCTGCCATCTGTTGTGGTTGGAGGTGAGGGCATACCTGGTCCAGGCCTCCAGTCAGCCAGTGGGCGTGCACAGTCAGGTGGAGGGCCCATCTGGAGGGGGCCAGATCATTGCCGCAACCCAGGCAGGGAACCACTGCCAGCAGTGCCTCCTGGTACCTTCCCAGGTGCAGCAGCTGCCGTGCTTGCAGGCACATGAGGGCCTGGTTGTGGGGGAAACGAAGCACCAAGGGGGTGAACTCTTCCAAGAGTGCTTCTCCTCCAGACTTTTTGGGGCGGGGGCCTTGTTTAAGACCTGTAACATAGAGCAGCAATGCGTTGATGGTGGATTTGTGAGATATGCTTGATGGGATGAGTGCATCAACGCCTGGTGTAGGGCACAGTTGGAGACAGAAGAAGTGAATTGGCCCAAGGGCTTCTCCTGAAAGCCCTAGGCAGGGCTCCAGAGCCTGCAGCATGAAGCAGCATGAACGCATGAGTCATGTGCAAGAGAGCTCCTCCAGCAATACACATGTACAGTCTGCACACCACCAAAGGTGGATCGGCCTTAAGGGCTTTCCCAGGCAGCCCCAGGCCTTGCCCTTCCATCAAAAACTTAGAGAAGCAACAGTTTGACAGGTCCAAACTATGTGCCCCAAATGCATTTCATTGTGCTATAGAATGTAGCCAAGCAGCTCCTGACTTAGCAGACCAAGGCCGGCAACAGATGTGAATCGAACACACTGTTCATGCATTACATGGTCAGCATATTGAGCAATGTTGTCAAGCTTATCACCATATACTACTAGCTGCCTAACAGCTTACCTCCCAAACCCACACCCATAGCTGTACATGTCATGCATGAATGACAGGTATGGTGGCAGTGGTGACATGTAACAGGCAGCTGGTCATCTAAGCAGGTCTGACAGAGCGAACTCGACAGCTGTTTACACTTCATGTTGACACTTCATGTTGACGCTTACCTGAGCAAGGGAGTCTCTAGCAGACAGCCAGAAGTCCACCTGGGCCTGCAGACCATCACTGCAGGCCACACCACCACCCCTCACAAAGGCCTGAATGGCCTTGAAGAAGAGGACCACTGAGTCATAGTTGCCCCAGTGCCCCAGCTGGTTGACCACCTCCTCAGCAGCTGAAGATGAAGGGCTCAGCTGCACAGCACCACACCAGTCAGCAACAGCAGCTTTGCACAAGAAAAGGCATTACAGTAAAGTATCGAACAATAAGCACGGCTGAGATAGGAACTCGCAGTTCCAGCAGAGGGATCCTGTTCAAACAAACCAACTCAACATTCTGCAGCAGCTGAAACTGCTGCATTAGACACAAACATTCAGGTGGACTGCAATGCAACCCATTTCAGCTCAACTCTGAGCATTCAAAAGACAGAGTACATCTTTGCCGGGTGCCACTGGTCAACAACATGACAGAGGGAAAGCAGTACCTGGGTGGCATTCAGCCAGTCTGCAAAGGAGGCTGCAGGCTGGTTGGCGGCCCTGAACACCAAGGCACGCTTGCCATACAGCTCTGCCAGCTTCCCAGAAGGCAGAGAGGCCCAGTGCGCCATACCCACCACCTGCAACCAACAGCACACCCCGAATCACACTGTGCAGTCAACTACAGTAGCATGCAGCCATGCATGCAACAGTAGCTGAGGGTTACAGCAGACTAGTATAGGGACTTCCCTACAGATGAGGCTTGTCCCAAAAACAGCTGCTGCATTTGAAGATGTGAGAGTTCAGCATGATGTAGCAAATTTAGGCTCAGTGACTGCAAATCATGACACTGATAGCCCAGCTGAAAAGCTCAAGCCCAGATGATGGTCAGCTAGCAAAGTCTCACGCCAGCATGAGCACCCTATTGCGGCTTACGAAAGCATATGCGAAACTACTCTACATGACATTCTCATGCATGTGCTGATTGACTGTCAACAGAAGCGTAACTCACCTTGGCCATAAGCGCGATGGCTGCTGGAAACTTGCCCTCCTGCTGGAAGACTTCCACGGAAATCAGAAGAGCATCGATGCTCATCACAGCAAGCTCGGCTGCCCGGTCACCGCGTAGCAGGCACCGGTTGATGTTGACACCGATGCTGATGAGGTTGAAATGGGTTCCTTGAGCAGGGTTGGCAGCAGCCTCCACCATCTTCAGCAGCTGCTGGATGATGACAGTCAGCCTGTTCTTTTCAATGTGCACGTTGGACACTGGGATGATCTCTTCAATGATCTCCTCTGGCCTCTCTCCTGAGGCTACTTCTGTGTTGGGGGCAGGGGTGATGGGGTTGGCCTGGGCATCTGTGGGGGTCTGGGTGGTGGTGGTGGTGGTGGTGGGGACAGGGGTGTTCCCCTGGGACTGGGTAGTGGCATCATCGCTGGCTTCTTGGTTGGTGGGGGTCAAGGCATCCCCAGCCATGCCAGTGTGGCCCCCAGATGAGTGGATGGCAGGGATGGCGCCATCCCCAGAGTTCAGAGAGGTTTGGGTGTCGGTAGAAGCCATGCCATTGGAGACAGCAGGCGCAGGGGTGGGTGGAGGGGGTTCAGAGGTGGGGGTGCCAGAAGCAGCTCCATAGTCTGCAGGAATGCCAGAGCCAGCATTGGATGTGCCAGAGATGCTCCTGTTCAACAGGAAGTCCCTCCCAGCACGCTTTGAGCCTTGCCCAGAAGCATCTGCTTGGCTCTTGTTCTGCAAATGGAACATAGAGACATCAGATAAGTCGCTGCAGACAGTCAAAAGCTGTCATGCACAGAAGCATCTGGTCTTAATCTGTGTGCTTGCATTCTTGAGGCGAAGACAGATGTAAGCAAGCATGATATTTGTAGGCATGGTGCAGACGAGATCAAAATATCTGAAAGAAGCACACAACAAAGTGCAGCTGTTCCACACTTTGCAAGCACGGTTGCAGCACAGTATGCCCAAGTGGTTGCTAGCTATGTGCAATCAAGCTCAGGCAGGGCAGGCTCAAACCCAGGAGTCTACAGTAAGCTGACATTGCACACATGCCAACTCCTCCATTTTCAAGATGCAGCCAGAATAGCGCTAACAACTGCATGTGGGTGCTGTTGTGACAAACATCAGCTGCATTGGGTACATCAAGTGCCTAGCGGCGTCTGAATTGGCACCTAAAATGAAAAGTGTACAACTATGGGTTTACACTATCAGGCATGCATGTGTGGTGGAATTTTGTTACCTGCATGTGACGGAGGCGCTGGATCTCAGATGCCATCTGCTGTTGGGTGGAAGACACTTGTAGCCACAGGGAGTACATCCACATGATGCAAGCTGCCACCAGGATGAGGCCCCCCAAGCCTGTATGACCACAGCTCACAGTCAGCAATGAGCAGTGGGCTGGACACAACAGAAACAAACCAAGCTGTTGCTGCTGCTGCAGGAAGGTCAGACGTGCACTGTTGTTGTATGCATTCATCCTGTGTAAGTGACCACTGAAAAGCATCAACACTGCAGCAAGATGCAGCAAGGTTGACTGCGCTGCGCATGTCACAACTGTCTGCTAAAGAGTGTGAAAGGGAAATGCCACCAGGACGTACATAAGCAAAACAGTATATAGTATAGTATGCTGCTGCAACATGTTAGTTGCAGTGATTGCATAGGTGTGTGCCTGGAGTACAGTGTAATGTGTCAATGAGCAGTGCAAAACAACAGTGAGCAGTGCAAGAGAAGAGTGAGCAGGAGGGACTGGCCTGAGGCTGAATGTGAGATGGTGTGGCCTTCCAGCAGCCAAGCATACTGATGAGCCCTGCAACAAAAACAACAAGCACGAGTTGCAGTTCTGCCATGACTAGCAATAGACAGACAGCAACACAGGAAGTTTGGCACACCAGACAACAGATAACATAAAGGTGTTTGGAAACATCAAACCTGTTGAAGTTGGTATTGCTTACCTTGAGCTCAAGACTTGACAGAATGACGGCTCCTGTGACCAAGATATCCCTGCAGAAACATTCAAGTGAAGTGAGTGCACTGCAAGCAGACAAGAGAAAGTCTGGTAACAGTTGAGCTGCCACCAGCTGGTCATCTTTTGAAGTACTTACCCTGCATGTCTCTGTGAAACCCTCCTGGGACATAGGCCCCCAGAATGCTTCTGCCATACACCGTAGTCCATTGCATTGCAGCCCTGTACCAGCAAACATATGATTTGTAAGCAGAACATACAAGAAACTGTACTCCTGCAGCAACTGTACTCCTAGAGCTTGCTGATGTGCTGCGCAGACATGCATACCTTGTTGCAGCCAGGAACATGTTCCAGGCAGCAGGACTGCGTCCAGTAGAGAGCCTCTCCATGGCTTGCATATGCATGTCAGAGACCAGACTACACGCTGCTGTGGCCACAATTGTGTCCTCCAGTGCTTTGCCATAAGTGGTCAGCCATCCAAGTGGTAGACTGCAACCACACAGGATACCTGAGTGGACCCTGAAAGCGATGACAATCGGGACAGTGACTGGTCAGCTTACCTGACTACAGGCCAGAAGAAAGCCCAGACACGTAAGCCGATCGCCATACTCAAGGCCAAGGTGTGGTACGCCTGCAAGTAGGTCGGTTCGTGTCAGTCTGTGCGGAATATGCGAGCGTTCCTTCAGCAGGTTGGCACACTATACAAACCGACTAAACTGGCGCAAGGAACGTGTAAAGGTGTCCTGAAGCTGCTCACCGCGGCAACGGCATAATACCATAGCATCAAGCTTATGGTGACCAATTGAGGCAGCAACACAAGGAAGCACAACAGTGCTGTGCAGCCTGCAAATCGCCGTGCCCGAGGTTGGGAGAACCATCCCGTCTTGGCACTCTGCCCTTGTCTTTCGGCACTCTGGTTTGTTGTAGTATCGACTTGCATGTTTGGCACCCAAAGAGCTATTGCAGCGACAAGGGTCGAGCTGCGATTACCAGGAACTAGGTCAAGAAGTGCAGTGCACACTGAATTGAAACATTATCGCTTTTGAATACGTCCATTGCCTTCACCGTCGGCGCGGTTTGGACAGGACCCGCATATTTACGCGACCCGATGTAGTCGGTGACGCCGGTGGGCTGGCCGGTGGAGTCAACAAGACCGCTTTCGACATATGCATGCCGGGGATCACGCCGGGGACCAGGCCAGGGACAGAGAATCCTGGCAACTCTTCTTCTTCTTCTTCTTCATGATGACCCTTGACTACTGCAGCTCTTGATTGCCTGCTGCAATACCCATATCTCAAGTCAAAGCGCTTTTGCAGCTTGATACACCCCCTTCACAGGTGATAGCAGACAACAAAACAGCACACGCATTGAATTTCACAAAGCAAGTTTATATCGATATAAATGATATCACAATGTTGGGTTCAAAGCAAAATAATTGACTGACAAAGCAGACAGCTGTCAGGATCATGGTTTCGAGTCCAACCCAATCCTCTCAGCAGTGAGCCTTATGGCATAAGTAGAACAGTCTTTGACGTGACACACTACTGCTTCTTGCGGCTCCATTTGCCCTGATGAATCTTGCCTTGAACTGATGCAGACGTTGCTGCTTGTGCTGATGCATCACTAGAGAGTTGCATGTGGGGCGCAACATTTGCTTGCAAAGGCTCTGCAGCTTCAGCAGCAGGCGCTCCTGAAGCAGATGGACCATTTGGCTGTGACTGAAACCCAATGCCTCCACCAGGAGCTGCTAACTTTTGCTTCTGCCTGCTAACTTTTGCTGCTGCTGTGGTAGCCTTCTTGGCTGCTAGCTGCTGAGCTCTTTTCTCAGCAGCAGCCTTCTCCTCAGCTGCTTTGGCAGCTGCCATCAAACCTTCATGACTAAGCTTAGGAGCTGAGCCAATCACGGCACCCTTCTTCTTGGTTGAAGGAATCTTGACAGTGACTTCTGGAGCGTGCAGCTGGCTGAGAGACTGTGCTGCAGCGACTGCTGCTGTGGTTGACTCTGCAAGAATGCCACGTTCTGTTCATGACCACAGCAACCACATCCAAAGATGTAGGACAAAATGCTGTGAGTGACACAAAAGACACTTTGGCTATCCTATATGCATGTGGCAAACTGATCATGGGTGCAGTCCGTGTGCGTGGCTTACTACACGCAACTGATACGCTGATGCACGGTGTTGCATACATTGTCTGAAACAATTCCTTAAATACTCAAGTACGTCAGTGTTGTAGGAGAGTACTAGCAAGCAACAATAGTTACAAGTATATTGGCTTGATGCTGTCAGGCACCAACCAGAGCGCAATGATCATTCCATCGCGATCCACGCTGTCAAACGTTCGAACTTTTGACAACATTGATCGCGATGGAATGGTCATTGCGCTCTGGTTGGTGCCTTGCAGCATGAAGCCAATATACTTGTAACTATCCTTGCTTGCTAGTACTCTCCTACAACAGTCAGCTTTAAAGTCAAACAAAAGGACGAAGGGGCATGACGCTCACCTAAAGCGTTGGCTCCAGCTCCAGTAATACCTGGGTCAGCAACATACAGTGTGAACTCTCCAGTGGCAGCGTCCTGAGAGTACCATTGCTGCGTCTGGGGGTGGCAGTACAGACCAGTGTTGGCATCATAGTAGTAGCCAGACACTGCATCATGCCAGTACCCAGAAGCACTGTCATACACAAAGTTTGCCTGTGCACCACCGCCTTCAGCACTCTGAGACTGCTGCTGGGCCTCTGTCTGATCAGTCCCAGGAGCTCCCGGCTGCTGTTGTTCCTGATGATGAGGCTGCTGCTGCTCACCTACCATTGCAGCAGCAGCAGCAGCAGCATCAGCAGCGGGCCCATTGCTGTGCGGATGCTGCTGCCACTGCTGTGCTTGCTGCTGGTCAGGTGGAGGCCAAGACTGCTGTGCAATGCTGTCATCGTGCTGCTGACTCTGAGGCCATTGCTGTGGGTCCTGCTCAACGCCAGGCGGCTGCTCTTGGTGGTGGTGCTGCTGCTGCTGATGCTGTTGCTGATGATGATGGCTCTGCCACTGCTGTTGCTGCTGCCAGTCGTTCCCTTGTTCCAGTCCTTGAGTCTGGCCATCTCTTTGCCCTTGCTGCCAATCATGACCCTGCTGGCCTTGTTGTTGCCACGGCACACCAGCCTCAGCCGGCTGCTGCTGTTGTGGGTCTGCAGCTTGCCCAGCTGTGGGTTGTTGCACTTCTTGAGACTCGGTGAACTCCTTGGGCTGCCAGGTGGGTTGCTGGGGCTCCAGCTGGGCCTCTGAAAACTCCTTGGGCTCCCAGCCAGCATACTGAGACATGGCTTGTGCAGCCTGTGTATCAATCAGACCCCTTGACAGCTTGTTGGCAGTCCAAGTGACATTTAAATTTTGATTCTGATAAGAGTTCAGATTGGGATGTAAGGGGGGGGGGCAAATCAGTGATTTACAGTAAAATCGGTGCCCGCGCGTGAGGCACCCAGAAATCACTGAGATTTTTTGCCCCCCTTTGCGTTATCAATTTTATCATAAAAATGGTAATTTCAGTTATGACGAAAAATGATGCCGTCATCCCCCTTAATGCCAACCCATGAGGACTTACTTGCAGCGCCTACGGCTTGCTGAGACCGTTTCACTACCCTCTTTGTTTCGTTAAATGGTGCATCGTCAGCAGTAGACATGGCTGAATGTAAGATAGCATGAGGATTGATGGATTAGTAAAAGCCACATAAGCTGAAAGCCAATGGGTGGCAGAAGATGCATCAACAGCCTGAGGGAATACAAACACGCAGCTGTGTGGTTTGCTACCAGAAACAGCGCAGGTGGTAAGAAGTCACACCTGAAGAGCATCAGATGCCAAAGCAGAGGTGGGTGGAGGCCTTTCAGCAGGCTTGTCCTTGGCAAAACTCAGACGCAGGGGTGTTTCTTGCCCTTCAATGACCACATTCTGCAGCACAGACAAGTCCTGGGCACTGTTATACGTGCGGCCTTAGCCAGCTCAGATTCCCTGGCCTATGTCATATGCGTTTTTCATGCTATTTTCAGCAGATCTGTGCCATCAACGCTTTGCTAGTCAGGCTCTACATGCTGCAGTATGCTTTGCTGTGCCTGGCGCCATCATGAGCTGTGCTCAATGATGGCAGATGCAAGGTGGAGATATGCAGCCCACCAAGCATTGTCATCAACAGCACAAATACTAACATACACACAGATCAGATCATGCAGACAAAGATCAACCAATAGGGGGGTTGGCCAGCCAAACAAGCAGTGTTTTACAAATCAACCAGCCAACAAGTTGATGTAGCTTGCATACCTGAAGAGCATGTAGCACCCGGGAGGCATCAGCCACAGTGTGGAAATGCACAAAGGCAAAGCCGCGTGGCGCTCCAGTGAACTTGTCCAACACCAGCCGGATGTCTTTCACGCTGGCGTGTTGCCCTATGGCCATCTGCAAGTTGCCCTCACTGCAGCACAATGACCTTCTGTTGGATCTTTTCGAGGCAATGTTTGTCTCAACCATCTTTGTTGTGCGAGGTAGGAATTTACAGCAAGTTTGTGTTCCAAGACAAAAGCCTTTGAGTCATGTGCATTGGCAAGTCTGTTGCTACCAGGACCTCGTACATGGAATCCTGTTTGCGACCGACTATATTTGTGGATTTAACCCATACGCTGTAAACAAATGCATGAAACATTAGTGCATGACTCATAATGCATCAAAGACACCAGCCAGTCTGCGCTGGGCGGACTGGAAAGCTAATGCATAGCAGAGTTGGCAATGCAGATTGGTGTAGCAGCTGCCTTTGAAACAGTACTATCACAGCAAAGCAGGCACAGCAAAAGCAGCGCAGACAGAGTGAGAAGTACCTGATCTGCTGTTCTAAGCCGGAGATCTTCAGTATGTGGGAAGGCGCGTCTGGCTGCACAGTCAGCATTGCAGCATGAGCCGGCTTGGCCACACAGCATCTATAACACTCCAGGCGCCTGCAGCCAGTTACACAACGTCATCACACACACTAAGATGAGGTGCTCGCACACTCACACTATTTGTGAAATTCAGCATAGTACAGCACGTGTGTGACCATCATGCATCAGCTATGGTGATGAGAGGAATGCCAAAGACCCCTTGGACAACATTGCCAGCAAAAGGTGCTGAGAGACCTGGAAGTGTGGTCACGACTTCCCACTGGTTTCCATTCTATTATGATATTCTACAGAACATGTCAACACAAGCAAAACATTCTGAACTCTGTCCCAAAGCGTGCAGCTGTTACAATGTTGTACAAGGGGTTTGAGGTAAGACGGCATCGGCCCACCCAAACATAGGCTGGTTCTGGCGTCAGCATAAAAGAAGTGCCTGCCCTTGGTGTGATGCAATGCAAAGTGTATGATTTGGACAATTCGGATGGCGGTGTGTAAGAGAGTTGTTGTCCAATGGATTTAACTGTGTTTTGGACCCTCGTGCAGCATTTGAGACGCAGCTCAGGCTAAAGATGCTTGGTACTACAGACACATCTCACAAAGCACGCCTGATCCATCAAGACCAGGGTCGAGAGGACACCATAGGTAGCCCACACAAGGGGCTAGCCCTAAGGCCCTGCCAAATGCATTACAGTACTGAAGACAGGCCAACATTGAGAGGGCTGCCTGCATGCAGCCTTTGGCTGGGGCAGGGGCTTTGGGCACATTGTAGGTGGTGGTTGCACCCTGGTCAGACCCACATGCAGTAAATAGCAGCAGCCACCAGTATTGGCATGGACCCCAAACAGATGTGTGAAGCTACCTGGAAAAGTTGACAGCGCTACAGCCAGGGCACATCCAATCAGAGCTGGCGGAAGCTGACACAGCAGCTGCTGGTTGGGCGGCGTGGCTGTAGTCCAAGCGGAGAGGTGCACCGTCCAAGTTGAACTGGAAGCGCAGATCTGTCTCCATGATCTGCTGGGCGGACTCTATGCTGTCCATTTCCTGCATCCAATTGCAGGTCGACATCAGCATTGGAACCTTCAGACATGCAGTCAGCGCCTGGGTGGCACTGAGTGCGATTGCATGGACATATCTTGTTGGTCCTGTGACAATGCCAATTGCAAGTCATGCATGTTTCTGTGGTACTGCAGTTGCCATGCACGATGACTTCTTTTGCCGAGGACCAACATCAGCTGAACTGCAGATACTGCACTGCATTTTAAGCCACAAGTGACGCATGCTACCCATACAGGGAGCTACTCAGGACTGTGCAGAGAACGCTCAGATTGTACGCAACAGGACCAGGAGCTCCTCTTTCAAACAAGCCAGCAGTTCAAGGCAGATGCTTGAGCGCCCAGCAAAGACAGCATGCACCAATAGATGCAAGCAATGCTGCCGGGTATTGCTGACATGGCTGGTGATGCCACTTGGTAAGCTGGCATGCATCCAATGAATGAATGGCAAGAATGGACAACTGAGCTGCTGCAGAATGCTCACCACAAAGCCAAAGCCCCTGGACTGACCGGTGCCTCTGTCTCTTACAATACGCACGTGCATCACCCCAGGAAAAGCTACAAGCAAGCATGGGCCTGTCAGTATCGGGAGCTAAACATGCACATAAGTTGAGCAAGATCATTGAAACTACTATCATGTATTTGGCCACATGATAGCTGAAAAGACTTCACATGCTTGGCATACTTGCTTAGGACAGCAGCACTACACGGCTTAGTGGAGCACCAAAAGATCAGGCTCAGCTTGTCTTTCATGCATGCAAAAAATGTTGTGAAATGGTCAGGTTGGTTGGCTGTAGAGCTTACCAGAGAAGAGACGGTTGATGTCTGCCTCATCGTACTCATCAGGAATGCCCTGCGAGGAGCAACAAGCCTGTGAACCATGGCTTTGATGGGCCAGGATACATTTAGATGCTTGATGGCTTGATGGCAAGAAACAGTCTTTCTAGTGAAAAGAGCATGTCACAGGTGCGCAGCATGTGGGCATTGACAAGAAAAGAAACAACAAGAAACGACTATCCCTTGCAACGTCAATTTACTTACAAGTCAAGTGTGATGCTGGGCGGGCCAATACATGGGCACTGCCCTTCACGTAACTCCAATTGATTCACGTTAACATCTAGAGTACGCAGCAACACCATGTGATCATAAGATGTGAGCAACATACCCTTAGGTGTATAGAGCTGCTAGCTTCGCGTGATCCTCTGGAGCCCTGTCGCTGGTTGCCTTGCTGACCACGACCATCCCTGTTGTCCCTGTTGTAACCACTTTGATCATGCTGCCCTTGCTGCTGCCCATTGAAGTGACCAGCCTGCCCTTCATCTTGTGGGAACTGCCCATTGTAACGGTCAGAGCCAGGGTCTGCTGGAGCATATGGATTGCTAGGTTGGTTGCTGTAGCCGCCCTCTGTGGGAACAACAAGGGACTGTCAGAGCTTGCAAGCTGGGCAGAGCCTGTGCGATCCTGAAGGCTGAATCTGGTGGGGAGCTTCAACCAATGCAAGGTTGCATGAGACGTGTGGCATCTGTGGAACTTTTCACGACTCCCTTGAGCAAAGACAGAGCATGCGGAGTCAATGAAGATGTGTCTAGCCTCTTTCCACCTTGCAGCCCACTGCCGTATTGACGATACTGACTGGGCGCATCCGTGTTGCCAGCTTGATATGGATCCACAGGTACCTGTAGATAGCAAATGCAGCCGGAGGTGAGGCTCAATGCACACCTTCGCATCAGCATCTGCATCTCCATCATCATGTGTACCTTGACCACTTCACCTGGGGGTTGCCCAGGTATTGGTCGGCAGTCCTGAGCAGAGGCGTACAGCATAGTGGGGCTTACCTGGTATGCATCTGGCAGTGGCAAGCCTCCATTGTCTTCATGTATTCTTCCACCACTACTGAAATTGCTGACATACGCACCTGCAATCATGCCTGCAGTCAGTGTGCCCTGGGCGAGGTGCCAAGAGCAAGCCCTGACAGCACACTCGTACCCCTCAAATCAGTGGACCTATCAGGTCGCTCATGTCCACGATCGTCAAAATGTCTGCTGCTGTAATGGTGTGATGATCTGGAAGCAGCAGCCAATTTGATGCTTCAGCAAGGTCTTGAGCTACGAGTGACCCGACGCTGAGGTCAGTGTCTGACTGATCACCTGTCGTGTCTGTCGTCCCTGTCATGCTTCCGAGAGCGGTCATGACCGTGATCTCGGCCGTCGTACTTATCAGATCTGCTGTGTTTGCTGTGCTTGTGTGACCTATCTCTAGACCTAGTCCTTGACCTATGCCTATGTTTACTTTCTCTATGCCTGTGACGGTCCCTGCAGATAGAAAGCAAATGCGCATACGGCGGGCTGCCTGACTTTGTTACCAAAGCTCACCACGCATGCTACAGCACCTGGAACGTGATCGTGATCGAGATCGCTCCGCGCTTCTCGCCCCTTGCACAACACAACAGCACGTAAGCCACTGGCTGACACGCAGCGGACAGGAAAACAGCAAGTCTTACCCGACCCCATGGTAGGACACGCGCTTGGTGACAGCCAACAGCAAGACCAAGGCAACACAGCAATGACCTCTGAACAGCTCGCAGGCTGTTCAACCAGGAGGCCTCCGCGGAGGCCGTGCAAACTTGGCGATGCTCGTGCCGCGTGCCGTGAATTCTCAACTGCTGCTCTTTCATTTTGACCATACTTTGTGCGCTTTTTGCAGCCCTGCTCCGGCACTGTGATCTCTCTCTTTACAATTTTTGGCAACATGGACTCGATCAACAAGGAGCATACGCAGGAGAGGTCAGCGATGCTCCTAACAGCATTTTTTTGCGCGGCCGTACCTTTCCGAATTTGCTTTAACTGGGTGGTGCTGCTACAGAAAAAAGAGAGAGCCGAACTATAACATGCTGATACCTTTAGTTTATGCACCGCTATTGCCCTTACGTGAGTGTTTGTACGCTTGTCTGAGCACGCGTGCACCGTCGAGCCTGCATGCCAGTTGTGCACAAAGGCTTATGGCTGAAGGTTCGTGTATTGCAGTTCGCATTGGTCTGAACGGCAGGGTTGCGCCAAAGACAAGAGACGGTATCTTTATTGGGGCAGTCCTCACAGCCCTGTTTCACGCAGGCTATGTCATGTCAGGCGACTCATCAATGGGTGCAGGGAATTGATCCAGCGTGCTACCATGTCTGCGACTTCACTTCAGTTCACTTTAGCCCAACAGCAAGCCTCAGTAGTATATTTGGACCATGCAGTGTTGAACAAAGTGTATGTCGGATACAATAACCAGACACCACTCACACTGGCGACCATAAGAGCAACAGCATTGCCTTTCTTCAGATGGCCACAGGGGCACAACTGACAGCTGGCAGTGTTGGCCATGCAGTGCCAACTCCTGCTGCAAGGCTTGAGCTTGCAGGTCATGCAGGATGCAAGCAATCTCAACTGGTTGCTAATATGTTTGTTTGCATGTACGGGCATGTGCTAATACATTCCATAAGGACTGCTTTGTTGCTTGTTTGCTGCTCAAGACGGTGCTTGACGTTGCTCCCAGTCAGATGTACATTGCGACTTGTCTGTTGCAGTCTGTGTCCTATTGTCAGTAGCTGAGTACTGTTGTGTACACTAGACTGCCTGGTGTCTGCTTCACCTGTACTTTGTTTTGAGCTGAGTAGCTAGTGCTTGAGAGTGGCAGGTTGAGTGTGTATTGCCAGTGCTCATTCCATTCCTTGGTGGCACTACTGGTAGCACTATTGGTAGTATGATGCATTAATGTTTCGTTATTGTTTTAGCTTTGCAGTGCAAGGCGAGTGGTCAATTGCATGCATGCCAGCAGTATCATTCAGCAGTTTGGCTTTCATGCCTGCTTGTTAGTGAGTGACTGTCAGTGATTCAACGTGCTCGAAATTTTGAACAACGAGGCCTCAAACGAGTGTGAGACCTGGCAGCAAGCAATTCAACATCTCCTGAAACTCATCACAAGCTAGGACCATGAGTGCCAATAGTTCTGTGCAGATGTGTGGCTGTCCGGTTAAGTCTACAACAGTATCACGGAACAAACACATTTTGGTACAAAGTGTCAGCGCCATAGACAATGGCTGACTATACATCTGGGCTTGCAAGACTGATACAGCGATATGTTGTGGCCACCGTTACGACGGCTTATCTTGCTCTGCATACGTTTCTTGTCTACTAAATTGTCTACCACCCCTTGCACTTGCAACTGGGCTGGCTGTGTATCTGCGCTGCTGCTGCTGCTGTTCAGCTGCATCATCAGCCTCATGACGGTCCTGCGGCGCTTGCTTGGAGCTTGCGGATGCTTGCTGTGCAGACTGGCTTGCTGCTGCTCTTTGAGATGAATGGCTGCGTTGTGCTGACTCAGCTTGAGGGGGCGCAGGCCGCTGCCAGCACCGCACCTGCAAGTTGTGTGCAGTCTCAGAAACTGACTAAACCGCCACACTACACTTGCACTGTATCTGTCATTGCCTTTACATCTCCAAAGTGTGCTGTACCAGATGTGGACATGCTAACACAATGCAAAGTCCTTCAGGAGTCACTGTGAAATCTTGAGTGACTCCTTAAAAACTGTGCATTGTGCATCAGCAAACAAATGCGATGCCTAGCAGACGTATGTGTACTCCAATTAGCACGCATAGCACATGCAGCTGCCACAAGCTTGCTGATTGTCATCTGACAAGTGCCCTGACTTGCTTGTGAATGCACTCAAATGGACTGCACTTCCAGTGCTGTGAGCTGCAAATGAGCAGGTCAATACTTAGTCTGAGTTGTCGATGCAGCCTTGTTATGCCTCAGCTTACAGAAGACGAAAGCAAACAGAGAACATGACACGTGCACCATGTGAGTGGCACACAGACACATGCTCCAAGGGACAATGCAACAGGAATTGGCAAGTCAACTCCTTAAGTGTCCTTCCCTATGATTTATGATCTGGAATGGACAGCAATGCACATATTCCTGCTTGCTCTTGTATTTCCTGGCAATAGACATCTCAATTCATGCACAGGTTGCATGACAAGTCAGACAACTTAGACCAGCAAATTATCTATAACAGCAGGATATGACAGCTCACCTGCCCACAAGCATCAGCAGAGTACACAGCATACTGCGTGAACAGCACATCTGTTAACGGCTCATTGTGTATCTGCTGCTGCACCACAGGGGCTGTTAGCACCATTTCAGCCCTTGGCACAGAGGGCGCAATCAGCTCTGCAGCATTGAAGTCCCTGCTGTCGTTGCTGGCCTTATGCCGGTGAGTGGGTGTGCCAAAGCTGCCTTTCCGGCGGTGGCTGACATAGACTGGGGTGTCAAACGTGCTGCTGCTGCTGCTGACGCGAGAGGTGGCAGAGGTGGGGGTGGTTTGGGCACTATGAGAGCTGTTAATCGCTGGTGCTGTGATCACCCTGCAGGGCAACACAGAAGGCACTCAACATAGTAGTTTCTGCTATGCGATATGCTACAGACGCACAGAAGATGCAGGTTGTTGAGGTGGGTGTTGACATGGGTCTTGAGGTGGGTCTTGAGGTGAATGCAGATGGCTGCTGCTACTGGCTTGATGCTGCTGCTGATGATGACAGCGATGATGACAGTAGACTTTGGGGGCTGTCAAAACAAGTTGGCAGGTGCTGCTGCATCTCACAAGGGAAGAGGCTGTTCATGTGTTGCATGCCATGAGCATGACCCTCGTGCTGCTCCCAAACAGCACAAAGCTTGGCTGCTTTCGCGTCCACCAGCAGAGATGATACTTGAGTTAGATTGGTCACGACTATCAGTAGGCCTCACAGGGATGCACAAGACAGGCTGCTTTGGAGAGACAAACACTTGTCCTGCACGTACCTAGCTCATCATGAGCTGGATAGAGTTCACACTATCACTGTTACCAACCAAGCTGTTGCACACTGGCTGGACACTGAAACCTTTGCACAGCATCTCAGCACTGCTGTGTTGTATGCACAAAGATCTTGTGCAGCTGATTCCAGATGCAAACACATGCACCTCAGTCGACTTTGCCTTGCATTGCATGCACCTGTGTTTTCAAGCCAGGATGTCTGATGAGTCACAGCGGCCTCCACACCCCAGACTGTAAGGTATAGAATGAAAACGCTGAGCTCACCCTTCTGCAGATGCCCCAGTGTAATCGTCAGAGATGGTGAAGTCCCAAAGTAGCAGCTGGCAGTCTTGACCCACACTGCCTACTCTGTATGTGGTCTCCCTTGTGAGGGACAGCACACCACTGCTGGTGCGTACTGGCACTGGCTTTGCACTGCCTGTCTCACACTGCCTGCACAGACATCATGATTTGAGGGGGAGGGAAGGAAAGGAGAGGGCAGGGAGGGTAGGGAAAGGGCAGGAAAGGAGAGGGCAGGAAGGGTGGGGAAAG
>JAABUP010006141.1_pt1 | contig 17444 bp, 17 predicted proteins | sample 5559201 | NCBI WGS metagenome assembly JAABUP01 (sample SAMN10711887, study PRJNA513373) | rock metagenome | isolation source: Antarctica rocks | place: Antarctica
CGCTGCCAGGTCCGTGCGATCGCGCATGTCCGGCCGAGGCCGGGGTGTCGCGGCAGTGTCTGAGTAAGTGGAAGGCCCGGTTCGACGCCCTGGGCGTTCCAGCCAGTCCTGGCCGTCGGCGAGGTGCCCGGCGCAGGACCACACCCGGTACCGGGTCCCATCGCGGGTGAGATAGCGCCCGGCCCAGTTCACCGGGCCCGCGGCGGACCGACCCACCGATCTAGTCTGGCGCCGGTTCAACGTCACGGCTAGACCGACCCCCCTCCCGGCCTCTGGCCCGCCGCCTGTGACTGCGCCCACTCGACGGTGCGTGACAACCCTTCTTCGACGTCCACCGGCGTAACCCCAGGAAAGAGCATGCGCAACCGCTGAGTATCCGCCTGGGAGTGCGGCACGTCAGCTGCTCGTGGAGGGGAGTGGGTCACCGGCAGCGTACGTCCAAGGATTCTTTCCAGCATGGCGACCACGCTCATCAACGACACCCGTCCACCAAAGGCAAGATTAACGGGGTCTGGACTCACCCTCCGGTTCAGCACCGCCTCGGTAAGGACTCTGCACACGTTATCGACATATGTAAAATCCCGGGTCTGGGACCCGTCCCCGTAAATGAGTAGCGGCCCTTCCCCCAGGGCCGCATCTATGAACTTCGGTATTACCGCAGCATAGGGATGCCGAGCTGCCTGCATTGGCCCGAAGACATTAAACAACCGAAACGCGAGAACTGGTAAACCAAAGCTATGGTAATAAGCCCCGAGATACGCCTCGGTAGCCAACTTGCTGACCGCGTAGGGAGACAGCGGCGCGGCGCGCATCGACTCCACCTTCGGCATACGAGCTTCGGCCCCGTACACAGATGACGACGAGGCGGCCGTCACGTACACCCCACCTGCGCGGCGTGCCGCCTCCAATACCTGCAGGGTCCCGGTCGCGTTGGCATGATGACTCGCAATAGGATCAGACAAGGACCGCGGAACGGAAGGAAGCGCGGCCAAGTGCACCACGGCGTCCACTCCTTGGAACGCAGCGTCGAGAACTTGGGGATCAAGAATGGACCCGCGGTACTGCACCACTCGCATCCCTGCCAGGTTCTCGACCCGACCTGTTGACAGGTCGTCCACGACTCGTACCTCGGATACCGCCTCCGTGACCGCCATCCGCCGCACTAAGTTGGCCCCGATGAATCCAGCGCCGCCTGTAATAGCAATCCGCATACCTGTCTCCAATCGCTACCGAGTGCTTATCGACCGTCAAACACTACCGACGCACGAAACGTGAGCCTCACAAGTACTCAAACGGCAGTCGCACACACGCCTACATCGGTTAGCCCCTTCGCGTGTCACGGCCCGAACCAGCGCCTCGACGTAAACGGACGCCGTCTTAAATTTAACACGCTTCATAGCCGCATATAGGACAAATCAGCAGGCATGTCCTTTAGCTGCCGCAGATTTGCGAAGTCGGCAAACACTCCGCCGGGCCGCAGAGCCGTTCGCAACACACTCGGAATGTCCTCTTTGTAGCTATGGTGATCAACGAGTACCACGATCATATCGAGATCCTCGAGTTCTTCCACCGATACCGCTCGCCGGCCGAACATCGACGACAACTCCTCTAGTGACAGCAGAGGATCGCATATCACGGGATCGACTCCGAACGCGATCAGTTGCTCAAGTACTGAGACTGCACCGCTGTTGCGCGTATCAGGCACATCGGCCTTGAAGGTGGCCCCAAGCAACGCAACGGATGCCTCACTCGGCGGAATCCCTTGGCTGTCAAGCTTCCTCACCAGCCGTTGGGCTAAGAAGCCAGGCATACCCGCGTTAGTCTCGCGGACGCCCGCCAACAACTGGGGAAAGTAGCCTTTCACCTGGCTGCGGTGGATCAAATAATGCGAGTCAACTGGTATGCAGTGACCTCCCACCAGGCCGGGACGGAACGCTTGAAAGTTCCACTTAGTCGCGCAGGCCTCTAGCACTGTCATCGTGTCCAGGTCCAGTTGAACACAGATCCGACTGATCTCGTTGGAGAACGCGATATTTAGATCACGCTGGCTATTCTCGACGATCTTCGCGAGCTCGGCCACCTCGAGGCTCAGCGCCTCGACCACACCGACCGAGACGATCCGCCGATAGAGGTGGATGGCGCGAGCGGAAGACTCCGCGTCATACCCCGCCACTAACTTCACCACCGTCGAAAGCGTGTGCTCGCTATCACCTGGGTTGATACGCTCCGGGGAGTAAGCGAGCCCGAACTCCTCACCACAGGTCAAGCCGGACTCATCCTCGATGACGGTCCGGCAAACCTCGCGAGTAGCGCCCGGATACACCGTCGACTCGACTATTACCAGCGCACCTGACACGATCACCTGGCCAATGCTCGTACAGGCCGCCACCAAATTACTCAGGTCCGGTTCGTCGTTTGGGGTGAGTGGCGTCGGAACAGTCACGATGTAACAGGTGTGACCCTTCATATCAGCGGGTTTGTCCGAGAACGACAACCCACTGGACGCCAGGTCGACCTCGTTGCAGCTACCAGTGGCGTCCTGTCCTGCCGTTAGTTGAGAGACACGCCGACTGTTTAGATCGAACCCTAAAACATCGAGCCCCGCGACCGCCAAGGCCACCGCCAAAGGCAGGCCGACATACCCGACACCGACGACGACGACTCGTTCTGCAGGCAGGGCATCGAGCTCACTTTGGTGGGTTGTTCCTGTAGTCATTGATCACCCAATCGATTCTGTGAGTCTATCAACGGGAACCGGTTTAGTTACAGGAGTCGTGTTTGCGACCAGCGCGTTAACCAAGAAAAGAGCGGCGACAATGGCAGCGAACGGTCGTGGCCCCAGCGTCTGAAGCGCCGCCCCGGCCAGTAGCAGACCTATAGGCTCAGCGGCTTGAGCAAGCAACCGATACATACTATTCGCGCGTCCACGAATGCTATCGTAAATAATGAGGTTCCGGTAAGCGTACAAAATGGAGAAATAGATTGGACGAACAAGTGACACCATAACGAAGCCGAAGATAAGGAACGTTATAGAAGAAGCAACGCTGAAAACAGCTTCGCCAACCCCCCATGACAAACCCGCGATCAGCATGATCCGGCGTGCGCTGAATCGGCGCGCCAGTGTGCCGGTTAGTAAACTACCCACCACGCCGCCGGTGGCGCCTATCGCAAGGGCGAGGCCTGTTAACCCGCCGCTCGCGGCGAATTCTTGCCGAGCGGTCGTAATGAAGGAAAGAGTCACCGTGGCCAGTAATAGACAGTTGACGAAGTTTGCAAGGGCCAGACGCCGCAGTTCGGGGTGGCGACCTACGTACACCACACCCTCTCTAGCCGATCGTAGTAACGACGGCCGTATTGACACCGCCGGGGGCGGAGCTAAGGAGGTTCGAATGCTCAACACCGCGACTGCCGAGCCAACTAATGCTAAGGCGTCCGCGCCGTAGACGAAAGAAGCGCCGATCGTGACGGTCGTGGAGATGCCCAAGATGAGACCGGCGACGGCTGGTCCGGCTAGCTGTGAGACAGCAACGCTACCTTCCATCCAGCCACTGGCCTGCGCTAACCGGCTCTTCGGAACCAACCGTGGGAAAGCAGCATTGTCGGCCACATCAAAAAATACGAAACAAAGGCCTGACAATACGATTGCGGTGACGAGAATCCCAAGTGACGTGGCTTTAAATCCGAGATAAAGCGCCACACCTGCGAGAATGATCGATCGAACAGCGTTAGAGGCAACCATGACCCTTCGTCGATCGATTCGATCGAGAATTGCGCCGGCTGGAATCGCTAACAACACGTAGGGGAGCTTCTCTACCGCCGCCACCGCTCCAGCTCGCGCCGGCGACCCGGTTAGCGTGAGGACAAGTAATGGCAACACGAAGTCTGCCAGCGAAGTCCCGAAACTCGATACAAACTGGCTGGCCCACATCTTGAGGAAATCGTGATGAGTCCACAGAGACTCTCGTCTGCCGGTAGCTGAGGCGTTGTGCATTGAGCCCATATAGCCTCCCCGTTCGAGTCGCAGACTGACGCCGGGCAGCACTGGACAGCTTTTAAAGGATCGCCCATCCTGGAATGCTTTAAAGATGGGAGTCCAACTTGGCGTAAAGGGCCCCTCGGAGAGGGCTTTGACTAACTCGCCTTCTTAGCGGCCTATTCGCTCCCTCACATTACGCACGATCGGATCCGCGGCAGACTCGATCTGCTGCAGGGCCTCACGAAAAGAGTCGAGGTCACCGTGTACCGGGTCCGGCACATCCAGTGCCCCACCTGCCTTCAAGTGGTTGGCAAAACCCTCACCATCCCCTCCCTCAGCCGCCCCGAAGGACCGAAACAACGCAACGCGCCTCGCCGACTCCTCGGTCGGGGCCTGTCGTTGCAACCACTCCACTCCCTCAACCGTCATGGCGAGCACCAGGTCTTGTCGAAGAATGTCCGGAGCGGTGACTTGTCGGGCTTGATGCTGCAGGTCCGGATAGCCAGCCTCGATGAGGATTGCATTAGCACCACAGTCGGGCTGTTTACCTGTCTCCTCGCCAGTTGTGCCAGCGGAACTGACATGTACCTCGTCACCCAGCCCCGCTCTCGCGAAGCGCTCACGGAGTACGACTTCCGCCATCGGCGAACGGCAGATGTTGCCCTTACACACGATCATCAGCATGAATCGCACAATTCCGGTCTACACCGTTCCAAGGTCCCTGTCAAGCAAACTTTCGGGGCCTGTTGGTCTGTTCAACACGCCGCCGACGCTGTACCGTCAACCCTCAGGGCGCGGGAGATGGAGTGCTGCAACAGCCGCCGTTGCGGTGGCGAACTATGTCGGTTGGCGGCGCTCGACCGGTGGAACCACCCGTGGGCAACACCTGTAGTACCGATCGCGCGGTGATCCAGCCACCCCACTAAAGGAGGCTTCGATGCCCGAACTAATGGACGCGCCTGTGTGCCTAGTTCTGCGCTATTTTACGGTTGGCGGGCTTGAACGTGTAGTTTCTCTACTTGCGAATGAGTTGGTGGCACGCGGCGTATCTGTCCGTGTCGTGGTGCTTGGCACGTCCCGTCGTAATGCCCTCATCACCGAACTGGATGACGCCGTCGAGACCCACGTACTTGACGGACCATGGGTGCTGCGGCTCAGACGCTTGCAAAGTCTTAGTAAAGGTCACGTGGTACACCTTCACTTCGGGGATGGAAAGATTTATCCCTCTGTCCGCTGGGCTCTTCGAAACCACCCCAAACTGGTCATCACTTATCACAGCGTTTACAGGCATATCCGTAGCCGGTCGGCGAACAGAATCGACCGGTTTGCGTCGCGTCGCTGTTCGAATGTAGTCGCGGTGTCGACCGCAGTCGCACGTTATTGCACCGACGAGGTTGGACTATCGCCCGGCTTGATAACGGTGGTCAATAACGCCATACCAGACTCACCAGTACCAGTTTTCGAACACACCCGTGGTCCGGGCCTGTGGCTGATTGACCTCGCCGGCATCCAGCCGCACAAGAACCACGTGACCATAGTCAGGGGGCTGGCCATCCTCCGCGGTCGCGGTCACGATGTGAGGCTTAGGATCATTGGCGACGGACCGGAGGTCGCCGACTTATTCCGGATCGCGAGCGACTTGGGAGTCGCAGCTCAGGTCGACTGGTACGGGGCTGTCTGGCGTCGGGAGATTGTTGCCTCGCTGCTCCGTACGAGCGACATTTTTGTGTCGGCGAGCCGCTTCGAGGGCACCCCTTTGACCGCGCTGGAGGCAATGCAAGCTAGCCTACCGTTGGTGCTGTCTGACATACCCGCCCATCGTGAGACCTCGGATGGCGCGGCGTCCTTCTTTCCCGCCGATGACGCTGAACAATTCGCCGCGCGGGTGGAGGAACTGCTCGACGCCGACGTCCGAGCCCGACGCGGCCGCGATGCCCTCGAACGGTTAAGCCACTTCTCGGTCGAACGCTTCGCCACAGGGTATCTACAGGTCTACCACTCACCGGCGCGGACCAACGGTCGACGGCTGGACTCACAGCAGCACGCCGAGCGCCGGCCCTTCCAACGTTCGAGCGCACGGGTGGCGAGCGGTCAGGCCCCGCGCACATGACACCCGCCCAAGCGCGCAAGGCGGAAGTTCAAGAGGGTCAGGAGCTTCGGTGCTTCAACACAGGCAGTCTTCGCGTGGCCCTTTTGAACGCGACGGTCGTACACGTTGACCGGCTCGGCGCCGACGAGGCGCTGTTCCTGCGTGACGGCGTCATCGAGTACGTCGGCGCGCCGCGCCGACCCCCGGCGGGCTATCGGTCATTCGACATGCGCGGTCAGTATGTCTTACCGGGGCTAGTCGACCTCCACGCTCACGGAGCGCTCGGCCGACACTTCAACGAGGCGGACGAAGGCGCCTGGCAGACCGTCCTGGGCGCTCATCTCAGCGCAGGCACGACCAGCCTGCTGGCAACCCTCGTGAGTGACTCGCCGGCGAAGATGGCGGCCGCTTTAGCAATACAGGACCGGTTGCCACCCGGATCGGGATCGATCGGCTGCCACCTCGAGGGGCCGTATCTCAGTCGGGATTACAGGGGGGCGCATCCGGAGAATGCGCTGCGCACGCCGTCCGACGGCTCGTGGCCAGCACTCCTGGGTAACTCCCGGCACATCAAGCTGGTGACGCTGGCGCCGGAACTCGCCGGCGCCGACGCCATGATCCGCTTTCTAGCCGCCCGAAACGTTGCGGTGTCGGCCGGGCACAGCGGTGCGGAGGCTCGGGTTATGGACTCCGCGCACCGAGCCGGACTACGGCATGCCGCCCACCTGTGGAGCGGCCAGAGCACCTTGGCTAAGAACGGCCCCTGGCGTTTGCCGGGCTTGCTGGAGTACGTACTCGGGTCCAATGACCTCACCGCCGAGATAATCGCCGACGGTTGCCACGTGCCGGTCCCCCTCGTCCGCATCGCCTACCGCTGTCTCGGTGCATCGCGCCTGAGTCTGGTCTCCGACGCCTCGGCTGGCACTGGCCTGAGGGTGGGCGCCACCTTTGAGATGGGTGCGGCGCGGGGGATCGTTAGCGACGGCGTCGCGTTGGACGCAAGGGGCGAGTCTTTCTGCGGAAGTACCAGCTTCCTGGCTGACATATTGCGCTTTGCAGTCTTGCGTGGGGAAATTCCGCTGGTCGACGCGGTGCGCATGGCGAGTGTTACCCCCGCCTCGGTCATCGGCCTCTCGGATCAGATTGGTACCATTGCGGTGGGTAGGGCAGCTGACCTGCTTGTGCTGGACCGCGACCTGGGGACCGTCGGGGTTTTACGGGCGGGGTGCCCCCAGCACGATGCTTGGGCGTCCGAGGTCGACTGGCTGCAAACTGCCGATGTTTAAGCCTTCGGTTGCCCCGGTGCGGTACGCCATCACTGGGTTAGGTACGCGGGCACACAAGTTGTACCTACCGTATTTGACAGACCCCGAGGTAATCGGGCGCGGAAGGCTCGTCGCGATGGCGGATGTAGACCCACACCGTCTGGCAGAGGCAAGTGGTCGATGGCCACTACCCGGCTTCTGCACTGGGGACGTGCGTCCTATGCTCGAGCAAATGCATCCGGATGTCCTGATTGTTACGACACCGGATTACGTCCACGGCGCACAGATTGAGGCCGCGCTAGACGCTGGGACCGCAGTCCTAACCGAAAAGCCGATGACCGTCGACGCGCGACAGGCCAGTGCAGTTGTTTCAGCGCAGCGCCGTTCCGGAGCAGTGGTTCAGGTAGCGCACAACCTCAGATACTTAAACCTGCATGAGGAGATCAAGCGCCTGCTGGGATCCGGAGTTCTCGGCGAGATCACCGGCATCTTTCTGTCCTACCGCTTGGCCGCCGAACACGGACGCAGCTACTTTACCCGCTGGCACCGGCAGAAATGGGCATCCGGCGGGTTGCAGGTGACAAAGAGTTGCCACCACCTGGACTTGTGCAACTGGTGGTTGGGTGAGTATCCCACCGAGGTCGTCGGCTGGACGCGCCGCAAGCATTATCGTGGCCGCTCGAGTCCCTGGCCGGTGACCGACGAGGTACCCGAGGACGCCGACATCGACGACACCATCGATGCAGTCATCCGCTATCCGACTGGGGTGCTGGTGCACTACTCGCTCTCCGCTCGCTGCGCTTGGGAGGGTTATACGCTGACCATCCAGGGGACCAAGGGAGAGTTGTCGGCCCGCTACGAGATTCGGGACGCGGACGGCGCGCCGGTTCAGACGGACTACGAGCTTGAAGTCAACCTACGGGGTCGGCCGAGGCGAACAATTGTGGTTCCGCGCGAGCCCGGGACGCACTCCGGAGCGGACGCGCGAATGCTCGCTAAAGTGCTCGAGCCAAAGACTGACGCGAACGCTGCCGGGGCGATCGACGGCGCCTACGCGGTCGCGACCGGCGAGGCACTAACCCGTTCCGCCGCCACCGGAGTTCCCTCACGGATCGACGAGATGCTCGAACTGGACGGGTAATCTTCGGTAGAGCGTTTCGGCGAGAGCGACGACGTCTAAGAGAGGTAGAAATGGAAGCAACGGGGTTGCCGGTGTTCCTGCGCGCGGCATCGCTGGAACCGCAGCGAAGCGAGGACAACTTCCTGGCGGATCAGGAGTCGGTGGTAATCATCTTGGGCGGCTCTTGCGCAATAGAGTTTACGAAGGGCGGACCACGCTGGACGGATCTCGGGGAAAGAGCGGACGTCTTCTCCGGCAGAGCTACGGCCTGCTATGTACCCATCGGCCGAGGCTGGCAAATCACCGGTGGTCCGACGGGCGTGCGGTACGCCGTAGCATCCGCCGCGGCGACGACGCAACGCGAACCGTACCTGGTCACTCCTGATGAGATTACAGTGGAGAGGCGAGGCAGCGGAGTATCGCAGCGCGAGGTTCACAACCTCATTGATCAAAATAAGCCGGCAGACGGCTTATTGGTCGGAGAGACGTTTAGTGACGGGGCAGTTTGGTCCAGCTACCCCCCGCATAAACATGATAAGCACAACCCGCCTGACGAGAGTCATCACCAGGAATCGTTTTACGTTCGGGTTTCGCCGCCGTCCGGCTTCGGATTATTCCTGCACTACCCGACAGTCGAGTCGGATCGGGAGGTGACGGTCGTACAGGACGGTGACATTGTTCAGGTGGAGTCGGGCTACCACAGCTTTGTGGTCGCGGCGGGACACCGCTTCTACTACCTTTGGGCGCTGGCGGGGAGCCAGCGAGAGCTTCACTTCCACACCGATCCCCGGCACCAGTGGCTGCTTGGCAAACCCGAAGAGACCTTGCGGTGACCAGCACACCAACGCTGCCGCCCACGATGCGGGCCGCGGTCTGGCATGGTCCAGGGCTCCCGCTAACCATTGAAAACTTGGATACGCCCAAGGTGGAGCGGCCGGGGGACGTGGTGGTTCGGGTGCGTACCGCGATGTTCGGTGCGGCTCTCGCCCGCGCGATGAGGGTCGGGCATCCCAGAATGGTTGCTCCGGCGGTCCTAGGAACAGTGTTCGCTGGCGATGTGGTTGCGGTCGGTGCGGGCGCTGCGCCGCTGCACCCGGGACAACGGGTAACGATCGATCCCCACCCGTCGTGCGGACAGTGCCCGAACTGCCGCGGAGGGCAACCTGCCCTCTGCACCACCGCGTACCGGATAGAACCGGGGGCTCACGCGGAGTACGTCTGTATTCGAGGCGCACTGACGGACCACCTCGCACCGATTCCGGACGGCGTATCTTACCCGGCCGCGATGCTCACCGAGATCGTCGCCTGCGTGCTCGACGCCACGGAGGCGGCCGACATCGGCCCCGGCCAAGACGTGCTGGTGCTCGGGTGCGGACTGGTGGCCCTCATCCAAATCCAACTGGCGCGCTGTCGTGGGGCCGACCGAGTCTTTTGCGCAGTCAACCGTCCCGAGCGCGCGGCCAGCGTGGCGTGGGCTGGTGGGATCGCCCTGGAAAGCGGCGAACGATGTGCTGATCAGCTGGCCGCGGCCACTGATGGACGTGGCGCTGATGTAGTGATCGAGGCTGTGGGCAGCGCGCAGACCTATCAGCTCGCCTTCGAGCTCGTCGGTGATGGCGGGGTGGTAGTCGGTTTCGGTGGTTGCCCCGCTGACACGGTCTTCGCTATGGATCCCAACGCGATGCATTACCGACGAATCCGCTACGTCGGGAGTTACCACTACCGGCCGGGCCGGTTTGAAGTGGCGGCGCAGCTCGTCGAGAACGGAAGTATTTCAGTCGACCCTCTGATTACCCATCGGTTGCCGCTTGCTAGGATCGAAGAAGCGTTGACATTATTTAGCAAGCCCGACCGAGTCGTGCTTGTCATCGAACCATAACCGCCGTCCGCCGCCCCTTAACCTGATGCCGCACTGGTCAGACGGATCAGCGTCATTACTGCGAAGACTTCCTCAGAGCCCTTGACAATCGATCATCACAGCAACTACGGTCAGGTTGTGCGGTGCGTGGTAAATCGGGTCGATCAGTGCGTGTCTTGAAGTCTCTGACCAGGCGAAGGAGGCCCGTTATGTCCAGTACTACAACGGTGCAGTTCGCAAGAACAGGTCGTGTCCAGTCTTTCTCGGGTAAGGAGGTTAGGCTGCGCCGGATTTTTGGTTCGCAATCAGGAAATACTTTCATTCTCGCCATGGATCACGCCGTGGCAAGCGGTCTTCCGGCTGGCCTTCGAGATGCTGACGCGGTGGTAGGGATGGCCGCCAGTGGCGGAGCGGACGCAGTGCTGATGAGGCCCGGGCTAATTTCGTCTCTTTCGGCGGATTCTAGTGGACAGCTCGGCGTGATCTTGAAGTTGACAGGACGGCTTAGCCGTGGCCTAGACCATGTTGTATTTAATACGGTAGAGCACGCGGTGGCCTGTGGCGCAGACGCTGTATGCGCAGAGTTTAAATTGGGCTCACCCGGCGACCTGGAGAACGTACGACTGGTTGCTCGAGTTGCCGAGGCGGCAAGGAAGTTCAATATGCCGCTACTTGTCACGACCTACGTAGTGGATGAGACGCTTGACAAATTTGGCCCGAGCGCCCACGCGCACGCGTGTCGCATCGCGGAAGAAATTGGGGCGGACTTCATCAAGACTTCTCTGCCGGATGACCGTGAAGTCGTCGAACAATGTGTCGGAAGCGTCTCAATACCGGTGATTCTTGCTGGGGGCCCGAGTCGGGATGTACAAGATCTAGCGCAGGTAATACGGCGCGGTACGACGTGGGGGTTGGCAGGAGCGGCAATTGGACGGGCAGCTTGGTCGGCTCCTAATCCGGCGGGGGCGGTGCACACGCTGGCCGAGGCGGTGCACGGTAAGCCGTTGCGTCCTTCTGATTGATCCTCGTTTGCGTCTAGTTGCGACGACATCTTGGTCGCCGGCAGCGTCTTCACTTTAGTCTGGGGCGGCGGCGAGTAGGGGCGGGGTTCGGGACCCTTACCGCTCGTAGTCCGCGTAGATTTGGGCGCGGTGCGCTTGGTCAGGAGGCGTGTCGTCTATTTTAAGCACCCGGTAACGCTAGCAATCACGGTCAATGACCACCTACGGAACGGCTCCCAACGGGCCGGACGGTGACAGGGTCGGACAGGACAGCGATCAAACTGCGATGCGAGTGTTGGGTCGGAGATACCACCGTGGCGCCTCAATGGGGTCGATTGCTCGGTTGCACGCTCACCGACCGGTGGCCGACGGAGCGGAGTTGGACGCTGAGCGGGCACCCAGCTGCTCGTTGCAGTCCAGCCCCGACGTGGCCTGGGGAGGGCACGACCCGCTCCGGTCTGATGAACCGACGGGCGTCGAGTCGGCCGCCGTCAGCGTCGGGAGGCGAGGCGTTGGAGCACCGCGGACCGCAAGACCCCGCCGTCGGGGTGCCGGTCCAGGTTTCCCCGGGCGACCATCTGGCTGATGGTTCCTCTGGTGACGCCGAGGGCGTGCGCGGCCCACGTCTGGGTGACCGCGGGACAGTGCCGTCGTGCCGGGCCGGGAGCAGCCCCAGAGGGGTAGACCACCACGCGGGGTCGTCGCCGTCCGGGTGCAGCCCCAGGACGATGATTACGGCTTGGCAGGACAGCCCGTCGTCGTGGGCTCGTAGCTCCGTGACCAGCCGAGCCGCCGCGTCAGATGCCCGGTCTCGGGCGAGCTGGTAGTCGGCGCGGTCGACACCGGCCTCGCTCCACCCAGGCCGAACCCGACCAGGCCGGCCGGTGGCTGATCCAGCGCGACCTGCAGGGTCTCCCGGGCGCCGCTGCACCCGTCCCCGGCCGAGATGTCATAGACCCAGGCCAGTTCGACCCCGGTGTCCCGGCGGACCTGCGCGGCTCCGGACTCCAGAGCGCGGGCGAGATCGCCGGCCCGGATTCCTACTCGCAGATGGGTCACCGGAGTGACGGTGACCTCGGCGTAGAGCACGCCCTGGGCGAGCAAGTCCCCGCCGAGCCCGACAACCAGGGCCTCGATGTCAGCCGCAGCGCGGACCAGCCCGCTGACCGCGGTGTAGACCTCGATGAAGTGGGGGAAGTCCCGGAACGCGTAGAAGGCGCGGAGCGCCGCCGGGTCAGCCGGCACTCCGGCCCCGGGATGGCGTCGCGCTAGATCCGCGACCGTGTGCGGCGCGGCAGAACCGACGAGGTGCAGGTGCAGGTCGACCTTCGGTCACCTCAGAAGCTCCTCGTCGGACACCGTGTCGGGGTCTTCAGCAATGGGCGGCCAAGACTCGGGCAGGTCCAATTCGAGCTCACCGTCGCGTGCTCCCACAGCAGCCCCCAGTCGAGGGCGCCCTTTGGCTACACCGACCGGGCCGAGCGTGGCGGACCAAGTCCGTCGCAGCGCCTCTCGACCCCAGCAGAACGACCGTAGCGCCCGGTTCAACCCGTAACGCTGGGCGACCCACCACCCAGGCAGCGACCGGCCGTGCCACAGCCGGGTCCACCTGGCAGCCGTGCACCGGCGTCTCGTCTTGGGGGCGTCTTTCGGTTACCAGCTCCCGGTCGGCCCTGTCAGGTCGGTGTTGCACTGGCCGGGTCGGTGAGCTGCTTAGTAAACCAGTGCTGCGCGTAGGGGTCGGCGTTAAACGGTTCGACCTCCTCATAGCCGTGCCGTGTATGGAGGCGGCGGGCCTCGATCAGGTCGCTGCGGGTGTCCAACCGCAGGACGTGCAGCCCGCGGGCGCGGGCCTCGTCCTCGACCGCGAACAGCAACCGCGAGCCGAGCCGGTGGCCGCGGGCCGCGGGCCGCGCTGGTGAAGTGGACGCGGGGGACGTCCGCGACGTCAGCGTGCAGCCGCAGCCCCGCGCAGCCCAGGACCACCTCCCCGCGCCGTGCCAGCAGCAACAGGCCGCGAGGCGGGACCAGGTCCTCGCTGGGCTCCTCCAGCATCGCTGCGGCGATCTCCGCCGCTGTGGCCCGCCGGTGATGGAACCGGCTGACGATGGTGTCGTAGTACGCCCACAACGCCTCCCGACCCCGGGGGGGTCGGCGCGACCCGTTCGATCACCACCTCGTCCACGACCCCAGCCCGACCGCGCGCCGCACCTGGCACCCGAACCCCAGCGCTCCTGGTGGCTCACCCGACCCGGTCCTCCCGCGTCGACATCGCTTCGTTGTCGGCACCCGGGAGCCCGATCGGCCCGCGGACCTGAAGCTGCCGGTGCCGCTCCGGCACCGGCCGCCAGTCCCGCACGGTGCCAGTCCCGCAGGGTCGGCCTCGTCGGCCGGGGTCGCTACCGTCCCGGTGTGCCGAGCCCGCCGGTGGACCTCGAGGTCCTCACCGACGCGTTCGGGCTACCCGGGCCACTGGAGGTGATCAGCCACCACCCCGGCTCCAGCGGTGTGTGGCGGGTGGGGACCCGCGGCCGCGATTGCTACGCGGTCAAGGTTCTCCGGGCCGACGACGGCTGGACCCGGGACCGGGTGCGGGACCAGGCGCTCGTCGAGGTCGCGGCCTCCCGGGCAGGTCTCGCGGTGCCCGAACCGGTCCTCCCGCGCCGGCCCGGGCTAGGGCTGTGCGCCGAGCTGCACGGCCACCTCGTTGAGGTCCACCGCTGGGTGGACGTCCTGCCCGGCGATTCACGCACAGACGACACCGCGCTGCACCGGTGGCTCGGGCAGACCCTGGCCATCCTCCACACCCTGCTCCCGGCCGGCCGGGACGACGCCGACGCCCGCCGGCACGCCTACCGCGTGCACCCCATCACCGACTGGACGGACTGGGTGGAGCAGGCCCACCGGCTGGGGCTGCCCTGGGCGGGCGTCGGGGACCAGCTGCTCACCGTCCTACCCGCGCTGACCGACACCGTCCGGGACGGGCTGGGCAACCGGTCACTGCCGTGGTGCCTGACACACCGCGACGTGAACCCACCCAACGTCCTGCACACCCCGGACGGGCCGGTCCTCTGCGACTTCGGCTACGCCGGGCCCGACGTCGGCTGGTTCGAGGCCGTCAGCGCAGCCGTCAGCTTCGCCGCACCCGGGCTGCTACCCGCCTACCTCGCCGCCGGTGGGCGGCCCGGGCCCACCGGACCGGTCGCACTCGCCCGGGCAGTCGGGTCCACGGCCAACTGGCTCGCCTACTCCATGTGGGTCTCCCTCGGGCACCGGGACACCGGCGACGACGAGCGCCGGGCGGCCACGACCCGGGTCCCCCGGACCGCCCGCGACCTTCTCGACCTCGTCCGGGATGGCCCGGGGACCCGGCAACGACTGATCCCCGCCACCGGCGACCCGGCCGGCGACCGCCCCGAAACCAGCGGCCCGTGACCTCCCTGAGCGTTCACCGGGCTCGTTGCCGACCGGCGCTTCCTTCCCCGGCGTCTTCTCGGTCCTGATCGGCGGAAGCCCGGTCAGCCTGTTGCCGAGGATCGGCGGCGCCGGGTCGAGGGCGCCCGGCAGCCGACCAGGGCTTCGGTTCACCCGCTGCCGTATTCGTGACGGCCTGAGTCCGATGGGCTCACGCTGCGCTGGCGGCTCGCACGGCGGCGACCAGGTCGGCGGCGCGGTCGACAGCGGCGGAGAGCTCGGCCGATGCGAGCCCGGTCAGGACGTCCTCGGCACGTCGGTGGAAGTCCGGGGGCGCGCCGGGCTGGCGCGCCGCCTCGGCGACCAGGCCCTTGTCGTTGGTCACCCAGCGGCCGGCCCGCGCGCACACCGCGTGCGCGCACAGGCCGACCACGCGATGCAGGGTCCCGGCGACGAACCCGATGTCTCCGCGCGCCGCCGGCTTCCCCAGGGCGCCCAGCACGAAGTCCGCCACCGCCAGCTCCGCGAGGAACGCTGCGGTGAGCGCGGCCGGGTACGGGTCCAACGCCGCGCGGGCGCCCGCCAGAAGCCCGTTCGGGTCGGCCAGGGGGACACCGAGGGCGACCTCGGCCGCGTACGCGACGCTGGGGACACCGAGCGGGTGCCCGGTCTGGTGGGTCCAACTGATCCGGCCCGCCCGCGCGTCCGCCACCGAGTCGGCGACCCGGACCACATCGCGGTAGAGCCAGTCAACAGGGTCGCCGTCGATCCGCAGCCAGCCGCCCCCGTCCACCACCGGACCCCACCGGCCCCGTCCGGTCAGCTGCGCGGCCGGACCACCAACTTCCCGGGCGAGCACCCGAAGTCCGTCCAGGTCGGTGTCCTCGTCCACGTACAGCCCGAGATCGGTGTCCGAGCCCGGCGCGGCGGTCCCCCGGGCCCGACTACCGCCCAACGCGACCGCCCGGACCCCGCGCACCAGCACCAGCCGACCGGCCACCCCTTCCAGCGTCGCGAGGGAGGGACTCATCACGACAGCCACCCTCCCAGCCGACAGGCCGGGCCGCCCGGACTTCTCCATCAGTCCGCGGCGACCCCGCCACTTCACCATCACCGAGTGGTCGTCAACCCGTCGCGAAACCGGACCCTCGAATTCCACCAGGAGCTCGGGCTCTGGCTGGCTGAACGGTCACGCTCGACGAGCGGCTGGTTCACTCTCAGCGCATGACACCCGCGGTCTCGGACCCCATGAGATTGGTCGTCCGGTTCACCGTCGATGACGACGCGCTCTCCGACCTGCACGCGAGAGCGTTCGGCAGCCCAGGGCACGGTCCGCAACCATGGTCGGTACGCCTGGAACGGCACAGCTTGACCTGGGTCGGCGCCTTCCGCGGTGACGCGCTGGTCGGCTTCGTGCACGCCTGCTGGGACGGCGGCCTTCACGCCTTCCTCCTCGACACCGTCGTCGACCCCGCCGACCAGCGGCGCGGCATCGCGCGCGCCCTCGTCGACCTCCTCGTCGAGCAGGTCGCGGCGGCCGGCTGCGAGTGGCTGCACGTCGACTACGAACCTCACCTGGTGGCGTTCTACGAAGACGCGTGCGGCTTTCACCCAACCACTGCAGGCCTTCTCCACCTCCCGGGCCCGCCCGCATAGCCGGCTGATCGAAGCCCAGACGGCAGAGATCGGCGCTCTCTACTGGGGTTCCTACCCAGCCGGTGAGGCAGGCGCGTGCGAGGCGGAGTCGGTCGCCGACATCGCCGCCAGCTTCGCCGGGGCGTCCGGGGGCCAGAGCCAGGTAGCCGCCGAACAGCTACCGCCAGCTCGCCGCCTCAGTGACGACGCCACCGACCAGGAACCCGCCGGCCCCAGCGGCCGCCCCCGCCGCGCTCCACCCGGCCACCGCCCGGTCCCGCTGGGCCCCGGGCTCGGTGACGGTGGTCAGCAGTCGCAGCGCTGCCGGAACCGCCGCGGCCGCCGCGGCGCCCTGCACGGCCCGAGCCACTGCCAGTAACGGCACGGACCCGGCCGCCGCCCCGAGGCCGCCACCGGCGGCCAGCACCGCCAAGCTGACCAGGATGACCCGCCGGTGCCCGAACCGGTCACCCAGCCGGGATCCGAACATCAACAGCCCCCCGAAGGCCGCCGCATAGGCGGTGACCACCGGCCCACCCGCCGCCGGCGCGGCCCCGACGTCGGCCAGCATCCGCGGCAGCGCCGTGATGACCACCGTCACCCCCAGCACGTCCACGAACTGCACCAGGCACAACACGACCACCGCGGCACCGACCCGTGACTTCACGGACCGGACGGTAACCAACGGTTCCGACAGTCAAAAGCGTTGACGCCTACCGTCGACCGTCATGGTGACCCGCTGGAGCTGGCTCGGGGACCACCTCGCCCTCGACGTCGCCAACACCGTCCGCCGCCGCGGCATGCACTACCGCGAACTGCTCAACACCCCCGCCGACCTCACCGACTGGCTCAGCCACCAGGGACCCCGGGTACCCACCCCGGCCCATCTCGACGCCGCGACCCTCACCGCGTTCACCACCCTCCGCGACCCGGTGCTGCGGCTGCTGCGTGCCGCAGCAGCCGGCGACCCGCTCCCCCCACCCGACGTCCGCACCGTCAACGCCGCCGTCCTGAGCGACCCACCGATCCGGCTGCTCACCGACCGACCCGGCAGGCCCGCCACCACCCACCTGTCCGACCCGGAAC
>JAABUP010006143.1_pt1 | contig 17433 bp, 17 predicted proteins | sample 5559201 | NCBI WGS metagenome assembly JAABUP01 (sample SAMN10711887, study PRJNA513373) | rock metagenome | isolation source: Antarctica rocks | place: Antarctica
TTTATCTCGGCTTCTTTCAATTCGTGCACAATGCGCGCCGACGCGGCAAAGCCCTGCTCGGCGCACTCATCGCTGGCCTGGTTGCGTGACGGACCCGTCACCACCCCGGAACCCAATAAGAGCCTCTCGGTTTTGCGACATGCCTTGTGGCTGACGGGTGTTTCACCTTCGGCCAGCTAGATTGGGACGGCACTCTCCGGAGTGCCGAGGAGGTTCACGCCATGTCGCTCGCAAACTTACACGCCGAGTATTGCACCGTCGTCACCGTGGACGTACTACTCGGCAGCTTTGGCTAGGTCAGGTTTCCCGCCAAGCCGGTCGTGGGGCAAGGTCTCTGGGACAAGGCGATGCCTGACCCAGCACCCAGCCCTCCCAATGCTGCACCCAAGGGTCGTCTGGGACCGTATCGGGCCGCCGGCCTGCAAGCACTTGCAGCACGCATAAAAGGCCAAGAACGCAATCCATCCGGTCCTCCCCGGCCGCGTCTTGGCCAAAGCCTCCGGCCAGCAACCGCTCCAGCGCCAGGTCAGGACGCGCGGACAGGGCAGCCATCGACGCCCTAATCGCCGGCACGAGCGCCAAGCGGTCCGCATGGCGCCGCTTGCTGCCGCCCATGCGCAGCCCGAGTTGCCGCATCGCCTCCGCCGGGTAGGTCTCGGCAATGACAACCCGATCCGCCTGCAACAACGGCAGCAACGCCCCATCGAATGGCCAAAGCGCCGGCGGACGCGGCCCGGCCAGCGCCGGCAGCAGCAGGTCGCGCCACGCCGAGATCGCCGCCTTGCCCGTCTGGTTCGCGCCCAAGGTCCAGAACAGCGGCGCCCCCGCCGGCCGGCCCGCAGTCGCACCATCGCACAAGCGCGACAGCCCAGCCGCGCTGTCCAGACCAAGCGCCAGCGCGTGCGACAGCCGCGTCATGCCGCGCACGCCGCGCATGGGATAGAACGGACGCTCCGGCCGAACCTCCTCAACGGCGGCGCAGACCGACAGGAAGCCGGGCCGGTCCGCAAGCCCGCGCAGGAAATCTGGGAAACCGGCACATTCGCCCAAATGCCGGGCAGCATAGGCGCGCGGCAGGCCAATCGGGAAATCAACCCCCAGCACCACCGGCCCGCCATCGGCAAGGGCACCCAACCGGTCCAGCAAGATCGAGACATCCCCGACCGGTTCGACGCTCAGCGCCCAGCCCGCCTCCGGCGATGTCCAGCCCCCCTCCGCCAGCGCCATCCACCGCTTGCCGGGATCGACGCTCCAATCCGCGTGGGCGGCGACGGCCCTCAGAGCGGCTTGTGCGCGCGGTCCAGCAGGCGCGAGATCAGGCCGGGCTTCTTCTTCGGCGGCGGAGCGGCCGGCTTGGCCTCCGCCTCGGCGCGCTTCTGCTTGGCGTCCAGCCAGCTTTCCAGCGACTTGCCGGCTTTCGCGGCGCGCTTCTGCTCATACGCGCGCTGCGCGGGGGTCAGGGTCTTGGGATCAGCCATCGCAGTCTCCTAGGCCCTTGTTGTGGCGGCGGCAGGCCCGGCCTTCAAGCCTTTCCTCCCTGGCCCTCACCCGAACCGCCGCAGCAGCCAGGCCGAAAGCGCCCCCAGCCCAAGGTTGATCGCGATCCCCGCGCCCGAAAGCAGTGCAAGCGCCGCGAACATGCGCGGGATTTGCAGGCGGTACCCAGCCTCCAGAATGCGGTAGGCCAGCCCGGACGCGAACCCGCCCGACCCAGCCACGAACTCCGCCACCACTGCGCCCACCAGCGCCAACCCGCCCGAAACCCGCAACCCCGCCAGGAACAACGGCAGCGCCGCCGGCAGCCGCAGCAGCCACAAGGTCTGCCACCGCCCGGCGCCGTTCAGGCGGAACAGGTCCAGCAGCTCCGCCGGCGCCGCCGCCAGCCCAGCCGACGTGTTGGAGAACACCGGAAAAAACGCGACGATCGTGGCGCACACCACCAGGGACGCGAACGGGTCGCCAACCCAGACGATGATGAGCGGGGCTATGGCTACGATCGGCGTGACTTGCAGCACCACGGCCCAGGGCAGGACCGCCGCCCGCGCCCATGCGCTCATCGCCATCACCCCGGCCATCAGCACCCCAAGCAGGCAGCTTGCAAGGAGGGCAACAGCCGTGACCGCCAGGGTCGACAGCAGCGAACCCAGCAGCAGCGCCGGGTCGGCCATAAAGGCGCGCAGAATCGCGGCCGGGCCTGGCAGGATATAGGGCGGGACGCCGCCGATCCGCACCGCGGCCTCCCACCCCAGCAGCGCCAGCAGGCCGAACAGGAGCGGCGCCGCCCTCATGCAGGCCCCAGGTCCGGCTCCAAGTCTGGCCCCACGTCCATCCGGGCGCGCTGCATGGCGTGGGTGATCTCCGTCACCAGCGCTGCATAGGCCGGGTCCAGCCGCCGGTCCCGCACCAGCCCCAGGCCAGAGGCCACCTCATGCACGATCCGGCCAGGGCGCGGCGACATCAGCACGACGCGCCGCGCCAGGAAAGCCGCCTCGTAGATCGAGTGCGTCACGAACACCACGGTGCATCCGGCCTCGGCCTGCAACGCCAGCAGGTCCTCCTGCAACCCGTGCCGGGTGAACTCGTCGAGTGCCGCGAACGGTTCGTCCATCAGCAGCAACTGCGGATTGGCCACCAGGCTGCGGGCGATGGACACGCGCATGCGCATGCCGCCCGAAAGCTCCCGCGGACGGGTGCGCTCGAAGCCAGCCAGGCCCACCCGCGTCAGGGCGGCGGCGACGCGCGGAGCGGAGGCCGCCGCCGGCTCGCCGCGCAGCCGCAGCGGCAGGCGGACATTGTCGGCGGCGCTGGCCCACGGCAGCAGGGTCGCGTCCTGGAACACATAGCCGACGCAGCGGGGGGCAACGCCGCGGGGGCCGACGCTGCCGGGCGCGTCGACGTCCCAGCGCACCGTGCCGGAGTCCGGGGCGTCGAGCCCGGCGAGCAGCCGCAGCAGCGTGGACTTGCCGCAGCCGGACGGGCCGAGCAGGGCGATGAAATCCCCGGCCCCGACTCGCAACGACACGTCCGCCAGCGCCTGGGTCCCGTTGGCGAAGCGGCGGCTGGCGTGGTCGACCGTCAGCACGCGGCTACTTCGGGCGCGTGCCCAGCCCGGCGCCCTTGTTGACGAACCGCAGCGTGTAGGCCCGCTTGTAGTCCAACGCGGGGGGATACAGCCCTTGCCCGGCCATCGACTGGAAGAATGATTCCCACCGCGCGTCGCTCATGGCGCCAATGCCGAGCGCCAGGGTGTCGCCGGAATCGACGATGCCGCGGTCCCGCAGGACGGTGCGACCGTAGTCAAGCAGCGCGTCCGTCATCTCGGGGTTGTCGCGTTTCATGAGCGCGTTCGCCGGCGCCGGATCGCCATACAGGTAGGAGTACCAACCCTCGATCGAGGCGTCGAGGAAGCGCTGCGCCAGCTCCGGCTTCTCGGTCAGCAGCTTCGTGCTGGCGGTGACGAGGCTGCCGTAGCCGCTGAACCCGGCGTCGGCGAGCAACAGGACCACCGGGTCGAACCCGGCCTCCCTACTGATCGCGAACGGCTCCGAGCCGAGGTAGCCCTGCTGCACCGCCCTAGGGTCCGCCAGGAACGGGGCGAGGTTGAAGGTGTAGGGCCGGATTTGCGCGTCGGCATAGCCGAACCGGGCGCGCAGGAAGTTCCACCAGCCGGCCCGCGTGTCGGCGCCGATCATGATGGGCTTGCCGCGCAGCGCCTCGAAGCTGTCATTGCCCTGGCCAGGGTGGGCCAGCAGCACGGCCGGGTCGCGCTGGAACATGGCGGCGATGGCGGTGAAGGGCAGGGCCTCCTGCGCCAGGTTCAGCGCCAGGTAGCCGTTGGAGGCGATGCTGAAGTCCAGCCGTCCGGCCAGCAGCAGTTGCGTTTGGTTCACCTGCGGCCCGCCCTGCCGGATCGTGACCTCCAGCCCATGTCGGGTATAGAGGCCGGTGGCGACGGCCTGGTAGTAGCCGCCGTACTCGGCCTCAGCCTTCCAGTCCAGGCCGAAGGCGACGGGGTCAGGGGGCTGCGCCGCGGCTTGCGCTGGCGGGCGGGCTATGAGCGTTAGCGCGAGCAGGCAGAGTGTGCGCCGCATCAGGGCCTCCAATGGGTCGATGGGAGTATGATATGGCGGAACCGCGGGTAAAGGCGAAGCTGTGGGTGCAGATGGCGCTGCGCATGGGGGACGTGGACGGACGGCCCGGCGCAGTGCTGCGCAGCGGGGACGCCGACGCCGGCGGCATCTTGCTGGTGCTGCGCGGGCGGGAAGGGCTGTGCGTCCTGTCGCAGGTGCGGGTGGGCGAGGGGGACGTGTCCTGGATGCGCGCGACGGGGCCGGCGGCGGTCGCGCAGGACGTGGCGGACGCCTATGTGGCGCGGCAGGTGGGGCGCGACCCCGACCTTTGGGTGCTGGAATTCGAAGCGCCCGACCTGCTGCCTCCGTTTGAGGCTCGGATCATTTAATTTTAACCATTAAGTTGAGTGACATCTGCGCTGCGAGCCAGTATTCTCGCGCCCGTGTGTGGTATATCTGCTGAGGAGTGTGTTGCTTGGCCGCAACAGTGCAGGGCAAAGTGCCGTTTCTACCTCGCACTGGCGGCCATTGATGCTAAAGTGCTGATACCGAGAGGCGGGGGGAACAAGTCCCGCAGGCCCCCGGATGCGTTGAACGCGCAGTTTGTAATTGAGGAGAGAAAGAATGAAGCTCCGCAGCGCGCTATTGGCCGCGACCATCCTGGCCGCCCCCGTAGCTGCAAAGGCCGAAGCGATCAGCGGTCTGTATATCGGCGCCGGCGCCGGCGCTAACTTCCTGCAAGACGAGACCATCAAGTCGGTCGGCTTCCCGAACGTCGGCATTCGGCAGACCAACATCAGGACCGGCGGGCTCGGCAACAAGGCGCAGTTCAACACTGGGTTCGTTGGCGCCGTAAGCGTCGGCTACGGTCTGGGCAATGGCTTGCGGATCGAGCTTGAGGGCAACTACCGCTCGAACAAGTTCAACAGGGTCGGCGCAGGCGGCAATACCGTGCTTGGGTTCAACAGGGCCGGCGGCGACGAGAACAAGTACGGCGGGATGCTGAACGTCCTGTATGACTTCGATCCGAACGTGCTCGGCCTCAGCTCCGTGTTCGGCCTCTTCCCGGCTCCGATCTCCCCGTATATCGGCGTCGGCGCCGGCTATGTCTGGGCGCAGGACCAGAACACGCGCTTCTCGGGCAACCCAGGGCCGGTCGCCGGCTTCCCCGGCGGCTACAACGAGCTCGCCCGCACCAACGCGGGCCAGGGCGCGTTCGCCTACCAGGGCATCGTCGGCGCGGCGTTCCCGATCGCGGCGGTTCCCGGCCTCGCCATCACGGCCGAGTACCGCTTCCTCGGCATGTATGGCAACCGAAACTACAACTATCAGTATTTCGCCCCCGGCGTTGCGACCCGTGCCCGAATCCGTTTCAGCGAGGAATACAATCACAGCATAATGCTCGGCGTCCGCTACGCCTTCAACGCAGCGCCGCCGCCGCCGCCGCCGCCGCCGGTGCCGGTCGCCGCGCCGCAGCGTGAGGCTGCCCGCACCTACCTCGTGTTCTTCGATTGGGACCGTGCGGACCTCACCGACCGTGCGCGCCAGATCATCGCGGAGGCGGCGCAGGCCACCACCCGCGTGCAGGTCACGCGCATCGAGGTGTCCGGCTACACGGACCGGTCGGGCACGGTGCGCTACAACCAGGGCCTTTCGGTCCGCCGGGCGCAGAACGTCGCGGCCGAGCTCGTGCGTCTCGGCGTGCCGCGCAACGCCATCACGGCCCAGGGCTTCGGCGAGAGCAACCCGCTCGTGCCGACGGCCGACGGCGTGCGCGAGCCGCAGAACCGCCGTGTCGAGATCGTGCTGCGCTAGCCGCACGAACCACCGCCAAGGTTGGGGCCGGTCCACGTTTGGGCCGGCCCCTTCTGTTTCAGCCAATCTTGCCGAACATGATGCGGCCGTCCACCGGCCGAGCAGGAGACTAGGGATGATGCGCTCGATCCTGTTGGCCGCGACGCTGCTCGCCACGCCATGCTTGTTTCAAGGTGCAGCGCGGGCGCAGCCGGTCACTGGCCTGTATGTCGGCGGCGCTGGCGGGGCGAACTTCCTGCAACAGGAGCGGGTCAAGAGCTTCCGTACGCCCCAAGGCTCCGGACCGTCCCGCGCGCGAATCGACCTCAACACCGGCGTTGTCGGCCTCGGCAGCCTAGGATACGGCTTTGGCAACGGCGTGCGCGTCGAGGTAGAAGGCAACTACCGCAACAATCAATTCAATGCGAACCGCCTTTTCGCATTCGGCCAAGCCTTGAATGGCCGTGAGCAGAAATACGGCGCGATGGGCAATATCCTGTTCGACCTCGACATCGGCAGCCGCTATGTATTTCCCTATGTAGGTGCCGGTGCGGGCTACGAGTGGGTGACGCAAAGGCAAGCTGCGGCCACGTCCGGCTTTTCCAACAGCCTTGGCGGCACCGATAGCAGTTTTGCCTATCAAGCAATCGCCGGCGTGTCCTTTCCGATACCGCCGGTTGTCGGCCTCTCGCTCACCGCCGAGTATCGTTACTATGCACTTGCGGGTCAGCGCCAGTTCAACGTGACGAACGTTGAGTTCGGTCAGGTCAACAAGCTACAGTTCCGCACGGCGCAGAACGATAACCATAGCCTTCTCGTCGGGCTCCGCTACGCCTTCAACGTCACTCCACCCCCGCCGCCTGCGACGCCAGCGCCGGTTGCGGCCCCGGTCCAGCAGGCGGCCCGAAGCTATCTGGTGTTCTTCGACTGGGACCGCGCCGACCTCACCGACCACGCCCGGCAGATCGTGGCCGAAGCGGCCAAAGCGGTAACCAGCGTCCAGGTGACGCGCATCGAGGTGGCGGGCCACGCCGACCGGTCCGGACCCGACGGCTACAACATGCGCCTGTCGCTGCGGCGCGCCCAGGCCGTCGCGGCCGAACTGGTGCGCCTCGGCGTGCCACGCGGCTCCATCACGACGCAGGGCTTTGGCAAGCGCAACCCGCTTGTTCAAACAGCGGACGGCGTCCGCGAGCCGCAAAACCGCCGCGTCGAGATCGTCCTCCACTAGCCCATCGGGAGGCTCGCGGCCGGACCTCCCGATCCGGCCGCCGCCAGGTCAGGACCGCCGGCGTGCCCGCGACCGCGTTGCCGGAGGCGCGGCGGTGCACTCGGCCATCGGGATCGGCTGCGCGACCGTCTTGCCTGCCGCGTAGTCCGTCAGCTCGGCGCCGCTGCGCAACGCCATCACCTCGTCGAACGTGCCGAGGTTGTAGCGGCAGAACAGGCTGCCTTGGCGCAGGCCGGTCTGCGTCTGGCTGTTGGCGAGCTGCGTGATGTAGCCGTCGTGCTGCTGGCGTCCCCGCCGTCCGTCAGCACGGTTGAAATAGCCGTTCAGCGCCGTGTCCTGCGACACCAGTTCCGGACGGAACTTCGTGACAAAGGCGTTGTACTTGCCCTGCTCGCCGCAGGTCAGCGCTGTGACCATGAGCTTGCTCTTGAGCGCCGTGACGTCGAATGCAGGATAGTCGCCGGGCCGCACGCACGCTGCCTCGGCCACATGCCCGCCCAACAGCGCAGCGGCCAGCAATCCAGAAACAACGATGCGCATTGTGGAACTCTCCTAGCTGCTCAAAACGGGACCGCCATGCAGCGTGAGGCACGCCGCGCGGTGTCCGAGGGTAGACCGCCTGCCACGCGGACATGCAACAGCAAATCGCCGTGCTGCCAACCCGCGTCCGCCTTGTTGCAAGAATGGCGCAGCCGGGCCACCATGATGGAATGGTTGCAGCCAGGCACGCCCTGTGCATAACCGGACTTGTCGACGACGTCCAAGCCACGCACCACGAAAGCCTCCTCGCCGAATGCAGCCCCTCCGCGCCGACCCCTTCGCCTCCTACGACCCCGGCGCCTACTACTGCGAGCTCACCGCCCGCGACGGCGACGGCGGCGCTGCGGCGCTCGTGCGGGAGCGCATCGCCGCGATCGGCCTCGACGCGCTGCGCCTGCGGGCACGGGCGGCGGAGCGCGACTTGTTCAACCTCGGCATCACCTTCACCGTCTATTCCGACGCGACCGCCATCGACCGCATCCTGCCGTTCGACTGCGTGCCCCGCATCATCAACGCCCGCGAGTGGTCCGTGCTGGAGCGCGGCGTCGCCCAGCGGGTGCGGGCGCTCAACCTGTTCCTGGCCGACATCTACAACGCCCGGCACATCGTCAACGACGGCGTGGTCCCGCACCAACTCATTTATGGCAACGCCAACTACCGCCCGGAGATGGACGGCTTCCCGGTCCGCTTCGGCACCTATGTCCATATTTGCGGCATCGACATCGTGCGCGACGAGCACGGCGCGTTCTGCGTGCTGGAAGACAACGCCCGCACCCCCTCCGGCGTGTCCTACGTCGTCGAGAACCGGCACCTGATGCTGCGCGCCTTCCCGGACCTGGTCGCGGGCATGAACTTGCGTCCAGTCGACGACTACGGCCGCCGCTTGCGCAACGCCATGGACGAGATCGCACCCGAGGGCATCGACGACCCCCAAGTCGTGCTGCTGTCGCCCGGCATCTACAACTCTGCCTATTTCGAGCACGTGTTCCTGGCCCGGGAGATGGGCGTGCCGCTGGTCGAGGGCGCGGACCTGACCGTGGAGGACGACCGCGTGTGGATGCGCACGACCGGCGGCCTCACCCGCGTCCACACCATCTACCGCCGCATCGAGGACGACTTCCTAGACCCCACCGTGTTCCGCGCCGACAGCATGCTGGGCGTGCCCGGCCTGATCGGCGCGTGGCGGCGCGGCAACGTGACGCTTGCCAACGCGGTCGGCACCGGCGTCGCCGACGACAAGGCGATCTACGCCTACATGCCGCGCATTATCAGGTACTACCTGGACGAGGACGCCATCCTGCCCAACGTCGAGACCCACATCTGCGGCGAGCCGGAGGGCCTGGCCTATACCCTCGCCAACTTCGAAAAGCTCGTCATGAAGCCGGTCGGCGAGAGCGGCGGCTACGGCATCACCGTCGGACCCCGCGCGAGCCGGGCGGAGCTCGACGCCGCCCGCGCGCTGCTGGTCGCCGATCCCTCCAACTGGATCAGCCAGCCGATGATTTCCCTCAGCGTCGCGCCGACGCTCACCGACGCCGGCCTGCGCCCGCGCCACCTGGACCTGCGCCCCTTCGCCATCACCGGGCGGGACACCTGGGTGCTGCCCGGCGGCCTGTCCCGCGTCGCGCTGAAGGAGGGCAGCCTGATCGTCAACTCGTCGCAGGGCGGCGGGTCGAAGGACACCTGGGTGCTGGCGGAATGATCGGCCTCGCGCACCACACCCCGCTGCTGACCCGCGACGCCGAGGGGCTGTTCTGGATGGCCCGCTACCTCGAACGGGTCGAGAACCTCGCGCGCCTGATCGACGTGACGCAGACCTTCGAAAGCCCCGGCCGCGAGGCGGAGTCGTGGGCGGCGCTGGTGGCCATCAACGCGGACCAGGCCGGCTTGCAGGAGCGGGGCCTGCCGATCGACGCCCCGAACGTGAAGCGCTTCTACCTGCTGGACCCCACCAGCCCGACCGGCATCCTGTACAGCATCGAGGCCGCGCGCACCAACGCCCGTAAGCTGCGCCCGCTGATCAGCACCGAGATGTGGATGCAGCTCAACGTGTTCCACCGCGACCTGCTCGCCATTGAGCCATGGGAGCTGGACGGCGACGCGCTGTCCCGCCTGTGCCGCCGCATCAAGGAGGGCGTGCAGGCGCACACCGGCGTCACCGAGGGCACCTTCTTCCGCGACCAGGGCTGGCATTTTTATGAACTCGGCCGCTTGATCGAGCGCGCCGACCAGACGACCCGGCTACCCGACATCAAGTACCACCTGCTCGCGCCGGGCACGGTCGAGGAGCGGCGGATGGTGGAGCTCACGCAGTGGAACGCGCTGCTGCGGGCCGCGGCGGGCTACCATGCGTTCCGCCGGGTGGCGCAGGCGGGCTTCGTGCCGGCGGACGTGGTGGCGTTCCTGCTGGGCGACACGTCGTTCGCCCGCAGCGTCGCGCTGTGCGTAGGGCAGATGGAGTGGCACCTCAGCGCGCTGCGCACCCGCTATGGCCTGCGCGACACGGCGCCGGTGCTGGAGCGGATCGAGGACCTCCGGGCCGCGCTTGGCGAACCGGTGCTGCGGCTGCTGCCGGACGGGCTGCACGAGTTCCTGGATGCGATGCAGCGCGACCTCGCGGGGTTGGGCGAGCTGATTGGCACGATGTTCTTCCGCGACTGGCGCCCGCTGCGGCAGAGCCAAGCCAGCAACCAGGGCGGCCAGTCGCAGTCGCAAGGTGGCCAGTCCCAGTCCCAAGGCCAGGCGACGACTTGACGGGCCAATTGCCTGCGCCATGTCCCCACAGGCAGAGTAGGGGGCGCAGCATGCGGGCATGGGCACTATCGGCGCTGTTGTTGCTGAATGCGGCCTCCGCGCTGGCGCAGCCGGCCGGCATCCCGGCCGACCGCTTCCCGAAGCCGGGGCGCCCCGTCGCCAGCATCATCTCCGACCGCTGGTCGAGCGAGGACACCCGCGAGCACGTCGGCGAGGCGGCGGCGGTCATGCGGCTGCTCGACATACGGCCGGGCATGGCGGTGGCCGACATCGGCGCCGGGTCCGGCTACTATACCGTGCGGCTGTCCCGGCGTGTTGGCCCCACCGGCCGGGTGCTGGCCGAGGATGTCATGCCCGACTACCTCGCCGGCTTGCAGCGCCGGGTGGCGGCGGAGGGCCTGGGCAACGTGACGTTCGCGCTCGGCGAGGCGCACGATCCGCGGCTGCCGCCGGCGTCCGTCGACGTGGCGTTGCTGGTCCATATGTATCACGAGATCGACCAGCCGTTCGGCCTGCTGGTTAACCTGCTCCCGGCGCTGCGGCCCGGTGCGCGCGTCGCCATACTGGACGCCAACCGGCCGACGTTGCAGCACGGCACCCCGCCGGCGCTGCTCGAATGTGAGCTGCGCGCGGTCGGCTACCGGCAGGTCGGGTTCCATCCGCTGGAGAACGGCGCGACCTACCTTGCGGTTTTTGCGCCGCCGGGCCAGGCACCCGCGCCGGACCGCATCGTGCCGTGCCGGGGCGAGGCCGCCCAGTAACCTACGGCAGCCCTGCGGTGGACAAGCCGCACCGCCCGCCCGCATCGTTCGGCGACGCAGCGTTCGAGGGCACATGGCCGAGCTTGATCTTGAGGCGGAATGGCTGGAGGCCGATGGGTGCGGCGGCTTTGCTTCTGGCACCGTGGGCGGCCTGCGCACCCGGCGCTACCATGCGCTGCTGTTGTCGGCGCTGTACCCTCCGGCGGGCCGCGTCGTGCTGGTGAACGGCGTCGAGGCTTGGGCCGAGCAGGACGGTGGCACGGTGCCGCTGACCAGCCAGCGCTACGCCCCGGACATCGTGCATCACGACGCCCGGCCCCTCATCGCGGCGTTCACCATCATGCCCTGGCCCACTTGGACGCTCCGCCTCCCCGGTGGCGCAGAGCTGCGCCACGAGGTGCTGGTCGACCGCGGTTCCGGCCGGACGCTGCTGCGCTGGCGCCGCGTGGCCGGCCATGGCGCCTGCCGGTTGCAGGTCCGACCGCTGCTGTCCGGCCGCGACTACCACGCCATGCACCATGAAAACCCGGCATTTGGCTTCGCGAGCCGCGTGCAGGGCGCGCCAGGGGACATCAGCGTGGCCTGGCAGCCCTATGCGGACCTGCCGGCCATCACGGCCACGGCCAACGCGGCCTTTGCGGCGGCGCCCGACTGGTATCGAAATTTCCTCTACACAGCCGAGCGGGACCGCGGCCTGGACTTCATCGAGGACCTCGCCACGCTTGGCGTTTTCACTTGGGATTTAGCAGCCGGCGCGGCGGTCCTCGTGTTGCAGGTGGGCGAAGCCCCGCACGCGCCTGCAGCAGAGCAGGCCATGCGAATCGAGGCCAGCGAACGCAGCCTGCGCGGCGCAATGGTCCCGCCAGATGGCTCCGTGCGGTCCTACCTGGTCGGCCGGGCCGAAGGGCAGACCATCGTCGCCGGCTACCCGTGGTTCACCGACTGGGGCCGGGACACCTTCATAGCGCTGCGCGGACTGCTGCTGGCGACGGGGCGGCTGGCGGAGGCGGAGCAAATCCTGCTCGCCTGGTCCGGCCTGGTCAGCGAGGGCATGGTGCCCAACCGCTTCCCCAACGACGGCGGGACGCCCGAGTACAACTCCGTGGACGCCTCGCTGTGGTTCGTGGTGGCGGCGCATGATTTCCTGCGTGCGGCGCCTGAGACCCCGGCCCGTGCGGCGCTGCAAGCGGCGGTGGAGCTGATTTTGCAGGGGTATTCGCAAGGCACCCGCTTCGGCATCGCGGCCGACGCGGACGGGCTGCTGCGCGCCGGCGTGCCTGGGCAGCAACTGACCTGGATGGATGCGAAAGTCGAAAATTGGGTCGTGACCCCGCGAACCGGCAAGCCGGTCGAGGTGCAGGCGCTGTGGATCAACGCACTGCGGATCGGCGCGGCATGGCGGCCGGGATGGAACGCCCAGGCCGACTTGGCAGAGGCGTCGTTCCTGGCGCGCTTCCCCGATCCGGGCACGGGCGGCCTGGCCGATGTCGTCGACGTGGACGGCGTGCCGGGCCAGGTCGACCGCCGGGTCCGCCCGAACCAGATTTTTGCTATCGGCGGCCTGCCCTTCCCACTGCTGACGGGGGACGCGGCGCGGCGCGTGGTGGACCTGGTGGAGGCGCGGCTGCTGACGCCCATGGGCCTGCGCACCCTGGCACCCGACGATCCCGCCTATGTCGGCCGCTACGCTGGCAACCGTGTGCAGCGCGACGGAGCCTATCATCAGGGCACCGTCTGGCCCTGGCTGACCGGCCCCTTCGTCGAGGCCTGGCTCCGCGTCCGCGGCAACAGCGCCACGGCACGGGCCGAGGCCGACGCACGGTTCCTGGCGCCGCTCCGCGCGCACCTGGACGTGGCCGGGCTGGGCCATGTCTCGGAGGTGGCGGACGGCGACGCCCCGCACGCGCCGGGCGGCTGCCCGTTCCAGGCGTGGTCCTTGGGCGAGCTCCTGCGCGCGGAACGGCTGGTGGCGGCTTGACCCTGTTCGACACGGCCGAGGGCCGCCGCCTGCTCGCCATCGGCCCCGGCGCACGCTGGCGCCGCTGGGGACCCTACCTCGCCGACCGCCAATGGGGCACCGTGCGCGAGGACTACAGCCCCGGCGGCACCGCCTGGGACTACCTGCCGCACGACCACGCCCGCAGCCGCGCCTACCGCTGGGGCGAGGACGGGCTGGCCGGATTCAGCGACGACCACCAGGTTTGGTGCCTGGCGCTGGCGCTGTGGAACGAGCGCGACCCGATCCTCAAGGAACGGCTGTTCGGCCTAACCAACGAGCAGGGCAACCACGGCGAGGACGTGAAGGAGCGCTACTTCTTCACCGACGGCACGCCGACCCACTCGTACATGCGCATGCTATACTGCTACCCGCAGCAGGCGTTTCCGTATCAGCGGTTGATCAACGAAAACCGGGACCGCGGGCTGGAGCAGCCGGAGTTCGAGATCGGCGACACCGGCGTGTTCGATAGCGGCTGGTTCGACATCACGGTCGAGTATGCGAAGGCCGCTCCGGACGACGTGCTGCTGCAAGTGACGGCCCTGAACCGTGGCACTGCCCCAGCGCCGTTGCACATCCTGCCGCAGTTCTGGGCGCGCAACACCTGGTCGTGGGACAACGGCCCGCGGCCCAGCCTGCGCCTCGCCGCCGACGGATCGGTGCGCGCGGTTCGAAAAGGCTGGCGGCCACGGCGGTTCGAGGTCGAGGGCGGCCTGCCCTGGGTGTTCTGCGAGAACGACACCAACACGCGCCGGCTGTTCGGCTCCGACCACGCCGGGCCGTTCAAGGACGGGATCAACGATTTCGTCGTGAACGGCGACAAGGCAGCCGTGTCATGGGACGGCAGCGGTACCAAATGCGCGGTGCATGGCCGCTTCGTCGTGCCGCCCGGCGGACGGGTGCAGCTTCGTGCCCGGCTGCGCATGGAGGTCGGCAAGTCCGACCGGGTCGGCAAGTCCGACCGGGTCGGCAAGTCCGACCGGGTCGGCAAGCCGGCGCAAGACGGGTTCGATGCCGTGATGCAGGCGCGCCGCGCCGAGGCGGACGAGTTCCACGCCGTGCTGTCCCAAGGGATTGCGGGCCAGGACCGGAAACAAGTGCAGCGCCAGGCGTTCGCCGGCCTACTGTGGACCAAGCAGTCCTACCACTTCGACGTGCGGCGCTGGCTCGCTGGCGACCCGGCCCAGCCTGCGCCGCCGCCGGGCCGCGAGAACGGGCGCAACCGGGACTGGCGTCACCTGGACAACGCCGACGTGCTCTCGATGCCCGATAGCTGGGAGTACCCGTGGTATGCCGCCTGGGACCTGGCGTTCCACACGGTCGCGTTCGCCGAGCTGGACCCGCAGTTCGCCAAGGCGCAGCTCGTCCTGCTGACCCGCGAGTGGTACATGCACCCGAACGCCAGTTGCCGGCCTATGAATGGGCGTTCGGCGACGTGAACCCCCCGGTGCACGCCTGGGCGGCGCTCCGCGTCTACGAGCGCGACGCCGTGCTGATGGGCAGGCCGGACCGGGCGTTCCTGGAGGGCGTGTTCCACAAACTGATGATGAACTTCACCTGGTGGGTGAACCGCAAGGACCCGGACGGGCGCAACGTGTTCCAGGGCGGGTTCCTCGGCCTCGACAACATCGGCCTGTTCGACCGGTCGAAGCCGCTGCCGACCGGCGGCACGCTCGACCAAGCCGACGGCACCGCCTGGATGGCGATGTATGCGCTGAACCTCATGCGCATCGCGCTGACCCTGGCGCGCGACAACGACGTTTACGAGGACGTGGCGACCAAGTTCTTCGAGCACTTCCTGCTGATCGCCGAAACCATGTCGAACCTCGGCGACGGCGGGCTGTGGGACGAGGCGGAGGGGTTCTACTTCGACGTGCTGCGCCTGCCGGACGGGTCGGCGGAGAAGCTGCGCATCCGCTCGCTGGTCGGCCTGATCCCGCTGTTCGCGGTCGAGGTGCTGGAGCCTGACCTGGTCGCCGCCACGCCGGGCTTCGCCGGGCGGCTGCAATGGTTCCTGAACCACCGGCCGGAGCTTGCGGCCCTGGTGTCCCGCTGGACCGAGCCTGGGCTGGGCGAGCGCCAACTGCTGTCCCTGTTGCGCGGCCACCGCATGAAGGCGCTGCTACGCCGGATGCTGGACGAGACGGAGTTCCTGTCGCCCTACGGCGTCCGTTCGCTGTCGAAGGCGCACTTGGCCCATCCCTACGTGCTGGAGCGTGGCGGCCAGCGCTTCTCGATCGAGTACGTGCCGGGCGCCAGCCGCACGCGGGCATTTGGCGGCAACTCCAACTGGCGAGGGCCGGTGTGGATGCCGGTGAACATGCTGCTGATCGACAGCCTGCGGAAGTTCCACCGCTACTACGGCCCGGAGTTCCGGGTGGAGTGCCCGGTCGGGTCCGGCGCGAGGCTCGACCTGGACCAGGTCGCGGACGAGCTGTCCGAGCGGCTGGCCCGGCTATTTTTGCTCGACGGGCACGGCCGCCGGCCGGCGATGGCGGGCGAGCCGCGGGACGACGCCATCCTGTTTCACGAGTATTTCGACGGCGACACCGGCCAGGGCCTTGGCGCCACGCACCAGACCGGCTGGACCGCCCTGGTTGTGTTGCTGCTGGCCGCCCGCGGATGACGCTTGCCAACCCATGCGGACGTTGTATTTACGAAAGATGATCTCGCTTACCCTCGCTGCCATGGCCTTCATCGGCATCCACCTCGGCGTGTCCGGCACGCTGCTGCGCGACCAGGCCGTGTCGCGCGTTGGGTTGCGCGCCTACATGGGTTTATTCTCCGTGGCCTCGGTCGCGGCGATCATCTGGCTGATATCCGCTTACAACGCTGCGGAGTACGTGCCGACCTGGGGGCAGTTGGAATGGTGGAAGCCGGTCATGATCGCGCTGATGCTGCCGGCGTTCCTGCTGGTGGTTATCGGCCTGACGACGCCGAACCCGACCTCGGTGGCGCAGGAGGCGCTGGTGGAGCGCCCGCCGCAGGGCATCGTCCGCATCACCCGGCATCCGTTCCTGATGGGCGTGGCGCTATGGTCCGGCCTGCATTTGGTTGGCAACGGCGATGTGGCGTCGCTGCTGTTCTTTGCCGCGCTGGCGATTGTCGCGGTGGCCGGGACGGCTTCGATCGACGCGAAGCGCCGCCGGGTCCTTGGGGCCGCGGCGTGGGACGTGTTCGCGTCCCGCACCTCCATCGTGCCGTTTGCGGCGATCGCTGCCGGGCGCAACCGCCTGATGATGGGGGAAATGGGCTGGTGGCGGCCAGCGGCGGGGTTGGGGGCCTATGCGCTGATGTTGGGGGGGCACGCGCACATCGTTGGCGTGTCGCCTTGGCCGGCGTAGCGCCTGCGGAACGACGGGCAAAGCAATGACGGGCGAAGGGGCGGGCAGACCGGCCAAAGCATGGGACGGTCAGTACTACCCTAGCTGGGCGCGTCCTTCGTACATGAAGGTCATCGGCTTCGGGCCGGGCAGGTAGCCGGTCCGCAGGTCATCCAGCCGGAAGCCAGCCGAGCCGATCAGGTCGTCTATCTTCCTGTTCAGGTGGCAGCCCCCGGCGATATGCCTCCAAGCCGGGGTGAGCTTGTCCTGCCACCACCTGATGCCCGCGTCGGGCGCCCGGCCGTGCTCGGCGAATAGCAACTGGCCGCCGGGGCGGAGCACGCGGCGGGCCTCCTGCAGGACTTGGACGGGATCGCCCACGCTGCACAGGCTCCAGGTGGTCAGCACGGTGTCAAAGCCTTCGTCTTCAAGCGGCAGGCTTTCACCGCCCCCCTCGATGACCCTGAACGGGAAGGGCAGGCCGGAGTGCCGCCCGCGGGCCATCGCGACCAGGGCGGGCGAGGGGTCGATGCCGACGACCTCCGTCACTCCAGGGCCGTAGAACGGCAGGTTCAGCGCGCTGCCGATGCCGATCTCCAGCACCCGGCCCGACGCCGTGCCGCCGAGACGCTGGCGAAAGGGCACGAGTTCACGGTTCCGCATGGCGAGCGCCAGCAGGCGCGGTAGGACGAGCCGATCATAGATGCCCATTGCGCCTCCAGCCTCACTGGGGTGGCCATGCCGTGTACGTTGTTGTCCACGGGCCAGCGGTTTCGGCGGGATAAGTACCCCATCGGCGGCGCCCTGCCTATCGTCTTGATGATCCCCCCAGGGAATCTACGGGCGTCACACAACTGCGGAACGAAGTGCCATGTCCCAGCCCTTGAGGAAGGTGTCGAGACGGCTGAGACCCCGGGCGATGGTTTTCGGGCCGGCTGGCTTGTAGCCGCGTGACGTGTAGCCG
>JAABUP010006144.1_pt1 | contig 17428 bp, 21 predicted proteins | sample 5559201 | NCBI WGS metagenome assembly JAABUP01 (sample SAMN10711887, study PRJNA513373) | rock metagenome | isolation source: Antarctica rocks | place: Antarctica
CAGAGAGAATTCTGGAAAAGTTAACACCAGCTGCAAGCACCTCAGGTCGGCACCTCTGGCTTGCGTTTCCTTCAACGAACAATTTTGCATACTGTTGTGCGAGGTAACACATCAGTCAGCATGAGACGTTTGAAGTTCATCTAGCTACCTGCATCTCATAAGACTGAGGACACTTGATGCAGCTTCTCAGCATCATCTGCGGCTCAGGTCTGTTACTGATCTTACGGCATCTTCAAGAGGCATTGTCACACAGGTGTCTGCAAGTCGGGCGCAAAGCTTGCATCCAACCTTCTACATTTCTTGGTGGCTTGAGATGTTGCTGTTGGTCTCTCAGCATATCAAGTTACTCGTTGTCATGTAGCCCAAACATTCTCAGCAAATGCAATGCACCTCTCAGCCTCTTGTGTGGCTTGAGGGTGTGTCGCTAGCCTCACGGATCATCCAGAAGGCATTGCCACATGATTGTTTGCATGTCAAGTGCACAAGCAGGGTTCAACCTCTGCCCAGCTTCTGAGCATATATAGTGCACCTCTTGGCCTTGTCTGTGGTTTGAGGGTTGATAATAAAGTATTCATGATGCATTGGGCCACAGCTGTAGAGCACAATCACAGCCTTGACTCAGCTCTTGTTGTGACTCCAATACATACTGAGCTTTCAGAGCATTTTCAACAATTTCTCAGGCTTTGTTCATGATCTTGAACATGCCTTCTCAAACAGCTTTTGAAACTACATGCCTGTTATGTCTACAGTATCACTGTGATGCACTGTGATGCCTGTGGCAATTTGTTCCCACTTGACAATACAGAGTTACCAGCACATGGCTCTTGCAGGTGCAGCTGCAGGTCATGGGGCGGTTTCTATCCAAGTAGCCAGTCCTCGTGAAGGTACGGTTTGATAGTTAGCACAGCATCGGGATGTATGTCAGGAGTTGAGCAACTGGTCTCACAAGGGTGGTGAACATACAGACTGCCTGTGCGGCTTGTTGGTGGCTTGTCATTTGTTTGCTAATCGTGTTGTGTACGGCCCTTCAATGAGCTTGAGACGCAATCAGTGTAACATGCGCATCACCGTCCCACAATCCTGCATGCCAGCAAAGAGCGGTGACAGATTTGGAAGTGGGTTGAACTGGTCTTCCCCGCATGTTTGCATATCATGCTGAATTTCTGAGCATTGCTAAATGGCTGCTGCAGACATAGACGTAGTGGATGCCGAGACAAATGAGGTACCTGTCAGATCTATGAAGGTGTCAAGGACCCGACAGGGTCAGCTGTTTCTGGACGGCATCAAGGATGAGTTGGCCACCAGAGGGCAGATTCTAATGGGCGTCAATGATGGTGGTGTACCTGCGTACAATGAAGGGTGGACTAGCAAGGCGTTCCTAACAAATCCTGTGCGGCTCAGCGTAGGACCCAAGCCAGGTACGGATACCATGCATGGCTCAGGGGTGTGTGCGTGTGCCAAGATTGTCTATGTGTTTAGACACTTACGTACAGCCTTGTGGTCTGCATGCTCCATACATGCAAAATGCGCGACACCCTTTGCTGACAGATTCATTCCGCAGCTGTTCAAGTGCAACAAGAGTATGCTTCATGGCTGCCTTACAGTTGCGCAACTCAAATGGTTCTGACTGCAGCCTACCTGGTTGCAGGTGTCAGGGTCAATCAAGCGGTAGCCTATCCTACTCAACAGTCTTTTCTTAAGCAGATGTGGAAGGCAATTGTGGCTTGATCTGGTTCTGCTGAATTGATTGCAGTGGAGTGTGAGCACTACAAGATCAAGGACCTCGTCTTCAAAGTCCTTGACACTACTGGTGACGGGGTGTGCTTTGGTGCCAGAAGCTTCACCTATGCGCTGCACAAAACACTCTGTTGTGTATCAGTGCTAAAGCAGCTATCATTCATCTAGAACACATGACCAAACATCATCACAAGACTTTTGTAGCGTGGCCATTTCTTGAAACACCAGGGGGGAGCAGCTATGGCACCCACCCTCAAGCACACCCTCTGGCTGCTCAGCCATTTTGCATGATGCCTTTCGTTTTCTGCAATTGCATGTGAAATTCAGCAATGGTGAAAATGTTGCTCTTTGTTCCACTGAACACCAAGAGACATTCTGCAATTGGTCATTGCACTCAAGTGAACTAGAAGCACAGGTGTCAATCCTGAATGCAGTGTGCTCCCATTGCTGTATGGGTATGATGTACGTGGCACACGCTAGACGTTTCTAGAATGATTTAGTCTCTCAACCCCACACATTTGACATTGACAGGCCATGAAAGGCAGCACACTGATCAATGTGATGTCATGTCACAGCAGATTTAGCACAAGTGCCTGCAGCTTTTGTAAGTGGCCAAATATCACAACAAACCACTGTGCTGTTGCTGTCTTACAAGCACCATGTCCAACAGTCAAGTAGGGACAAATTCGAAAGCAAAGTCTGTTTGACAAACAAGGACAGCATGCTATTCACTGCTGCTGCAGCTAGCCTCAATGCTGCACTGCTGATCTGTGTGCAGGAGTCAGCGCAAGAGCTTGCATGCAATATTACATTGGAGCATGGTATCAAAACAGTATTGTGAATCAATGGACACCACTATACACAGAGACACTAGTGACAAAGCTGCTGCCCATTGCTTCTGCCTTACACCTCACCACTGTAGTCTTTTCCTGCAAGCTATGTGATGACAACATGAGGTCAGTGCATCCCTTATGGGCTAACCTATATCTAGCTAGAATGTCTGTACATCACATGCATACAGCATTTGTGTCTGCATTGCCTGAAGGTGCAATAACTGCATCGCATCCATACACACATCTGCAGTCTTCTGCTCTCACCATGGTTGACAAGCTCATTGTGTTCTTGTCAGAAGCTAGCATATAGTTTGTTCAGGTGTGTTGAGCAGGTAGCCATTTACAAGTGTATATACAAAAATGTCCACGTGGACACTGTTCAGAGTCGTGATGCTGAGAACACCTGGTAGGTCTTCAGCTGTCCTCTGACTTTCTAACAACCAGTTTCCCTTTATCAGCACTTACAGCACTTACAGATATTTAAATGTCTGCCTCATCGTCAGCAGAACCTTGAGATGAGTGCCCTCTTGCGGCTGGCACGCCTTAGAGTGTCTGGCCTTGCGCAGAAGGTTGCTATCTTGACCAGTCAGGTCCTTGGGGCCTGCATCAGGCATGTTTGTCAGATGGCAGAGAGCCTTACGCATAGTGGCAGATCCACCATTGCATGTTGCCCCTCAAGTGGGCATGTGCAACATTTGGATGCTTACCATCATGAGTAAAAGTGATGCAACATCAATGCAGGTGTGGGCACTACACACAATCACATGCAGTGGCGCCTGTGTTATGCTTCTGCCTCCCACATATGCTAAAAGGCTGCCTCATATTGAACCCTGATTCCGGCTAGTTGCACAATGAGCATACATTTATGCCGCCTGTGGGTTCAATTGCATGCTTTTAAAGACAGTGTTGCATACCTGACATAGTTTTTACATGAAGCAACGGGGAGTGCCAAGGCGGCTCAAAAGAGCTGTGGCTAGTACAGGGAAGCAAGGCTGAGCTGCTATCAGCAATGTGACTCATTGACATTTGACTCTGACTACAACTCTGCACGGTCACACCCCATGTAATCAACAAGTCTTGTCAAGCTTCCATGTTGTGACACCTTTCTTTCACAGACTTGAGGCTGGCATGCTCACACTGTTGCACCTTGGTGGGCTTCTAAGTGTTTGCAACTATTGCATGCAAAATGCCATGCCAGCTCACTTGCGAAAGTGATTCTGCACTTGGTGGATTCGGTCTGTCCACAAGTTGAGCGCAAAGTATATCATGGTGCATCCCAAAGGACTAGGTGTGAATGTGTATTGCCACATGCAGGCCAGCTCAGACAGTGCATATAACCTACCCATAAGGGCAGAGGCAGCTCTTGCTGTATGTCTGGGTGAGTTATAGCTTGACCCAGCATCATTCTCAGCCATGTTATCTCCTGCACAAGCAACAGTCATTTCTCTAGACACAAACCTTGCATGCTGTCCATCACCTTCATATGCTCGCATGGTCATGCTGACGTGGCAATTGCAGGCACACCAGTGTCAGAAACCTGCAGGCAAATTTGAAGCTTCAGTCTGAAGGGTACTCATAACCGGAACTGCTCAACACAACCTGATGTGTGCAGTCACAAGTAAGAAACTGCGATGCACAATCAGAAGAACAATTTGGGGCTATGTCAGGCTACCTACAGCGGTTCAAGTACACCCGCAACAGGTATTTGAACAACAGCTGTCTTTGGGGCTGCTTTGACTGTGGTGGTGCAGGCAGCTGGTTGACAGCAGGAGAATGCAGTGGTGGATTGGCAAAGGTGCCATGCACTTGCAGGTTTTCCAGCTCAGCATGAATGACGAGCCTACTGATGTGAGCCTCTAGGCGCTCCAAATCCAGGCAAGACCTGAGGCTTGAGCAAGTCTCCACAAGAGCAGTATTGTTGCGCTCAGCCTGTTCAAGCTGGAGTGCCTTGAAACTCACAGGCCAGCTTGAAAAGGGTGACCGCAACAACAATTTGTTACTTTGAAAGTTGTCGTGGAGACTTGTTGAAGCCTACAGTTTCGCCTGGAGCGGCTTGATGCTCACGTGAGCACTAGCAGGCTTGGCATACACGCTGAGCTGGAAAACCTGCATGTGTATGGCACCTTGGCGCAGCAATCACTGTAGTTCACTGCTGTCAACCAGCCGGGCAAGCCAGATCCACCACAAGCGAGCCAGCCCCAAACACCTGTGCAGGCAGCTGCTGCCCAAGTAGATGTTGGGGTTGAGTTGCTGCAATTTGGCTGGCACAGCCCCAACTTGTTATTTCTGTTGTGCTTTGTGCTTGTGACTGCATAACAGGGAACATGATGAGCAATTCACATTGTGTGGGCCTGTCAGATGGAAGGTGTGCCTGCAACATTTTGACACTGCCATGCCTGAGACTGCCACTCATGATCCGTCCCCCGGGGGAAAGGGGCATGAGGTCTGCTTGTGGAGGGTTGGGGAGGGGAGGCAGAGAACGGACTAATCACAGCTGGGACTCTGGACCATCCCCAATTGTACAAACTCAAACAAGCCAAGCCCAATACTCAATGATTTTGTTTGCACCTTGTTGTCTGTAACATGCAATTGTGACAGACAAAATCCAAGTTCAACTGGCAAAGGTTGCATGCATCAATTACGCAGATGTGCCCATGTGCGCAAATGCGCCCATGCATCAATTCCAAACCATGATTGTACTATCTAGCCAGCAATTTGCGCATCTTCTGCTTGCTAAATCCATGCCTAGACAGACCTGATCTTCTTAGCAGCAACTTATCTTCATCCTTGACACTCACAGGCTTGGGCAGAGCGGGCTGTTTCTGATGCTCTGCAAAGTAGTCATTGATCGTGCTGGACTGATCATCCATATACTCATGATCTTTGCGGAACTGCATGAAAGTGCTCATCTGCTTCTGCAGTTCTGCCTACAGCATGTAAACCCACTGTCTCTGGAGGCACAACAGCTGCATGATAGGCCTGAAGACCATGGCTGTCTTGCTAGTGCTTGTCCTGGCACATCCGGTCATGCGATCAGTCACTTTAGGGCACTACACAGCAACAGGGCGGTAGATGATCACACGCATGCAAGACAGACCAATGCTCACACACCTTGGTCTTCTTGTGAGCAGCCTCACTGTCCTCTGCGCGCTTCTCAGCGGCCTTCACCACTTCTTCCTGAGATGCCAGCTGCTGAGCCAGATCAGCCAGCTGCCTGGTGCTTCTGCTCAAGCTGAGCGATAGCATGCAACTAATGGTGACTACTGGGCGCCACATGTCAGCAACACAATTTTCATGTAGAATTTGCTGCGTTCGTCTGAAACGGTATGCAGACACCTGCAGGTGCTGACTTGGCATGTCACTGCTTCATCACAACGTGATGACATCAGAGAGGTGCCACACACGAGAGGTGCAGGTCATAGCGAATAGACTTTAGATACCAACTGCAGAATGGAAGGCTGTGAAGGTAAATCTGTGCACTGAAGCAAATGAGAAGGGCTCAAAAGTCAATGAGTGTCACCTGAGGCTTCTTCAGGTACAGCTGCCGGCTAAGTCTCTCCACCTCCTGCCTGGAAGCCTTCTCGACTCCCTGCAGCTTCTGCAGCTGCTTCTCCAGGGCTTCTACACGCTGTCCCTGCCACTCCAGGGCTGCAACATGCTGGCCAATGAGGGCTTGGCGGTTTGCCTCACCGTTAGTCAAGGCGCCTTCTGCCTGCCTCAATTCTGCAGCCAGCCTCCTCTCTCATTTCTGAATCAATTCACGACAAATTGCAGACCAGCAGCTGCAAGAGTATGGCAGTTGAACCTGCAAGCAAAGGAGACCAACAGCACCGGGAACTGAGTAAGGGAAACCCGAGGCAGTTCTGCTGTGCATCAAGAGACGCAGCAGTGCCAGTCAAAACCCTCACGGCAGCTCAGCAACACACCAAGAAGGGGTTGCACAACGTCACACACATCCGCATACACTGCCTGAGAGAGAGACCAGACAACTGCTCGACTGCCGGGTCAGAGATGGTGAGGGTTGCCAGGGATCAGCATACCTCAGCAGCACGCCGAGCCTTGAAGGCTGCTTCCCTCTGCTGGTGAGCGTTCCTGCCGATCTTGAGGGCCGTCTCCAATTGGCCCTGCCCCTTGGTAGCCTTTGCACATTCAGCCAGGGCAGTCTCCAGCTGGCCTTTAAGGCTGCTGACTTCACTCTGCAACGGCTTCTCTGCCTGAGCAGTGCTGGACTGCAGATCTTGCAACTCCTGCTGGAGCTTTGAAGATTCTGCTTGCATGACATGGAACATGCATTGATGATTGCATGCCTGACATCTGAGCCAGAAGATTGTGGCCAAGCTCACAGGCACAACCGAGATGGATGCCTATGCAAGTGATAGCAAAGAGATGCATGCTGTACATGTCTAGCAAATCCTGATAAACCACGCTAGCTTCATGGTTGACAGACACAAGCGGCTAGGGGGCAAGGTCAGAGTACTCACATGGCGCATCTGCAGCTGTCGAAGAGAAGCACTGTTCCTGCCTTTTGCTCCTGCTAAAGCCATTTTCTTTTCTGCTGCCTCTGCCTGGCCTTTCGCTTCAGTCAAATGCTGTTTCAGGTCTGCCTCCCTCTTCAGGGCCTGCGACACACTACAGCCTGAGCTGCCAGAATAGCAAGCATGAGGTGACATGTCTTTCAACTTTGCAGATGGTTGGTGTCAATGGACACTCAGCCACCCTGCAGACAATGTGATGTTTGCCAAGCCAGCTTGCTGCACAGCTCAACCTATAGATTACATGTAAATGTCTTTGAAAAATTACAGCAAGCACAGCTGGTGATATACTGGTTGTGACTAGTGCATCACCACAGCCACACTGATGATTTGTTGTGACATGCATCTTTCACATGCTCTTGAAATAATATCCACTTCTGATGCTAAGCCATTCACGGGACACGAGACGTATTGCATGTTGAAGACAAGAGTGTGTTGCTTGCGTCCAAAACTTTGCATCCAACACACTGGAAATGAGCAGGCGCTCCCAATCAACAATACACATGAACAAGGAACGGCCCTGCGGGCCGGAAAAACGGCTGCAAGCTTGCCTGTTCAGGATTGTGGTAGTTACAGACCATAAGTTTACAAATACATACATACAGCACAGGCGCTGTTTTGATTTGAACAAATGTTTCTGAGTCATCGCACAGGCACATCCAATATTGTAATGCATAGAAGTGTCAGATGCAACTTCTGCCAACCCTCTAACATAGTTGAACGCACCGTAAGCCTGAGCATGATCAATCTGGAAGACAGCCTTGTCTGAAGCAATATTGGTGGCATTAATGCTGTGCACCTCACGTATGATCGCTCTGCCCAATTGGGCAACTAATGCCCATGGGAGTTGCAACTTGATATCTTTTGAACTACCAAAGACAAAATTCCAGCATCTGATTACGCAAGATCCAATAGGCTGATAGTTGATGCCTGCAAGAGCCAGCCAAAGATCGTGTGAGGACCGCTCTTGACGCTGTGGCTGTTGCTGACAATGTGACTGTGACTAGGGCTGTTGCCGACGCTGATGTTGTGGCTTTGTTTGAAACATATGCACCAGGCTGTTCAATGGCATGAGCATACAGCCCTTCAGGCAACTTGATGACATGCCTGTACAAAACTGAAGATACTGGTTTGTCACCTCCCCCATTGAGCAGAAACTCAGGTACGAAGAGGGCAGGTAGCTGACTGTTGCTGGACTGCTTGACAAAGCTGGCTGAGGTGATGATTGCCTGTTGAGGTGCTGGGAAGCTAAATCTCAGGGCAAGTGGCCGTGCCTCCAATTGAGACACATGGAGATGGTCTTGCCACAAAGGCTGGCTATGCACAAAAGGCAAGGTGAGGAGACCAAAGAACACGCCAACAGTTCTCAACCAGTCATCACAATGCCTGGGATGTTCTGGGAAGTGCGCGGGGCCATTTGTTTGCCGGACAGAACTTGGGGCCTGCCTTGGTCTGGCTGCTGGCATATATAGCCTGCTCAGCACCAAGACGCTCACCTGCTGCAGCTGCTCTAGAAGCAGAATGGGTCTGGCTGCTGGCTGCTGGCTGCCTGCTCAGCAGCTTGTTGCTCTGCCATATGTGCAGCCTGCCAAGAGCAGCGCTGAGCGGCTCATGTTGCGTATGGTACAGCTTCAGCTCCTCCGAGGAGCGGCCTCCTCATAGAGACAGGTGCAGACCAAGCTGTTTCTTCTGTACACTGCCCTTATTGCATGATCCAGTGACTTGCCTGTTGCTTATGTCTCCCAAAGGCTGGCGAGCAGCTGCCGTTGCACTGGGGGAGGGAGCTGAGCGCCTGCTGAGGCAGTTCGAAGGTGTGCAGCAATGCCCTCAGTTGGCGTTAGCACCCAAGCGCACTGACCCTGCCGCTCGACTTTCTGCGCGAGCACCTCTGCTAGTACCTTGCCGCCTCCTTCTGACGTGTCTTTCAGCAGAAAGCTCGTGAGATACTTCAACCACAGCCTTTTTCCTTTTGCCTGGCTTTTTTAGAATGCCAGCAGCAACAACGAGACAGAACTAAACGTGCTACTGACACCACAGGGGATGCTTCGTCGCTGTAGCCAACGCAGTTGTGCCGAGCCGAGCGAAACTCGGCTCAGCGCAACCCCGCTGTCTTCGCTCCTAGCTCATACTTGTGCAGGCGACGGACGGACAAACATGACGTAATGCAATTCGGTAGTACCCCTGTATGCTGCAGCCCTACAGGCTTGCAGCCAAAAACAATCAGCAGACTTGGTTTTCAAAAACACTGAGCAGAACACCTGGGTGTGTACATACATGAGGCTCAAAAGTACTCGCAGGGCTTGTTATGTGCCCTTGTTGTGTATCGTCTTGTAGGTCCAGGACACAACGCCGCATAAAGGAATGACAGCAAGATGCCAAGTACAGCAACGATTCTGGCTGCACGCCCAAGAGCATACATCCTGTCCTGATGCAATGCTCTTCCACTTGCTGGATCTACACAACAGCAACCTCACGTCTGTATCCATGACCATTGTAAACCCTTGGTAAACCCAGCAAAAGGCTTCGGATAGGCATCAAAACATCTGTAGCCTGCAGATGACATGCGCATTAAGCTTACAGTATGCAGCATAGTGAATTGCAGTGTCTCTAATCAGCATGACCAGAACGCACTCATTCTTGGTCACTTCCTTACCTGGGGCAAGCTCTGCCACCATCTGGAGCCTCTCACCATTGCTGAACTCGACCATTAAAGTCTTGTCTTCAGGCCGGGCCGTTGCTGGCACATTGTTCACTGACTTGACCATCGGAGGGGGCTTGCGTAAGTCTAGTTGCTTCTCAAGGGACTCCAACAGAAGTCTGTTGTTCTTGGTTGGCATCGTGAGGTCAAACTGTGGGAATGCTCCCGACTCGCTTGTCACAACAAAAGTGACATTGCCTGCAACATATGTCAAGCAATATCATCGCTGTCTGTAGGAAACGCGACAGATACGTTCAAAAAAGGATGTGCACATGATACATTTGCATGCATCAAATAGTATCTGTTTGACCTCACGACGTTATAGTCGCAGGCGTTGCTGTGATGGTCAGCCTGCGTTTACCAAGTCTAAAAATGGCTGTCCACCTCAGATCCCTTTGCAGCTTTGCAAGACTCAGAACTTATGCAAAGTGGAGCTTCAGCTCAAGCCTCAAATCAAGTGTAAAAGCTGCACAGGTTTCAAGTTTATCAGGGGGTTGCTTGGTTATTGCTAGAAGGTCAAATAACAAAGTCCAGCACAACACAAGTCTTTATGCATCAGAAGACAATATGCTTGCATCAATCTGAGGGCTCCAAGTCTGCATTGCCACTGCTTCGTTGCAACAAAATTTCATGAGCAGGACAACGCTTTGCTAGATCAGCCAACAAACCTCAACAGTTTGAAACAAATGACGTTGAAGGCTGTCAGACACTGCTCACCAGTTTTGCAAGCGCATGCTGCCTTTCATACCATATTTGCTTCACCAAAAAAGGCCACAAGCTTGCAGTATGCAGCATAATAAATTGCAGTGTCTCTAGTCAGCATGACCAGAACGCACTCATTCCTTGTCATTTCCTCACCTAGAGCAAGCTCTGCCACCAGCTGAAGCCTCTCACCATTGCTAAACTTGACCATTAGAGTCTTGTCTTCAGGCCGCGCTATTGCTGGCATATTGTTCACTGTCTTGATCTTCAGAGGAGGCTTGTGCGAGTCTAGTTGCTTCTCAAGGGACTCCAATAGAACTCTATTGTTCTCGCTTGGAAACGACGTTATAGTAACAGGCGCTGCTGTGATGGTCAGCCAACGTTTGCCAAGTCTAAAAATGGCTGTCCATCTCAGATCCCTTCGCAGCTTTGCAAGGCTCAGAACTTATGCAAAGTGGAGCTTCAGCTCAAGACTCAAATCAGGTGTAAAAGCTGCTCAACTTTATCAGGGGACTGCTTGATTAGTGCTAGAAGGTCACAAAGCAACACTTTGCTATATCAGCCAACAAACCTCAACTGTTTGGAATTGAGTGACGTTGAAGGCTGTCAGACATTGCTTACCAATATTGCAAGCGCGTGCTGCATTCCACAACAAAGTTGCTTCACCAAGACGCAGGCCACAAGCATCGGCAAGCTGTTGTGCACCAACAGCTAGGCTTATGATGTAGGGAGTGAAATATCCTCCGGAACGAAGTCTGTCTCCGTACGGGACATTTGGGTCAAGGTGATCTGCCACAGAGTCAGTCAATTTCTGTAACGAACCCATGGTTGCCTGTAGACAGCAGTTGGCAACGTTGAGCAAACAAAGTCGTGAATTTGGAACCTGCTGACTGTTGATAAGGCTTTGTATGCGCTTGTCTTTAGGTATCACCTCACCTGCGTGAAACCCAAGGAAGCCGCCTACATAGTTTTCGTGCGTTTATGTGCTGAAAGTCAGGGGGGGCGAGCTCAAGGCCTGAAGTGACTGTATGTCGTGTTCTTCGAGATCTACTTTCAGACAGATGACACCGAACTGACCCTCAAACGCAATGCAAAGACAGACGGACCGCGCAGAAGGCAAATATGAAAAGCAGAGAGCGATAGATAGTTACAAGTACGCAAAGACTGTGAGCGAAGATTGCACTGCTGGAGCACGCACGCACGCACGCACGCACGCACGCACGCACGCACGTATCGTGCTGACAAAGCTTGCCAGTCGTTAACAGTCCTAGCAGTCTTTTGTTATATAAAACTTTGCGGCCTGAGTACAAATATTATGACTATCTTTCTATTGTGAAATGCTACTCGAACAGGAGATTGCTGAGCAGGTTCAGGACTGGTTGCCATGGTCTGCGTGTTGATACAGGGCGTTGGGAAAACAAAGTACACCTTGACAGACAAGGTTCGCCCCTTCGGGGCTAAAAAAACGGCGCAAGCCCGCTACTGACTAGGGCATTTGAATTTAGCCCATGGTAATCAGCACAGAGCATCATGCACAAACAGTCAAGATGTTTTGCTTTACAACAATACTCATGATGAGATAGGGCGTAGAGCCAACGTAGCATACTCCTCATGCACTGCATTGTCTATCAAATTCAAGTTGGACCTCTGCAGTCCTGTAAGCATGACACCCTCAAGGTTGTGCACCCTGCTGAGTGCCACATACGCCTGGCCACGAGCAAACACATTTCTGCCTAATCAATGACTGCCTTGTCTAAACTTAGACCTTGCACCTTATGAATGGTGATGCACCATGCCAATATAAGACCGCTTGCTGAAGTGGCGCTGGGCTGTGGCCTAATTGGCTGCTGAGGAGGCTGTGCTGCTGCTGCTACTGCTGCTGCTGCAGCAGAGCTGCTACCAAACAAAGTTGCCATGACTGTCATTGACAGTGCAGCACAGCCTGCTGCTGCTGCCTGACTGACCTGCTCTTCTTGTGAGCGCGTGCGTCTGTTGCCCGGACAGCTTCAGCCTGCTGCTCAGACATAGCAGCTCTAACGTCACGTTTGTGCTGAGCGCGACGTGCCTTACGAGCCACCTCTGCTGTTTGCTGATGAGAAAGATCAGGCAGGTTGCTGGCGTCCTGCAGGGGTGTGCCAGTTGCAACTGGCGCTGCAGGCGCATCCGTCACAGGGGCTTGCTTGCGGTCAACATCATGCCGATCAGCATGCCCCAGGCAGTTGTGGCACATACACCTGTTTGAACATTGCAAGATCACCCTGGGTGCAAGTTCTCGCGGCGAGTGCTGCGTGCAGCTCTTCCTGCTGCAGCTGCAGCCCTGCGGCTCTCCTGAGCACCTGCATCCTCCTCATACTTCTATGACCTGTTCCTTGTTGCTCTTGCTTGCCTTATGCTTTTTGACTGGCATGTTGCCAGCCACTTCACACAGAGCAAATGCAGAACTCCAATTACTTGTTAGCTTTCTTCAGCATCACAGCAATGTTTGATCAAGAATGCTTATTGGTCAGCCACGTGCACGCCGCCCAGCTTCGCTCGAACAGCGTTGCACAGGTTGCAGTGTGCATTGCCTAAACAGGAGGTGACAGACATATTTCCTCATGTGCCATCTTTCCCGGCCGGCTTCGCCGGCCGGAGCTCTTCTTCTTTCAGGGGTAACTTCATAAGGCTTGCGCCAAAAAGACAGGTTGTGTCTAGTGTGCAAGTTATCACAGCATGTTGAAGATGAGCATCATTTAATTTTCGATTGCCCTGTATACAGTCATATTAGAGCCAGACATGCAAGTCTTTTTCAGCAAACTTCTTCTGTGTCAAACTTTTGTATTAGGTGTGAGCCAAATGCATGTGGGGGTTTGATTAGGAGCTGTTTTCAACATAGGAGCAGTATCTTGACTAATTGAATTTGCATGAACAGAACTCTGTCTGTTGGTCGACCAGTGGTGTGCGACCAGTCGTGTGTGACCAGGGCCTCTGGATTTCGCGGGGCCGCCCCCATCGGACGAAAATTTTGCTCTGCGTACGTTGATGGGGGTTGGTTCCCCATACCTTATATATCATCCAAACTCGACGTTAGGGTTTGTGGTTAGGGTTTAGGGTGAGTTTGGATGAGATATAAGCCATGGCGGTTGGTTCAAGACTCGCAATGGCTTGACTGAGCGTGCTGAAACGATGTTGTTGAAGCTGCAATGTTACTGGCTCAATCTCTAGTGCGTCGTCATCCTCACTCTCAAATTAAGTACTTTGTGAAAGTAAAGTACTTTGTGAGCACGTAATTTGTGCTTTTTGGCATGCTTGTCATGCACAAGTAGCTTTGCACATGATTTGCAAGTGTAATATTGATAGCGGTCAAAAGCGCTTAGACAGTGTGCCCGCAAAGTCAGCAGCCGACTCTGGCAGTCAAGCGGGCTTCCCACTAGGACACCAAATTTTGAAGGGGGCTTTGCAAAAAATGGCATTAAGCCGTTTTGGGGGGGCGGCCGGGTTTTCTGCGGGCGGTCAGAGGAAATATCGACCATGCACCTACAATCCATCTTAAGCGGTATTATGCCGTCGAAGACTTGTGCATTTTGCCTCCGCAAGTTCACATCAACTAGACCCTTAAATTCGATTGGACAACGCTTGCGTCAGCTTCATCATCAGCTGGGTCACGGTCTTCTTGCTGCAAAGTTCAGAGCACACGCAAAGTGCAGAACTCAGAAAGACTTTCTCTATGCCAACGACGCAGGACATCTGGCCTTAAATGTACGAGCTACCAGGTCCAAGCGATTGCTGATGCCAACGCCCTAGCCTAGAAAGACTGAGGCAGCAAGGCTTGCAGGTTAGCACTTTGCTTTGCAGATCACTCTACGGTCAAGCTGACATGTTCGCTGAGTGCGTCCTTGTGCTGACCTTGTTCTGTTTTGCTGCAGAAGTCGCTGGCATCGCAAGTGGCGCTAGACTGATGCCCATCAGGAGACAGCTGCAGGCCACAGGTGTATTGCTTCATGACGCTTGTTCTTAGCCGTCATCGCATGGGCATAGAGAATGCTTTGGAGAACAGCTTCAGTACCAAATCCTATGCATAGCTGCAGGTTCCCCACCCCTGACTCTGGTCCTCATCAGTGTGGACACGGTTCTGATCTCAGGTATTGGGCTCGCACAACAGCCTTATTATTATCCACCCTCGCTAGCTGATACCAACATGACTGGTTGTCTTGGCAACTGCAGAGCCTCAGCATGAAGAAGCAGCAGCACTGCTGCCTGATGCACCTCCCCCAGAAAAAGGTACGGTAGTAGGAAACAGAAGCGACTCATTCAAGGTGTGCAACACAAGCTTGTCAAGCACTACTTAACCTTGCATTGTGACACCTGTAACTCTGCTGCTTGTTTGATCTTTACAGAGTCAGCATATAGCAGCCAGCATGCTGCTGTGGCATGTGCATGTGTTCACTCCTGTTGGCGATCCGTGATGTCTTCATGAGGCTTAGCTTGATGCATATGCCCCTCTTGTGCATGCAGGTGCGGCATGGTACATGGCAGGGCATTCCTGCTGTGTACAAAGTGTGGGACCTTGGGGAATCTCTGAAGCCGTTGCTAGACATGCAGGATGAGCTTGATGCATACCACAAGCTCCGTCCCCTTCAGGCAAGCGTACCAGCAAGGATCTCACTACTCGATCAATGTGTGCCTGACAGCAGAAATGAACAAAGGCATGAACCCTTTATTCACCAAGGGCTTTAAAAGCTTGCTCCCTGGGCAGCCCGGTATAATACTTGGCTTCTCATTAAATTGACACCGAAAGGCGTAGTCTTTTTTTATTTTTTATTTTTTTAAGCTTGCTAGGTGCATGCTCCCCTTGTTGGTTCTGTCTCTCAGTATTCCTGTATTCATCAGCAGCACACTGCAATGTCAGCATGGCAAGTTGCACGGTCAGTCAACACCATAGCGAGACTGCATCCTGAACAACAGTTTGTTTTTTGTTTGTTGCTCTGGGCTGCCGGCTTAGGAGACTCCTCTTATGATTGCCGAAAAGTGCAAACATCTCTTTTCTGTTCTTCTGTTTTCTTTTCTATAACAGTTTGTGGGAGCAAATCTGTCTGACAATCGTGCCCCCTGTCTTGCAGGGCGCTCACATCCCCAGACTGTTGGGGCATGGGTAAATTCATGCAGGCTTGCATGCATTCATTGCAATGTCAGCTGGCGGTAGCACATTGAGCCCTGACATGCTGAAGAGTTGCCCTGCAGTGGCAGAGCAGGCTACGTGTGCCTTGAAAACAATGCATCAGCAGCAGATGCCACATAGGACATTGCTTTACAAAACTTTGTGATGATAGACAAAGTACAATCAATGTGGCTAGTGGACCTTGTCGAGGTTTGGCCGGGCACTGCAGCAGAAATAGCCAGGGAGGAACTGGACTTGACTCGCTTGCTGAAGTGCTTCAGCATGTGATTCAGTACACCCCACAATTGATTCCTGAAACAAGAATGCTGATGGGACTGTAGGAATCACACATGTGTATCACATGCATACACAATAAGAATACTGTATGATATGCATGCATATGTCATGGATGTTGTACAATTGCATGTGTCAATGACCAGGTCAGTGCTGTATGACATGTTGATCAGCGTGAGCTCTTGTGACGCGTAGGTGTCAATGTTGTGCAGATGCGTACGCACACACCGAAGGCGAAACTTTTTGGTGGGACACTATGTGCTAGTTACAAGGGGTGGGTTGGCTAGAGCTTGCGCTGTCGCCTGAAGTCGACTGTGTCTGACAATTGTCCCAGGATTGTGTTGAGGTCTGAGGTAGGAAAGCTTATTTGTGTCAGGTCAAGGAGCTGCGAAGAGAGCAGAATGAATTCATACAGCAACTGCTCCTAAATGATCTCAAATATTGTAGAGAGTAAGATGCGATGCTCTGATAAGATTAATCCACGAACTTATCACTAATAGCTGTGATGTTGACTAATGGATGGCTGTTGTTTGTTGCTATGTTGATAACTATATGGCAAGCTAACTGCTGCCTGACACAGACTTAACTGCATATCTGCTGCTTTGTCACAGTTCAAGGTCAAGCATAACCTTTTCAGGCTGTTCAAATTTGTTTGCAACACTGTTGTCATGATTTTGACTGGATCATGTGCTTGCTGATTCTCTTGACCCTGCTCTTTGTAAGGTGCCTGAGATCTGCTGCTTGTGTGCCGCTGTACACCTCCACTAAGGGTGACATGCCTTGTTTGAGAAAGTGAGTGTTGATCTTTTGCAAGAGCGTCAACGCCTCTGTCAACCATTCATAATCTATAACCACCCTGAGGACATTGGTGAAAGTGCAGGACCGGTACACTAGGTAAGCTTGGCTCTTTCCTGTAACAAGCATTTCTGGTTGTAGTTGTGCAAAGTGAGCAGCATCTATCTCGAGAGCTCTGTTCCTGGTGTGGACTCATCAATAGCTCCATCGCTTGCGGAAATGGCTGAACGGTACTTTGGATTTTAGCTCAACACAGAACCACTGGCGCGGTCTGCCGTTGGATCTGCTTCCATGAATCCATCTGGGGATTCGCCCAATAAAGGCAGTTTGGACAAGCTGACAACGTTGCTGAGCTCAGGGGGAAGGGTCCACAACTGAGTGAAAGGCTGCCACAACTGAGTGAAAGGCTGCTTGTAGATGTGCACTGAAGGGTGCTGCTCCAGCATGGTTTCATAGCCATTTGGCACATGCATGTGACCCAGGGGTACCCAGTCATGGCGGATTGCGACCGAGTGTCACTTCGGTGTCGCTTCTGAGTACAGACGATCTGCCAAGTCTGTCAATCAATCAATGTATTTAATGTCCTGGGGGGCAACTGGGACCCAACAGACAAGAAGTTCAGTTCAGTGAATTCATACAGACAAGATTTGCTTCCTACATGCAAAGCATTCCCTAAGGAAACCACCACATGCATTTGGTT
>JAABUP010006145.1_pt1 | contig 17426 bp, 22 predicted proteins | sample 5559201 | NCBI WGS metagenome assembly JAABUP01 (sample SAMN10711887, study PRJNA513373) | rock metagenome | isolation source: Antarctica rocks | place: Antarctica
CGTAGCCGAAGTAGGCACTGGTCGGGTAGCGCTATCGATGCAAAGACTAAGACAAGGGGGTATACTACGAAATGACTTCAATGACTTTAATGACTTCAATGACTTTAATGACTTCAATGACTTCAATCTCGAATCGCTGAGGCTATCCCTCAGCGATCTATAGTACCTATATACTTCCATAGCTTTGTGTTCCGTGTCTCGTCTTCCAAACATCACGTCTCGATCTCTGCAGTGGCGCAAAAGGTGAATCTCGGCAATCTTGGGGTTCGGAACGCAAGGAGGCCGAAAGAACGCGCGTTGCCGTTTTTGGGCGTCCTGGGATGTGCGACTCTCGGCGATAGTTGGCGAAAACGTGGTTTTGCCGTCGTTGTTCGATATGCGATCGTGACACAAATGGTGTATTATGCACATCATCTTTGGCTATTTGTCTTTCCCTTGTCTTGGAATTCATCTTTCGTCCCCATCCCTTTGGTGTCCTCATTTCTGGCCCCTTTGGGTCTCTGGCAGCAGTGACTTTGCCCTTTCTACTGGACTTGATCGATTCCTCAATGGAAGCTGTCCATTTCTTGGCCTCTTCCTCTGTACTCAGCTTGGCGGCTGACTTGTGTATGGGAGCTCTGCCGTTAAAGTATTCCAAGAGATTGTCAACCCCATCCCTTGTTGCTTGACTGACTTTTGGGCTTTCTTCATCATCCACTTTTCTTTTCTCCTTCTCCCCTTCGCCTGATGGATCCAATGAAGGATGACCTATGATTGGTAACAACCCACCCGTTTGCAAAAGTGGCATGCCATTCAGTCTCAGCCAAGCATTGGCCTTCTCCTCACTATCATGACTCAGCAGCTCCTGCTCCATCCTTGATACTGATTCTTTACTCAGACCATGAGACTCTGCGTGCTGCCTCATCTTTTGGATTGTTCCTGGGCTCGGCCCAAATCTGCTTCTTGTTTGAAACCATCTTAAAGGTTTCCTTTTCCGCCCCTGGTCCTCTTCCTCCAAAGCATAGAAAGCATACTCATCCAACCAGCTGTCTGCATCTGCTCTTGTTCTGATGTTTGCAAATGCTGGTTGTGCTCCCATGATACTGGCAGGAATCCGGTCCAATAATATCCTCAACTGCTCCATGTCCTTCTGGCTGACTTCTGTGTCCTTGCCTGCTTCTTTCCTCTTGCCTTTATCTTCATCATTGAAGTCAATCTCATCTTCACTTTTCCCCTCATGGCCTTTATCATCACCCGGTTGACCTGATTTGTCATAAGTGGCAGAGACTGGTGAAAAATCCTTTCCGTGTTGTCTTTTCCGAGATGCCCCAGCTCCAAACCAATGGAAACCCAAACGGTCCCTCTTTGTGTTTTCCTTTTCTTCCCCCTCGATTTGCTGGTCTCGTTCTCTGTAAGCTCTTCTTGCCTGCTTGTCCTTCTCTCGCTGTTTCTTTTTGTCTTGCTTCAATTCTGCTTGTGTTTGCTTTATGTTTGCTACTAAACCCTTCTTGTCGTCCTCCAACTGTCTCCATTCGGCCTCTTCTGCCTCTCTTTCTGCCTGACGTCTCTTACGTGCCTTCATGGCTTCTTTCCCAATCAATGGTGGGACCCTACCCTTGTGTGTCGTAACTTCATCTGAAGCTGCATATTGTCAGCCAGTTCATGAAAACGAATGGCGGGACCCACAGTCTGATCCAGGTCCAGATCCCCGAGGAGGCCTCAGATTGCCCCTGAAATTGTCCCAATCCGTGGGTTCAGGATCTTGATATTTACTGCCTCCTGCAGCCCCACCACCAGTCTTCTGCGCCTTGGCATGTGCGGTGAAGTCCCTCATCCTTTGTCTTTTCACCTTTGTAGGAGCCCTAAGCCAGTTGACCAGTTTCGCCTTGACTGCCTCTGGACCAGCATGCCTCATCAATTCGGTCAGGGCTTTCACCATCTGACTTCTACCTTTGTCTTCATCGTAACCTCCCTCGCGTAGCTCTCGGTCCCACAAACCCTCTTGGCTTCGAGGATCATATTGCGGAGTGGTTGCAACGCCTGGATCATTGCCCATTGCGCCATCAGACGGGACTTCAGCGATTGAGCCGCCGGGGAGAGCTCCGCCGGTTGAGCCATCAGGAAGGATCCCCCCAAGGCCTGCGGGCAATGCTCCGACTCCGGGTATGGGGATTTGAGGTACCTGTCCTCCAATACGCGAGGTGATCTGCACCACATCAGTACAACCACGGGCTTACTCAGTGCTTGGCTCAAGAAAACTGACAAAAGTCCCGTCTGAACGCCTGGCGAGCCATACAGCGGTAAGTACAAGTGTCTTGATACATACGATGAGTGTGAAGAGGTCAGGGTGGACGAGGAAATACGAGAGGAGCTCGATGACGGTACCGAAGATCAGGATCGGCCAGTAGTCTTCGAGATGTTCCTTGTGGGTCAGGTAGAGCCTCTCGTCCACTGCCATCACGTCAGCCTGTGCGCACGGGAGATCGGGTTGACACACTGGAATATTGGAGCGGGATGGTCAAGTCGAAACCTAGTCCGAGGATCAGGGAGACGTTCTCACTAGCCACGCGCAGGGCAATCCATGCGACCCAGAAGATCGCGCATAAAACGAAGATGTCCCATCCGCCGGAGATGTCCGAGATTGCTTGCGCGACATCGTTGAGCCAGCCGCCGGATATGCTCATCTGAGTGATGAGGTATGTCAGTGGCAGCGAGGCGGCGTGGCGAATATCTAACCACGTTGTAACGCAGCCAGTCCGATAGCGAGGATAGGTCCGCGCGCTCCGACAATTTCGGTGTCGCCGTGGTCTGCGGGACTGTCACATGGGGGTTTGGTGCTCGGGGGTCCTTTCGCCTCCGGGAGGTCCTAGGGCCTGGCGTCGTTGCGGGTGGTGGGATCGCTCCCGGAGCTTGCGGTACTCGGGACGTCTCCCGCCTTCGTGAGGACCTTGGGTCCGGGCTGGGCGCTGGTTGCGGGATCGGCTGTCGAGGGATCGTGCTTCGGGATGTCCCCCTTCTCGGGTCCCGGCTCAAACTCCTTCCACGAGGCTCGGACATCGAAAGATGAAGTTGCAGAGGCAATTCAGCAGCCTCAAGCAAAACGACTTCAGCGAAGAGAATCGAGCTGACGACCAGCACACACTCGTCACCGACCGATATCCCCCAACTCAATGGGGATTACCGAGATGGGCTGTTCTCTCGCAAAGGAATTGATTACCCGTTGTCTGTAGACGCTGAAACTGGTTTCAGTAAGCAGACTATCCTTTGTTTCGTATCCGTAGTGAGGGAAAGGAGGGTGTCTTGTCAGTTTTTCTCTGAGCCAATCAGCAAAGCGAGACACGTTTGCGGTTGGGCCCGGACTCAAGGAGATAAAACATCAGTTCCGTCAGAAATGTCAGCTTTCGGCCCGCGATGCGTGCCGTCGAGCTTGCCTGACGAAACGTCATCTGCATCTAGGTTGTACCGGCCGCGGATCGGAGGCTCTCCCACTCCTCCTCGATTACCTTCACGAAATCCGCCGCTGTATGCCCATCCTACCAACCCATCAGCTTCCCTCACCAGCTTAGGTGACGGACTCACATCGCACCCCTTCCAGACTCCTCCATCCACCACGCAAACCCTCTTCCCCCCATCCCGCATCGTACTCCCAATCTCGATCGTACAGCTCTTCTCCACGCCCCTTTCCTCCGTCCTCTTAATATTCTTCAGCAATAACCGATGTGCTTCCTTGCCCAGTTTCCCATCACAAGGCTTCTCTCCCTGAATACACTGTGCAACCCCGCTCTTGAGCCAGTCGACCTTGGCAGCCTCGGCGCAACGACGTGTGAGCTCGACGTTGCCGATCTCTCCCGGGAAGGGAGTCTGGAAGTTCTGGCAGGATAACGCGGCGTAGAATTGCGGGAGGGGGAGGTGATGGTATAAGCATAGATCGTGGGCATTTCCGAGACATTCGAGGGCACCGTGCTTGCATGTTACGCCGAGAGGTTCAGAGTGGTTCAGACTGGGTTGGGCTTAGTGATTGGACAAAGAAGACGGTGAGGTAAAGGACGCACCGGCCGATGAAGTTAAGGTCGAGGTTAATCTTGTCTAGGATTCCCTCGGACTGGAGAACCTGTACACGGATCAGCGGGAATATAAATAGAGACAGCATGAGGCATACGTCTTCGAAGATGTCCTCGCAGAGCCTCTGGGAGACATCAGCTGGTTTCGATAGCAAACTGGGGGGAAACATACAGCATCCGGACATCGCGACATGACATAAAGGCTGACAATGACTCTCGTATCGGTGTCTCGGTTGACGTCATTACAGAATGGTTGTTCCCTTGCTGCATCATACATCGAGGGGATAGCCGATGCTGATGAGGCCAAAATGACGAAGAGGAAGGCGGAGTTGAAAAGGCGCATCTCGAAGATCTGTGAAGTAATGAGACGGTGGCGGAAAGAATGGTGAGACGGTGGCGGAGGGGAGAGATATAGTCTGAAGAATACCAGTAGTAGCGGGATCCCCTTTCTTCCCGAAGCTCCTTTGTGGTATGAGACAACCACCGATTTCCCCGGGATTATTGAGATTCGAGCACCTGTAGTGAAGATGCATACGCTCAACAGGGATGATGGGCTCACGTGGCCGGGACTTGGCCCCGAGGATCTCGGCTTCCCCCTCATGGTAGCACGAAGGGATGAAGAACGTGGTCAAAAACACTATTTGTACCAGATGTCACCCATCAAAGCAATGCCAGAACCTATACTCCCCCACCTCCTCAGACACTGTTCGCCATCACCATGCTCGCCCTCTCCATCGCACTCGCATCTCTCCTCCTCTCCCCTCTCACCCTTTCATCCCCCCTTGACGAAAGATGGTCCGACACCGACCAATATGGCGGCAAGAAGCTCATCCCGTCAAACTACACAGTCATCACGAACGTATTCATCCAAGACTCGCCAACGTTCAAACCGACGGGATGTAACCTGTTGAACGATAGTTTCGGGTTGATCGATAAATCCGCTGGGAGGTGGCAGAACTTCACAAAGTGAGTCTTCGCCTTATATAGGGAGGCGGAAGCTGATATAAGTGAAGCTATATCACTCAACTGAATCAGGATGCGGACGAGTATACGACTTACAAGGTGGTCTATATGGCTCGGCATGGGGAGGGGTATCATAATCAGGTGAGTCTGCTGCGCCAGGCTTGATATTCGAGCTGATGAATCCAAGGCCGAGAGCACTTACGGTGCGGAATTGCGCTGCATGAGCAAGCAAGGCTGATCTTGAGAAGCTGAAGGGGGATAGCCCACTTGGTATCCCGGCTGCGCAACTAGCTCGACCACGACGTCTGCTTCGACAAGTAGTGCGACTGGATGTCTGGCGAGTCCTGTGACTATGGGTAGTGCGAGCGCGTCGAGCTCCGGGTGATGGAGTTCGGAGGCGGGAGGGATGAGCTGTAGAAGTCCAGCAGGAAAAGTGTTCTGGACTATCTAGGGAACGATCGGGAAAAGTGATTAACTGCGAAGGAGTAAACATCTCCAGGTATTGAAATTTCGCGTTTGCACGGTGCATGTCAAAATCGGCGTCGGTGCGTACAGTTACATTCTGCCCAGAACAGGCTATGGCGATGCCTACATTGACCGCGTGTACTATACACCATTCTACAAGGGTGTTTGGATCTGAGATGTGATTCCGATGATGAATAAAGATCAAACAAAATAAAATCCCCGACGCCCCGGACAAGACAGGCCATCCAGATCCACCTCCACTTCACTCGGCCACATCCCCCGCGGCCTCTCCGAAACTCCCACCGACCGTCCTCGCCCTCCTCACACTCATCATCCCGAGCGCAGCTAGCCTAGGATTCCCCGACTGACCCTCCTCGCCTTTCACACCGGTACCCTCGGCCATTCCTTCTTCCCACAACGTGTCTTCAGCTGCTGTATGAACGGTCTCTCCGACAGCTGCAGCTGCAACGCTTGCCGATCAGTCCAGACGCCATCTCGTTGGAGATTGTGCGGATCGACGCTGAGTGGTGTGGGCGGATAGGCTGATGCCGAGATATGTCGCGGGATGGGGAGTTGGGAAGGGGTTGAAGCAGATGAGATGGACAAAGATCGTCCTTGGCTTTCACTTTGGTCATTCGCGTTATTGGACGGACGAAGGAAGGCTGCGTCGATCGGCGAAAAGGGGAGGAACGGGCCGAGGGTAGGGTCATATTGCGCCATCTGCAAGAAGGGGTATGAAGCGGAGGGGTCATAAGACGCCTGGTAGAAACCGGTTGGAAAGTTTGGCTCGACTTGGTCCGAGTCGTATAGCTGAGTCTTCGACGGTTGAGACGGTTGAGATGCCGGTTGACGAGTAGCCCAGTCGGCCGCCAGGCGGGCAGCGACGTTTGAAGAGAGCTCGATGTTGGCAAAGACCGAGTCGTTCTCATCCGCACCTGCGCCTCATCAATTCCCGTCGCAGCACGACAAGGATGCGGCATACCAGTATGCGCCCAGTTTTCCACCGCTTGTTCTGGATCCTGGTTCCAGGCCGCGATTTCTTCTCGCAGCCTACTGGGACCCGCTCCAGCATCACCTTCGTGCCGCATAGCGGGTGGAGTGGCTCCCGTCTCCTCTAGGAGACACCACATCGCTTCGAGCGAGTCGGGATCACCAGTCTCGACGGGAGCTTGGGGATCGCTACCGCCCGGATCATGCGAAGGTGAGAGAGGTATCGTCTCGAAGAGGTACGGAATGGCGTACGCCTCTCCGACACCCGGATAGTCCTGGTAAAAAGGTTGGGGAAACCCTTCAGGCGGGGGGAAGGGCACGCCGGCGGGCCATCCGGGTAAAGCCCCCGCGGGATAGGCGTCAGGAGCTGCTTCGGCAGGTGTTTGAGTTTCTTTCGAAGGATTACTGGAAAGGTGATCAGTCGCCTGAGAAAAAGTAGCCTGGGTCAGCTGAGCTTACAAAACAATTGCAGCCTGATGCACCGGGTGAGGGTGAGGACTGTGAGGCCGTACCTTCGGGCTAGGCTGGAATCGGACTTGCGGACTTGAGTGAAATTGATGAGCCGGGCTCGATTGGGTGGTATCCGGAGGCATCAGGTGAGGCGGAATCAAAGGGCTCGAATGCGAGAAGCTCTGAGGTCGTGCTGGCCTCTCAGTATCGGTCACTTTGGCCTCCGCATTGAGCGAAGTGCTCCCGACGGGAGTATCAGGAGCCAGGGAAGGGAGCGAGCCCGGCGGCATCGGGAAAGGATAGCTGCGGAAGCGGTAGTCGGCCATACTGAGGGGCTCGGAAACTCCAGTCTGGCTTGGCGCGTAGGCTGACATCAGAGTAAGCTTGATTCGGTCGCTTTCTCAGCGGAATTGAACGCACTTCCCCCCGACATGCCTGCCCAGAAGATCTGAGTTCCCTCATCAATCCCTTCCACCGCGGGACCAGGAGAAGATAACGAATTGCCACCGTCCGTGCCGGGTTGTCGTTCCGTGATACCAATCGAGTATGGTGATGTTGGTGATATTATGGGTCGCGACATCCTCAATCGCCTTGATCCTAAGCCAAAGGATCTTGTGTCAGAAACCAATAAGGTCGAGCGGGAAAGGCACTCACGTCCCCCCGAGCGTGTCATTTCTTTCTCCCTCTTCGCCGCCTCCTTTTCCCGCTCCCTCTCCTCGCGGATCTTGATCTTGTCGGCCTTGCGCAGTGGTTGAAATTTGTAGCCGGGGTACTTCTCTTGGTGCTAAACGGAAAGGATCAGCGCTGATCTTCGAAATCATTTGACGACCGATGTGACAGCGGGGAAAAAAAGGGTGGTTCCGCCACTGACCTGGAGCTTCCTCATCTCGCTCATCCGCTCGTAATCCGACCTAACCTCGGCACTCTCCCGCTTCCAGAGCATGCTGATCATTTTACTGATATCCGCTTGAGGCAGTCCGCGTCCCGTCTTGCCTCGACCGAGCGATAAAAGACCTTCACTCGGTTCCTTGGCGCCTTTCTTCGCCTTTTTCTTCGGCGTCGGCGGAGGTAGCATCGATCCCGCGATTTTGTTCTTGTCCTCTGTGCAACTCTCTTCGCTCAACTCGGTACCCGAATTGGAGAGACCGGCTTCGGCCATGATCGCCTCGAGACCAGGGAGGTGCTCGCCGGCTGCGATCGCTTTGAGCTGGTCGGAGCGATAGAGGATCCAAGCGTTCGGGGGACGAGGCGTATGTGGTACCCGAGCGGTCTTTGAGGGGTTGCTTCCTGAAGCGGGAGCTGCAGTGGAGGTTGAGGCTGTCTCTGATGCTGAGACTAGAGCTTCGGGGTCGAAGAACATCTCGGCATCGAAGTTGGAATCACCCTCAGTCCGCCACGGAGACGAGGGGGTGGTATCGGTGTACTGGGGGGTGGAAAAAGGTGGATATACGTTACTGGAAGGGTATGAGTGTGGGTAGATGCCGAACTGTTGGGGTGAGGAGGTTGAGGTAGATGCACTTGGGGTCGAGGTGTATAGAGGTGATGAGAAAGGAGGTATCGACGGAGATGACGTGGGATGGGGAGTACGTGGCGAGAAGGAGTAAGAAGGTGGCATGAAGTTTGGCCGGGACAGGTTTGATCGGGCAGGATATCCTCGTGATGGAGTATGAGGTGCACTGGTCCGCTCTTCTCCCGAGGTGTAGGGTGGGGTATTGGAATATTGCGGCCTCGACGGTGCCGAAGGGGATGAGGATGCGGTCGGCTCCATATTGGAGACCGATGAGCTCGCCGTGAGCGGTAAGGGCGCTGTGTTGTGCTGCATCGAGCTCGCTCTTGGTCGTTGAGCGATATTCCATGGGTCCGACATGGCGGATAGGTTCGATGATGGTGAAAAGTCCGTACGGGTAGGTCTAGACGGGAATCGGTCTATGGTGAGAAGCTTAGCATCCGAGGAGCAGGACGAAAGACTGGAGAAGGGTGAGGCGGATGAGCGTGTTTGCCGCAATGTCGATCGTTCACCGGAGGAACGTAGAAGGTGATTCAACCGTCCCGCAGCTTAGAGCACGGGCTCGCGCCCCGATCTTCGCCTCTTCGCTCCCCCGGCCTCTCCCAGGGTATTCTTGACACCGACCTACTTCTCCGTGATCCTTGTTCCTCGTCATCCACTCGGTTTCTTCATGAGCCTCTCTCAAGCTTCAGGAGACGATGAAGACTGCCGACGGTAAGGCTGATTCACCTGGTACCCATATCATATTATGCCACGCCGAAAGTCGGGCGAAATGCCGTGACGGAATGGGAACAATAACGGATTTGTGTGCGAAGAAGGGTTGGAAGGAGTCAGGTCCGAAAGGGAGTTGATCGGCATTTTTTTCTCTTTGCTGATCCACGCTTCCTCATGTCTTCTCGGCCACCGGAGCCCATAAGGTCTTGTCGGGGTTCACCCTCGGACGTCCGTCGGATAAGCACCACCCACCAAGGGAAGAGAAATCTCAAATTACGGCTGCCGACAGGGCATAACAGGGTGGGCATCGGAAATTAATCATCCTCGCGGTCCGGTCGGGTCCGGGGCCTAATGATCGAAGGCGTCAGCCCGAGACACTATGCCGAAACTTTCCTAGTTTTTGGAAGCGGTCGACGACGTCTTCATTCGTGTTTCATCCTTCCCTCTCAACGTTCAGACAGACTAGAAGGACTATACGGGGATCTACATTCGAAGCAGAACGATCTCCACAGGATCGCCGTTTGTTCACATACATCACTCGCACCTTCGCTTCAATATAGCCCTTAACTCCATCGGCTCATACAAGGCCGGTCTCGTGATCAGCGGTACGACGATACATGACTTTGAATTAGACATGTTTTATGACTACTCCGATGAACATGTGGAAGGTTCACATGTTCAGGGAGAAGCGATTGCGGTCATTACCGACAGAGTTAATGACGGGACCTGATCGGTATCATTCCCGGCCCATAGCCCCTCGGACTCAGCGTTGGTATTGCAGAGTCCCCGCTGTGTAGCACTCTTTGTCTACAAGGAGCTATTCTACCGCTCTAAACCACGAGGATCTTGCGCCAGTCACGGTTTTTCAGATCCCCTCGTCAGGATCCGAAATTTGCCGTCGAGTTCCGTTCTCAGTGTTTGAATGGCCAGATATGGTCTGGCCTTGGCCGACCCGCTTTGCTGTCGACAGCAGCTCATTTGGCTCGAGTTTGGGTACTGCATCGAATGTGTATTCTTCCCCTCTTCACCACCCAACCATTGACCGCGCTCTCCACGAGGTTGCTCCTAAGAACCACCCGATTTACTATGGTGCTCCCCATAGCCTGGCTCCCGAGTGGTCATCAACGGCCCTGTGTGTCGCTTCAGCGCGTTCCTGCTTTGTCTCGGTTCATGAGCCTATCCTGAACCACCCGCATCATTACCTCAAGCACGAGAACGACTTTATCTAGGTACTCGGCCTGTCGTTGCCCATTTTCCAAGTTGCCGCTTCCACCGTGATCGACACACTGCAGCTGGATACTCCCAACAGGTGGACTGGCAACCATGACCGGCAGAGCTAGGTCGCGAAAGCCCTCCGATTTCGGACTATCGTTTGAGGTTGCCGTTCATCTGGAGGTAGGCTACGAGTGTCATTCGAACAGGTGGGTCACATGTCCGCCTCGACGAACACCAAATCCGTTAGTCGTCCGAAATGAATCTGAAGCATTCCTGTCATCTTCCTACGGCTTCACCCTGGATATATATATTTAGAAGCCATCCAACGGATAGTGACGTGTCACATATGGGATTTCCCGATTCCGGCGGGATCTATATGATGCGGTGCGCTCAGTAGAAATGTTGTTGTTTTGAAAGTCCCACACTATCTCTTCCACAACACAGCCTCGACAGGACCGCCACCGCAACGCCAAACTCACAGCTATCTTGCCAAGGCCGAGGAAAAGTTGGGAGATGAGTCTGGCTCATCCTCCATTCTCGCCTTACGCTAGTGACCTTTCCTTCGTATGTTCACCCAAAAGCTCTCGATGAACCGAAATTGAGACTCGACACTCTAGTTTGCCCGTTCACGATACCCATGTCACGGTCAGATACTCCATCATGGCCACCTCAACAATCCCTGTCCCCTACATCTCCCTCTCGCTCGAAAATGACCACATTCCCTCCTCCCGGCGCCATGGAACCTGCAGTACCCGGCTTGTCCCCGAATATATCCAGACCAGCCCATCCCGCTTCCTCGATCACTCGATCCGATCATGGAGATAGGAATTACAGTGGACAGAGGATGCCAAGCGGAGGAGGCATGGGAGAATTTGGTGTCTCCTCGCATCCTCAGCAGGCACAATCTTCGTCGTCAAGCTCGAGGCGAGCGCTTCCAACCCAGCCGCCGTCCTTGATGTCCTCTGCAATGACGCAGAATGGTAGCTTCGGAACTGCGCGGCGACCTCTTCCAACCCCTCCCGGTGCGGGGCCGCCGTCGTCCAGACCCGTCGAGGCGCCCATTTCAACTCCACGCCCCACAGTGCCGACGGAGCTACCACCTGCAACCTATCGACGCGCTTTACCAATCTTACCACATCCACCACCTTCTTCCACTCGGCAGACATCTGATGCCGATGCTCCACCTCCTCCACCACCCAGGCCCTTACCTAATATCTCTTCGTACTTCCCGACGGCCGCCTCGAATCCTGTGATCCCGCGAAATAGTCTGAAAGGCAAATCGGTACCGGCTGGCTTGGGACGGCAACCTTCAGACCGTGTCTCGGTACTCCGAGAAGATCTCTACGACTCGCCCATCTCGCTCATCACCTCAAACTCATCTCCAGGCGAATACAGCACCTTCGCTGGCCCCTCTCGTCAATCCTCCCAGTCAAAGTCCCTGTACCACTCTTCATCCGCTTCTTCCTTCGAACTTACTTCTAGTTCACACGGTGCTTCTACGAATGAGACTCAGCCGACGAGCGTAGCGACCAGTAATACAGGGCATGAAGCTTGGCAGCCAACGTTAGACAAGTTTGAGGAGGCGGAGGGGTCGGGAACGAACGTTACCATTCGGCCGCCATCGAGAGGACCGCCTATATCGCCTTCACTGGTTGATGGACGGGAGACGCCCACACCGACCGAGAGGCGAACTGGTCAGCCTCCACTCGCTTCTTTGGCTTCAGGGTCTCATGAACGGCATATTAGCTCGTCGACCATTGGTGCGACAGATGCTGATCTACACGAGACGCCAAATGTCATGCCGACGCGAATGCTCCAGCAGCGCAGTTTCGTGGACGGACTACGCGACATCCTCAAGTTTCCCGCGCCTGATGATGGCGAGGGCGAGCCAAGCATGTCATTGCACAGCGCTTCGACCAGTCGTGATTCCATCACCTCCGATGCATCTTCTGGCGAGTGCACACCATTCCCCGAGCCACACCCAAATGCCCCTCGACGGCAGATCTCCAATAGGTCCTCTCTGCATCCGCAATCCCTATCTTCATTCAACAGCCGACCATCTACCGAGCTGTCTCCCTCGTGGAGTCAGCAGTCTCGGCCGCCGGCACATTGGGTGGAGAGGAAGCTGCAAATCCATGCGCTCAATGAGGGCGATCTAGGTGGAGACCCATCATTACAAAATGAATACGAGGACGAGGATGCCGAATGGGGAGAAGAGGAGGAGGAGGAGGCTGAGGTCAACGAGATCCACTTCTTTCAGCCTGCATTTCTGAGCGAAGCGGCTCTGCAGCTGAAGTACCGCATTGAGAGACGGAGACAAACGAAGGCAGGAATCACTTGGCACAGCAGCTTTACCGGGCGCGACATCGTCGTAGGTTTCCCTATTCTTACCCTCGGGGGTTTTGCTGAGGCCTCGCAGAGAACCATCCAGGACTTCCTTCCGTCGTACAGCCGTGACTCCTCCTCCGACCGCCGTTTCGCTCTCATTACGGCTCAATCCCTTCAAGATCAGTTGTGGTTTGTCGAGGTCGACTGGGACATCAAGCCCTTACGCGACTCGTCCGAGGATGTCTTCCGCTTCATGGGCGAGATGGAGGGGATGGGCGCTGGCGAAGGGCTCACAACGGAGCTCCCTTCCGGCCTCATGACCATGGCAACAAGGTGTTACTCGCCGAGCTGTACCGGGGACGCCCGATGCTATTCTCCTCGATGTCCGTTCCGCACAAATCCCGACTCATTCCTAGGGAAGAAAGAGACAACGCCTGTGCCAACCCCGGTAATAGCTCACGAAGGCGATTGGACTCAAGATGTGGATCCTCTCGTCCTTCGCAGCCTCAACGCTCAGCAATACAGTCGACAGACCGTCATCCGCCAAGCCATCCAATCGGAGGTCCAATATGAAGCCGATCTTAGCTCCATGGAGAAGCTGTTCATCGATGGTCTACGGCGCGCCAATCCGCCGATCATCACACCTAGCCGTCGACTGGAAAGCTTCATCTTCGAGGTCTTCAGCAATGCTCACGAGCTTCACGAGGCTTGTCGCCGATTAATCGACAACTTTGCGATTCGCGAGAGGGAGAGCGCTCAGCGACCGTTGATCCTTTCTGTCGGAGACATCTTCCTCGAAGCCGCTACCGAGTTCCGAAACATGTACCCTCAGTATACAGGACACCTTCCGCAAGCGGAGAATGTCCTGAAAAAGGAGCTGGATAGCAATCCGGAGTTCCGACTGTTCTGCGAGGTGAGCTAAAGGTGAATCACGGTTGTATATGCTGACCTCGCGTAGCGTGTAGTGCGGGAGAATGACAGACGTCGGGATGTCAAATACCTCATTACCCGTCCCTCAACTCAACTGCAACGGTATCCCGCGGTCCTCGAGGCGTTGCTCAACTCCACAGATCAAGACGATCCCGATCGCGACTTCCTTGTCGAAGCATTGTCGAGCATTCAGAACCTCTCGGCGATATCCCATCTCAAGCTCTTCCATGCCAGTAAAGGGCGAGGTCCGGCCGGGAAGATGCAGTGGTTTGATCTCGTCCCGGAGGAGCAGCGAGACCTGATGGAGAAGAGCGAGCAGAAGCGGCAGATGTGAGTGATACGAGCAACATGCAACCAAGAGCTGATGATCGCAGGCAAATCTGGGAGTTGATCCAAGGCGAGATGGAATACGTTGCCGACCTGGAAACCATGGACACTCTATTCGTCAGCGGACTTCGCGAGAGCGATATCGGTATCATCAAGCAACCACGTCTGGAGATCTTCCTCGATGACGTATTCCATAATTATCGATCTCTTCTCGAAGAACATTCGCGTCTGCTCGAGAACCTCCAGAACCGTCAGCTCGAGCAACATCCTCATCTCGGCATGATATCCGACCTCCTGCTCGATGCCGCTCTCAATTGGCGGGATGCATATATGGAGTACGTAACGCATTACCCGGTCGCGAAGGCTCGGGTACAGGAGGAGCAGACCCAGAACGAGAAAATGGCAAGGTTCCTTGAGGTAAGCGGAGTTCACGATCCTGGCTTTACGCTAAAACAATGGAACAGGAATGCCTGAAGAACCCCCTCAGCAATCGTCAGGATATCTATCACTTCATAAACCGTCCGATTCCTCGTCTGCTGCGATACAACCTCCTTCTTGCGGACATATTGAAGTCCCTGAAGGAGAGCGGTCCGCCGAACCATCCGGACATCGAGACGATCCCGCAGGTGATGGAGCTGATTGGGGATCTCGGCAAGGCAACGCAGAAGGGCGTGGCTGTAAACGAGGCAAAGGTCGAGCTCTGGGGATTCCAGCATACTCTTGACGGAGCCAAATTTGGTCCACGGTCGGTGCGTAGTAGTACCCGAAAAAACATTCTCCGCGTTGACTCATGCATGATCAGGTCAAAGACCTGGATCTGACGAACACGACGAGAGAGTTGATACACAAGGGCAAAGTGCTTCGACAACCCGAAGGTCCCATTGGGAGCAGCTGGGCTGAGCTCATCGTCCTGCTCTTCGACAACTACGGTCTGTCGCGCCTTGGGCATTCAATATAGCTGATAAGCATGGCAGTCGTACTTGCCAAGCCCGAAAGGCAAAGCAAGTCATCGAGGCGAGAAGATCGGCAAGTCAGGTATTTCGTCAATCGGCGGGTGAGGCGATTCGCTGCGAAACAGCGCTCTTGGTCCTGACTCGTGATGCCTAGCCGATCCCACTTGAACTCCTTTCTCTCGGAAACTTCGCTGATGCTCCACGAGCGCGGAACACGAAGACCTTGTTCTCGGTCGGCTCTTCGCATGATCCAGCGAATAATACATCCGATAAAGAAGCTCAATATGACTCGCGTACCGTCTGGCCCTTCACCATCTCCTTCATCGGCCAAGGTCAGCTTGGTGGACAGTACACTCTGTGGACCGACTCGTACGCCGCCCGTGCGGAATGGCAAGAACGCTTCCAGCACGCGAAGGTATTGAGGACGGAGGTGAATGACGCCACGAGGGTCTTCGAGATGACTCCGTTGAGTGAGGGTACATTCTGGATGGCACCGAACTATGCCGCACCGAAGGTGGAGGGGGATAGCCCTTACACCGGGCGAGTCACCTGTAGCACACCCTTCAGTGAGTATTCAGGGAGCTTCTAAACAGAGTGAGCTAATGGAGCGTAGCCACGATTGATGGTCGCTCATTGATTGCTGTGGGATGCGAGGAGGGCGTATGGATCGGACTTCGCCACGATACAAAATCTCTAAGAAAAGTTCTCCACGTCAAATCCGTGACCAACATTGCCGTTCTCGAGGAATTCGGCATCTTCCTCGTCCTTCAGGACAAGGTTTGCGGATCTGTCTTTGATCTCCTATCTTGCTGACGGTCAGCAGAGTCTACTTGCATATCATCTGGAAGCGCTTGTGCCCTCCGCCTCTTCCCCGCAAGTCCGAGCCGCACCACAACGCCTCAGCCCTGGAAAGGACATCGTGTTCTTCACAGTCGGTCAGCTGTCTGGACGTACCCTTGTGCTGTACATGAAGAAGAAAGGCGTACGTCCACCTGCTGCCTCGTCCTAGATTTGCCATTAACGGGAAGTGATCGGTAGATGGACTCCCTGTTCCGAGTACTGGAGCCCATTCTTGGTCGGAATGCGGAGGATGCAGTCCGGCAACGTCGCACGCTCGGAAACCTCTTGGGACAGAGGACGGAATGGTTCCGCCTGTACAAGGACTTCTTCATCCCGACCGAGGCGATGAACGTCCATTTCCTCAGGCACAAGCTTGCTGTCGTTTGTGGGAAAGGTTTCGAGATTATGGATCTTACCGAGTGAAGCTCAGGAGCCTCTGGCTGCTCGAAGACATTTACTGATATCTGGATAGTCTAAAGGGTGGCTCGATTCCGATCTTCGACCCGGCTAAGGTCAGGGATAGGCCAGCCCTGGCGGAACTGCAGAGGCGTTGTGATACTGCTCGGCCGCTTGGGATGTTTAGATCGACTGAGACGGAGTTTTTGCTGTGCTACGATTGTCTGTATCTGCTTCTCGTGCTTCTAGCCATACTGACGCTCGACCCTAGCCTTTGGCATCTACGTCGACCGGTATGTCATTCGTTTCTGCATTACAGGCGGATCAGTGATGACTGCAGCCACGGCGAGCCCAACCGGGACTATCAGGCAATCGAATGGGAAGGTCGACCAGACAGCGTTGCATTCCACCCGCCCTACCTCCTCCTCATCTCCGCACCGTTCGTCGAGATTCGCCATATCGACAATGCCAAGCTCCTCCAGATCTACACGGGAAGCGATATCCGTCTCACTTGGGAGTATGTCGTCCACTCTAGTCCGCTCGATACAATGCTCATGAATTGCAGCGGTACTGGAGGTATGGCTAGGCCGTTCAACGATAATCCTGGGCCAAAGTATGTAAACAGTGCAGTCACGAAAGGGTTCTGCGGGTTCTGATGCGTTTTGGCCTTGCAGTGGCTGGGGAGATGAAACCTCGTCTCAGGAGCCGAGGATCCATATCTGTCAGCGACCGGATGACGCACGGCGTGTTCGCGTGCCATCGGCAGGCATCGGGCACCATGTGTACGTTTCATTAATCGAGTTTTGGACGGAAGCTGACTTGCTATTGTGCAGCTTCGAGCTCACTCCAACTCTGGCGCTCAACAATCCCCTCCTCAATCCCGTGCACACGCATGATTCAAATTACTTCCCGCCGGCGCCTCCAATATTACACGTGAGTCTCGCTAGCCTGGAGTCCCGATCGGCTTGGTGCTGATGAAGGAAAAGCGCACAAGCTCGATCATCACCGGTGGCACGGATGGGTACTATGCGATCGCGAATGGTGTTGGGGGAACGCCGAGGAGCGAGCAAGAGTGGGTGGATGGTATTTGAACTTGACTTGAGCTGGCTCGAGTGCCCGAAAAGGAGAATAGAGGATCTTCTGGTGGTCGAAACCTGTAGCTATTAACGTGATTCCCCTATTAATGGGACACCCCCCTTTATTGGCCACTGCATCACATCTACTGAATATCACTCTCCGAAAGGGTCCCCTGCTTGCATATCCCAGTCCATTGACTCAAGCACAGTGTGAACGTCTTCAGGGAGGTCT